>VFQP010002927.1_pt1 | contig 18217 bp, 17 predicted proteins | sample 3512351 | NCBI WGS metagenome assembly VFQP01 (sample SAMN10412372, study PRJNA504923) | tailings metagenome | isolation source: Relicate 1 Philex TSF1 revegetated site | place: Philippines: Tuba, Benguet | collected 2017-08-29
CTCCGGTTTCATCTTCCACCTTAACAAGGTGTCTTTGAAACCGGCAGCAGCCCACCTGCTTGTGTGCCTTGTTGGGCTCGATTCGATCCCAAAGGCTCTCGTAGCCGGCCAGTTTCATGGCATCAGCAATCGCGGTTGGGGACTGAAGTGGGCGGACAGAAAGGTGATCGGTCACCCAGTTGCGCAGGACATTCCCCTTTCGTTGAGCCTCATCCCAAGTCACGAGCTCCCTAACTGGGATCTGGAACGAGGCCAGTTGAGGTGGAAGGTCATTCAATGTGAAGTGTCCGACCTTGTACTTGACCTTGTCGTGAAAGTACGTGTCTAGCGCAGATACAGCGAAGACGATGGCGGCACGCAACAACCAGTCCAGATTCATAGTGACCCGGAGCTTGGACAAACCATCGAAAAGAGCGAGACACTCTTCAGCACTCTTGATGTTCTGATCGAAAAGAGATTTCGCAGAGTGGACCGCCATGATTGAGCCTAATGTCTAGCTTCGATGAATCCGATGAACCGCAGGATACCCATGTTTGCGATCGCAAACCGAACTAATGTGGTGTTCTAGAAGCGCACATCAATCAAGGCTTTGGCGGCGCTATTGGCAGCCATGGGAAGCACGAGGCGTCCGACGAATCTCGTGGAGGCATTCAGATTTCACTCACAGGCGTGAAGGCCACCGGTGATCGGGCATCCGGCGCAGCGACATAAAGGAGGAGGAGCGGGCTGCAAGCCCGGTCCGGGGGACAGTCGCGGAGCCGGGTGCGCGGTCGGCGGTGGCCGCTGCAGCCGGAGACCACGCTACTGCAAAGGCGGCGTCGCCGCCAGCACCTCATCCAGCGTCGTCAACCCCTCCGCCACGCGCGCCGCACCCGCCAACCGCAGCGGCCGCATGCCATCCGCAATGCCTTGCGCGCGCAAGGCTTCCATCTTCGGCTCCCGGCTCACCTTGTCCTTGAACGCTTCGGTGACGCTGAGCAACTCATACAGCCCCATGCGCCCGCGGTAGCCGGTCATGCGGCAATCGATGCAGCCCACGGGTTGGTAGGGGCGGTAGCCGCCGGAGATCTGCCAGGGTTTGACGATGTCGGCGAGCTGTTCGCGGCTGCTGGCGATGTCGTCCTTGTCCAGCGGTTGCTTGCACGCGGGGCACAGCGTGCGGACCAGGCGTTGCGCGAGCACGCCCAGCACGGTGGCACTGATGAGGTACGGCGGGATGCCGAGTTCCATCAGGCGCATCACGGCCGAGGGCGCGTCGTTGGTGTGCAGGGTGGAGAACACCAGGTGGCCGGTGAGCGCGGCCTGCACCGCCATCTCGGCGGTGGCCAGGTCGCGGATCTCGCCGACCATGATGATGTCCGGGTCCTGGCGCATCAGGGCGCGCAGGCCCTGCGCGAAATCGAGGTCGAGCTGCGGCTGCACCTGCGTCTGGTTGAAGGCCGGTTCGATCATCTCGATCGGGTCTTCCACCGTGCTCACGTTCACCTCCTCGGTGGCCAGGCGCTTGAGCGTGGCGTAGAGCGTGGTCGTCTTGCCCGAGCCGGTGGGGCCGGTCACGAGCACGATGCCGTGTGGGCGGCGCGTGAGCGCTTCCCAGCGCTGCGCGTCGTGCGCGGCAAAGCCCAGAGCCGACAGATCCTTCACTGTGGACTCGGGATCGAAGATGCGCATCACCAGCTTCTCGCCGAAGGCGGTGGGCAGGGTGGAGAGGCGCATCTCCACCTCGTCGCCCTTGGCCCCCCCGGCCGCGGGCTTCAGGGTCTTGATGCGCCCGTCCTGCGGGCGGCGGCGTTCCACCACGTCCATGCGGCCGAGCAGCTTGATGCGCGCGGTCATCGCGTTCATCACGCCGATCGGCATCTGGTAGACCGGGTGCAGCACGCCGTCGATGCGGAAGCGGATCACGCCCTGGTCGCGCCGCGGCTCGAGGTGGATGTCGCTGGCGCGCTGGTCGAAGGCGTATTGCCAGAGCCAGTCCACCACCTGCACCACGCCCTGGTCGTTGGCGTCGAGTTGCTTGTTGGTCTTGCCGAGTTCGACCAGCTGCTCGAAGCTCTGCAACCCGCCACCGCTGCCCGATTTGTTGGCCGCGCGCACCGATTTCGCAAGCGCGAAGAACTCACCCGTGTAGCGCGCGATGTCGGCCGGGCTGGCCAGCACCAGACGCACGGTCTTGCGCGTCTGGCGTTCCACCTCGCCCACCCAGTCGCGCACGAAGGGTTCGCCCGTGGCCACCACCACCTCCACCGGGCTCACCTGCACCGGCAGCACGCGGTGGCGCTCGGCGTAGGCGGCGCTCATCACGTCGGCCACCTTGCCCACGTCCACCTTCAGCGGGTCGATGCGCAGGTAATCGAGCCCGCTGCGCTGTGCGAGCCATTGCGTCAGGGTCTCGGCGTCGAGCACGTGGCCGTCGGCGGCGCGCGCCATGCCCACCACCGCCAGCCGCTGCAGCGGGTGCTGCGCGCTGTGCGCCGATCCGATGCGCGCCTCGGTGCGCTGCGCCTCGGCCTCGCTGATGACGCCGTCCTCACGCAACCACTGCAGCAAGCGGCGCCAGTCCAGCGGGCCGTGGTGCGCGGGAATGTCGGGCTTGGCGGTGGGCGTCTTCATCGGATGTTCAGCGAACCAGGGGTTGGAACAGGCGCAGCCACTTCACCGCGGGCAGGCCCCAGCGCTGCTGCACCGCCTCGGCGCGGGCCAGCATGTCCAGCCGCGCGGGGCGGCTGGCGTGGCGCTGTGCCAGCACCACGGTGTTGCCTTCGCGCGTGGGCTTGAATTGCCACACCGCGTCCGCGCCGAAGGCGTCGGCGATGTGGCGCAGCGATTGCTCGAAGCTGGCGTTGCGCCCGAAGAGGTTGACGGTGAGGCAGCCGTCGTCGGTCAGCGCGTTGCGGCAGTGGGCATAGAAGGCGGTGCTGTCGAGCACGGGCGCGGCGGCCTCGTGGTCGTACAGGTCGACCTGCAGCGCGTCGTAACGGCCCTGGTGTTCGGGGGCGCGGATCGCCTCGCCCGCGTCGGCCAGCAGCACGCGCAGGCGCGCGCTGTCGGGCGGCAGCTTGAACCAGCGCCGGCACACCGCCACCACCTGCGGGTTGATCTCGATCGCGGCGGTGTCCATGCGCAGGCGCTTGAAGCAGAACTTGGTGAGCGCGGCCGAGCCCAGGCCGAGCTGCAGCGCGCGGCGCTTGTGCACGGTATCGGGCTCCACGAACAGCAGCCAGGCCATCATGCGCTGCACGTACTCCAGCTCGATGTCGAACGGCGCGTCGAGCAACATGGACCCCTGTATCCATTCGGTGCCCAGGTGCAGGAAGCGCACCTCGCCGTCCTCGGAAATGTTGACTTCGGGCAAGGGGGTCGTGGCTTTCATGGGCGGGCGCAAAAGGCCATTATGAACAGACGCTCTGGGTTGCCGCGAGCACGGGTCAGGCCACCCCATGGCGCTGCAGCACCTCGGCCCAGGCGGTCAGCTTGCGCTCGAACGACCAGCTGGCGTTGGCCGGGCTGGTGGACGGCAGGCGGTACACCGGCAGGCCGAGCGTGCGCGTGTGCCGCGCGTGGCGAAAGCTCTCGCCGCCGTTGTGCGCCACCGCCTGCAGCCGCGGGCACTGCGCGCGCAGGGCCGGCAGGTCGTTGAGGGTGGCGTCGCGGATGTCGGCGTCCAGGCTGCCTTCGCGCTCGCAGCTGGCGTACACGTCCCAAATGCCCAGACCGTGCTCATGCAGCGCGGCCACGCGAGTGGCGTAGTCGGTCTGCAACAGGGGGCGCTGCCACAACGCACCCAGAATGCGCCAGAACGCGTTCTGCGGATGGCCGTAGTACTGCTGCGCGCGCAGCGAAGCCACGCCGGGAAAACTGCCGAGCACGATGAGCCGGGTGTCGACGTCGACGATGGGGGGCAGGCCGTGCAGACGTGTCATGCGGGATCGACCGGCGCTCATGCCAGCGCGGCCAGCCGCGGCAGCACGCGCCTTGCGTTGTCGCTCGTGGCACGGGCCAGCTCGTCGGCGCGCAGGCCGCGCAAATCCGCCAGCACCGCGCCGATGCGCGGCAGCTCGCGCGGGTGGTTGACGCCCTGCGCCACGCCGGCAGCGCGTTCGGCCGCCGGCACGTACAGCCATTGCGGCGGGATGTCGGGCGCATCGGTCTCGAGCACCAGCGCATTCAGCGGCAGCTCGCCGGCCAGCCGGCGCAGCTGGCGCGCCGGCTCGAAGGTGAGCGCCCCACCGAAGCCGAGCGCGAAGCCCTGCTCAATGAATGCCTGTGCCTGCTGCGCGCTGCCGTTGAACGCGTGCGCGATGCCGCCACCCGGGGGCAGCTCGCGCAAGCCCTTGAGCAACGCGTCGGCGCTGCGCCGCACGTGCAGGATGACCGGCAGGCCGTGCTTGCGCGCCAGCCGCAGCTGCGCCCGGTAGAAATGGGTCTGGCGCTCACGCATGGCGGGCTCGGTGAGCGCGGGCACGAAGAAGTCGAGCCCGATCTCGCCCACGGCCACCAGGCGTGGATCGCCGAGCTGCGCGGTGAGCGCGGCGTCCAGGGCGTCGAGGTCGTCGTCCTGGGCCTGCGGCACGTACAGCGGGTGAATGCCGAGGGCATACGCGTCGCCCAACCGATGGGCCAGCGCCCGCACCGTGTCCCAGTTGCTGCGTTCCACGGCCGGGATCACGCAGTGCGCCACCCCCCGTGCGCGGGCTTCGTCGCGCTGTGCGGCGGCGCAAGCCGGGTCGAACTCCGGCGCGTCCAGATGGCAGTGCGTGTCGGTCCACATCGGGCGTTGGCGGCGCTTTCGGCGGTATAAGTTGCGGGGTCACGCATTGTCACCCCCGAAGGAGGAAGCCCCATGAGCCCGATCCGCATTGCCCTGCTGTTGCCCGTGTTCGCCGGCCTGGTGGCCTGCACCATGCCCGGGGCGCCGGGCGCTACGCCCAACCTGGCGGGCACCGAGTGGCGTCTGCAGGAACTTGCCGGCGCGCCCGCGCTGCCCGAGGTACAGGCCACGCTGGCCTTCCCCGAGGCCGGCCGCGTGGCAGGCTTCAGCTCGTGCAACCGCTTCTTCGGCACCTACACCTTGGTGCAGGACAAGGTGGCCTTCGGCCAGATGGGCATGACGCGCATGGCCTGCATGGGCCCGGCGGGTGAGCAGGAGACGCGCTACATGGCCGCACTGCAAAAGGCGCAGACGCTGCGGGTTGAAGGCAGCGCCTTGCTGATCGCGGTGGAAGGGCAGGACAAGCCGCTGCGCTTTGTGCGCAGCAAGCCCTGATCAGGTGGTGTAGTCGCCGCTGGCCTCGGGCTGGAACAGCAGCGCCACGATCTCGGCGCTGTGCGGCGTGCCGTCGGGCGTTTGCCAGCGCGCCATGCTGCCCACGTGCAGGCCCAGCAGCGCCAGGCCCACGGGCGAAAGCACCGAGATGAAGCCCTGCGCGGGTTCGGCGTCGTCGGGGTAGCACAGCGTCAGACGCTGCTCGCTGCCGTGTGCGTCGCGCACCAGCACTTGCGAGTACATGGTCACCACGTCGGGCGCCACGTCGCGCGAGGGCACGACGCTCGCGGTGTCGAGCAAATCGTCCACGGGCAGGGCAGCGCCCTGGCGGCGCAAGCGTTCCAGGCGCACGGCGTCCAGCTCGGTCAGCGTGCGGTCGTTGAGGGAAAGGGTGTTCGCCATGTTCGGCTCCATCGAAAGCGGCCATCCCGCGCACAGCGGGTGAAACGGCCAAGGCTGCGCCGGGGCGGTGGCCCGGCGATCGGTGGTGGCGCGAATGGGAGAGGGAGGGTGGATCGCCGGGCTCAGGAATGTGCGTCGGGCTGCGCCGCACGCGCCCACGCGAGGGGGCGGTATCGGGACAGGGGGAGCACGCGAGCGGGCGAGAACATGGGCCGGATGGTACCAGCCGGGGCGGTTTCCCGCCCGCAACGGGCCTTGTCAGGCCAGGCGGCCGGCCGAGAGGTGCAGCACCCGGCCGCAGCGCGCGGCCAGGGTTTCGTCGTGGGTGACCACCACGAACGCGGTGCCCTGGTGTCGCGCGAGGTCAAGCATGAGCTCGAACACGCCGTCGGCGGTGTTGCGGTCGAGGTTGCCGGTGGGTTCGTCGGCCAGCACGCAGGCCGGCTGCGTGACGAGGGCGCGCGCGATGGCCACGCGCTGGCGTTCGCCACCCGACAGCTCGGACGGCCGGTGTGCCAGGCGCTCGCCCAGGCCCACGCGCGTGAGCATCTGTGTGGCGCGCTCACCCGCCTCGGCCCGCGGCTGGCGGCGGATCCACAGCGGCATGGCCACGTTGTCGCGCGCGCTGAACTCGGGCAACAGGTGGTGGAACTGATAAACGAAGCCCAGGTGGCGGTTGCGCAGCTCGCCCTGCTGCGCCGCACTGAGCGCCGACAACGCCTGGCCCTTGAGGGTGACCTCGCCGCTGCTGGGCGCATCAAGCCCGCCCAGCAGGTGCAGCAGCGTGCTCTTGCCCGAACCGGAGGCGCCGACGATGGCCACCGTTTCGCCCGCGCGCACGTCCAGGTCCACACCCTGCAGCACGGTGACGTCGATCAGGCCTTCGTGGAAGCGTTTGGTGAGGCCGCGCGCCTGCAACACGACATCACTCATAGCGCAGTGCCTCGGCGGGGTTGACCCGGCTGGCGCGCCAGCTGGGATAAAGCGTGGCCGCAAAGGCCAGCACGAGCGAGATCACGGCCACCGGCACGATGTCGGCCTGCTGCGGGTCGCTGGGCATGCGGCTGATGAGGTAGATGTCCTGGGGCAGGAAGCTCGCGCCGAGCAGTCGCTCCAGCGCGGGCACCAGGGTATCGATGTTGAACGCCACGCCCAGGCCAAGCAGCAGGCCCAGCCCGGTGCCGATCACGCCGACCGCCGCGCCCTGCACCACGAAGATGCCCATGACGCTGCGCGGGCTGGCGCCCAGCGTGCGCAGGATCGCGATGTCGGCGCGCTTGTCGGTCACCGTCATCACCAGCGTGGAGACGAGGTTGAACGCGGCCACCGCCACGATCAGCGTGAGGATGATGAACATCATGCGTTTCTCGAGCTGCACGGCGGCGAACCAGGTGCGGTTCTGGCGCGTCCAGTCGCGCACCACCAGGCCGGGCGGCAAGTCGGCCGCCATGTGCACCGCCACTTCGCGCGCGGTGTGCAGGTCTCGGATCTTCACGCGCACGCCCGTGGGCCCTTCCACGCGGAAGATGCGCGCGGCGTCGTCCTGGTGCAGCATGGCCAGCGCCGAGTCGTACTCGTAGTGGCCCGAATCGAAGGTGCCCACCACCGTCATGCTGCGCACCCGCGGCACCACGCCGGCGGGCGTGACCTGCCCGCTCGGCGCAATCAGGGTGACCGTGTCGCCCGCGATCACACCCAGGCTGCGTGCGAGCTCACCGCCGAGCACGATGCCGAACTCGCCCGGCTTCAGGCGTGGCAGCACGGTGTCGGCCAGTTCGGCCGCCAGGTCCGTCACCTTGGGCTCCAGCGCCGGGTCGATGCCGCGCACGAGCGCACCCTTCATGTCCTCGCCGCGGGCGATCAGCGCCTGCGCGCCCACGAAAGGCGCCGCGCCCAGCACCTCGGGCCGGGCCTCGATGGTGGACAAGGTGGTGGCCAGGTCGGGGATGGCCTGGCCATTGCCCTCGAACACCTCGATGTGCGAGAGCACCCCGAGCATGCGGTCGCGCACCTCCTTCTGGAAGCCGTTCATGACCGAGAGCACGATGATCAGCGCGGCCACACCGAGCGCGATGCCCAGCATGGACACGCCCGAGATGAAGGAGATGAAGCCGTTGCGCCGCGTGGCGCGGCCGGCGCGTGTGTAGCGCCAGCCCAGGAGGAGTTCGTAGGGAGTTTGCATGTGTGACGGCGGGCATTGTGGCATCCCCGACAATCGCGGCATGCCCCCCGCTCCGGATTCCGAACACCACTGGGTGGTTCCGTTTGCCGCCATCGGCACCGGCGATGCGCGCCCCGAATGGCCCGCCCTGCCCCACCTGCAAGCCCTGTTGCCGCGCTTGCGCGAATCGCAGCGCAGCGAAGGCAACGAAACCAGCTTCAACGCCCCGCACGAACGCGCGCTGGCCGCCGCGCGCGGCATGCCGCTGCGCGATGGCCACTGGCCTGGCGCCGCCTTGTGCAGCGATCAGCCACATACGCCTCAGGCCTGGGTGCACCCGGTGCACCTGCAGGTCGGCATGGGCGAGGTCACGCTGCAACCGGCCTCGATCTTCGGGCTCGACGAGACGGCCTCGCGCCATTTGTTCGATGCCCTGGCGCCTTTATGCGCCGAGGACGGCGTGACGTTGCACTTCGATCACGCCACACGCTGGCGCGCGAGCGGCGAACGCCTGCGCGGCCTGCGCTGCGCGAGCATCGACCGCGTGGCGGGGCGCTCCGTTGCGCCCTGGTTGCCGGGCGGCACCGAGGCGCGTTGGCTGCAGCGGCTCACCAGCGAGGCGCAAATGCTGTTCTACACCCATGCCGTGAACGATGCGCGCGAGGCCGCACGGCGGTTGCCGGTCAACGGCGTGTGGTTCAGCGCGGCGGGCGCGGTAGAGACCGATGCGATGCCGGGCCCGTCACCCCAGCTGGCTGACGATTTGCGCGACAGCGCCCTGCGCGGGGACGCCGCCGGCTGGCGCGCAGCCTGGCAGGCGCTGGACGCCACCCTGATCGCGCGTCTGCACGAGCGCGCCTTGCGCGGGGAAGCCTTCGCGCTCACGCTGTGCGGCGAGCGCAGCAACACCACACTGGCACCCGTCGCACCGGGCATGGGGCAGCGCCTGGCGCGCGCCCTGCGCCTGACGCGCGCGCCGACCGTTCAAGCATTGCTGACCACGCTATGAAGATCATCACCCGCGATGTGCCGCCACGCGCCGCCTGGGCGCTCGAACAGAGTGGCCTGCACCCGCTGCTGGCGCGCCTGTTCGCCGCGCGCGGCATTTCGCAACGCGAAGAGCTCGACGACGCGCTCGCGCAGCTGTTGTCGCCCTCCTCCATGAAAGGCGCCGACGAGGCCGCCCGCGCGCTGGCCGACGCCATGGCGGCAAAGCGGCGCATCTGCATCGTGGCCGACTACGACTGCGACGGCGCCACCGCCTGTGCGGTCGGGGTGCGCGGCCTGCGCCTGATGGGTGTTGCGCTGGGCTTCGACGCGGTGCAATACCTCGTACCCGACCGCGTGGTCGACGGCTACGGCCTCACGCCGTCGATCGCACAGCGGGTGAAGGCCGCGGGCGCAGAGGTGCTGGTGACGGTCGACAACGGCATTGCCAGCCTCGACGGCGTGCGCGCCGCGCGCGAACTCGGTCTGCAGGTGATCGTGACCGACCACCACCTGCCGGCGCAGGTCGATGCCCGGGTGGTGCTGCCCGCCGATTGCATCATCGTCAACCCCAACCAGCCGGGTTGCGACTTCGCGAGCAAGAGCATCGCCGGCGTGGGCGTGATGTTCTACGTGCTGCTGGCGCTGCGCGCCGAAATGCGGGCGCGCGGCGTCTTCGATCAACAAACCCAGCCCAAGATCGACACCCTGCTGCCCCTGGTGGCCCTGGGCACCGTGGCCGACGTGGTGAAGCTCGACACCAACAACCGCCGCCTGGTGGCCCAAGGTTTGAAGCGCGTGCGCGCAGGCGCCCTGCCGGCCGGCATGGCCGCGCTGTTTAACGCCGCCGCCCGCCGCCCCGAGGCCGCCACCACCTTCGACTTCGGCTTTGCCCTGGGGCCCCGCCTGAACGCCGCCGGCCGGCTGGCCGACATGACGCTGGGCATCGAATGCCTGCTCACCGACGACGCCACGCGCGCCGACGAACTCGCGCGCACACTCGACGGCATCAACCGCGAACGCAAGGTGATCGAGGGCGAGATGCGCGAGCAGGCGCTGCAGATGGTGGACGAGATGTTCGACGAGAGCGAGCAGCCGCCGCCCGCCCTGGTGGTGTTCGACCCCGACTTCCACGAGGGCGTGGTCGGCATCGTGGCATCGCGCCTGAAGGACAAGCTGCACCGCCCGAGCTTCGTGTTCGCGGCCAGCAGCGCGCCGGGCAAGGAGCACGAGCTCAAGGGGTCGGGTCGATCCATCGCGGGCTTTCACCTGCGCGACGCGCTGGACCTGGTGGCCAAGCGCCACCCGGGCGTGCTGCTGCGCTTCGGCGGCCACGCCATGGCCGCGGGCTGCACCATCGCGGAGGAACACCTGGACACCTTCGAGCAGGCCCTGCAGCAAGTGGCGCACGAATGGCTGGACGCCGCCACGCTGCAGCGCCGCGTGGAAACCGACGGCCCGCTGGACCGCCAGTACCGCCGGCCCGATCTGGTGGACACCCTGCACGGCCAGGTGTGGGGCCAGGGCTTCGCGCCGCCGGTGTTCAGCGAAGAGGTGCGTGTGGTGAGCCAGCGCATCGTTGGCGAGAAGCACCTGGCGCTGAAGCTGCAGCATCAGGGCGACGCGGTGGACGGCATCTGGTTCGGCCACACCGAGCCGCTGCCCGAGCGCGTGCGCATCGCCTTCCGCCTGGATGCAGACGAATGGCAAGGCCAACGGCGCGTGCGCTTCCTGGTCGAAGCGGCGGAATTTTGATTGCGCGGCGCGAAACCTGAGCCTACTGCGAACTGCGTAGATCGCCACCGTCAAGGAGGCTGCTGAAGCCTTCAGATCCCGCGGGCGCGCGATTGCTCGATGGGTCGTCACACTGACCTGCCCGCATCAACCCATCGCGTCAGGTGGTATCCCATGAAATCGCTCGCTATCGCGTCCGCCTTGGCGCTCGCCGCAGCATTCACCGATGTCGCCGCGCAAGCCGGGGACTGGAATGGTCCCTACATCGGCGTTGACCTGAGCCACGCGCGCGCCCGGGACGACGGCCTGGCCTACGACTTTGCCGGCACCACCTCGATCGATTGGGCCCAGAATGTGCGGCCACAGGGCTTAGGTCTCGGGATTCGCGGTGGCCACGACTGACTGGTCGGTGATCGGATGGTTGTGGGCATCGAAGGCGCCTACGGCTCCTACCACGCGAGCGATACCGCTTTCCAGTAAAACCAACCCGCGGGCAACAACTGCTTCCCAGCCAGTGTCTGCACCTTCAAGACCCAGCTGCAGCAATCACTGTCGCTGAGAGCCCGTTTGGGCTACCTCACATCGAGCAAGCTTATGGTGTTCGCGACCGCTGGCCTTACCCGGATGAAGGTGGCACGCACGGTGCACGATGGCTGGTCCAGCGTCGCAAGCGACTACCGCTACGACGCCTGGCAGCAAGGTCTGGAATGGGGTCTGGGCCTGGAATACCGTCTGAGCCAACGCTTTAGCGGCACGCTGTCGTACCGCAGCGCTCACCTGGGACGGCACTTCATCGCCACACCAGCCTTTGGGGGCGAAGGCGAGCGATTCAAACTTCGCACCAACGAGCTCTCGCTCGGATTGAACCACCGCTTCTGAACGGTTCTGCCCGTCTCATGCGATCCAACTGCGCGCAGTGGCGTGTGCTGTGCCAGGTGGAAACCAGCCAGGTCTGGACCTACTTCGCCAGCCGCGCGAAGGTCTTGCGGAACTTGGCCACCTTGGGTGCGGCCACGGCCATGCAATAGCCTTGGTAAGGATTGCGCTCGAAGAAATCCTGGTGGTAGGCCTCGGCGGGCCAGTAGTTCTGCAAGGGCAGCACCTCGGTGACGATGGGGCGGCCGAAAGCGTCGTCTCGCGTGAGTTCGGCGATCAGCGCGCGCGCCTCGGCTTCCTGCTCGGGCGTGGTGAAGTAGATGCCGCTGCGGTACTGCGTGCCGACGTCGTTGCCCTGGCGGTTCAGCGTGGTCGGGTCGTGCACCACGAAAAAGATCTCCAGCAATTCGCGCGTGCTGACCTCGGCCGGGTCGTATTCCAGCCGCACCACCTCGTTGTGGCCGGTGGTGCCGGTGCAGACCTGCTCGTAGCTCGGCTGCTTCGCATGGCCATTGCTGTAGCCCGACTCAACGTCGGTCACGCCGCGCACGTCCTTGTAGACCGCTTCGGTGCACCAGAAGCAGCCACCGCCCAGCACCAGCACCTGTTTGTCGCTCATCGTGAACTCCGCTCGTTGTGTACGCATGTCGGTCGTCCGACGCGCCGTTTTCTTTCAAGCCCCCGATTCTGAGGCGGGCGCGAAGCCCCGCACGGCGTCCAGGAATGCGGCGAGCGCGGCGCTTTCGTCGCCGCTGCGCCAGAGGCACCGCGTCTCGTAGGGCGGCGTTTCGCCCTGCAGCGGCACGAAGGCAGCGCCTGGCAGACCAGCCTGCTGCAGGGCAGCCGGCACCATCGACACGCCCAGGCCCTGCGCCACCAGCGACACCACGCTGAGCCAGTGGCGCAGTTCAAAGCGCACGTCGGGCTCGAAGCCGTGGTCGGCGCACAGGGCCAGCAGGCGGTCGTGGTAATCGGGCGAGACGGCGCGCGAGATGGCCACGAAGGGCTCGCCCGCCAACGCGGCGGGCAGCACGCGGCGCTTGCGCGCCAGCGGGTGCTGCACCGGCACGCAGGCCACGAAGGCCTGGCGCGACACCAGCACCTGCGCGCAACCCGGTGGCACGCGGGTGGTGTGCACAAAGCCGGCCTCGAGCCGGCCGTGCTGCAGGTCGATCAGCTGGTCGCTCGAACTCATCTCGCGCAGCACCAGCTTCAGTCGCGGGTGGTGCTGCGCAAAGCCGCGCAGGATTTGTGGCAGCCCGCGGTAAAGCACGGTACCGGCAAAACCCACGCGCAACTGACCGCTCACGCCTTGCGCCACCTCGCGCGCCTCGCGCGCGGCGGCCCCGGCGGCGTCCAGCAGCGCGCGCGCCCGCGGCACGAAGGCCTGCCCCGCGGGCGTGAGCGCCACACCGCGGCTGTTGCGCACGAACAGCGGCGCCCCCACGGACGCTTCGAGCTGCTGGATGTTGAGCGACAGCGGCGGCTGCGTCATGGCCAGGCGCGCGGCGGCGCGACCAAAGTGCAACTCCTCGGCCAGGGCCAGGAAACAGCGCAGGTGACGAAACTCCATTGATATGCCGATCGAATCGTTGGATACAGGTTCGATATTAGACAGCTATGGCCTGTGGGCGGACAATCCGCCGATTCACCACCGCACCCGGAGACAGACCATGCTCTCGCCGACCAAGACCAAAGCCAGCTTCAGCTGGGAAGACCCGTTCCAGCTCGACGGCCAGTTGAGCGACGACGAGCGCGCCGTGCGCGATGCCGCCCACACCTACTGCCAGGAGCGCCTGCTGCCGCGCGTGACCGAGGCCTTCCGCCACGAGAAAACCGACCCGGCGATCTTTCGCGAGATGGGCGAACTCGGCCTGCTGGGCGTGACCATCCCCGAGCAGTACGGCGGCGCCGGCCTCAACTACGTGTGCTACGGCCTCGTGGCGCGCGAGGTCGAGCGCATCGATTCGGGCTATCGCTCGATGATGAGCGTGCAGAGCTCGCTGGTGATGGTGCCGATCAACGAGTTCGGCACCGAGGCCCAGAAACAGAAGTACCTGCCCAAGCTGGCCAGCGGCCAGTGGATCGGCTGCTTCGGCCTGACCGAACCCAACCACGGCTCCGACCCCGGCAGCATGGTCACGCGCGCGAAGAAGGTGGCCGGCGGCTACAGCCTGTCGGGCGCCAAGATGTGGATCACCAACAGCCCGATCGCCGATGTGTTCGTGGTCTGGGCCAAGGACGACGAAGGCGCGATCCGCGGCTTCATTCTGGAAAAAGGCTGGAAGGGCCTGTCGGCCCCCGCGATCCACAGCAAGGTTGGCCTGCGCGCCTCCATCACCGGCGAGATCGTGATGGACAACGTGTTCGTGCCGGAGGAAAACGCCTTCCCGGAGGTACGCGGCCTGAAGGGTCCGTTTACCTGCCTCAACAGCGCGCGCTACGGTATCGCCTGGGGCGCGCTGGGCGCGGCCGAGGACTGCTATTTCCGCGCCCGCCAGTACGTGCTGGACCGCCAGCAGTTCGGCCGCCCGCTGGCCGCCAACCAGCTGATCCAGAAGAAGCTGGCCGACATGCTGACCGAGATCAGCCTGGGCCTGCAGGGCTGCCTGCGCCTGGGCCGCATGAAGGACGAAGGCACGGCGGCGGTCGAAGTCACCTCAATCCTCAAGCGCAACAGCTGCGGCAAAGCGCTCGACATCGCCCGCATGGCGCGCGACATGATGGGCGGCAACGGCATCAGCGACGAGTTCGGTGTGGCGCGTCACCTCGTCAACCTCGAAGTGGTGAACACCTACGAAGGCACGCACGACATCCACGCGCTCATTCTGGGCCGCGCGATCACGGGCATCGCCGCGTTCAACTGAGCCGGCCTTTACCCGGCGGACATCGCCGGGACAAGGGGGTGGGGTATATTACTAACCGATCGGTCAGTAATTGCCACGCCCCCCAATGCCCACGAGCCGCCCGTCAGACGAACCCGCCACGCACCGCCGTGCGCGGCGCAAGGAGGCGCGGCCGGGAGAGCTGATCGAGGCCGCGCTTCATTTGTTCGTGGAGAAGGGCTTTGCCGCCACCCGCGTCGAAGAGGTGGCGGCGCACGCCGGTGTTTCCAAGGGCACGCTGTTCCTGTACTTCCCGAGCAAGGAAGACCTGTTCAAGGCCGTGGTGCGAGAGAACCTCGCGGGCCGCTTCACCGAGTGGAACGAAGAGTTCGAGCAGTTCACCGGCGACAGCGTGGAGCTGGTGCGCTACGCCATGCAATCGTGGTGGGAGCGCATCGGCATGACCCCGGCTTCCGGCATCACCAAACTGGTGATGAGCGAGGCAGGCACCTTCCCCGAGATTGCGGCCTTCTACCAGCAAGAGGTCATTGGCCCGGGGCACGCGCTGATCCGCCGCATCCTGCAGCGCGGCGTTGATCGTGGCGAGTTCCGCGATCTGCCACTGGACTACGCGGTCTACAGCCTCATCGCGCCCATGATCTTCCTGCTGATGTGGAAGCATTCGATGGCGCCGTGTTGCCCACCGTCGCACCAGCTCGACCCGGTTTCCTTCATCGACACGCAGGTCGACCTGATCCTGCGCGGCATGCTCAAGCAACCCCACCCATGACCACCTCGCGCACCCGAAGAATCGTTTACTGGCTGCTGCCCGTGCTGCTGGTGGCCGGCCTGGCGTGGGGCGTGGTGCGTGCGCTCGACAAACGGGCCACCAAGGCCGAGCAGGCCCAGGCCGCCGCCCAGGCACTGCAGACTGCGCCGGTCTATGAGGTGAACGAACGCGATGTGGTGCGGGCGCGCGCCGTGGCGCTGCAGCAGACGGCCAGCGTCTCGGGCTCCATCGAGGCGCTGCAGACGGTGGCCATCAAGGCCCGTGTGGCCGGCGAGGTGCAGGGCCTCACCAAGCGCGAGGGCGACAGCGTCGCCGCGGGCGAGGTGTTGGCGCGCATCGACCCCACGGAAGCCCAGGCACGCGTGCGCCAGGCCGAGCAGCAGGCCGAGTCGGCGCTGGCGCAGGTGCGCATCGCGCAGCGCAGCCAGGCCAACAACCAGGCCCTGGTTCAGCAGGGGTTCATCTCGGCCACGGCGCTGGAGAACTCGCAGGCCAACCTGGCCGCGGCCGAGGCCACGCACCGTGCGGCCGTGGCGGCGCTGGACATTGCGCGCAAAGGACTGGGTGACACCGTGCTGCGCTCTCCCATCGCGGGGCAGATCGCGGCAAGGCTGGTGCAAAACGGTGAGCGCGTGGGCGTGGACGCCCGGGTGTTCGACGTGGTGGATCTCTCGGCCTTCGAGATGGAGGCCGCGCTGAGCCCGGCCGACGCAGCGGCCGTGCAGGTGGGCCAGGCGGCGCGGCTGCAGGTCGAGGGCCTGACGACAGGCGTGAACGCCACCGTGGCACGCATCAACCCCAGCGTGCAGCCGGGCAGCCGCAGCGTGCTGGTCTATCTGCGCCTGCCCGCGGCGCCCGGCATGCGCCAGGGCCTGTTCGCGCGCGGCGATATCGTGGCCGGCAGTACGTCGGCGCTCGCCGTGCCCGCTTCGGCCGTGCGCAACGACCGCCCTGCGCCCTACGTGCAGGTGGTGCGCGACAGCGCGGTGCGCCACGTCGCCCTGCCCGAGCCGCTGCCCTTGCGCGGGCTCGCGGGCGGTGTGCCGCATCAGGCCGTGCCCATGCTTGCCGAGGGTGACGTGGTGCTGGCCGCCACGGCCGGCGCCATCCGCGACGGCACGCGCGTGAAGCTCGCGGGTGCGCCGGCCACCGGCACGAACTGAGCCCGGACACACCCCCATGTGGTTCACCCAGGTTTCGCTGCGCAACCCGGTCTTCGCGACCATGGTGATGCTGGCCTTCGTGGTGCTGGGTGCGTTCTCCTACCAGCGCCTGCAGGTCGATCAGTTCCCCAACATCGACTTTCCCGTGGTGGTGGTCACCACCGCCTACCCCGGCGCCTCGCCCGAGATCGTGGAGAGCGAGGTCACCAAGAAGGTCGAGGAAGCCGTCAACGCCATCGCGGGCGTGAACACGCTCACCTCGCGCAGTTACGAGGGCAGCTCGGTGGTGATCATCGAGTTCCAGCTCACGGTGGACGGCCGCAAGGCCGCCGACGACGTTCGAGAGCGCATCGGCATCCTGCGTCCGCTGCTGCGCGATGAAGTGGAAGAACCGCGGGTGCTGCGCTTCGACCCGGCCAGCCGCGCCATCTGGTCGGTGGCGGTGGTGCCCGAAGCGGTGAACGGCGCGCGCGCGCCCACGCCGGTGGAGCTCACCACCTGGGCCGAACAGGTGCTCAAGAAGCGGCTGGAAAACGTGCGCGGCGTGGGTGCGGTCAATCTGGTGGGCGGCACCGAGCGCGCCATCAACATCGAGCTCGACCCGGCGGCCATGCAGGCGCTGGGCGTGACGCCCGAGCAGGTGAACGCCGCGCTGCGCAGCGACAACCAGGACGTGCCGGTGGGCACACTCAAGACGCGCGACGCCGAGCGCGTGGTGCAGGTGCTCTCGCGCGCACAGAACCCGCGCGACTTCGAGAACGTCATCGTCACCCGCCGCGGCGGCACGCCGGTTCGCCTGAGCCAGGTGGCGCGCGTGGTGGACGGCACGCAGGAGGTGGAAAGCCTGGCGCTCTACAACGGCCAGCGCACGCTGCTGCTGCAGATACAGAAATCGCAGGACGAGAACACCATTGCCGTGGTCGATGGTCTCAACGCCGCCATCCAGGCCGTCGGGCCCGAACTGCCGGCCGGCGTGAAGCTCGAACCGATCGCCGACGGCTCGCGGCCCATCCGCGTGTCGGTGCAGAACGTGCGCCAGACGCTGATCGAAGGCGCCATCCTCACGGTGCTGATCGTCTTCCTGTTCCTCAACTCCTGGCGCTCCACCGTCATCACCGGGCTCACGCTGCCGATCGCGGTGATCGGCACCTTCTTCTTCATGAACCTGCTCGGGTTCACGATCAACATGATCACGCTGATGGCGCTCACGCTGTCGGTGGGCCTGCTGATCGACGACGCCATCGTGGTGCGCGAGAACATCGTGCGCCACGTGCAGATGGGCAAGACGCCCTACCAGGCCGCGATGGAGGGCACGCAGGAGATCGGCCTCGCGGTGCTCGCCACCACGCTGTCCATCGTGGCGGTGTTCCTGCCCATCGGCTTCATGGGCGGCATCATCGGCAAGTTCTTCCACGAGTTCGGCATCACCATGGTGGCGGCGGTGCTGATTTCGATGTTCGTGAGCTTCACGCTCGACCCGATGCTGTCGTCGGTGTGGCACGACCCGGCGATCGACGCACACGGCAAGCCGCCCGGCAAGGGCCTGTACGACCGCACGCTGGGCCGCGTCACGCACTGGTTCGATCGCTTCCAGGACGACCTGGCCGAGGGCTACCAGGGGGCGCTGCGCTGGTCGCTCAAGCACAAGCTGGCCACGCTGGGGCTCGCGCTGGCCACCTTCGTCTCCAGCATCTTCATGCTGCCGCTGCTGGGCACCGAGTTCGTTCCCAAGGCCGATTTCTCCGAAACCTCGCTGAGTTTTCACACACCGGTGGGCTCGTCGATCCAGGCCACCGAGGCCAAGGCGCGCGAGGTGGAATCCATCCTGCGCGAGTTCCCCGAGGTGCGCTACACGCTGGCCACCATCAACACCGGCAACGCGCAGGGCCCCATGTACGCCAGTGTCTATGTGCGCCTGGTGGACCGCAAGGACCGCTCGCGCAACGCGGACGCCATGTCGGCCCTGCTGCGCGAGCGCCTGCGCAGCGTGCCGGGCATCACCGTCACGCACGT
>VFQP010002928.1_pt1 | contig 18212 bp, 16 predicted proteins | sample 3512351 | NCBI WGS metagenome assembly VFQP01 (sample SAMN10412372, study PRJNA504923) | tailings metagenome | isolation source: Relicate 1 Philex TSF1 revegetated site | place: Philippines: Tuba, Benguet | collected 2017-08-29
TGCCGTTCGACATCCAGTACGCGCTGGTGCGCAGCATGCCCGGGCTGGAGAACGCGCACATCCTGCGCCCGGGCTACGCCATCGAGTACGACTACTTCGACCCGCGCTCGCTGAAAAGCAGCTTCGAGACCAAACAGATCCAGGGCCTGTTCTTCGCCGGCCAGATCAACGGCACCACCGGCTACGAAGAAGCGGCGGCCCAGGGCCTGTTCGCCGGCATCAACGCCGCGCTTCAGTGCAGAGGTGAGGGCGCCTGGGTGCCCAGCCGCGACCAGGCCTACCTGGGCGTGCTGGTGGACGACCTCATCACCAAGGGCGTGACCGAGCCCTACCGCATGTTCACCAGCCGGGCCGAGTTCCGCCTGCAGCTGCGGGAAGACAACGCCGACATGCGCCTGACCGAGGCCGGGCGCCAGCTGGGCCTGGTGGACGACGCCCGCTGGGATGCCTTCAACCGCAAGCGTGACGCGGTTTCACGTGAAACCGAGCGCCTGAAAGCCACCTGGGTGAACCCGCGCAACCTGCCGGCCGAGGAGTCCGAACGGGTGCTGGGCAAGGCCATCGAGCGCGAGCACAACCTGTTCGACCTGCTGCGCCGGCCGGAGGTGAGCTACGCGGCGCTGATGAACATGGATGCCGGCAAACACGGTGGGGCTACCCTGGTTTCACGTGAAACACTGGGCGAGCTGTTCGACGAGCTGCAAGCGCCGGTGGTGGAGCAGGTGGAAATTGCCGCCAAATACTCCGGCTACATCGACCGCCAGCGCGACGAGGTGGAGCGCGCGGCCCACTACGAAAACCTGAAGCTGCCGGCCGAGCTGGACTACATGGCGGTGCCGGCCCTGTCCATCGAGGTGCGCCAGAAGCTGAACAAGCACCGCCCCGAGACCCTGGGTCAGGCGTCGCGCATTTCCGGCATCACCCCGGCGGCCATCTCGCTGCTGCTGATCCACCTGAAGCGCGGGCGCTTCAAGGGTTTTGCGCCCGAAGCCGAGACCGCCGAAGCATGAGCCACGCGCAGGAAGGTGCGCTGCGGCAGGGCCTGGGCGCGCTCGGGCTGTCGTTGTCCGATACCCAGATCGGCCAGCTGCTGGCCTACCTGGACTGGATCGCCAAGTGGAACCGGGTCTACAACCTGACGGCCGTGCGCGACCCGGCCGAGATGCTGACCCACCACCTGCTGGACAGCCTCGCGGTGATTGCGCCGCTGAACCGCCAGCGCCAAGGCCGGGCCATGCGCCTGCTGGACGTGGGCTCGGGCGCCGGCCTGCCGGGTGTGGTGATCGCCATTGCCAACCCGGACGTGACCGTGGACTGCGTGGACACCGTGGCCAAGAAGGCGGCTTTCATCCAGCAGGTGGCGGCGGCACTCAAGCTGCCCAACCTGCGGGGGCTGCATGCCCGGGTCGAGAACCTGACCGAACCCTACGACGTGGTGTCGTCCCGCGCGTTCGCCTCGCTGGTGGATTTCACCACCTGGTCCCGGCAAGCGCTGGGGCAGGGTGGGGTTTGGATGGCGCTCAAGGGGAAACACCCGGTCGATGAGCTGGCCTCGCTACCGGCAGATGTTGAGGTGTTTCACGTGGAACAGCTGACGGTTCCCGGGTTGGACGCGGAGCGGTGCATCGTGTGGATGCGTGGTGGCGCGGCGCGCGGGGTGACGCCGGGCGCCTCATAGGGGAGTACCCCAAATCGTTGCCAGGCGTCACCCCACGCGCCGAGGCAATGTATCAGCGCACGACGAAGACGAGCGCCACCCACCGGTGAGTCTGGGGTATGGGGCCGCAACGATTTGGGGTACCCCCCTATGAGGCGCCGCCCCATACCCCAGACTCACCAGCACGCCACCGATGCAGCAGCAACGGAAGTCTCACGTAAACTCCCCAACTTCCCGTTCAAGAAAGCCACCCATGTTCGGCATCGCTGACTACGGCGCGTTTGTCGCCGCGATCATCCTGTTTCTCGCCATTCCCGGCCCGGGCAACCTGGCCCTGATCACCTCCACCGGCAAAGGCGGCATCCGGGGCGGGCTCGCGGCAACCTTCGGCCTGATCGCGGGCGACCAGGTGCTGATGTGGATGGCCGTGGCCGGCGTGGCCGCGCTGCTGGCCGCTTACCCGGCGGCCTTCACCGCCGTGCAATGGCTGGGCGCCGCCTACCTGGCCTGGATAGGCTTCAAGATGCTGACCGCCAAACCCGGCGACGCCCCGGTGCTCAACATCAAGCCCCGTCACTATGCCCGCCAGGCTTTCATCATCACATTGCTCAACCCCAAGGCCATCGTGTTTTACATGGCCTTCTTCCCGCTGTTCGTCGACCCCGCCCGCCACCAGGGCCTGGTCACCTTCGGCGCCATGGCGCTCACCATTGCGCTGCTCACGCTGGCCTACTGCGTCACTGTGCTGCTGCTCACCCACTTCCTGGCCGAGCGCATGCGAGCCAACCCCCGCATCGCCCAGACGCTGGAAAAACTGGCCGGCGTGTTCCTGATCGGTTTCGGCGTCAAGCTGGCCCTGAGCAAATAAGCCATGGCCAAGGTTTTCTGCATCGCCAACCAGAAGGGCGGGGTGGGCAAGACCACCACCACGGTCAACCTCGCCGCCGGTCTGGCCAAGGTCGGCCAGCGCGTGCTCATGGTGGACCTGGACCCGCAGGGCAACGCCACCATGGGCTCGGGCATCAACAAGCGCGAGCTCGAACTCACCGTCTACGACGTGCTGCTCGAGTCGGCCAGCATCGCCGAAGCCGCCGTGTACTCCGAGAAATGTGGCTACCACGTGCTGGGCGCCAACCGCGAGCTGGCCGGCGCCGAGGTGGAGCTGGTCGAGCTGGAGCGGCGCGAGAAACGCCTCAAGCAGGCCATCGCCGCCGTGGATGCCGACTACGACTTCGTGCTCATCGACTGCCCGCCCAGCCTGTCCATGCTCACGCTCAACGGCCTGTGCTCGGCGCACGGCGTCATCGTGCCCATGCAGTGCGAGTACTTCGCGCTCGAAGGCCTGACCGACCTGGTCAACACCATCAAGCAGGTGCACGCCAACCTCAACAAGGACCTGCAGATCATCGGCCTGCTGCGCGTGATGTTCGACCCGCGCATCACCCTGCAGCAGCAGGTGAGCGACCAGCTCAAGGCGCACTTCGGCGACAAGGTGTTCGACACCGTGATTCCCCGCAACGTGCGCCTGGCCGAAGCGCCCAGCTACGGCCTGCCCGGCGTGGTGTTCGACCCCTCGGCCAAGGGCAGCCAGGCCTTCGTGGCTTTTGCCGAGGAGATGGTCGAGCGCATCGGGAAGATGAAGTCGTGACGCCTCGCGTGCTGATACTGCCCGGCTGGCAGAACAGCGGGCCCGAACACTGGCAGAGCCGCTGGGAAGCGCTGTACGGCGATCGGCGCGTCGAGCAGCACGACTGGATGACGCCCAGGCGTGGCGACTGGATGGCCCGCCTCGAAGAGGTGCTGCTGGAGGGCGACACACCCGCCGTGCTGGTGGCCCACAGCCTGGGCTGCATACTCACCGCCGCCTGGGCCTCGCATTCGCAGAACACCCACCGCGTGGTGGGCGCGCTGCTGGTGGCGCCTGGCGATGCCGAGCGTGAAGACCTGGGCCCGCAGCTGCCCAGCTGGTCGCCCATCGCCCGCCAGCGCCTGCCGTTTCCCTCCGTCCTGCTGGGCAGCACCAACGACCCCTACTGCAGCCACGCCAAGGCCCGCGAGCTGGCCGATGCCTGGGGCAGCCGCTGGATCGACTATGGCGCGCGTGGCCACATCAACGCCGAATCCGGCCTGGGCGACTGGCCCGAAGGCCGCGCGCTGCTCAACGACTTGCTGAAGAAGAAAGACTGAACATGGTCACCAAAAAACCCAAGGGCCTGGGCCGCGGACTCGAAGCCCTGCTGGGCCCCAAGGTGGACGACAAGGCCGCTGCCACACCGGCCGACGCCGATGGCGTGCCCTCCTCCCTGGCGCTGGACCAGCTGGTGCCCGGCGTCTACCAGCCGCGCACCCGCATGGACGAAGGCGCGCTGTACGAGCTGGCCGAGTCCATCAAGGCCCAGGGCATCATGCAGCCCATCCTGGTGCGGCGCCTGAGCGATGGCGAACACGCCGGCAAGTACGAAATCATCGCGGGCGAACGGCGCTTCCGCGCCAGCCGTCTGGCCGGCCTGAACAGCGTGCCGGTGCTGGTGCGCGACGTGCCCAACGAGTCGGCCGCCGCCATGGCGCTGATCGAGAACATCCAGCGTGAAGACCTCAACCCGCTGGAAGAGGCCCAAGGCCTGCAACGTCTGATCAAAGAGTTTGGGCTCACTCACGAACAGGCCGCCCAGGCCGTGGGGCGCTCGCGCAGCGCCGCCAGCAACCTGCTGCGCCTGCTCAACCTGGCCGACCCGGTGCAGACCATGCTGATGGCCGGCGACATCGACATGGGCCACGCGCGTGCCCTGCTGGCGCTGGAGCGCGCCAGCCAGGTGACCGCTGCGAACCAGATAGCGGCCAAGAAACTCTCGGTGCGCGAGACCGAAAGCCTGGTCAAGAAGCTCAGCGCCGAATTCAACCTGGTGCCGCAGAAACCCAAGAAGGAAAAGTCGCGAGACATCCGCCGGGTGGAAGAAGAACTGGCCGACCTGCTGACCGCCGAGGTCGAGGTGCGCGTCAAGAAACGCGTCAAACGTCACGGCCGGGTCGAGGAAATGGGCGAGATCGCCATCTCGTTCGGCTCGCTGGACGAGCTCAACGGCCTCATCGACAAGCTGCGCGGCGCCTGATCCGCGCCCCGTTGTGGCGCAATGGGTTGCGAGATGTAACCCCCGCGCCCGGTGCCCCGCAGCACTGACAAAAATTGAGCATCTGACCCACCCGCGCTGCCCATAATCGCGCCGGGTGGGCCGGGCGTTGCGCGTCCGTGTCCACCCCTTCTTATAAGACTCAGGGAGTGCCTCATGCATGTGAACCAACGCCCCGCGCGCCTGCGCGGACTCTGCCACGCCCTGGTGCTGGGCGGCCTTGTGGCCTGGACCGGCGCCCAGGCCGGCATGACCACCGACCGCCACGGCAACGTGGGCTACGACACCGCCGCCGAGTGCGACGCGGCGATGCAGGCGGGCACCGCCCGCGCCTACCAGCCCTTCACCGAACACCCGCCGCTGCGCCGCGAGGGCGAGGCCGACGTCAAGCGCATGACGCTGCGCGAGCTGGCCTCGGCCGAGGCGCTGGCCAGCCAGCTGGGCTTCAACGCGGCCGACTACGCGCGCGGCGCCTGCGACCGGGGCGTGGGCCGCTCGCAAGGCCGTGACGGCGTCAGCGGCGAGCTGGTGGGCAAGTTCGTGCCCTACAGCCCTGACATGCCGGTCAACGTCTACTTCGATGCCCAGGGCCGTCCGGTGCGCGCCACCATGCAGCGTTGCGACAACCACTTCGGTGCCGCGCTGCCGCGCCCCGTGGGCCGCGCGCAGGCGGTTTCCACCGCCACCGAGTGTTTTGCCACCGTGCTGGTACCCGCCCGTTTCGAGCCGCGCGCCGAGCAGGTCGTCAAGGTGGCCGCCACCCAGCGTTTCGAAGTGGTTCCCGCCACCTACAAGACCGTCACCGAACAGGTGCTGGTGAGCCCTGAGTACAAGCGCCAGATCCCCGTGCCCGCCACCTACAAGACGGTGACCGAGACCGTGGTGGTCAAGCCCGAAGGTTTCCGCGAGGAGCCGGTGCCCGCCACCTACAAGGACGTGGCCGAGCAGGTGCTGGTCAAGCCGGCCGGCGTGCGGCTGGAGGTCGTGCCTGCCACCTACAAGACCGTGACCGAGCAGGTCGAGGTGGCACCCGCCCGCAAGGAGCTCAAGGTGGTGCCCGCCACCTACAAGGAGGTGGACGAAGAGGTTGAGGTCACCCCGGCCACCACCCGCGTGGAAACCGTGCCCGCCACCTACCGCACCGAAACCGAACAGGTGCTGACCAAGGCCGAGTCGGTGCGCTACGAACCGCTGGTGTTGCCCCTGAAGACCGTGACCGAGGAGCTCGAGCGCAGCGAGGCCAGCCAGCGCCTGGAGGTGGTGCCCGCCACCTACCGCACCGTGACCGAACGCGTGGTGGTGCGCGAAGCCAGCGAAAAGCTGGAGGTGGTCCCCGCCGTGTACGAAACCGTCACCGAACGCATCCAGGTGGCCGATGCCACGCGCGAATGGAAACGCGGCCGCGCCTGGATAGGCCGTGCGCTGGAGGTCAAGCCCGTGCGTGGCTTCGCGGTGGGCGCCGACGGCAAGGTGGACGGCAGCCGCGTCGACGCCCAGTGGCGGACGCTGGACCCGAACACCGTGGACGACGACGTGATGTGCCTGGTGGAAATCCCGGCGCAGTATGAAACCGTCTCGCGCCAGGTGCTCAAGTCCGCCGAGACGGTGCGCAAGGTGGTGGTGCCGGCCGAATACGCCACCGTCACCCGCCAGGTGCAGGAGCGCGCCGCCGAGACCCGCCAGGTCGAGATCCCGGCCACGTTCCAGAACGTCAAGCGCCAGGTCATCGACGTGGAACGCCTGCGTGCGCAGGGCTACCGTTTTGACGACAAGGGCGACATCGTGGCCACGCCCAAGGGCGAACGCGTGCTGCGCGCCGCCGCCGTGGGCAGCGCCAAGCCGGCCGACAGCGCCGGTGCCGAATCCGGCGAGGAAGGCTACGTGAAAGAGGTGCGTGTGCCCGCCGAGTACCGCACGGTCAGCCGTCAGGTGGTGGCCACCCCGGCGGCGGTGCGCACGGTGGAGGTGCCCGCCACGGTGCGCACCGTCAAGCGCCGCGTGGTGGACACGCCCGCCCGCACCGACGAGGTGGTGATCCCGGCCACCTTCAAGACGGTCACCCGCCAGGTGGTGGACACCCCCGCCAGCAGCCGCGAGATCGCGGTGCCGGCGCAGCAGCGCACGGTCACCCGCCGCGTGGTAGACACCCCGGCCAGCACGCGCCGCATCCCGGTGGCCGCCGTGACGCAGACCGTGGAACGCCGCGTCATCGACCAGCCCGCCACCACCCGCGAAGAGCGGGTGCCGGCGGTCTACAAGGCCGAGACCCGGCAGGTGATCGACCAGCCCGCCACCGTGCGCGCCATCGACGTGCCGGCCGAGTACGAGACGCTGACCCGTCAGGTCAAGGTGGACGACGCACGTACCGAGCAGCGCGCCATCCTGTGTGAGACCAACGCCACACCGGCCAAGATCCAGCAGATCCAGCGCGCGCTGCGCCAGGCCGGTTTCGACCCCGGTCCCATCGACGGCGTGATCCGCGAACAGACCATGACGGCGGTGCACCGCTACCAGCAGGCCAAACGCCTGCCGGTGGACGGTTACCTCAACCTGGAAACCGTCAAGGCCCTGGGCGTTTCGCCGCTGTAAGAGGGCGCCCCGGCGCGGGTGGGCGGGGCGTGTTTACACTCCGCCCATCATGCAGAACCTCACCTGGCCCATCCCCGCCGTGCTGGCCTGGGCCGCCGCCTGGGGCAGCTGGTGGATGGGCCTGCGTGTGGGCATGCCGGTGGCGGTGGCGCTGGGCCTGGCCACCACCACGGGGGTGGTGTTCAGCCTGCTGGGCAGCACGGTCTGGCGCAAGGCCATCGTCGTGCTGGGTTTTCCGCTGTCATGGCTGCTGCTGCACAAAGCCGCAGTAGGTGCTCACATAGGCTGGTGGTGGCTGCTGCCGCTGGGCCTCTTCCTCTGGCTCTACCCACCGTCCAGCTGGCGCGACGCGCCCCTGTTTCCCACCCCACACGACGCCTTCGAGGGCCTGCGCGAACACCTGCCGCTGCCGCTGGGCGCCCGCGTGCTGGACGCCGGCTGTGGCCTGGGCGACGGCCTCATCGCCCTGGACCGCGCCTATCCCGATGCCCGCATCGAAGGCGTGGAACGCAGCACGCCGCTGCGCTGGATCTGCGCCCTGCGCTGCCGCTGGGCCACCGTGCGCGGCGGCGACCTCTGGGCCGACGACTGGTCCACCGCTCACCTGGTCTACCTGTTCCAGCGGCCCGAAAGCATGCCCCGCGCCATGGACAAGGCCGCCCGCGAACTCCAGCCCGGCGCCTGGCTGGCCAGCCTGGAATTCGAAGGCACGGGCTGGCAACCCACCATGATCTGGACCTGCCCCGACGACCGGCCGCTGTGGCTGTACCAGGCGCCGTTGCAGCGCCAGCCTGTAAATGACGGAGTCCGTCCAACAGACGCCTGATGTCCTGGAGCCTTCCTGCAGAATTCACGGCATGAAAGTTCTTGTTCTGGGTGGATACGGCAATTTCGGAGCGCGCATCTGCCGTGCCTTGGCGTCGGATACGGATATCGAGCTGCTGGTGGCGGGGCGCAATGCGGTACGTGCGCAGGCCCTGGCCCAGGAACTGGGGCCGCGGGCCACCGGGGTGGCGCTGGACCAGAACCGGAGTGATCTGGCGGAGCAGCTGGTTTCACTCGGGGTGGAGCTGGTCATCCACACCGCCGGCCCGTTTCAGGCGCAGGGCTACAGGGTGGCCACTGCCGCCGCCGAGGCCCGCGCGCACTATCTGGATCTTGCCGACGGCCGCCGCTTTGTCTGTGACTTCCCGGCCGCCCTGGATGCCGCGTTTCGCCAGGCCGGGCGCACCGCCATCAGTGGTGTCAGCACCGTGCCGGCGCTGTCTTCCGCCGTGATCGACGCGTTGTGCACCGGTTGGCAGCACATCGATCGCATTGCCATCTGCATCGCGCCGGCACAGACCGCTCCACGGGGCGATGCCACGCTGGCCGGTGTGCTGAGCTACTGCGGCGAAGGGGTTCCGGTGTGGCTGGACGGCCGCTGGCAGACACAACGGGGCTGGGGCGGGCTGCACCAGGAGCACTTTGCCCGCCTGCGCCCCCGCAAGAGCGCCTTGTGCGACATCCCCGATCTGGAGCTGTTCCCCGGCCGCTACGCCGTTCGCGACCGGGTCGTGTTCCGGGCTGCGGTCGAGGTCGGTCTTGCGCAGCGCATCTTCGCTGGGCTGGCTGCGATGCGTGCCGCCCGCCTCATCCCCCCGCCGTCACGCTGGGCAGGTGCCCTGAACCGGGCGGGACGGCTGTTCGATCCTTTCGGTTCGGGGCTGGGTGGCATGGTGGTTCGGGTATCTGGCAGCAACGGCCAGGGCCGTGACACGTCGGCCGCATGGCACATAGCTGCCGACAACGACCACGGCCCGGAGATTCCGTGCATGGCGGCCATCCTGCTGGCACGCCGGCTGGCGCGTGGTCCGGCGCTGCCGGCGGGCGCATTCACCGCCACCGGCCAATTGACGCTGGCGGATTTCGAGCCCGAATTTGCGCGCTGGCACATGCAGACCGATACCGAAGAGGCGTCCACACATGCCGTCGCCTGACCGACCGACTTCCCTGGGCGCGTTGCGCGCAGGTCTTGTTTTTGTCTGGCTCGCCACCGCCATCGTCAGCGTGGTGGAGCTGGACGGGCAGTCGTCGGCGCTGCTCCGGCAGGCCGGCTGGTCCGATCCCCTGGCCATCCGCGCCGTGATCCTGGCAGGCGCCGCTGTGGACCTGTTGCTGGGCCTGGGCATGGCACTGCGTCCGGGGCGAGGCATCTACCGGATGGCCCTGGTGGTGATGGGGCTCATGACCGTTGCCGCCACCGCGCTGGTGCCGACTCTGTGGCTGGATCCCCTGGGACCCTTGACCAAGAACATCCCGCTCGCGGCCTGTCTGTGGGTGTTGCTGCGCGAGGAGGCGTCACGGTGACCACCTACCTGCTGGTCAAATGGCTGCACGTGCTCTCCAGCGTGGTGCTGGTGGGCACGGGCTTTGGTTCGGCCTTCTACATGTTCTTCGGCAACCGCAGCGGCAGCGTCGCGGCGCAAGCGGTCATCAGTCGGCTGGTTGTGCGCGCCGACTGGTGGTTCACGACACCGGCGGGCATTTTCCAGCCGCTGTCGGGCATCTGGCTGGCTCATGCGGCGGGCTGGCCGCTGTCGACGCCCTGGCTGGCGCTGTCCATGGCGCTGTACGTGTTGGCGGGTGCCTGCTGGCTGCCGGTTGTCTGGCTCCAGTTGCGCATGGCCCGCATGGCGCACGACGCGGCGCATGATGGCACGGCCCTGCCACCCGAATTTCAACGTTACCGCCGCTGGTGGGAAGCCCTGGGCTATCCCGCGTTTGTCGCCATGCTGGGGGTGTTCTATCTGATGGTGGCCAAACCGGCCTGGTCCTGAGCCCGATGGCCCACCGGAAACTTGAATTCCTCATGCCCGCCCCAGCCAGGGTGGTGTTCGATGCCTTCCACTACCACCAGTGGCGCGTCCATTGGGACTCGCTGGTGTCCCGGACCCGGGTGCAGGACGGCTCACCATGCCCCAGCGTGGGCGCTGTCAGCGAGAACACCGGTGGTGGGCTGCTGCGTGCCCTTTCGATGACCACCCGGTTCGTCACTTACGACCCACCGGGTCTTGCCGCCGCGACCATGGTCGGGAAGTCCTTTCCTTTCTCACGCTGGGCGGCGTCCATGCGCCACGTCGATCTGGAGGATGACCGCTCCCTGCTGATCTATACCTACACCTTCGCGGTGGCACCCGCTGCCATGGCGAGGTGGCTGGAGCCGGTGGTGGACCGGGTCTTTCTCCGGGCGACGGAAAAGCGCTTCAGGCGGCTGCAAACCTTTTTGGATACACAGGGTGCGCTGGTACAAGCCTGGCAGGAAAACGGGCGACAGCCGTAGTAGGTGGATCAGGTCCCCGAACCCGCCCCCATCTGACCCGATTCCCAGCGCGCCAGCAGGTCGGCCGCCGGCTCGGGCCGGCCGAACAGGTAGCCCTGGTGGATGACTTCGCCGCGGGCGTTGAGGAAGTCGGCCTGTTCGCGGGTTTCCACGCCTTCGGCCACCACTTTGAGGCGCAGGTGGCGGGCCACGGACAGGATGGCTTCCACCACGGCGGCGCCGTTGGCGTCGCGCGGGGCGTCCTGCACGAAGCCTTTGTCGATTTTCAGTTCGTGGATGGGCAGGCGCTTGAGGTAGGCGAGTGACGAGTAGCCGGTGCCGAAGTCGTCGATGGAGAACATCACGCCCTGGCGGGTGAGCTGGGTCATCTTGTGGATGACCTGTTCGACTTCGTCCACCAGCACGCCTTCGGTGATTTCCAGCATCAGGTCCGAGGGGGCGGCGCCGCCTTCCGACACTTGGCGCAGCACCCGGGCCACGAAGTCCACGCGGTGGAACTGGCGCGGGCTCACGTTGACCGAGATCGGCAGGCGCCGGCCTTGCTGGCGCAGTTCGCCCAGGCAGCGGCACACGGCGCCCATCACCCAGTCGCCCACTTCGGTGATGAGGTCGCTTTCTTCGGCCACGGGTATGAAAACGCCCGGCGGCACCAGGCCTTGTTCGGGGTGCTGCCAGCGCACCAGGGCTTCGGCGCTGACCATGTCGCCGGCGGCGTTGACCTGGGGCTGCAGGTACAGCCGCAGTTCGCCGGCGGCGAGGCCGCGCCGCAGGTCCTGCTCGATGGCGAAGCGTTCGCTCACGACCTGACCCATGGCGGGGTCGAAGAAGGCGCTCTGGTGCCCGCCGGCGGCCTTGGCGCGGTGCAGGGCGGTGTCGGCGCGCCGCAGCACCTCGCCGGGTGAGTCTTCCGGGCCGGCGGGCAGTATGCACACGCCCACACTGGCGCCGACGTTGAGGGTCTCGCCGTCTTCAAGGCTGAACGGCTCGGACAGGGCCTGGTGGATGGCCTGTGCCCCGCGCAGCGCCAGGGCCGACGCGGCGCCGGTTTCGGACTCGAGCTCGCGGCGCAGCAGCGCGAATTCGTCGGCGCTCAGGCGTGCCAGCATGTCGCCGGGCAGGGCCAGCTGCTGCAGCCGCAGCCCCAGCAGGCGCAGCACCGCGTCGCCGGCCTGGTGGCCCAGGGCGTCGTTCAGGCGCTTGAAGCGGTCCACGTTGATCAGCAGCAGGGCGCTGTGGCGTCCGGTGCGGCGCGCGGCGGCCAGCGCGCCGGCCAGTTCGTCCAGCAGGCGGTGGCGGTTGGCCAGGCCGGTCAGCGGGTCGAACCAGGCCAGGCGGTGGGCCTGCTCTTCGGCCTGCCGCTGGGCGGTCACGTCCAGCTGCACCGACACGTAGTGGGTGGTCTTGCCCACGTTGTTGCGCACCGGCGCGATGGTCACGGCCTGCACGTAGTCGCGCCCGGCCTTGTTGCGGTTGATGATCTCGCCGCTCCAGGCCTCGCCCCGGGCCAGGGCGGTCCACATGGCTTCGTAGGTGGCCTTGGGCGTGCGGCCGGCGCCCAGCAGGCGCGGGTTGCGGCCCACCACCTCGTGGCGCGCGTAGCCGCTGATGCGCTCGAAGGCCGCGTTGACGTATTCGATGTGGGCGTCCAGCCCGGTGATGATCACGCTGGCGGGGCTCTGCTCGGTGGCCTGCGAGAGCTTGAGCAGTTCGCCCTCGGCGCGCCGCAGGGCCTCGATGTCGCGCGCCGAGCGCCGCAGCTGCCGCTGCTGCAGCACCAGGTACAGGCCCACGCCCATGGTGACGATGGCCAGCAGGCCGACGATCACCATCCACACCGAGGACTTGAGCGCGCTGCTCATCAGCTCGGCGCTGTCTTCCTTGGCCAGCAGCCACCAGCCGGAGGTACCCACCGGAAAGGCCACCGCCAGCGATGGCACGCCCCGGTAGTCCACGCCGTCGAGCAGGGTGCGGGGTGGGGCATCGCCGCGCAGCACACGGGCGGTGAACAGCTCGGGCGTGTCCAGCGGCATTCGCATGCGGGCGGCCGCGTCGTCCCGGTGGCGCAGGCCGGAGAGGAACAGTACCTCGTTGCCATCGCGGGTGAACAGGAAGGCCTCGGCGCTGCGGTTGGGCAGCGGCCAGCCCTTGAGGGCGGGGTGCACGTCTTCGTCGGGGTCGATGTGCAGCACCACCAGCGCAGGTGAGCCCGCCGGGTTGGCGATCAGGCCCACGAAGGCCAGGCGCAGCGTGTTGCTGGCGTCGCGCCAGGGGCCGGCGTGCTGCGCGGTACCGTCCACCAGCGCACGGGTGAGTGCGGCGCGCAGCGCGGGTTCGTGATCCAGCGTCGGGCCTTCGGACTCCCAGATGGGGGTCAGCCGGGCGTCGTACAGCGCTACCCGGCGCACGTAGGGGCCGCCCACCATGGCCTGCAGCCGTTGTTCCAGCGGTGCGAACCGCTCCGGTGACGGGGCGGCCTGCCAGGCCTGCCAGTAGTCCGACAGGCCCGATCGCAGTTGCAGGCTGCGCGCGTCGCGCATGCGGTCTTCGAACCAGTCGGCCACCTGGCTGGCCTTGGACTCAGAGATGGCCAGCAGCTGTTCGCCGGCGCGCTGGCGTTCACCGCGCCACGACTGGTAAACCACCACGGTCGTCACGCCCGCCACCACCACGGCCATCAGGCCCAGGGCGAGCCACGGCAGCCGCGGAACCTCGGTTTTCTGGTCGGCTGCCCGCGTGCGCGGCAGCATCAGCACGTAGATCAGCACTGCCGTCAGCAGCACGAAGGCCCAGCCCTTCACGGTGCTGACCAGCTGGGCCTGCTCGGGATCGCTGAACAGCCACAGCACCGCGCGGTCCGACAGCACGATCCACAGCGCCGACAGGCAAGCGTAGAGCAGCGCCACCGTCAGGGCGGTCAGGCCCTGTTGCGTGTGGCGTTGGGTGCGGGGCTGGCGGGGTCGGGCGGGCAACGGTGTCAGGAACTCAGAGCGAGAAAATCTTGCCGGGGTTGAGGATGTTGTCGGGGTCGAGCGCGCGCTTGAGGGTGCGCATCATGGCAATGGCGCCGTCGCCGGCCTCGTCGCGCAGGAAGCCCATCTTGTGCAGGCCCACGCCGTGTTCGCCGGTGCAGGTGCCTTCCAGCGCCAGCGCGCGGGCCACCAGCTTGTGGTTCAGGTCCTCGGCGGTGCGGCGCTCGGTTTCGCTGTCGGGGTCGATCAGGTAGCCGAAGTGGAAGTTGCCGTCGCCCACATGGCCCACCAGGAAGTAGGGCAGCCCCGAGGCGTCGGCTTCGGCCACCGAATCGAGCAGGCAGTCGGCCAGGCGGCTGATGGGCACGCAGGTGTCGGTGCTGATGGCGCGGCAGCCGGGCTTGCTCTGGATGGCCGCGAAGTAGGCGTTGTGCCGCGCCGTCCACAGCCGGGTGCGGTCTTCGGGCGTGGTGGCCCATTCAAACGATTCGCCGCCAAACTCACCCGCGATCTCCTGCACCGTCTCGGCCTGCTCCTTCACGCTGGCCGGCGAACCGTGGAACTCCATCAGCAGCATGGCGCCTTCCTGCAGGCCCAGCTTGGCGTAGGCGTTGACCATGCGCACGGTGGCGGCGTCGATCAGCTCGCAGCGCGCGATGGGAATGCCCATCTGGATGATCTGTATGGTGGTGCGCACCGCGGCCTCGATGCTGGGGAACGAGCAGGTGGCCGCCGACACCGCCTCGGGCAGCGGGTAGAGCTTGAGGGTGACCTCGGTGATCACGCCCAGCGTGCCTTCGCTGCCCACCATCAGGCGGGTCAGGTCGTAGCCGGCGCTGGACTTCTTGGCACGCGTGCCGGTGCGGATCACCTCGCCCTGCGCGGTGACAACTTCCAGCGCCAGCACGTTCTCGCGCATGGTGCCGTAGCGCACGGCGTTGGTGCCGCTGGCGCGGGTGGCGGTCATGCCGCCAATGGAGGCGTCGGCGCCGGGATCGATGGGGAAGAACAGGCCCTCGCTCTTCACCGCCTCGTTCACGGCCTTGCGGGTCACGCCGGGCTGCACCGTCACGGTCAGGTCCTCGGCGTTGATGGACAGCACGCGGTCCATGCGGCTGACGTCGATGCTGATGCCGCCCTCCACCGCCAGCAGGTGGCCTTCGAGCGAGGAGCCCACGCCGAACGGGATCACCGGCACGCGGTGCTGCGCGGCCAGCCTGACCGCATCGGCCACGTCGGCGGTGGATTCGGCGAACACCACGGCCGAGGGTGGTGGTACCGTGGTGAAGGCCGATTCGTCGCGGCCGTGCTGCTCGCGCACCGCCAGTGCGGTGGAGCAGCGCTCGCCGAAGCGCGCCTTGAGGCCGTCGATCAATGCCTGTGGCACCTCGCGCTGGCGGATCTCGGGCAGCAGGTGGGTGGGCAGGGGCTGATTCATCGCGTCACCTCGGGATAATCTCTGACAATTCTTCGAAACCCGGAACATACCACCATGGGCAACCGATTGACGCAGATCGCCACACGAACGGGCGACGATGGCACCACCGGCCTGGGCAACAACGAACGCGTGGGCAAGGACAGCGCACGTGTGAACGCCATGGGCGACGTGGACGAACTCAACTCCCACATCGGCCTGCTGCTGTGCGAAGACCTGCCGGCCACCGTGCGCGACGTGCTGGTGGAGGTGCAGCACCAGCTGTTCAACCTGGGGGGCGAGCTGTCCATCCCGGGCTTCGAGCTGCTCAAGGCCGAGGCCGTGCTGGCGCTTGACCAGGCCCTGGCCGATGCCAACGCCACGCTGCCACGGCTGCAGGAATTCATACTGCCCGCCGGCAACCGCGCCGCGAGCCAGGCCCATGTGTGCCGCACCGTGGCGCGCCGCGCCGAACGCGCGGTGGTGGCGCTGGGCCGCGACGAGCCGGTGCGCGAAGCGCCGCGCCATTTCCTCAACCGACTGTCCGACCTCATGTTCGTCTACGCCCGCGTGCTCAACCGCATGAACGGTGGCGACGACGTGTACTGGAAAAGCGAGCGCATGCAGAAAAACGACGGGTAAAAAAAATCCTGGCCCAAGGGCCAGGATGGGAAGCCTTTTTGCTGTCACACATCAAGGCACCCGCTCAGGGAGGAAAAGCGGGGAGCCGCGAAAGCGGCCCACCGGCATTTTACGGACAAATTTGCGTTTCTTTGACAATCTGCTGTCCGGGGCCGGACAGCCGTTTCCACCGGCTGTTGCCGGTCAGCAACGCGCCAGCCACCGTGTGGCCACCACCACGCCCCAGGGTTGCGCGCGCCGCGCCAGTTTCAGCACCTGGCGGTCCTTGCTCAGCAAACGTGCCCGGTGTGCCACGGCCAGGTCGATGAAGATCTGGTCGTCCGGGTCCTGGCAGCGCAGGGGTGCGCGTGGGGCCGGGGCACGCACCTGCGCCAGCGCATCGAAACCCGCCAGCACGCCCTCGCGGTCCAGCCCGTGAAACGCCACACGCGGCGCGAGCTTGGGGTAGTCGAGCACCCGCGCGAGTTCGTCGCGCATGGCGGTGGTCGCGATCCAGCAGGCCGCGCCCGAGGCCAGGGCTTCCTTCAGCGGCTGGGTGGCGGGGTCGCCGAACACCAGCAGGTCCAGCGCCACGTTGCTGTCCACCACGACCGGGATGGCCGCGTTCGTGGCGGCGGCCTGTTCAGGCGCCATGGCGTCCGGCCGACATGTCGAAGCGGAACAGCCGGCACTCGATGGGGCCGTTCCACAGCGGCACGCGCCGGCTTTCCTTCAGGCGCATCTTGCCGGGCAGCTTGAGGTCGGGCGTGAGCATCCAGGCCTGCCAGCCGGCGTAGTGTTTTTTCCAGTGGCTGGCCAGCCGTTCGAAGAAGGCATCCACCTCGCCACCGTCGGCGCCCTGGGCGTGTTCGCGCACGCGCAGGGCGGCCTTCTGGCCCGCCACGCCGGCGGCGGCGATGCGCTCGCCATACGGCGGGTTGAGCAGCATCACGCCGGCGGCTTCGGTGGGCGGCATGCGCTGCAGCGCGTCGCCGCCGCGCAGGTCGATGGCCGGGGCCACACCCGCGCGCTCGGCGTTGCGGCGCGCGAAATCGACCATGCGAAAGGCCACGTCGCTGCCGAACACCAGGGGTTGCGCGGGCACGGGTTTCTGGGCGTTTTTCGCCTCGGTCTTGAGCGACTGCCAGACGTGCGACTGGAACGGCAGCAGCTTCTCGAACGCGAAGCGGCGCTGGGCGCCGGGCGCGATGTTCAGCGCCATCTGCGCGGCCTCGATCAGCACCGTGCCGCTGCCGCAGCAGGGGTCGTAGAGCGGCACCGTGCCGTCCCAGCCGCTGGCCGCGATCATGGCGGCGGCCAGGGTTTCCTTCAGCGGCGCGTCGCCCTTGTCTTCGCGCCAGCCGCGTTTGAACAGCGGTTCGCCCGAGGTGTCGATGTAGACCGTGAGGTGGGTCGCGGTCAGGTGGGCGAACACGCGCACGTCCGGGCGGTTGGTGTCGATGCTGGGGCGCGCGCCGGTCTTGGCGCGCAGGCGGTCGCACACCGCGTCCTTCACCCGCAGCGCGGCAAAGTTCAGGCTTTTGAGCGGGCTGTGCTGCGCGGTGATCTCGACCTTGAGCGTCTGGGTGGCGGTGAACCAGATCTCCCAGGCCACCTGGCCGGCGGCGTCGTAGATGTCCTGTTCGCTGCGGTAGGGGCCGTGCCAGAGCTGCACCAGCACCCGCTGCGCCAGGCGGCTGTGCAGGTTGAGCTTCATGGCGTCGCGCCAGCTGGCGTCCAGGCCCACGCCGCCACGCGACTTGTGCGCGGCCCCCAGCCCGGTGATGCGCTGTGCCTCGGCGGCGAGGAAATCCTCCACGCCGGCGGCGCAGGGGAGGAAAAGGGATAGCTGGTTCATCGTTGGAGCCTGTGCCGGGCCGCCCCAAGCAGGCTCAGCCCCCTTGGGGGGCAGCGACCCGCGGAGCGGTGGAGCGTGGGGGTCATCGTTTTCTCAAATTCGCGGGGGCGATGCGCAGGGCTTCACGGTACTTGGCGACCGTGCGGCGCGCGCATTCGATGCCCTGCTCCTTGAGCATCTCGGAGAGCTGGCTGTCGGACAGCGGCTTGGCGGGGTTCTCGGCGGTCACGAACTGCCTGATCAGCGCGCGCACGGCGGTGCTGGAGGCGTTGCCGCCGGTCTCGGTGCCCAGCGAGGAGCCGAAGAAGTACTTGAGCTCGTAGGTGCCGAAGGGCGTGGCCATGTACTTGGCGGTGGTCACGCGGCTGATGGTGGATTCGTGCAGGCCGAGTTCGTCGGCGATTTCGCGCAGCACCAGCGGGCGCATGGCCAGTTCGCCGTGCATGAAGAAGTTGCGCTGGCGCTCGACGATGGCGCTGGAGACGCGCAGGATGGTGTCGAAGCGCTGCTGGATGTTCTTGATGAACCAGCGCGCCTCCTGCAGCCGCTGCTGCAGGCCGCCGCCCTCGCCGCGGTGCTGGCGCAGCGCGTTGGCGTAGACGTCGTGCACGCGCAGGCGCGGCATCACGTCGGGGTTGAGGATGACCTTGAAGC
>VFQP010002929.1_pt1 | contig 18200 bp, 23 predicted proteins | sample 3512351 | NCBI WGS metagenome assembly VFQP01 (sample SAMN10412372, study PRJNA504923) | tailings metagenome | isolation source: Relicate 1 Philex TSF1 revegetated site | place: Philippines: Tuba, Benguet | collected 2017-08-29
CCACAACCACCCCCCACCACCTCGTGTCCCCCCACCTCAGCGCACCTGCAGGCGGCCCGCCGTGTCCACAATCACCACGTCGGCCTTGATGCGCTTGGCCTCGGCCACGCCCGCCTTGGCAATGTCCACCGGCTTGGCGTCCGTGCCCTGGTCAAACACCGGCACGTTGATGGCCTGCGCCCCACACACGCGCACGACGGGGGCGACGCACACACCCGCTCGCTCACGCAAGACGTCCCAAGAGGGCCCGCCTCCTCCCTGCATGGAAACACGCGCGGCACCAGAGCATGCTCCGCCCCAACCCAGCGCAGGCGCAGAGGGTGGCGTCGTGGCGCCGCCCTCCCCGCCCTGCATGAGGGCGCGCACCTGGCCCAGCTTGTGCAGCTGCTCAATGGCGGCGGGGCGGTACACGTCCGTGGCCACCATGAGCACGCTCTTCTTCTGCTTCTGCAGGTAGAGCGCCAGCTTGCCGCACGCCGTCGTCTTGCCCACGCCCTGCAGCACGGGAGGGCGCACACATACCAACGGCGCCGTGCGCCTCCTTGAGCGCCTTGGCCAGCACCCTGCGCCTGCAGCTGCCTGCGACCCTTGCCACGTGTCCCCGCTTTCGTTTCCCCCCGTCTGCGGCCGCCCCACAGAGCTCCACGCCAGGCGCCTGCTGCCGCTCCCGAGCAGCTTGCCGCAACGACGCCCTCCCCCGCCCTGCGCTCCGCCTCAGCGCTCTGCTGGCGAACGCCCTCCCCACCGCCCCCGCGCCCGCCCCCACCTGGAGGCCGGCCATGAGCACAATCTGCGGGAAGCCCTGCTCGAGGTCCTTCTTGCCCTTGCTGCCCATGAGCTCCACCAGCTGGTCGTTCACAATCTTGATGAACTGCATGTCTGGCGTCACGCCGGCAATCACCTGTGCAACACCAGGGGGTGGACTCCACGCACACCACTGACATTGCCCGACGCCAGCGTGGCGGCACCCTGCCGCTGCAGCCGCCCGGCCACCCGTAGAGTGAGAGGCACGCCCTTCTCCGGCCCCGCGCCGTGCACACACACACACTGCGCCACTGCCCCATACACCACAACCACCGCGCACCTGCGCTCCGGCGGCCTTCTCCTCGACCTTTTTGATGAAGCGGCGCACGACGGGCAGCGACACGTCCGCCTCCAGCAGCGCCCGGCGGATCTCCTTGAGCGGCTCCTTCATGTTCTCGGGCGTGAGCTTGTCGTCGCCCGTGAGCAGCTTCTTCGCGCGGTCCATGCTGCGGCTGAGCTTGTCAAACATGGCGGCGCGGATGACCAGCCGTCCGCGCCGCCCGTGGTGCTGCTGCGGGGCGGCCACCAGCAGGGGCTGCTGCTGGTGCTGCTGCCATGGAGCCTGCGGATGCAAAGACGTGTTTGCCACACGCGCGGGGTTCCGCCTCGAGCGCCCACGGAGCATTGACGGCGCCTGTGGCGTGGCAGGGGCTTGCTGATTGAGGCGCCAAGCGCAGCGCCTGCTCCAGAGCGCGGATCCAGTGGGTGGCAGCCTGGGCGACGCACACACCTGGTGCCTGAGGACGACCGCGCGGGGCGCCGAGCCGCTGGAAAAGGCGTGCGCGCGCCCGTGCAGGTGGGGCCGCGTGCCCTGCTGCCAACCGAGCTGCATCGCGGACGCGCTCCCTCGAGCCGAAGTTCCTCGAGCCGACTCTGCGCGCCTCTTCACCCTCTTGCGCGCTCGAGTGGATCCGCCGCGCCGGACCGCAGTTGACAGCGAGGGCGTGAGATGGGGATGAGCGCGGCTGCGTCGATTGGGCGCGCCAGCCGTGCTGCTCGCTTCCTGCACCGGGCGCATGGACTGCGGGCTTGCAGTTGCCAGAAAGCGAGAAGAGAAGAAGGCGTTAAGAAGGCCAAGAATATGTGCCGTGTCCCTACTACAAAGCTGCTGCTGCTGGGGCGCGGGGCTCAGACGGGCTGGTGGAGGGCGACGGGCGCGTGCCGCGCGCTCATCATGCCCAGCGTGTGCGGTCCCGGGGCGGCCGCCTCCGGCCGACCCAATGTGCGCCTGCTGCACTTGCGTCATGGCCTTGTGGAGCGCCTCGTCTGCGGCGACAAGGGTGGCGCGGGCACGGCTCACGCACGGCTCACCCCGCTGGACTCGCGCTGCCGGCGCCAAGGCGGCCCCAGTGGGACTACTACCAGCAAGCTCACCTAGCCTGTAGCCGAGCAGGTCCTTGCGCGTGACGATGCCGCGAACGTGGTTGTGCTCGTCGATGACCATGAGGTGCCGGAGGCCCATGGTGCGGAACAGGATGTAGGTGCGCTCCACGCTGAAGCTGTCCAGCACCTGCGCGCGTGAGAGAGAGGAGGTCCCACGCAACACGCAGATGCCACCGTCGCTGCCACTCGTGGCGTGCACCCCCACCGCAACAGAGAGGGAAGCATGCGTTTCCGCGTGCGCCGCTGCACCGCCGTGCCGCCGATTCACGTAAACAAAAGAGGCTCCGACGCACCACAAAGGACGAGGTGTTGGTGTAGGGCATCAGGTCCACCGTCATGTCGTCAATGTCCACCGCGCCGCCCGACTCCGGCAGCGACAGCGACCCCGACCGCGTGGCCGCCGCGCCGCCGTTTGCGTACGGCGACGAGGGGCCGTGCCCGTTGCCCAGCGGCCCCCCGCCGCCGCCGCCGCCTCGCCCGCCGCTTAACCGGCCGCCCACGCCTGCGCACCCACAAGCACGCCCCAAGCGTTGCGAGGCCATCACTGTGCGGGCGCTGGCAACTCGCTCGCTGTGGCCGTCCTGTGCCGCCCCAGCGGGCGCCGTGTGTGCGCCGCACCTGCGAGCGCCATGCTGTTGGCCATCTCCCTCTGCAGCGCCACCATTTGCTGCTCGTGCACGCTGCGCTGCGCCGACACGGGGTCCATCATGCGCCGGTTGAGCTCGTCCCACGACACCTGCGTGCATCGCAAAGGGGGGGACGCGCGCACGTGAAGAGAGCCGCGTCTCAGCTGGAGGGCTCCAGCTGGGAACCTGGTGCTTGCAGCGAATAGAGCATGGCAGGGCAGCCGCCGGCCATCATCAACAGTGCTCACGCTCAACGCTGCAGGCGCACGGGGGCCCTCACGGCACTGCGAGGATGCTGCGGCGGCAACAGGCCCCAACTCGTGCTCACCTCTAGGCCCTGCACCTTGCCCTCCACCACGATGCGCTGCAGCACCGCCATGAGGTGGCTGCGCGTGATGAGCCCCACCGCCACCTGGCCCGAGGGGCTGTCCTTGACCACGGGGAAGCCGTTGTGGCTCACGCCGCGCAACGCCTCGGTGATCTCGCGCACCTGCAGGCGATGAACCGCAACGCAAGGCAAGCCAGGGGGACGCAAGCTTGCATCAGAACCACGTCCGCACCACAGCCGTGATCTCCCGCACCTACAGGGCACAATGAAGCAACATCGAGGGGCACCCCGTGCATCACCAACAGAACCGAGTCCACACTGCAGCCGTGAGATCTCACGCACCTGCGTGTCACCAGCACCAGGCACAACGCAAGCGCAAGCAAAGGGCACGCAGGCGTGCGCCACCAGCGGCACCGCCAGCGCACCACAGCCGTGATCTCACACCACACCAGGCGTTGCTCAACCAAGGGGGCGGCCAGGGGCGCACAGCGGCAGGCAATGACGAAAGGCAACCGTGGGGCGCCCCGTGCGTCGCCAGCAGCACCGCGGCCACGCAACGACACGAAGTGAGGCGGCGATAGGGCGACCGAGGGCAACGGCCTGCCCCCGCACGCGCCGTACATCCATCCTGTCTTGAGGCGAATGCATGCGGGCGGTGCGGGTGGCGCAGGCGCACCTTCATGCGTTGCCTGAGCGTCACCACGGGGCTCTTCATGACAAAAGACACGGGGATGAGGTCCAGAGGGTACCTGCGGCACGGGCAGCGTGTGTGTGGTGGGAGCAGGCGTCACGAAGCGGCCCACGGAACCTCACGCACGCGCTTCTGGCTTGGCGCCAGAGCACCACAACGGCGTGCCGTGGAGGCCTTTTGGACCGCGCTATGGTGGGCCTTGGCGGGAGACGGCCCGCTGCGCCAGGCCTTATCCAGATGCAGTGGCGCGCACCCACTCACTTGCTGATGGGCTCTGGCGGCAGGAATGGCACGCACTTGACGGCCAGCAGGCCGTGGTACAGGCTGTGTGTCACGGCGTCCGCCACCCACTTGGCCTGCGCGGCGCACGCACACGTATGGCAAGCGGGACGCAGCGCGCAGCACATGTGTGCACGCGGCAGGCCCGGAGCGGCACGGAGAGCATGGCCCCTGTTCGCCACCCGCTCACACCGCAGCAGCGCCCGCGCACCGTCATGATGGCCACCAGCACGGGCAGCAGCATGTGCACGTCGGAGGACACCTCAATCATGATGACGGCCAGCGCCACGGTCAGGCGCGTCACGCCGCCCATGAAGGCGCCGGCGCCCACCAGCGCAAAGGCGCCTGGGTCAATCCACGTCCACTGGCCCACCACCTCTGCGCGCACACAGGGACGCAGGGGCGCAGAGACACGGCTGGCAGCGGTGCGGCGCGCGCCTCCCAGCGCGCGCCCAATGCTGCCCCCTCCAGCCAGCACGCGTTCCCCGGACGACCGGCACTTTCCTGGCGCTCGGTGGCCAAGCTGAAGCGACCGTTCACCTCCTTTCCCCTCCCATCCCTTCCCCACCCACAAAGCGCTCACCGGGCGACCAGCGCTTGCCGGCGCTCTGCGCAATGTCCACCGTGGCCAGGCCCATGAAGCGGCCAATGACGGCGCCCACCATGAGCATGGGCACAAACAGGCCGCTGCTGATGGCCGACCCTGCAGCACGCACGCGAGCGCACACGGCAAACACCCTTCTGCACAGCCGCCCTCCACACCCACCCAAACAACTGCGCCACTGCGCCCTGCCTCTCCAGTCTCCAGAGCCCCCCTTTCCCCCACGCTGAAGCACCGCTCAAACGCAAACGCAGCGGCGCCTTCCGCCCCCCAAAGCCCCCCCACCTGAAGCACCACCGCTCACCGGCAAACACGGCGGCGCCCAAAAAGTAAAAGAGCCCCAGCGCGGTGAGCGCGCCGTAGCCGAACCGCCGGTGCGTGCCACGCGCAAACAGGTGCTTGAGCGACTCCTCCCCCGTGTTTAGCAGCAGCGTGGCCAGCTGGTTGTAGTAGACAGTGCCCGTCTCGTTGGCCATGGGCTGCAGCGAGCCAGGCTGAGGGATCCAAGGCACCGTGCCGTTGTGCGCGCCGCCTGCGCAGGGGGGCGAGGGCGGCGCGTCAGGCGGAAGGACTCGCTCCCCCCGCACGCCGGAGCCAGGGGTCGGACGTGGAGGCAGACGAGCGAGTGAGTGCGTCCCCACAACGGGACGATGCCGCCTCCACTGGTGCCCTTTCGTCAGGCGAGGAGGGGAGAATCGCCCCGCCCTGGAGCCGCACCGCGCTTGGCCATGGCGCGCGCACACCGGCGACACTCTCCATGCGGATCTGCCCTGCAGCCGGAGGGCCCCAGAGCCTCCCGTCCCCGCCGCGCCCCACGCACCGGCGTGCACCTCGACGCTGCACGTGTAGAGCGGCAGCGAGGGCGGCGTGTCGGGCAGCGTGCCGTTGCGCGCCGAGTCGCCGCCCGTCAGGCCCGTCTCGCACAGCATCTCCCCGTTCTGCGCGCGAACGCACGTGCACACGCGCAAGCACACACAGTGGCGTGTGCCCTCAGTGGCGAGCTGGCGGTGAGTCGCGCGTGACCGGTGCACCGCACAAGGGCCCTGCGGAGGGGACGGCGCGGCGAGTTCGCTGCCCAGCCTGCACGGCGCGGGCGTGCTGTGAGGGCTTCGCACGATGGCAGCGCGGCGGCGGTGGGCGGGAGGGAGCGGCCATGCACGCCGTGGTGGAGGTGAGGTGGTGGCAGGGCTGGTCAGCGTGAGGGTGGCACGGCCTCACCAGGTCAAAGATGCACTCGGTGGGCGTGCAGGGGAAGAAGAGCGGCAGCACCATGCAGCCCGTGGTGTAGATGGCCGCCAGCACGACGGGCTCAATCACGCGGCGCCACTTGAGGTGGGACATGAGCGCGTCGCGCAGCCGCGCAATCTGCGCGCGGGTGACCAACGCCACGCGTCCCGGGATAGCCGTCTTCACGTGACAGCAGCGCTTGCGATCGCGCCGCCGCGCTCGGGGCCCTCACGGCGCTCGGTGTGTCGCACGACGCAGGGATGAGGGAGGCAGGGCGGCTGGGCCGCTGGTGGCATGACGCAGCGGGTGGCTTGAGCAGCGCACGCCTGAGCTCACCTTGAGGTTGATGTAGGTGAAGGCGATGGCAAAGAGGCCGGCCGTGACGCCAATGATGGCCGCCGGCATGACGGCGAGCACGTGCGAGCTGAAGGACAGGCCCGCCTGCGCGCAGCCGTCCACACGTGCGTTGGCGCGGGGCAGGGCGTTGGGCGGTCAAGCCTGAGGTCGCCGCGGCTGCCTCAGCCAGATGCGGGACAAACCACTGCATCGTGGGGAGGGTCGCTGCGCCCGGCCCGGACCGCGCGGTAGCTGGTCTTTAGAGGTCGTCAGGCACACAGCCGAGCACGCATGCTGCGAGGCATCTCTCACACGCACCTCGAAAGCGACCTCCTTGTCGAACCAGCCAAAGTGCCCGCGGCCGCTGATGGCCGAGATGGCGCTCTTGCTCAGGTTGAGCGCCAGCGTGGCGCACATGCACGCGAAGAAGACCTGCATGGCGGTTTGGTGCGAAGTGAACAAGCGCGTGAGCAAGCGCGACGTGGAGCTGGGCAGCCGCACACCGCATGGCAGCCGCTCTCTCCACCGAGCCACCAACCCGAACGTGAATGCTGTGCCACCTCCTCAAACAGTGCACGCGCACCTGCCACCCCAGCGAGTGCTGCCAAAAGGACGCCACCTCCTCGAAGGCAAACAGCAGACCGCCGATGGGCGCGTTGAAGGCCGCCGCCACGCCCACCTGCACACCACAGTGGCAGCGATACGCAGTTTGCAGTGGTACGGCGCCAAGAGGCGCACACGCGCCGCCCGCCACGCCAGCTGGCAGCCAGCGCACGCCTCGCACACGCGGTGACCCGTCCGCAGCGCGGGAGCCCATCCGCAGCCGCACGCACCGACACGCCGGCCGTGACAAAGTCCCGCTTGTCCTTGGGGTTGCGGAAGCGCTTGAAGAAGCCCGTGGAGAAGCTGCGAGGAAGGCGCCCCCAACCAACAACGGACGCGCCAACGTGGCTTTTGGCGTGCGCAACGCGTGGGAGCAACCGCCCTGCCCGCCTGCAGTAGCCGCGGCGCTGCGGGTGCCCCGCCACACCCGCATTCACATTGCTCGGGTGAGCTGCCACAACGCGCCCTGGCTGGCGGCCCCGCGGCGCTCACTCACTTGAGGGTGGTGGAGTGTCCCTGGGAGAGCGCGCTGCCCAGCGCGGCGCCGATGTGGATGAGCGGCCCCTCGGGGCCCACGGGCAGGCCGGCGCCCACGGCCAGCGCGCAGCTGATGAACTTCACCATCAGCGTGAAAATGTTGAACACCTGCGCCGTACGACGTGGGCGGGAGGGGTGTGAGCGAACAGTGCGAAGCAACGACGGCTCTGCCAGCGGCCGTGCAAGGCAGCAGGGCGGGTGCAGCAGCACGCGCTGCAGCGTCCCTGGTGTCTCCTCATCCTCATCTGCCGCACGTGCGCAGCCCTCCCTTCGTCTCCTTGCATTCTGCGCTGCACTCCCACCCTCGCCCCTTGCCCTCGACGCGCCCGCCCTCTCGCGCCCTCACCTTGGACACCATGCACCCGTTGAGGTAGGCCATCACCTCGGGGATGCCAGAGCCCTGCGCCTCGGGCGCCCAGCCCACCACGGCAAAGGACGATGCCGCCACCATGACCGTGGTGACGGCCATGTTGAACACCCACGCCACGCCCATGTTGACGCGCGCCAGCAGGTAGCGGGTGATGTCGTACTTGAGGTGCGCCAGCAGGCTGATGCACTGCAAGTAGCCGGGAGCGAGGGGCAAGGGCAAAGGCAACAAGGGCGGAGCGAGCCTCAGGCGCACGCACACAGCCTGCGTTCAACCGCTGAGCGTCGGCTGCGCTCCACAGTCGCCGGCGCGAGCCTCCATGACGCGGCCATCTCATCCTCTGCTGGTTGCACTGTGCGCACCCACACTGCTCGCTGCTGCTCCCGCCCAAGCGATTGCGGCGCGGGGCCACGCGCGCCGCGTGGCCGCCCTCACCAGGTAGAGCATGTGCGCCACCAGGCCCGTGGTGACGCCGATGAGCCCCATGAGCACCCAGCGGTCCCACTGCCGCCGGTGCGGCTGCCGCGCCAGCCACCTGGACGCGGCCGCACACACACACACCCGCACGCACGCGCCCAACAGGCACACTAGGCCCAGTGCCTTGCGCAGCCCAGCTCCGCTCCGCTCAGGACGAGCGCCTGCCACCAGCGCCCCCTGCTGCCCCCCGGGGAGGTTGCTGTCATGGTGACGGCGCCCCCCCCCGCGTCACGGTGAGGGATGCACGCACTCACTTGCGGTACATTGCGCTGTTGGGGGCCAGGTAGTCGATGGACTCCCGGTTGCTGAGCCGCGCCCGCTCTGCGTGCGGCGTGCAGAGCAAGCGCGGCGTGCGTCAAGGCGCCAAGCCGCCGTCGCCGCTTCCACCCCACCACGCCTGCCGCTGATGCAGCGCGACGGGCCCAGTACAGCCGAGCTGGTGCTCTCTCCAGGGAGAGGACCTGCTCAGGAGCGTACCTTCGACGCTGAACTGATGATTGACCCGCGCGCCCTCGAGATCGTGGCTCCTCTGCGCGCATCCACAGGTGAAGTGCAGGCCACGCTTCACCTGGCAATCAGGTGGTGCGCACTGCGCGCCACTGTGGGCTGTGGCTGCGCTCCCCGCCGCTCAGGCTGCGGGCAGCCCCATCCAGTCTGACGTGCGGGCGAGGTAGCTCCTCGCGACGCAGCGTCGCCGCCGGCCGCAGTGCCTGTCCACAGTCAGGTGCTGCTGTTGCTGCACTGTGCCGGCAGGCGGACCTTGAAGACGGAGCGCCAGGCCCTGCGCCAGTTGGCCGAGACCCTGGGCAGGCGGCCTCCCGCGCCCCCCGCCGCGCCGTGCCCGAGCAGCAAAGGGTCCTCATCATCGTCCTCCTCGTCGCTGGGCTGGAACCGCGTGTACTCCCTGAATTCTGCGCACAGAGGACGCCACGAGCTTGCGTGGCGTGAGCTCCAGTGGGGTTCCCTCTCCTGCCGCAGGTGCGCTCCAGCTCCAACGCTCACCGTCTGCCGCGCTGTTCCCACGGGACCTGGCGCGCTCCATGACGAGTGCTTACGGCGCGCAGGCTGGAACACGCGTGTGGCGCGCGTCCTGCTGAAGCCACGCATGCGCGTCCGGGCTTTGGCGATGTGGACCACCAAAGCGCGAAGGAGCGATTGCAGAACGCGCGACACGATGAGCTACTCTGACGACGAGGACGACTCGGACTACCTGGGCGACGACCGCTCGCTGGCGATCGGCAAGTATGAACTGCACAACTTGGCCGAGCAGGGCGACGAGGCCGGCCTGCGGCTGCTGCTGGGCCCGTCCGTCAGCGACGACGAGGCCGCCGCTGCAGCCGCCGCTGCGGACTCCGGGGCCGATGGCAGCGCTCCCGCCGCTCCGCCCAAGGTGTGCGCGCAAAAGTCGAAATCGTGCCCGATCGCACCGCTGCTGCGCTGTGCACACGCTGCAACACACCGTGCCGTGTGCGCAGAAGCGTGAGCTGGACCCCAAGTTCCAGATCTGCTTCTCCGCCCGCGACGTGCTGGGGTGCACGCCGCTCGACGTGGCCATCCTCCACGGTGCGCCGACAGCCATGCTGGCATCCCCAGCGCGCAATGCAGCTCGCAATGCAGCTCAACCATGGAGCCACCATGCACCCGCCTGCAAGCGCAGGGCACGTGGGGTGCGTGGAGGCGCTGCTGGAGGCGGGCGCCAGCCCCACGGCGCGCTGCAACGGCTCGCCGCCGCTGACGCTCGCCGTGTGCGCGGCCATGCACCGCGGGCGCGAGCCGGCGGCGGTCTCCATGGTGCAGGCGCTGCTGCGGCACGGCGCCAGCGCGCTAGACACGTGCGTGGCCCACTGGGCGCTGCGTCGTTGGGGACACAGCGTCGCCGCGCCCCGCGCTGGCGTGTGGGTGCAAGCCCGCCAGCGAGCCGCGGCCCGTGTGCGCCGTGAACACATGCGGGCGGTGGCGCAGGGACGACGGCGGGCGCACGGCGCTGCACTGGGCCGCCGTGCTGGACCAGCTCCCGGCGGTGCAGCCCCTGCTGGCGGCGGCGCACGAGGAGCAGCAGCGGCAGCTGGAAAAGTACAGGGAGGCAGGTCCGTGTGTGGGGGCCGCCTCGCTCTCGCACAGGGCACAGGGAGGAGGGAGCTCAGCGGGCCGCAGGACCGCTAGGCGCAGCAGTTTGCCGTCGACGCCAGGTGGTGGCCGCGTGCTTGCTCACGCACAGCACGGTGCTTTGTGCGACGCTGCTCTTGCTGCGGCGCAGCGGCGGCCGACCCAGAGATGGAGGTGCCCACCAGCATCGAGCACGTGATGGCCGCCGTGGTGAGTCCGTGAGCGCTTAGCGCTTGGTGGGCTTGGTGGGGACGAAAGGAGAGAGGGCCCGCCCGGGGCAGCGAGGCGGCGGCGGCTGACCCACGAAGGGTGCGGCAAGCAGCTTTCTACCTTTTCCTGCCGCTGCTGCTGCTCCCCGACCTGCAGGACCACGACGGGCGCACGCCGCTGGCGCTGGCGGCGCGGCACAACTCGCTGTCCGTGCTGTCGCTGTTTCTCAAGAACGGCGGCGGCGACCAGGGGACGGAGGCGCCGCTAGAGGGCGTGGGCACGTGGGACGTGGCGGAGCTGCTCAAGGTGCGCTGCTGTTGCGCACCTGGCAGGGGGTTGACGGAATCGAGTGGCATCTCTGCCCACACAGGTTCATGGTGCAGCCCCCGGCACGACGCCACCGGAACCAGCTCAGCATCCCCGGAGCGTTGGCCAGCGCCCGCCCTCTCTCACACGCTTTCTCCCCCGGCGCCGCCGCTTCCTCCCCGCCAACCACACCTGCACCTGAACACGCGCCCTCGCACGCCCTTGCGCTCGCTGCGAGACATCCGGTTCGCCCGGTGTGCGTCGTGCTCCGGCGCCGCCGCCGACGCACCCAAGCCGGCGCAACCTGCAACCCACGCCGTGCACAGAGTGTTTCACCCGCGCCCCGGGCAGCCCAAGGCAAACGTCAGGACGTCACCACGTCGACACACACCTAGTTGGGCTCCGGCCCCGCCGAGGTGTTTCCAAACAGAAGCAAAATCCCACACACACACACATCGACACGCGCGTGTCCTGCAGGTGCGGGACAAGGACGGCTGCCTGCCGGCGCACCTGGCCGCGCTGCACGGCCACGCCGCCCTCCTCCCCGGGCTGCTCAACGCCTCGCCCGCCACCAAGACCCTCAAGGACCGCAAGGGGCGCACCGCCACGCAGCTCGCCGCCCTCCGCGCGCCTGCCACCACCACCCCCGCGCCTCCTCCGCCGCCTCCCGCCGCCGCCGCAGCAGGCAACGGCGGCGCCGCGGCGGAGGCGGCGCCGTGCATCATCATCGCGCCGGATGAGTGCTTTTTGCACATGACGGCGCCCGAGCCGTACGTGCGCGGCAGCGCGTCGCCGCCGCCGGAGAACGCGCACCGGCTGCGCGTGCTGACCACGCCCGGTGCGTTGCTGTCAGAGGCCCGCAGTGCAGCGCGGCAGGGGCGCAGGGCGCAGGTTGCGGTGACGGGAGGACAGGTCGCGCGGGGTCTGGTGGCCTGCGGACCTCGAGGGGGGCCCAGGGGGCCAGGTGGGACGCGCGCTTTTCTTCACATGTCGCAAGTGGGCGGCCTGTGCGTGCGTGCGCGTGCGTGCGTGTACGCTGTGCAGGGTTTGGCGTGCTGCGTTCGCGCGAGTTTGAGGAGCTGCCTTGGCGCACCCAGGGCGTGCCCTCGGCGGCGCTGTCGGACGTGCTGAGGTGCCACGAGTGGTCGTACCTGCGCACCCTGAGCGCCGACTGCCACCGCGTGCCGGTGCGCGGTTGGGGGTTGGGTGCGGAAGTGAAGGCGCGCTCTGGCGGGGTGTGGGGCGCTCACGTGCGCGTTCGCTGGGGTGTGTGGCGGACGCGCCAAAATGCCAAGGAGGCTCTGGCCGCTGCCACGCGCCGGCGTGGGCGCCCTGGGCACCTGGCAGCGGGGTTGGGGTTGGGGTGGTGGGTGGGACTGGCAGGATAGGCAGGGCGGCGCCGACTGCCACCGCGTGTTGGGGCGGCGTGGACGGACCGCTCTGGCGGGGCAGTCACGGCGCACCCACTGGCAAGTTTAGGTGGCGAGGCGACAGCTGCCAGCGAGCGTGTTGCGGACTGGCGCGGTTATCGTTCGTTTGCACGCCCGGGCGACTGAGATTGGCAGGTCAGCGTGTTGGCCGCCCGCTCTCTCATGCGCGTGCGCGCAGGAGGGCACGATTGGTCAGTTGGACAACGACACGGCCATCAGCCACCACTCTTACTTTGCCGCCCTCAAGGCGGCGGGCGCGTGCATCCAGGCGGTGGACGACGTCATGTCTGGCAAGGTGATTTGCGGGGGTGGGGGGGGGGAGGGAGGCCAGGAGGGGACGGAGCCGAGCAGGAAGGCCTCTTGCTTTGGTCTCACCGTGCACCACCCAAAAAAAACAAGAAGGCAAGAAGGTGACAGGGGCGTCGTTGCGTCGCGCGCCCCTGTGCGCCCCGCTGCAGGCGCGCACCGCCTTTTGCGCCGTGCGCCCCCCGGGGCACCACGCCGGGCCGGTGGGCACGGTGCGCAACCTGAACGACGCGCACGGCTCTCACGGCTTTTGCTTGCTCAGCAACGTGGCCATCGCCGCCGCCTACGCCATGAACGTGTACCGCAACCAGGGTGAGGTCCTTTGCGCATGGTGCTTTAGGGCTGAGACGACGGGGTGGTCGCTGCAGCGCCGCCTCCTCTCTGGCCCAGGCTGGTTTTTGGTCCGTTCAAAGACTTGTTCGGCAGCAGTGCGCCATCACGCGCACGGGCAGAGGATAAACTGAGCGCCGCCGTCGTCGCCCGCGTGTGATCGTGCGCGACCGCTCTCTTGCCGCAGGCATCAAGCGCGTGGCCATCCTGGACTTTGACGTGCACCACGGCAACGGCACCGAGGCGGTGGTGGCCAACGTGGTGCCCAGCGTGCGGCACGTGAGTGCAGTGCTTTGGCGGTGGTGGCGCCTCGGCGTGAAAATGTCATGGCGGGGCTGGGGTGGGGCAGGTGGCCGTCGTGATGTGCCCAGCGTGCGGCACGTGAGTGCGAGCTGGGGTTCGCATCCGTTTTGCCGCCTCGCCGGGGCCAGAGAGCCGAACGCTGGGCGTATCAGCTGGTTCGCAGGACAAGGCCCCGCACCGTCCCTCGCCTGCGTATTCACACCGCTTCCCCCCTTCGCCCCCGCTCTCCCCCGCGCTCCCTCCCACCCGCGACGCGCGCAGATCGCCGTGAGCACGCCCTTCCTGGAGGGCGCGCACCTCATGCCCACCTTCAAGCCCTGGCTCGGCGCCGAGGACAAGGAAAACATCCTCTTTGCCAGCGTGCAGGGCTACGGGCGCCACCCCTTCAGCCGAGAGGCGTGGTTCTACCCTGGCTCTGGCGCCACGGCAGACACACGGCCGCAGGTGCGGCGGCAGGCCGCCCTTGCCGCACACAGACCGTGCACCTGTTGTACGTGCGTCTGGCACGAGCGCTCCATGGGCGCCCGCCTGGATATGCTCTCGTCGTCCGCGTCGTCGTCGCCGCCGCCATCAATCGCTACATCAAGGGTGGGGCGGCTGCTTTTCTCCTTTGCACGTGCGGCGCGCAGGCGCCGCCCACGCCGCTGCACCCCTCCACGGCGCCGCCCTCGGAGCCGCTGCCCGGCACCTCGGCGCACCACGAGCAGCAGCAGCAGCAGCAGCAGGGGGCGGGCAGCATGGACGTGGACGCGCCCACAGCGGCGGGAGGAGGGTTCAAGGCCGAGGCCAACGGGCACGCGGGGGCGGAGGCGGCGGCGGAGGGCGCCTCCTACGAGGTGCGGAGGTGGCGCGGGCCCGCCCGCGCCAACGATGATGCACTGCTTCTGCGTCTTGGGGCGTGCTGAGCGCGTGCTGACCGCGCGTGCTGCGTGCAGGTGTTCCCCGAGGACCCCGACGGCGAGTTTGCAGACACCACCACCGACCGGGGAGGCGCCGCCTCTGCGGCCGCCCAAGGCGGCGCCGCCGGGGCAGCGGGCGGCGGCGGCACCACCAGCCTCGGTGCGTGTTTGCTTGGTTGGGGGTGGGGCGGGGCGACGGGGGAGGGGGGCTCGAATGCTCCTGGAGGGCGCGTGTCCTGCTCTCATGGGGTAAGCGGGTGGCGCCGTGCGCTCCTTGTTCCATTGCGACGTGAGCGAGTGGACACGACAGGGCTCAGGTGCGCCTTGCATCGCTGCCCTTGCAGGCGTGATCCCCAGCGCCAGCCTCCCCGGCACCATCATTGCCAGCTACGGCGGCCCGCGCGTCATCAACGTGGGCGTGACGGGGCCGGGCGGCAAGCGGCTCTTTTGGCGGCGCGCCTGGCGGGACAAGGTGCGCGAGGATGATCACGCCCATGCATGTGCGCGGCTTGCGTGGCAGGGTCGCGAGCCAGCGAGGATGATCAGCGGCGAGGGACACGAGGCGCCAGCCCAGGCCAGAGCGTGCATCGCCCACCGCCAGGACACGGACAGGGTGTGCTGAGGTCGGGTGCGGGTCCCCGCCAGCGATGTGTGCCGCCTGCCCAGCTGCGGTGCAAAGTGACACACGCGCCACACGTGCGTGCGTGCGCCCCAACCCTTGCCCTGCATGCGTGCAGATCCTGCCGGCCGTGGCCAACTTCCGCCCCGACATGATTTTCGTCTCGGCCGGCTTTGACGCGCACAGAAAGGTGCGCCCGCCCGACCTTGGGGCAGCTGCCCGCGCGCCCCGCGCCCCGCCCGGAAGCGCGCTGAGAACGCCGGCGGCGTAGGGTCACTGCGCCCTGAGGCCTCTCTCATGCGCCCTGTCCTGCGCTCGCCCGCACGCCGCGCGTGCCGCGTTCTGCTCTCTCGACATGCTGCTGATCTGCCCGCGCCGCTTGCGTGGCGGGGCATTTTCACCGCTGCAGCGACAGGGCAGCAGCGGACCAGCAGCGGGCCAGCAGCGGGGACGATCCGGCAGCCAGCCCAGCCAGCAGCAGGCGTCACGCGGTGCTGGTGCCCGTGCTGTGCCCGTGCTGTGCCCGTGGTGCGCAGGAGATGCTCAACCTCAAGTACGTGGGCATCACAGAGGCCGAGTACGAGTGGGTGACGGACCAGATCAAGCAGCTCGCCAACCGGTGCGCGCCCTCACTTGCTGGTGGTGCTGTGTGGTGCACCGTGGGGCGCACGCATCAAGCGGGCCGCGGCGATGCCTGGAGTGCCGCGCGGCACGCAGGGATCCTCGCGCGCAAAGCATGCAGCCACGGCGCGCGGGCAAGGGATCTTTTCTTCTCCGATGGCGGCGCGCTAAGCATGCAGCCACGGCGAGCGCTTCGGGCCGGCCGCCACTGCGCCGCATGCACGCCCGAGGCCAGTGCTTGCGCCCCCCTGGCGCCTGGCACACCGCGCGCAGGTTCTGCCAGGGCCGCGTGGTGTCGGTGCTGGAGGGCGGGTACAACATCCACGCGGGGCCCAGCAGCACGTTTGCGCGCAGCGTGGCGGCGCACGTGCGCGTGCTGGCCGAGGCGCACGCGCAGCCCTGGGACCCGGCGGACGCGCAGGTGGGTGTGGGTGTGCGGGGGGTCTGGTGGGGGTGGGTGCGAGGGTGGTGCGAGGGGGAGGTCGGGGCGTCGCCCTGGGAGCCCTGGGACCCGGCGGACGCGCAGGTGGGTGTGGGTGTGACAGGGGCGCTTGGGCGGCGAGTGGGGTGGGTACAAGGACAGTGGCGGCACGCCCTGCCCGTGTGACAACAACAGCGCCTCCTCTCATCATCACTGTGCAGGCGGAGAGGCAGGCCGAGGCGCGCAAGAGGGAGGCCGCCGCCGCCGCCGCTGCCCAGGAGGCCGCGCAGCTCCACGCCGACGCCGCCCTGCCGCCCGCCAGCACCTCCACCGCAGCTGCCGCCGCCGCCGCCCCGCAGCCGCCCGCCCCGCAGCCCGCGGCCGCGGAGCGCCCTGCGCAGCAGCAGCAGCAGCCGGCGCCCTCTGGCGCCGGCGCCGTGGAGGAGGGCGGGGCGGGCGCTTCGTCGTCGGGCGCGGGCGGGGGCCGGGCCAAGCGCGCGCGTCGGGGCGAGCCGGTGGACTACGTGGCTCTCAACAAGCAGCTGGAGGAGGAGCGCAAGGCGGCGGCGGCGGCGGGCGGAGGGGGCGGCACGGCGTGACGCGTGCGTTTCTCTGGAGGCCCGCCCGTGGTGACGCTGAGGGGCTTTGCTCTGGAGGGCTCGGGAGCTCTGCTGACGCGGCGCCTGAAGGGGGCTGACTTGACCTGCGAGCACCTGCCTGCCTGCACGGGGCGGGCGGGTTGTGCGCGGCCATGTCTGCGAGTGCGAGGTCCCTTGCCCCCTGTTTTTTCCATGCAGTCAAAGTTGGTGGCTTTGCCTTGACGTGTTCAACACGGAGAGGAGCCTCGTGGGGGCGCACGTGGCGTGGTTGAAGCGTGAGCACCAGTCGCAGCGGGGCGTCTCTCTCTCTTTTTCCAGAAGAATCCTCGTCCTGCTGCTCCAGCCAGCCAGTGGCAGCCGTTTGAAGAGCGCACAGTCCGTGTGTGCATCTTGCATCGACGGAACGGGCCACCGCCCGCGCCTTTTTAAGGCAGCAAGGATCAGCAGCGCGGCAGGTTAGGCACCTGCCCAGGCCAGAGCACCTTCGTCACCCGACTGCAAGCCACGAGCGGCGGAACAGCAGAGCAGTGCGGCGCACCCCCGCTTGGAGCACAGGAAAGGGCCAGAAAGCAAAAGGGCCAAGGGAGAGAGAAGGGACGCACGTCGGCGGAGGCAGGAAGGGCAGGAAGGGAGCTAGGGGCGACGCCAGAGGAGGCGGAGAGGCGAGGGGCAGGAAAGCGTGGGGCGCACATGCAGAACCGCAGGAGGCAGAGGCTGTACAGCAGAGCGGGGCAAGGACGACAGCAGAGCAGCACAGGAGGATCAGGCAGGGGGGAGGCGGACCGCCAGGCAGCCATCGGCGAGGTACAGCCTGCCAGCAAAGTCGGGCGAGCACAGGGAGGGAATCGATCACCGTCACGAGGACGGAGCGGCCCGGCCTTTGGCGAGGCGACATTTCAAGGCAGGAAGAGGCAGGACCTCCTTTCTAGGGTGGCACCTGCCCTCCGCTGGGAGGCACCGTGCCGCCGCACGACTCGGAGCGTGCGCGCACGTGCCCGCGCATGCACGCACGGCCCTGCGCACACACAGGCACAGGCCAATGACCGGCACGAAGAATTGCATGCTCCACGCCCAGGCGCCGACCCCACGCGCTCGATCATCAGCAATCAGCAAGTCAAGGCGGGACTCACCTTGCGCAGCACCCTCGTCCAGAGCAGCACGCCCGGACCATGAGCTCCTCTCCAGAGGGCCGCCCCTCCACACTTCAGGCACGTGGCTGCACCGACAGTCGACTCAGGAGGAGAGACTCGTCTTGCGGCGTTGGGCACGGGCGTCGGGCACGGACTGTTGTTGCAAGGGCGGGCGCAGGCGCAGCAGCACTGGCACCTCACACATCACGCCGAGCAGCACACAGCAGAGCGCCGCCACCGCAAAAGTGATCAAAGTCAGTCCAAATGTGCAAGCCATGAGAATCTGCGGGGGGGGCCGCCTAAGAGAGGGTCGCTTCAAAGCGCAAGCAGGCGAGGCGGGCCCCTGGAGACCAACAGTCAGAGAGAGTCATCGTCGCACGAGGAGGGCGGCGTACATGTCACACCTCCTGCATGCACACCTCCTGCTTGCAAGCCTGCTGGGTCATCATGTCTAGGGGAAACGGGAGCCGCGCGCGGGCCCCCTCCAAAAGATGCGGCGGCGGCCGTGTGTCTGAGATCTCGAGAGGGGGGTCACTCTGTGCATGGTGTAGGGGACTAGGGAGCAGAGACCGACCGAGAGCGCGTAGAGGAGGAAGCCCCTACACTACGAGATGGTGCCCGAGGGGTTGTAGAGCGCCTCAAAGGGCGAGACGGGGCAGCA
>VFQP010002930.1_pt1 | contig 18195 bp, 19 predicted proteins | sample 3512351 | NCBI WGS metagenome assembly VFQP01 (sample SAMN10412372, study PRJNA504923) | tailings metagenome | isolation source: Relicate 1 Philex TSF1 revegetated site | place: Philippines: Tuba, Benguet | collected 2017-08-29
GGGTGGAGCAGACAGACCGCAAGTGGGTCCTCTTGCAGCAGATCGCCTCGCAGAAAGCACCCAAGTGAGTGCGCGCGCCGGGGGGGCGTGGGCGGGCGCCGCCCGGGGAGCTGTGCCTGCAAGGGCCAGAGGGGGGAGCGGCGACGGTGCAGGGCGCCCGGTGGAACCACCCAACTCGTGGCGCTCATCTGCCAGGGAGGATGGCAGGAGGTGCAGCTGCAGGGCGCGGTGTTGCTGGTGAGGGCCAGACGCGTGACCCGCCGGTGCGCGCCTCGCTTGTGCGCCCCGCCTCCTTTGACGTGCGCAGGGGCCTCCAGATAGACGGCAAGGTGCTCCCGCGGTACCAGATACGCGACGCGGGCGTGCAGGCGTGACGCGCGCCCACCTGGCGTGCTGGTCCCTGGAGGCGGGACGCGGGCACCTGCGGCGCACGCGGCGGCAGGGTCCAGGTGGCAGGGGGCGCCACTTCACGCCGGCGCCCTGACCCAGCTGCCGGTGGTGCGAGGCGCCGGGTGCTAGCTGCCACCGCGGGCGCCGCCGCGTCCCCCTCCCGCACGGGGGCGCGGCGTCCAGCTGCCCCCGGCGACGTGCGGCAGCGGCGGCGCCGCCGCCCCGTCAGCCGGCCCCTGGCGCGGCGGGGCCCGCCGTGCGTGGGGGCCCATGTGGGGCGAGGCGGCGAGAGGGCGGCTTGAGGTGCTGAGGAGAGGGCGGCGGCGGCGGCGGCAGTGCAGCAGCGGGCTCGTCCCCGCCGCGCGCGACTGCAGAGGGTGTGTGAGGCAGCGGGGGCTCAGGGCGGCGGCGGCCGTCGTCCTGGCGGCCGCCGCGAGGCGCCGTCCCCTTGTTGAGTGAGGCGCGCCACCGACGTGGCGGCGGGTGCGGCAGCTCGGCAGCGCAGGCGTCGACGGCTGGGCAGCGCGGGCGTGCGCCGTGCGGGCGCAGACGCTTGGGCAGCGTTGGGGCCGCGTGGCAGTGGCAGCGGCAACGAGAGCCGTGCAGTCACGTGGCGCTGCTCGTGACCGGGGTGGGGCGGCAGTGGCCTCCCCTGACCGGGCGATGCTGGCTGTTGGCCAGCTGTGACGGGTGTTGGCGGCGGCGACGGCGGCGGCGGCGTTGGGCTTGGTGGCGAGCCGACTTGGGCGAGCCGACTTGGGCAGACACTGCCCATCGCGCCCGCAGAGGCGGCGCGCCGCCGCTCGTCGTCCTTTTTCTGTTCACTGTTCTTGTGCTTTGATTCGTGCGGGAATCGCGGCTCCTCCGAGCCTCGAATCGAGGTCTTGGGGCGGGGGGCCTTTCGACGTGAGCCGGCACCCACCCCGCGCTCAGCTGACTTCTCACACACAAGGCGTTGCCTGGGTGCTCCTTTCACGGTGTTTGCAGCCCTTGACCGTTGGTTCCTGGGTTTGGGTGGGGCGTCGGCGTGCCTTTTGCGCACTCCGCCGCTCTCTGGTTTTGCGCCGCGTGCGCTGCGATGCCAGCGCCTGCCTCGTGGCGATTGCAATGGTGCTTTCCACCTGCGGTCTTGACGGCGCAGACGAACGACCACCCACAGTGCAGCAGGAGCAGCTGCGGCAGCCGATGCGTACGGCGCGTGCGGTCAGGCCCCAGCGCCTCGCGCGGCCGCCTTGCCCTTGCCGCCGGCTGCTGCCGCGTGACTCGGCACAGCCGCCTCCGCTCCCCCGCCACGCCGCGCGGCCTCGAACAGCGCCTGCCTCACCGGCCCTGGCGGGGCCAGGTCAAAGGGGCGCAAGGCGTAGGCGTTCTTGGCGTCTGCCTGCATGCCGTGCTGGAGCTGCGGCCGCAGGGAGAGCAGGGCGCACACGCGACACAGGGAGGCATGTTGTGACCTGGCGGTGAGCAGCAGGTGAGCACCGCAGCCCAGGCCACCCCGACCACGCGCACCAGCCACTGCACCGCATCGAGCTGGTCGTGGTGCGCCGCCAGGTGGAGCAGCGTGTTGCCGCAGGCCGTGACGTGGTCCGGCTTGGCGCCGCTCTTGAGCAACAGCTTGGCCACGTCCAGACGCCTGCGCCGACGGTAGCAGCAAGGTGGAGGTGCTCCAATGCCTGCACCTCGTAGGAGGACCCCTGGTGGCTCAGCGGGTGCCCCTGCTGCTGGCCCCGCGCATCACGACGAGCTGCTCACCCGTGGGCCAGGGCGCAGCAGAGCGGCGTCCAGCCCTCAAAGTTGGGCACGTCCAGGGGCGTGACCTGGGGGTGCCAGTGTGGCGGTCTCACCCGAATGAGGCACAGCACCCGTGCCGCGTGCGCAGGTTTTTGATATGATCATCTGCTTGCCAGAGATGGCTCCACCAGATGATAAAGCTCAACACACCTGGTGGTCCCTGACGAGCGAGCGGACGATGTCGAGGTGGCCATGCCGCGCCGCCACGTGCAGCGGGGTCTCGCCGTACGCGTCCCGCTCGTGGGGGTTGAGCTGCTGCTCTTCCTCCTCCTCCAAACCTGCGTCGCGCGCCTCCCTGGTCGGCGCCGCGGCCACCGAGGGCGCCTGCGGCGCCTTGGGCTCCGCGTCGTCCTCAAACTCCACGCCGGCATCATCTGCGATGGCCGCCGGGCGCCGCCCCGCCGCCCTGCCAGCCCATCCCCTTCCTGGAAGAGGGTCAACCACCGGCAGCAGGTCCTCCCACTCGTCCCAGTCCCCGCGCGCCGCCGCTTGCCCCAGCAGGGTGCGCCCTGGGGCGTCCACGTCCGCGTGGAACGGCCGCTCCGGCAGCAGCAGCAGCGCAGGGGCCACGGTGGCCATCTACTGGTGCCTGGGCTCGTGCGTGGTGCGCCCCGCGTGGTCTCTCGGCGATGCAGTTGCCGTACCCACCGTCGAAGAAGGGGTCCACAGAGGAGGGCACGGGCAGCAGCAACGGTTAAGAGTCCTTCGTACCTGGAGCACTTCGCACACTCTTCTCGCTCGCCATGGGATGCCGGGCTTGCGAGGGCTTCGTTTGAAGAAGATCGCGCTGGCAGCTCGATCCCAGAGGCGCAGGCGGAGTACTGGGCTGCAGGCTGGCCTTCATTCGCAGCGTGTGGCACTCATCTCTCTGTGGCTGGCTGGCGATGCTGTGAGAGAGGAGAAAGGACAGACAGCCGTGAGCGCGTCCCTCCACCTGCTCTCACGATGGCAGCGTCTGTGACGGAGGTGTTCTCTCAGCAGCTGGAGCACCTGCGCCTCGGCCACGATGCTCAGCAGGTGCGCGCGCGGCGCAGCTGCACGAGATTCTGGTCGACTTGAAGAAGCGCAGCGCTCCGGGCTGGGCCCGAGCGCAGCACCAATTGCGGCAGCGCTGGGGTGTCAAGCCATCGTGTGTGGCGCTCGGCCATTCGCTCTCGGAGGGAGGAGCCAGTGTTGCCGCCCTGCGTCTCTCTGCACGCCTCCCAGGCCTCGGCCCAAGCGCGCGCCAGCTCAGGCTCCCCGTTCGCAGAGCCGAGCAGCTCTTCAGGAGGTGAGCGGCTCGCTGCCGCTTGGGTGGGACAGGGTGGAGGCTCCAGCTTTGGCGCGCTGCGTGTGGGGAGGACCTGATCAATCGAGCGAGGAGACGCCAGCGGAGGAGGAGCCCCATCTCGCAGCACATGAGCGTGCAGCACACTGTGCTCGGCCTGCCCACTGGGCAGGCCGCGCTCGCGCCGTGTCGCGGCGTGGGTGCGCGCGCGGGGGGCCTACGAGTCCGGCAGCGCGCACCAGCGGCCAGCCGCTCCCAGCTCGTCGTGCGGCCGCGGCGTGGGGCACCTCGCAGTAGCAGGCACGGCGCAGTCACGCCCGCGGACGCTGCCAGCGCTCGACGCGAATCGGCGTGGAGCACGAGTTCGAGCACGGGACTGCCGGACGCCGGCCGCAACACGACGCGTCGAGCGAGCACGCCGGCGCTGCGCTTCACGTCGGCATGCGCAGGTGATGCGTCCAACTCGTCGTCGGCGAGCGAGGGGCGGCTCGGCGCAGGCGACGGGGCTGGAGGCTCGGCCACCGCGGCGTCCGCAGCCGCCTCCACGCAGGGCCCCATCGGCGCGCCAGGAGCATCGGTGCACGGCCCCAGCCTCAGCACCCTGTCGGCGCCGCAGTGCACGCTGTCCATGGGTCAGGACGCCATGATGGGCGGCATGGGCGGCGGCGGCATGGGCGGCGGCGCCGGCGACGGGCACCCGCAGCAGCGCTCCAGCCAGATTTGCTTCGACTTCACCAAGGGCCTCTGCACGCGGGGCGACAAGTGCAAGTACTCGCACGACCTGGCCACCATCGTGCACTTCAACTCGCGCGAGAAAGGTGCGCGGGCGCGTCATCAGCAGCGCTCCGCCGCCGGCTCGGGTCGCCCGGGCCACCAGGGCCCCACTTTGTGTTTTCGCCCATCTCGTGTTGCTCTAGCAGGCATCTGCTTCGACTACCTGCGCAACCAGTGCCACCGGGGGCTGCTCTGCCGCTTCAGCCACGACCTCTCCAACATTGCGCAGCAGTGCCAGGCCAGCGAGGTGAGAAGCGGCGGCGAGCAGCAGCAGCAGCAGCAGCAGCTCTACATGGGTGGGGCAGGCCTCTGGCGGCGCTGCACGTCGGCAGCAGCAGGACATCCCCGTGCCCTCCTCTCCCCGCCTGTGCTCCACCGCAGGCGTTTGCCAACGCGCAGCAGATGGCGGCGGCCAAGCAGGTCGCCGGCAAGACGACCGCCATCTGCTACGACTTTGTCAAGGGCGTGTGCCAGCGCGGCAACGAGTGCCGCTACTCGCACGACCTCAGCCTCATCGCGCGCACCGCCCGCGGCGGCCAGCAGCCGCAAAAGACGGGGGAGATCTGCTACGACTACCTCAGGTGCGCTCGCTTGGTTGCCCGGGGGGCAGGGACGCTGAGCAGCAGGGCAGGCGCGCGCGCAGCGCCGGGCCCTCATGACGCCGCCGCCTGACGCGTGGCACCCCAAACGCCGCCGCAGGGGCCGCTGCAACCGGGGCACCAGCTGCAAGTACTCGCACAACATCTCCTTCCTGGCCACGCCCTCGTTCCTCTCTGGAGGCTCGCCCTCCAACGGCCCTGCCGGCGGGCAGTACCCGGGCGGGCCGCCCTCGGCGCCCAGCCCTCCCATGCCCCCCATGCACAACGGCATCCCGCCCAACGCCCAGCAAGCCATCAACGCCGCGGCGGCGGCTGCAGCGGCGGCCGCCGCCGCCGCTGCTGCTGCGGCGGCGGCTGCCGCGTCGTCCTCCGGTGGCGGCTCGGCGGCCGTCACGCCCGCGCTGCCCCCACCGGCCGCCACCGCGGCGGCGGCGCCGCCGCCGCTGCCGCCGCCACCATCGGGCGAGGGCAGCGTGCACGGCGGCCACGGCGCGGGGCCCGGCGGTGCCAGCGGCAACGGCAGCGTGCACGGCGGCGCGCTGCTGGCGGGCGCGAGCGGCCCGTCGGCGAGCCACAGCCTTGCGTCGAGCCAGGCGCTGGCGGCCTCTGTGCAGCAGCAGCAGCAGCAGCAGCGGCTGGGCGCGTCGGTGTCTGCCGACCCGCTGGCGCAGGCGTCGTCGGCCAGCCCAGCGCACCTCCACGCCGCGCTCACCTCGTCGCTCTCCAGCAGCATCTCGCCCGAGATGGACGGGTGCGCCACGGCCGGGGTGCACGGCAGGAGGGCCACTGCGCGCTGCACTCCGCTGCCTTTTGCGGCGAACAGTGGAGTTTACGCCAGGGCGAGCGAGCGAGCACACGTGCGAGTGCGTGTGCGTGGCGTGTGCGTGCAGGAGCCACCCGCTCCACTCTGCGCTCAGCCAGGAGATGGTGGACGACCCCAGCGGCGCCTGGGCGGCCGCCGCCGCCGCCTCGCGCTCGCACGGCGGCGGCGGCGGCGCGCTGCCCATCCCCTCGGCCGCCGCCGCCGCCGCGCACATGCACGCGCTGGCGGCGGCCGCCGCCGCTCAGCAGCAGCAGCAGCACCGGCGGCAGCAGCTGGCGGCGGCGGCCATCGGCATGGCGCAGCAGCTGGGCTACGGCCCGCAGGCCACGGCGCAGATGCTGGCGGCGATGCAGGTGCAGCAGCAGCAGCAGCAGGGCGCCGGCGCGCCGCCTCCGCTGCCGCCGTCTGCGCACGTGGCTGCGGCGGCCGCCGCCGCCGCCGCCGCCGTGGCCAACGAGATGAGCAAGACGTCGTTCCAGCAGCAGCAGCAGGCGCTGGCGCGCGCCATCCTGCAGCAGCACCACCAACACTCGGGCGACGGTGAGTGTGGGTGCGCCGCTCGCTGCCTTCCGATTGGGGAAGCAAGCACCGCTACGAGTGGGCGGGCTCTTCCCTTGGCGACGTAGCGTGGGGCCCTCACCCTGCGGACACGCATGTTTGCCTTGCGCCCGCAGGCGGTTTCCACGGGGCCATGCACCGCGCCCAGTCGGCGCCGCTGGGCCAGCTGCAGCTGGCGGCGCAGCAGCACCACCAGCAGCAGCACCAGCAGCACCTGGCCGGCGGCGCGCCCAGCCCGCCCGCCTCGGCGGGGCCGCCCTCGGGCGAGAGCGTGGTGGACTCGCTGGGCGCGCTGCTCGCAAACCTCGGCGCCAACATGGGCGAGAACCCTAACCTGCTGTCCGAGACGCTCAACATGCTCACGGCGGCGCAGGCCGCGCAGGTGCGCTTCGTCTCTCCTCTGCCGTTGAAACGGCAGGAGACGAGCAAAGCGCTTGCCCTGGCCCACCGCCGCGCGCGGCAGCTGCTTCACGGCACCCGCCGCGCGTTTGCCCGCCGCGCCCCGCCCGCAGGCGCGCTTCACCCCCGGCAGTCTTCCCACCGGCACCTTCCTCAGCGGCGGCGGCGGCGGCCACGGCAACGCGCACGGCCACGGCTCCTCCGCCTCCCTCGGCCTGCCGCCGCACCCGCCGCACCACGGGCAGTCGGCGCCGCAGCCCATCCCTGGCGGCCGCGCCTACGACCTCCACCACCACCACCACCACCACCTGGGCGCGGGCTCGTCGTCGCCGCCGCTGTCGTACCAGGACGGGTCCTTCCCCACGCCGTCGGGAGACGGCGCGCACGGGCACGGCGGCGGCGTGCTGGGGCCCGCAGCCTCGATGCCCTGCCCCGACCACCTCAGCCGCACGGCGCCGCACCTGCCGTCGGGGCTGGCGGCCGCCACCATCTCGCCCGACCTGCTGCCGCTGCTCAAGGAGATTTGGAACAAGTGAAGGTCAGGGGGCGAGGGAAGATAGCCGTCCTTACCCTCCTTACCGTCTGGGCCTGCAGAGGAGCGCTTTTGGCCAAGCAAGTGAGAAAGCTTGCGGGCGGCGTGGCGCGCCGGTGCCTGCGGGCGGCGCGCGTAGGCAGGAGGCGGGGGGTGCTGGCTTGGAGGGCAGGGGTGATCTGGCGCGGGCAGGATGGCGTGTGTGGGTGGGAGGTGGAGCAGGGGGCTTGTCCTCTCTATGCGCCGGGTTGCCGGCGGCGCGCGCCGCCTCCCCGCTTGGCGGCACGTCGCCGCGGCGCCGAGCCGCACACGTGCGCGCATGGAATCGGCACGCACGCGCGTGGACGGCGGCGCCTTGCTTTGCACCGAGGTGGTGGTTCGGCGGGAGGCTCAGGAAGCGAGGAGCCGCTTCCGCCCGTCGCCAGTGGTGAGCCGGCGCGCGCGGAAAGTCGTATGGCCAACGCCCCGTATGGCCGCTGGGGGACTCCTCGCATGGCTTGCCAACGCACTCTGCCCCATGCCTCTCTCTGCCGGGCGCGCGAAGCTGCCCATTTCGCCTCCCCGTCCACGGCAACGTGCCTGTCATCCGCAGGCCCGACCCGCCCCGTCCCTTACCCACGCTCCTGGCGCGGCGGTTCCCCGGCCGCGCCGGTGTGCGCGCTCTGCCGCTTTCTCCGCTCTCCCCTCTTGCGTCTCACGGCCCTTTGCTATCCTTGCTGCAGCAGCGCTCCTCTCCTCTGCCCGGCGCCCTCGCGGGAGCCAGCCTCGTAGCGATACTGCAGGTCAGCACCGGCAGCCCCAACGGCGGGCTAAGCCCTAAGCGCGAGACAGAATCAGAAACGTCCCGCAGCGGCAGGCCGGCGGGTCGTCGCTGCAGCTGTTTGTTGTCGTTGTCCCCGCCCTCTTGAGTTGCGCCGGGGGACTGGGGGATGGCAAGTGCGGGTTGGCAGTGCAGTGCATGGCAGCGCCGCCACGCCGCGCCGCGGTTGCGTGCCCCGGGGTGCACAGCTTGGGGGCGCCTCGACTCGGCAGGAGGGTGCGCCGCACCGCACCGGCGCGCGGGTCCGGACGCCCCGCGCCGCCCTCATTTTTCTCTTTTCGTTTTGAGCGGCGGCCGCTGCGGCAGCGGGCGCCCGCGGCATCCACCGGGCTGGAAGAAGACCCGTGGCCCGCTCGTTCACGGATGGGATGGCGGGCCGCTGCAGCAAGCAATTCTTCGTGCCGCGTGTGGCGGGTCTTCGCCCGGTGAGGCAGCCCCAACGGCAGCCGCTGAGCTGGCCGCCATACGGGCGCCACACACACGTCCTTCTCCTCTTGACGGAGCGGAACTGGAGCGCGCCGCAGCAGCTGCCGCGCCCCAGCCCGCGCGGCCGCGGCCGCCGCCAGCGCTTTCGCCGCTTGCACGCACGCGCCTTTTTTTCGGCGGGAGCAACGAAGGAAGGCTTGGCGCTACCCCCCCCATGGTCGAGCAGGCAGAGTTGCGTTTTGTCGCGTGGTGGGAGAGGCGAGGCATATGAGGCCTCGTGTGGGGGAGGGGCAGGGAGCGGCGCGCGGCGTCTGGGGCTGAGCGCGGGCCGCCGCTCCAGCAGCGCCTGTCGCTCCGCGGCGCCCCGAGGCGGGCCCGCTCCTTGCCCCGCTCTCTCCTGGCCCCCCGTCCGGCAGAGCAGCGTCGCAGTCCTTGTGGTGTGCCCGAAGGCCTGTGAGCGTGCGTGGGGGCCGCCGCGCGGCGGCGCTCCGGGCGGTGGCGGCGTGCCCAGCAGGCATGCGCAGCAACCGTGCTTGCAACCTGCTCGCTTTGCGCCCTCGGTTCCGGCACGAAAACTGTTGCAGCGGGGAGGCGGCTCTGCCGCCGCTGGCCGTGCGCCCAGCGTGGCAGCCTTTGGGGGGACGGAAGCGGCGCGGCCTCACCTGGCACTGCACGCGTGGAGCCCGCTGCAGTACGCGAGGTGGGGGGAAGGCGCGCCCTGCGGTGTGTGCCATGCCACGTGTGCGGGTGGACGGGACGCGTCGCTTTGGACGCTGCTGGCAAGGCGGCGGCTGAGCACGCGTGTGTGGGGAGCAAGTGCGGGACGCCGGCAGCGGCAAAGCGGGCAGGGTTTCCTTTGCGTTTCGTTTCCGAGATCGCGGTGCGGCGCCGCGGGCGGTGCGCCTCGTGCGTACGAGGGCGGCCATGCACTTTGGAGACGCGCGGCGCGGCGCGGTGCGGCAGTGCTGTTCCTCCCTGGCTGTGTGCAGCTCTGGTTCCCTTTCTTTTTTTCTTCCCCCGGCCACTCGCTCCGGTAGAGTTCAGGCAGTGCAAAGTGGGGGGCGGGCCACCGACCGCTGTGTGCTTTTGAGGTTTGGGAGCTCAGGCCGCGTGTCGCCCAATCCAGCCAAGCAGTGTGGAGGTGACCGTGGAATCCACGTGTGCGGGCGTGGGGGTTTCAATCACGCACAGCTGGGGGTCTTTGGTGCTCAGGTGACGCTTGCAGATGACGCGCATCCCGCTGTGAGCACTGGCCACGCAGACTCTCTTTCGTCGACGCGAGCAGGAAGGGACAGGACACGCGGCGGCCAGGATTGCACCGCCGCCGCCGCCGCCGTGCTGCATTGCGACCATGCTGCTGGTGCTTCGTGCTGTGTGTGTGCTTGTGTGTCCGCGCCCTCGCGCTGCGTGCGTGTATGTTTCGTGGCGTTGGGGGGACTGCTGGCTCACCCCAACAGCTTCTGGTCTTGCGAGATGTCCCCCCCCCGCGCCCCGCAAAAAGGCCCACCCTTCCACCGGCGCAGAGGCGCTCGCACGAGAGTGCCGTGCAGCAGCCCCGTGCAGCGCCCACGCTCATGCTCAACCCACCGCCTCCTGCGCCGCGCTTCTCCCCTTGCTTTTTTCGGCCCCGCTCTCTCAGGCAGGCAGACCACCCCTTGGGCGTCACGACGCACGTCGCTGCTGCTGCTGTTGCTGCGCGCGTCGTTGCTGCGCCCCTGGGCTTTGAGGGACTGAAATTCATACGCAACACGGTGGCGCAAAGCGTTTTCTTCCTCCGCTGCTCGCTGGTCTTGATTTTGGGGAGAAAAGTCAGATCGCTCCGCGCGCGCGTGCTGCGATGTGACGCAGCTGCTATGCCACCCCGCCTGCATGCAGCTTGACCAACTGCTGCTGTGCTGCAAGCTTGGCCCGTCAGGGGGCAAGCGCATGGCGTGCGCCCTGAAGACACGGCGGGCGCCATGCCATCAGAGGTGCAGATGCGCAGGATGCAGCAGAGGTCTCTGGCGCCCTTGAGGCAGGATGCCGCAGCGTGCAGCAGCAGCCGGCCCCTGCGCCCCTTGACACAGACCCGCGCCGGCGGCGGGTTCGGCACCAAGCAGCAGCCGCGCAGCAAGCCGAGCAAGGGCGACAGCACGCGCACGACGTCGACGCAGCTGCAGCCTCCCCCGGCGGAGAGGCAGCCGGCAGGCGGCGATGGCGGAGGCGCCCGGTGCGTGGCATCGCCCCAGTGATCTCGCGCGCTCGCAGCCCCTGACGCCGTCACCATCCCTGCTCAGTCGTCGTGCATGCGCTAAACACTCACCACTCGCGCTGCGTGCTGATCTTGCAGCACGAAGCCAGCCAACGGTGCCAAGCCGCAGGCACCGCCCAGGTGCGCGAGCCCAGCGCCTTTGCGCCTGTGGGCCCAGCCGCCAGCACTGAAAGAGGTTGATCAGCACGTGGCTCCTCCGTTGCGCCAACCGTGCAGGGCCAGCAGCTGGGCGCAGAGCTCGGACCTGCACGACTACCTCCAGGACGCGCTCCGCGCCTCCTCACGCCTCATGCGCGACTACCCAGGACCTTCGGACAGGAGCCCCGCAAGTGTCGCCCAGCCACCCTCCTCCAACGGGACACCCCCGCCTGCTCCCTCCCGCCCCAGCCCCACCGACTCTGCCCCACCCGCCCCGCCCGCGGCAGCCGCACCCACCACCGCGCAGCAGCAGCAGCCAGGCGACGCGGCAGGCGCGCCGCCCTGGCAGCAGCCGCCGGCGCGGCTGCAGCAGCTGCTGCTGGACGACGACGACGTGGGCCTCGAGGGCCTGGAGCTTCCGCCGGGCGCCGACCTGGGCGACGCGCGGCCCTTCCAGACCTGGGACCACCAGCACCAGGACGAGCAGCAGGAGCTGGCCCAGCAGCTCGACGCGCTGCTGCAGGGCATGCCCGCCCTGGTCAAGCAGCGCGTGCGCGACGCCGTGCAGGCGCAGAGCGGCTCGCCGCCGCCCGCCGCCGCCGCCGCCGCTTCCGACCCCCCCAGCAGCCCATCCGCTGCTAGCAGCAGCGCCGCCGCAGCGCGGCCGGCGCGCGCGTCGCCTGGCGCGGCGGCGCAGCCGGGCGCGGCGGCGCGGCCCTCGTGGGCCGAGGCGTGGGCCCCCGCTCCGGGCGCCGCCAAGGGGCCCTCCAGCCCCGGCGGCGGTGCCAGCAGCAAGAAAAAGGAAGGGCCCATGATGAGCTTTGCCGAGGCCAACCTCAAGGCCAGCCAGCTGGTGGAGCAGCTCATGGCGGCCGACTCGGGCAGCAGCGCGCGCGTGCCGCTGACGCTGCGCGAATTTGCTGCCGCCGGGGCGCAGCAGCAGCAGCAGCAGCAGTCCCGGGCAGCCGACATGGCGGCGCGGCGCGCGCGGCGGGCGGGCGGCAGCGGGCAGCAGCCGGCGCGGGAGCGGTCTTCGGAGCGGCAGGAACCGCCAGCGACGGCGGCGCGGCACGAGGGGCTAGAGGTGGTGGAGCCCTCGGCGGTGGTGGCGCCAGCGGCGGCGGCGGCGGCGGCGGCGGCGGCGGCGGCGGCGGCGCCGTTGGTGCAACCTGCCAGCTTCTCGCCGCTGGTGGGAGCAGAGGCGGCGCAGGAGCAGGGCGCGCAGCAAGGGGCAGGCGGCGGCGACGCGGCGGGCATCGACCGGGCGTGGGTGGAGCAGGCGTTGGCGGGCTTTGAGCAGTGGGCCGGCGACGGCGCGGCGGCGGCGAGCAACGGCCAGGGGAAGGCAGCGCAGGCGCCGGCCGCTCAGCCCCCAGCCCAGGCGGCGCCGCAGGCCCCGCCCCGTGAGGCCGCTGCCAGCGCGCCCACAGCGGCGCCGCAGGCCCAGGCTGCCCAGGCCGCCGTTTCTCGCAACGGCTCGGCTGTCAACGCCGCGTCGTCCGCGCCGCCGCCGTCACCACCGCCGCCGCCACCACCCGCCAGCGCCTCTGAGGCGCCACGCACGGCAGCGCCGCCGCCGCCGCCGTCTCAAGCGGCGCCCGCCGCGCCCTCGGCAGCGGAGCAGCTGCTGAAGAGCGAGAACGCCCGCCTCAGAGAGCGGTGCGACCCGGTGGCAGCACCTGCTCGCTGCTTTGCACGCACGGCGCGAGCCGCACTGACGTGCGTTTGCGCGCCGTCGCTGCCTCGTCACGCGCAGGGTGGAGCGGCTGGAGCGCGCCAACGGCTCGCTGCGCGGCGCGTGCGCCGAGCTGTCGGCCGAGCTGGCGCAGGTGCAGCGCGAGTGCGCGGCGCTGCAGGGCGCGCTGGCCAACGTGCAGTCGGGCGCGCAGCGCGTCAGCACGTGCCTCACCACGGTGCAGGGCCTCTTGCAGCAGGACGATTGAGGCTATCATTCTCCCGTGTGTGGGCAGGATGAGCTTGTCTGTCTCGTGTGCAAGCAAGTGAGGCTGGGGCCAAAGCTCGTCGTCACGCAGAGCTGCCGGCCAGGCGGGCAAACAGGTTGTTGTGCGCCGGGTCAGCGGCAAAGTCCAGCAGGTTCTTGACCGGGCCCTCGCGCGTCACCAAGGCCTGCGTTGTGGCCACAGCACACACAACGTTGCAGCGAAGAGCACGGGTTGGGTGCACCGTCCCGCTTCTCGCTCAGTGCGGGGGCGAGAGTGCACTGGCAAGCACCTGGGCGGCGTAGCCCAGCATGGCCAGCATGGCCAGGCGGCCGTTCTTGATCTCCTTGACGCTCTGCTCCACAAAGCCGTCGGCGTGGCCAGCCAGGCCCAGCGGGTCGAACGGCGCTCCTGAGCGGACATGTGTGGCTGAGCGCGCAGCCGAGTGGGCGCGGGGCTTCTGACGGTGCACGTGCCATCTGCCGCGCGAGGCGCACGCACCTCCTGGGTAGTTGAGGTCGCCAGGCAGGAAGACGCCCACGGGCTCCAGGGACTTGATGCCCACGTAACGCGCGTACTCTGGGCCACCTGGCGGCAAGCAGGCAGGAAGGCAGGCAGGCAAGAGGCACGCCACGGCCAGCACTCCAGCACTGCATGCGTGACGCGGACCCAAAGCCCCTGGGAGACTCGTCCCTGCCACCTCACCCATGAGCACTGCCTGGCAGGCGGCGATGATGCCGATGCCCTGCTTCCCGGCGATGCGGAAGCCCTCTATCCCGCCCCCTGCGCGGCATGCGTGTGGCAAGCGTGAGGTGACTTTGACGCTGCCAGAGCATCGCCGCAAAACAGCGGACGCCCTGCGCACGCTCACAGTTGAAGGTGAGGTCGTCCTGGAGCTTGGCCGCGCCCACCTTCCACCACACGCCCTCGCCCACGTTGACGCCAGAGAGGCTCAGCGCCTGCGGGCGCGTGGCGCGGCCCCCGCGAACATACCGCCTCAAGAGTGAGGCACCGCAGCGCCTGCCAAACAGCTCGCAACGAGCCCGACACCGCACCTCGGGGATGAGGCACCCGATGGCGCCCAGCATGGCCCAGCGCGCGTGCACCAGCTCCGCGTTGTAGTTCCTGCGGGCGGGACAGCCCGCACGCGCGCCAGGGAGGGGCGGTTGTCAGTGCCCTTGTTGCCCAGCCCACCGCCGTGTGGCGCCGCGCGGCGCTGCACTTACTTGTCAAAGGCCGCCGGGTCCGTGGCCAGGCCCAGCGGGTCAAAGCCCTGGTCGCCCGCCACGGCGCCCGGCAGGTGCGGTGCCGTGCCCAGCCCCGGCACGCGCCACCGACCCGCCCCAAACCTGCGCGGGGCGTTGAGGCGCGTGAAAGAAGAAAATGTGGCCCGGCCCCCCTCACGCGCAGTCGGGTGCGGGCGACAGGCGAGCGGGGCAGGCACGCCGCCTTCACTGACCACTTGCTGCGCGTCCGCGCCTCTTGGTGGGCGGCGCGGAGCTTGCTGGCTTGCGCCTCGAGCTCCGGCAGCCTCGCCTCAAGGTTGGCGGCCACCTGCGCGGTGCTGGGCGCCCACATATGCATGCCGTGTCGGAAATTGCCCCTCCTCGCTGTGCTCCACGCTAAAGGACCGCTCGCCCACCTGCTTGCCCAGGCTGCTCTTGCTGAGCGCCGTGAGCGCCGTGATGGGCAGCGCCGCGAACACCAGGATGCTGACGCTCTGCTCGCCAGTGCTGGCCACCAGCTTGATGGCCACCAGGCCCGCCGCGACGTAGAAGAGCGGGGACGCCACAATCTCAGCGCTCAGCCGGGCCAGCTGCGTGCTCACGGTCTCCTGCGACGGGGCGGGGCCGCCTTGCCGCGAGGAGGGCTCGCCCTGGGGAGGCCCACCTTCTGATCCTGTCGCGCGCGGCGCCTGCGAGCGTCGCGTGAGCCACACGTGCTGCTGGCCGCCCATTGGCGCACATGGGCAGCGCTGCGTCTAGGAGACGCATCTAGGAGACGCGTCTAGGAGACGCCTCGCAGGGCACGCCGCGCTGCCACCTGCAGATGATGGTGCGTGAACCGGCGCCCAGGCTGCGGGCGGTGCGGCGTCGCAGTGAGGCAGGGCCGCCGTGCCTGCCGGCTGGCCCAGCGGCATATGCATGGGGTTGGGAGCGCTGAATTCACGAGCATGGCGCTCGGGACTAGGAGCACTGAGCGCCGAGCACGGACATCTGCATGGGTTCACCCCAATCCAGGGCATGCACTCTCAGGCTCGCCAGCGGCTGCCAAGGCGACGCAAGCTGCCGATCACATCAGCATCATCTTCAGGTGAGCGCACCCCACCGTCATCCCGAAGTGCTGCCCCGGGTGTTGTGGGTCGCGGGGCTCGCACAGTGCGAGCACGAGTGAACCAACGACGACTGGCTGAGCGCTTCAAGCAGCATCAGTCTTGCTAGCCCATCCAGCAGCGCCAGCGGCAGGGCGCGCGTGGGGGCGACTCTGGCCTTTGAGGACACACAAGCGCGTCGAGCTCGCAGCTCCGCGCCCTGACCGCGCGAGCGACGACGCAGCTGTATTCTGGGTAGCATCATCGTGGTCCCTGCGCCTGCGGCGCCCCTCCCTGAGCTGGTCCTTCTCCGTCGAGTCAAAGAAGAAGATGTACTCGCGCTGCACATCATCATGGCGCAGGGAGCGGCGCCAAGGAGACATCTGCAAGGGAGCTGCAGGCAGGACAACCCGTCACATCTCTGGGAGAGGGCTCCTGCCCTCCCTGCCTCAGCAGCAGCATGGACGCGCGGCGGGAGCAGCGCCTGCGCGACATCAAGGAGCGCGAGGAGGCCAAGCTGGGCCCCGCGCAGCGCAGCCACGGGCCAGCCAAGTTCAGGGAGACCCTGACTGACACGCACAAGACGGCGCCCATCGAGATCTTTGGCCCGTCGTGGCAGAACGCGCCGTCCACCTCGGCCAAGTACGGCTCGGCCACCATCGCCTCCAACAACATCAACGCGGCCAGGCGGCTGGCCGTGACCAGGGCCAAGAAGGCCGCGGCCGAGGGCACGCAGGGTGGCGGCAGCGAGCCGGTGGAGTTCCGCAGCGTCTTCAAGCCGCGGCCCGAGCAGGAGTACGTGTGCAGCCTGGCCAAGGAGCACCGGGACAAGCTGGCCAACAGCGAGTGGGCGCTGCTCGACACGCTCGAAGTGCAGATGTTCCTGGACGACAGGGACGCGCGGGCGCGTCGCGAGAAGCAGCAGCAGGTGTGTGGTGTGTGCGGTGCGGGGAGGCGTGGGGCAGGCACGTGTGCCGTCACGCCGCTCGTGATGGCGGCGTCGCCGAACCACGTCGCTTTGGCACGTCGTTTTGGCGCGTGCCTGCAGGCGAGCCACCGCGCGGCGCTGGACAACCAGATGCACGAGGTGCAGGGCATGCGCGCGGCAGAGGAGGCGGACAGGCAGCTCGAAAAGACAGTCATCGACAACGAGGTGCGTCCACACGGGAGCGACATTCAGGCGTCGGCGTCGCACGCCGTGCTGCGCCACGTGTGGACGTGCCTGGCCCCTGAGCGCCGTGCGCCTCCAACGGATCTCAAACGCGCGCAGATGGCGAGGTACAAGCAGGACCAAGCGCGCCGGGACCAGGAGCAGCGGCAGCACAACGTGGCGCTGCGCCAGGAGCGGCAAAACATGGTGCGGCACAGCCTGGCCGCTCTTCATGCCTGCAGCCCGTCACCCATCGCCTCCCCTCACCCGCGTGCCGTCCGCCCCGCCCGCCCACCTTTGTGCGCGTGCGCGCAGCTGCAAGCGGCACGGTCGGCCAAGGCGCAGGCCATTGCCGACAAGAAGGCGCAGGAGGCTGCCGAGCTGGACGCCGTGTTCCGCCAGCTGGAGGAGGAGAAGGCGCGGGCGGCGGCAAAGGCGGCGCAGGCAAAGGCCGCCATGGAGCGCACGCGCGCCGAGAACGACGCCAGGATCGCGGCGCGCAAGGCGGCAGAGGCGCGGCAGCGGGAGGAGGACGAGCTGCTCATGCAGCAGACCATTGCCACGCTGGAGAAGCAGGAGCGCGACCGCGAGGAAAAGGTGCGCCGCGCCCCATCTTGCGGCTTCCACGGGCGGACGAAACGTACACGCTGGTTGCGCAGGGCTCGGTGCTTCTTGGTGCCGCGGCGCGCACACGTGTGTGTGTTGCTGGCTGCTCGTGTGGGCGGGCGCCCGCAGCTCAAGGCCTTCATGGCGTCGGTGGCGGCGCGCGCCGACAAGGCGGGCCAGCAGGCCGTGGCCGAGAACCGCGAGCGCATGGAGCGCGAGGCGCGGCTCATCAAGCAGTTCGAGGAGCAGAAGGAGCAGGAGTACCGCGCCAAGGAGGCGGCGCTGGCGGCCAAGAAGCACAAGCAGAAAGAGGAGCTCGTCAAGGTGCACCTCCGCCGCCCCACGTGGCCCCCCGTTGACGACGTAGCCACTCGACACGCCTCGCTGCCAGGCCAGCCCACCTCCGATTGATTAGGTTGCTCCCTTGCCGCCACCCGCAGTCGCGCGAGGAGTACCTGCGCCTCAAGGCGGACAAGGAGGCGGCGGCAAAGGCGCAGGTCGAGGCGGAGAAGGCGTACGCGGAGCAGCTGGCCGAGGCGGAGGCAGAGGCGCACGCGCGCAAGATGGCGGCCATCCGCGCGCGCGCCGCCGACACGCAGGGCTTTGTCAAGACGCAGATGCACGTGAGTGGGCGCGTTGCCGCACGGCGCGGCGAGTTGTGCACCCGCCGGCCCGGCTGTGCTGAGAGCGTCGCGTTGTTCAAGGCGTGGCGGTTGCTGCTGATTGCGTTGCTTCCCCGCGCTCTGCAGAGCAAGGAGCGGGCAGCCGTGGACGACGACACGTCCATGAGCGCGCGCGAGCGGGAGCTCAACGGGCGGTTGCTGCGTCAGGCGCATCGCATCGTCGGCGAGCCCAAGCAGTTCAGCGTCAAGCTCTACTGAGATGCTCTGCTCTTGGCGGCGCTTGCAGAGAGATGTTGGACCCAGGTGGAACCGCTCGAGTGCAATGGAGGTTGCCGGTGTGCGGACGAATTGCGAAATGGAAACGCAGCAGCGTAGAGCAGGCCGAAGGGCGAAGAATATCTAGAGCGATTTGGGGTGGGCAGAAGCCGTCACGTGCGCATCCACATGTTGTTATTCGTGAGGGGGCGTTCAGCAGACGTTGGAGGGCAGCAGGAAGAGCACGGGGGCGGGCGTCCAGTTGGGGCGCAGGTTGAGGCCGGGCAGCGCCGTGTTGAACACGTTGGCGTCCCTCTGCTGGTTGCCGTACGTGGCCAGCACCGCGGAGATGAAGACGGTGCCTGCGCACAGCACGAGGGTGGCAGAGGAAGGAAGCGCGTGATGTTCAAGCTTGGGTCGGAAGGCGCGGCATCTGAGCCCGGCACGCAGCCGTCGCATCATGAGTGCTGCTTTCAGGTGGCTGTTGGGGGCCCCGCGCACACACTCACCCGCCAGGGGGTTGTCAAACGTCTGGATGAGCA
>VFQP010002931.1_pt1 | contig 18194 bp, 17 predicted proteins | sample 3512351 | NCBI WGS metagenome assembly VFQP01 (sample SAMN10412372, study PRJNA504923) | tailings metagenome | isolation source: Relicate 1 Philex TSF1 revegetated site | place: Philippines: Tuba, Benguet | collected 2017-08-29
GCAAGATACCCACGCACACGTTGAAAGCTATGTGCCCAAGGCGCTGGATTATCCGTCGTTGAAATTTGACATGGGCGAAAACGCCGACATGATCCGCGAGACCGTGCGCGCCTTCTCGCAAGACAACATCGCGCCGATTGCGGCGGCGGTTGATCGCAGCAACGAATTCCCCAACGGCCTGTGGGCTGAATTCGGCAAGCTGGGCCTGCTGGGCCTGACCGTTGAAGAAGAATACGGCGGGTCGGGCATGGGATATTGCGAGCATATTATTGCGATGGAGGAAATCTCGCGCGCATCAGCATCGATTGGACTGTCGTATGGCGCGTTTTCAAACCTGTGCGTCAACCAGCTGCGTCTGAACGGCAACGAGGCGCAAAAACAAAAATACCTGCCCGACCTGTGCGCCGGACGCAAAATCGGCGCCCTGGCCATGAGCGAGCCGGGCGCGGGATCGGACGTTGTATCCATGAAACTGCGCGCCGATAAAAAGGGCGACCGTTATGTGCTGAACGGCAACAAGATGTGGATCACCAACGGCCCCGATGCCGACACGCTGGTCGTCTATGCCAAGACAGACCCAGCCGCCGGCGCCAAAGGCATGACGGCCTTCATCATCGAAAAAACGTTCAAGGGTTTTTCAACAGCGCAGAAGCTGGATAAGCTCGGCATGCGCGGATCGAACACCTGCGAGCTGGTATTCGAAGACTGCGAGGTGCCCGAAGAAAACGTGCTGGGCACCGTGGGCAAGGGCGTGAACGTGCTGATGAGCGGCCTCGATTACGAACGCGCCGTTCTGGCGGCCGGGCCCATCGGCATCATGCAGGCCTGCATGGATATTGTGATTCCGTATGTGCATGAACGCAAGCAATTCGGCCAGAGCATTGGCGAATTCCAACTGATGCAGGGCAAAATCGCCGATATGTACGTCGCACTGAACACGGCGCGCGCCTATGTCTATGCCGTTGGCAAGGCCTGCGACCGCAAGGAGATCACGCGCAAGGACGCGGCGGGCGCCATTTTGTACGCTGCCGAAAAAGCGACGTGGATGGCGCTGGAGGCGATTCAATGCCTCGGCGGTAACGGATACATCAACGACTACCCCACCGGCCGCCTGCTGCGCGATGCCAAACTGTACGAAATCGGCGCAGGTACATCTGAAATCCGCCGTATGCTGATCGGCCGCGAACTGTTCAAGGAGACTGCATAATGATGAAACGTACCTGTATCTTCGCCGCCCTGGCGGTTTCAGCCTTCGCCTTTCTGCCCGCCCAGGCTGCGCAGAAATACCCTGAAGTAAAAGGGTTTAAAGAAACCAAGGTGAACCCGCCGTGCCTTGCCATCGGCACCGCGCCGCATGTGCCGGAATCAATAACCGCAACGCCCGATGGCAAGCCGCCCGAAGGGTCGCAGACGTTATGGATCGATAACAACTGCAGCGAAAGCATGGTGTTTGACAGCCTGCGTCATACCTTTTCCGAAGGTGCCCACGATGCGAATGGCACGCAGGTTGTGTTCAGCTTTCGTCAGAGCGATGGCAGCAGACGCGAAAGCGGGAATTACCTGCTGCGCTATAATGCGAATGGCGACCCCTGCCGCACAACAGATTTTCTGGTGCCCGTCGATGGTACGGCGCCGCAAATCGCCAGCTGCCGCAGTCTGACCATTGCCCCGCAGGAAAGCATTGGCTTCCGTCCCTTCCCGCCGCTGACGGTGGAATGGCACGGCATGGGCGGCACGCTGGTAAAAGGCGTGACAATTCAGGAATAACCATCGCGCAGGTTAAAGCGCAGGGCCGGTTCGCTTGTTCGTCTGAAACATGCGCGGCATGCCGGCTTTTCGCGCGGCGGCCTTGGCAAAGTCGGCACGGGCAGCAGGAATATCGGCGATAGCCGATGCCTTGAGCGTGGTGCGTATATTATCGCTTTCGGCCGAATAGGTCAGATCGCGCGGATCGGTCTGATATACATCCAGCAGTGCGGTTTTGGCTTTTTCGCGCGCGGCCTGATATTCGTCTTCGGTCATTCTGGGCAAATCGCGCACGGTTTTTTCAACCAGCTTCAACGCCTGCTGTTCGTTATAAGGCAGGGTTTTGATAAACATCGACGTCGTCAGCGACAGCGATGTTTTTGACAAGTACTTGCTGCCGTAGATGGAAATCATATCACTTTGTTTATCGGCCATGCGCATTTCAGGATTTTCTGCAACGGCGGCGGCGAATTTTTCCTTGCTTTCGGCGCGCGCGAAAGTCATGGCATAACTGAGGAAGTATCCGGCGGAATAACCCGCCAAGCCCTCGGTCATGATATGCGTAAACAACCCGCGGCGGAAGGCATCGGGGTTTTCATCGAACGATACGGGCGCTTTTTTGATATATCCGGCGGATACGCGGGCAAGGTCATGTGCGCCCTTCATCATGCTGTCGTAGTATTGCGTATCGCCTTCGGCCTTGCGTTGCAGGGCGAACATGGCTTCGGTCGTGAAAGCGTCTGCTTCCTGCATCATCGACAGGATATGCGAACGGCCGACGTTTTTCATGCTGCGGAATACGCCGTTTTGGATGTCGCCCATTTCCTGCTGCTGCTGCAAATGGCGCAGTTCATGATAAAGCGTCATCACCATTTGCGGCACGTTGCCGGTATTGGCGACGGCGACCGACACGGTGGCGTCTTCGGGCAATTTCGACAGCGAACCCATCGCACCCACATTCCCCGTGCGCGTGAAGCGGATCGGCACGTCATACTGCGCGGCAATGTCGAGGAGCAATTTACCCTCGGGCGTTGTATAAAGCAGATCCATCACCTGCGTGCGGCGTTTGTCATCCTTGCCATGAAACAGTTCATGACAAAACGCGGCGACCGTTTCACGCATTTTTGATTGTTTTGCCGCAGGCGTTGTCATGGCTGGTGTCCCCTGCGCGTTTTCGGGCTGTTTGCGGCCGGTTTATTGGTATTGGCGGGCGTTTTCATACGGCTGTAATGACGGATGGCGGCGTTAAAGTCAAGCATGCCCCGCTCCAGCGCATGACCGGTTGTTGCCCAGGGGTCGGTATCGGCGCTGGCGTCACATACATTCTTGCGGAACTGGTCGATATTCGCCCCTGCCAGATAATCCGGCATGCCGCTGCGGGTCAAAATCTTGCTATAGGCGGCTGCGCGCTTGTTGAACAGCTCTGCCGGCTGCGCCGTGTGATCGGCGCGGCGGGCGGCGGCGGCAAATTCGCGCGCATAGGCGCTGCGGGGCTTTTGCGCATGATCGGCCATGGGCGGCAATATCCTGTTTTCCCACACCTGCATGGCGAAATTGTTATAGCCGTTTACAATAGCGGTATAGGACAGAAATTCACGCATACTGGCCCGCAGGCCTTGTGCGGCGTAGGGGGCGGCGGCATAGGCGCGGTAAAGACGGCTGCGGTCATAATCGCCGCCGCTAGGGGCGGTTTTGCTCATGGCTTCAAAATGTTTGCTGCCCGCCGCGCGGTCATGTTGCGCCAGAAAATGCACGGCAAAGGTATCGGCGTCAATTTCGCGCAGCCGCATCAGATACAGCTGGGTAAGGGGGGAGAGCATGTGAATGCTGGTTTCGCGCTCTTTCGCCTCGACCTGCCTGTCGGCGCGCATTTGCAGGGCATGGCGGCTTTCGTGCGCAAAAAAATGCATTTGCGCAGATAGCGATGCGGCAGCATCGATGAACAGGGCGTTATGCGCGGCATCGTAAAGCCCGTGCACCCGCGTATTTTCGCTGACCTGCGGCATACGATCGGTAAAAACGATCGTCACGCCCGCTTTGTGCAGCTGGGCCAAAAGCCCGCGGCCCAGGCGCGTCTGGCGCACGGCCGACAGCACGGCCTTGCGCGATGCTGCGCATTCGGCATCGGTCATAAACTGTTTTGCGGGCTGCTTCGGGGTATCGGGCATGTATTCGTCCAGCGCGGAAGAGATACTGGATTATATAACGCCCTGAAAATTATGTCAAAATCAGTATTTATCCAGCTGATTTTTCACAATAAAGCAAAAACTCCCGGTTGCCGTCGCCGCCGGTGACCGCGCTATCAAGCGGGGCGGCCGTATGCCAGCCCTGCGCCTGCATAAAGCCGGCCACGCGCGCCACGGCGGCTCCGTGCACGGCCTCGTCCTTTACAATGCCGCCTTTGCCGATATCGGCCGGTTCGGATTCAAACTGCGGCTTGACCAGCAGCACCGCACGGGCGGGCGTGGCCAGCAGGGGCAAGGCAAACGGCAAAACCTTGATGAGCCCGATAAAACTGACATCGGCCACCAGCACAGACGGCTGATCTGGAATAAGAGCGGGGGAGAGGTCTTTGGCATGTGTCCCCTCCAGATTAACCACGCGCGTGTCGGCACGCAGTTTTTCATGCAGCTGGTCACGGCCGACATCGACGGCGTAGACCTTGGCAGCGCCGCGTGCCAAAAGCACCTCGGTAAACCCGCCGGTGGAGGCGCCAAGGTCGATGCAAACCGCGCCCGCCACATCCGCACCGAAATGTTCCAGCGCATGGTGCAGTTTAATGCCGCCGCGCGACACCCACGGATGCACGTCGCCCGCGATGGAGATATCGGCATCATCGGCCACATCAGCGGCCGGCTTGGTTTGCACCCGCCCCGCGACTGATACAAGTCCCGCGCGGATCATGGCCTGTGCGCGGGCGCGGCTCGGGGCAAGGCCGCGATCGACCATGAATTGGTCCAGTCGTCTTTTCATGTCAGAACCCCGGCCAAAGCGGCATATACACAGCAAAGAGCTATCACGGCATAGGCTGGCGCCCGCGCATAAATCGCGCCCGCAAGACCCAGTACGATAAATGCCAGATCGTACGGCGATGCGACGGCCTTTATCACCACAGGATTGACAAACGCGCCCGCCAGAATGCCCACCACGGCTGCATTGATACCCGATATGGCAGCATACATGCGCGGCCGGTTAAAAACGCGCTGCCAGAAATAAACGCCCGCCACCGCCAGCAATAAACCCGGCAGGAAAATAAACAAACTGGCAATGCCCGCGCCCAAAAGCGGCGCGCTTGGCAGCAGCAATGCACCCAGCGCCGCCGCGATTGAAAACAGCGGCCCCGGCAACGCCTGCGCGGCGCCGTATAAAAACAGCATCTCCTGCTGCACCGCGGGCAACGCGTCATGCAGCAGCGGCAAGACCACATGCCCCCCGCCAAAGACCAGCGCGCCGCTGCGGTAAAACACATCGGCAATGGCATATATATCGGGCGCCGGCGATATCGCCACGACCAGCGGCAAAAGCGCCAGCAGCGCCACAAAACCAAGCGCGGCGCGCAGCGCGGCATGCGCGGTCACAAAAGACGGTAACGAAGCCGCAGGAACATCTGCCTGCTTTTTAAAAAACAGAAAGCCCGCAATACCGCCCAGCACGATCACCGCCAACTGCACGTAAATGCCGCCAAACAGGATAGACGGAATTGTCGCGGCAACGCCCACCAGCCACAGCCGCCCCCGCCAAAGCTTGCCCGCCATCGACCACACAGCCTGTCCCACAATCACAGCCGCAACCAGAAACATGGCATGCACAATAGCCGGCGCGCCGCCCAGCGCATCCAGAAACAGCGCGGCTAAAAACATCAGGACGAGGGAGGGGGCGGTAAAGCCAATAAACGACAGCAGCGCGCCCATGCCCCCGCCACGCATCCAGCCGATCAGGAAGTTAACTTGCGAACTGGCAGGGCCCGGTAAAATCTGGCACAGCGATACCAGCTGCGCATAACTGGCGGCGTCCAGCCAGCCTTTGCGGGTCACATAGGTGCGCTCGAAGTATCCAAGATGTGCAATCGGCCCGCCAAAGGATGTAAGCCCAAGGCCAAGCGATGTTAAAAAACAATCACGCCAAATCGCAGCCGGCGTCTGCGCAGGGGCATCAGGCAGGCTGGACACGTGTCACATCCGTTGCAAGGCCAAGCGCGGCCACGGCCTGCGCCGTAATGTGCGCCGCGTTCAATCCGGCCAGATCGTATTGCTTGGCGGGGCTGTCGTGATCGATATAGGTATCGGGCAGCACCATGGTGCGGATTTTAAGGCCATGATCCAGCGCGCCAGCGGCGCTGAGCGCATGCAGAACCATCGCACCGAAACCGCCCGTGCTGCCTTCTTCGACGGTTAGCAGCACTTCGTGTTCGCGCGCAAGACGCAGCAGCAGATCGGTATCAAGCGGCTTGGCGAAACGTGCATCGGCAACCGTGGTCGAAAGACCCATGGCGGCCAGCTGGTCCGCGGCCTTGAGACACTCGCCCAAACGCGTGCCATAGCTGAAGAGGGCAACCTTGGTGCCTTCGCGCATCACACGGCCACGGCCGATGGCCAGCATCTGGCCTTCGGCCGGCATTTCAACGCCAAGGCCTTCACCGCGGGGGTAGCGAAGCGCGATAGGCCCTGCGTCATAACCCGCCATGGTGGCAACCATGTGTTTCATGTCCGCCTCGTCCGCCGCGGCCATCAGCACCATATTGGGCAGGCAGGCCAGATAAGCCGTATCGAACGAACCCGCATGCGTGGCGCCATCGGCACCGACAAGGCCCGCGCGGTCGAGCGCGAAGCGCACGGGCAGGTTTTGCAAAGCCACGTCATGCACCAGCTGGTCATAGCCGCGCTGCAGGAAGGTGGAGTAAATCGCGCAAAACGGCTTATACCCCTCGGTCGCCAAACCCGCTGCGAAGGTCACGGCATGTTGCTCGGCGATGCCCACGTCAAACGTACGCGCGGGGAATTCTTTTTGAAACAGGTCCAGCCCGGTGCCCGACGGCATGGCGGCCGTGATGGCGACGATTTTATCATCCTTGCGCGCCTCGGCAATCAGGCTGTCGGCAAAAATGCGGGTATAGGTGGGCGCGTTGCTTTGCGCTTTTTGCTGTGCGCCTGTCAGCACATCGAACTTGGCGACGCCGTGCATTTTATCGGCGGCGTTTTCGGCGGGGGCATAGCCGCGGCCTTTCTGCGTGACCACATGCACCAGAATGGGCCCTTCATAGATAGAATCGCGAACGTTTTCGAGCACGGGCAAAAGATGTTCGAAATTGTGACCGTCAATGGGGCCGACGTAGTAAAAACCCAGCTCTTCAAACAACGTGCCGCCTGTCACCATGCCGCGTGCATATTCCTCGGCGCGGGCGGCGGCACGTTTCAGCGGGCCCGGCAGCTTGCCGGTGATTTTCTTGCCAAGCTCGCGCATGCCCAGATAGGGCTTTGAAGAAATCAGGCGTGACAGATACGCACTCATGGCACCCACGGGCGGCGCGATCGCCATGTCGTTATCGTTGAGGACCACGACCAGTTTGCTTTTCATGCTGCCGGCGTTGTTCATGGCTTCGTATGCCATGCCTGCGCTCATGGCGCCATCGCCGATGACGCAGATCACGCGGTTTTCGCGGCCATCCAGATTGCTGGCCACAGCCATGCCCAGACCTGCGGAAATAGACGTCGAGCTATGCGCCGTGCCGAAGGGGTCATATTCGCTCTCAGACCTTTTGGTAAAACCGGACAGCCCGCCGCCCATACGCAGCGTGCGGATACGGTCACGGCGGCCGGTCAGGATTTTATGCGGATAGGCCTGATGGCCGACATCCCAAATGAGGCGGTCGTCGGGCGTGTTGAAAACATAGTGGATCGCGGCCGTCAGTTCGACCACGCCAAGACCTGCACCCAGGTGGCCGCCTGTAATCGACACCGCATCGATCATCTCGCTGCGCAGTTCGGCCGACAGGTCGGGCAGCTGCTTTTTATCCAGACGGCGCAGGTCGGCGGGATAGGTAATGGCATCAAGCAGCGGGGTCTTGGTCATAGCGGTCTTCTTTGCGATTTTTGTCAAAAAGGGCGGCGCATCTATAAACAGCGTGCGGAGCCTGATTTGTTATAAACCCGCCTGCTGTACGAAGAAACGGATATCTCGCACAAAACCGGTTTTTCAAGCGCATGCATTTGTATGCATTGTTGAAATTACAACCTGAAATTCTGAATTGCTTAACCAGATACATCCTAAGATTGCATAAAGACATGCTGGAGAGCGAATCATGGGCCATATGCTGCAAAACCTGTCATTAAACAATCGCGTGGCGCTGGTGTTTGCGGCCATTGCCGTCCTCACCGGCGTTATGACCGGCATCGTCGCGCATAACGCCGGCGGGCTGGAGAGCCTGTCGCAGGATGTACGGGAACGCCAATACATCGCCATTCACGCGCTCGCCGATATGCAGGCACTGGCCGAGCGACTTTATGCCGTCAAAAATCATACCATGGTCGCAGCCACGCCCGAGGATCGCGCCATGGCGTATGCGGAAGTCGAAACCATCGTTGCGCATTACACAACGCTGGACCGCCAACTGCGCAGCACCACGCGCGGTATCGATATGCAGCGCATTTACATGAGCATCGATGCCGTCTGGCAAGCGCAGGTAAAAAACTACTATGCACAGCATGCCAATGAATACAGCGCCAGCAAAGAACGCCTGCGCGAAGACGAAGACGCCATCCGTCAGTACCGCAGCCATACGGCAGAGCTGGAAGAAATCCAGCTGGCGCAGCTGAAGGAGGCGAGCGAAGGAATCGACCGCGCCCTTGCCCTGATGCGCCGTTCGGTTTTGCTGGCACAGGTCGTGTTGATCGCATTGATTATCGCGGGGTTTTTAATGATTGTGCGCAGCGTATCGCAGCCGGTACAGCAGCTGACCCAGCTGATGACGCATATGTCGTCAGGGCAGCTGGATACGCCCATCCCCGTGCAAAGCCGCAAGGACGAGATCGGCCGCATGGCGGCGGCACTGGATATTTTCCGGCGCAACAGCCTTGAAGCCCGGCAGCTGTCCGAAGAAAAAATACGCCGCGCGGGAAAAGTGGAAGACATCCTGTCGTCATTTGATGCATCCGTATCCGGCGTATTAAAGACGGTCGCCGCCGCCGCAACCGAGCTTGAAAGCACTGCGGGCGAGATGAACGCCGTTGCGCGTGAAACGGGCCGTCAGGCGCAGGCGGCGGAAACCGCATCGCGCAGCACATCGGGCAACGTCGAAACCGTCGCCGCCGCGACCGAAGAAATCAATGCATCACTCGGGGAGATAGCGCGTCAGGCGGCGCGCGCCAGCCATACGGCCGATGATGCCGTGAAGAAAGCGCAAGGCACCGATGCGCTGGTGCAAACACTGGAGGAATCAGCCCAGAAAATCGGCGACATCGTCAAAGTCATATCGGACATTGCAGAGCAGACAAACCTGCTTGCCCTCAACGCCGCGATCGAGGCAGCACGGGCGGGCGATGCGGGACGCGGGTTTGCGGTGGTCGCCGCCGAAGTGAAATCGCTTGCGGGGCAAACCGGCAATGCCACCAAAGACATATCGGCGCAGATTGCGGGCATTCAAAGCAGTACCCGAAGTGCCGCACAGGCTATTCGCGGCATTCTGGGCACGATCGGGGCCATCAACAGCGCAACCACATCGATAGCAGGCGCCGTCGATGAACAAACCGCAGCCACAGGCGAGATTGCGCAAAGCGTGACCAAAGCCGCCCGCAGCGCAAAAGGCGTGTCTGAAAATGTGCTGAACCTCAGCACCGCTGCCATGCGAACGGACAGCGCCGCCGGACAGGTTTTGTCGGCGGCGCGTGAATTATCGCGGGAGGCGGAGACGCTGAAGCTGCGCGTGGATCGTTTTTTCAGCGACCTGCGCGGCGTTTAGCGCCTTGGCCCGATGAATATCTGATCCGCATTAATGTTTATGATCGTGCTTGAAGTTTTTTTCCATCAGCTCGGTGAAAGGTTTGAAATCTTTCATCGGATTACCGTCTTTGTCAAAGAACACGAATGACGGCGTGCTGTTGACGTTATATTTTGTGTTCGCTTCCTGCATCAGCTGCATGATTTTGGTTTCGAGACCTTTGTCGTTCAGGCAGGCCTGCGCACGGTCCGGATCCACACCGGCAAGCGCGGCCAGCTTGATCAGGCTTTCTTCGTAGTTCTCGTTCATGATCCAGCTTTGCTGGGTTTTGAAAATGCTGGAGACAAAGGGGAAGAAACGCTGTTCGGGCATGCAGCGGGCAAGCGCGGCCGCTTTTGCCGCGGGCGCGTTCAGGGGAAAATCACGGTAGACGAAACGGATCTTGCCGGTATCGATCAGTTCGCTTTTAACATGCGGGAAAACTGTTTCATGGAACGCCGCGCAATGGCCGCAGGTCATGGAGGCGTATTCGTAAACGGTCACAGGCGCGTCTGCATCGCCCAGGCTGCGTTCTTGCCATTCGATCGCTTCGGTTTTTGCTTCAGCCGTTGCAGGCGCGGCCATTTCAGCCCGCGCAGGCAGCGCGGCGAAAGCAAGCATGGAAACCATGGCAGATATCAGAAGAACACGCATAAGCAAGCCCCTTTGTTTCACAGAAGAAGTTCACGACAAAAGATATAGCGTAGAAACCGCGCGCGGCCAGACCGCACCAAATTAAATACGGCGTTCGAGAACGTAATAGGCAAGATCCTTGAGCAGATCGACACGGCCGTTATCAAATACGCGCAGATGCGATACGGCCTGTTCGACAAGCATTTCGGCGCGCGTACGGGCCTGTTCGATACCCATGGTGGAAACGAAGGTGGCCTTTTTACCGTCCTGGCCGGTCGGCTTGCCGATTTCTTCGGCTTTGCCTTCGATATCCAAAAGATCGTCGGTAACCTGGAACGCAAGGCCAAGGTCATGCGCATAGTTGCGCAGCGACTGGCGATGCGCGGGATTGGCTTTACCAAGGATCGCGCCCGCTTCGCAGCAGAAAGCGATCAGCTTGCCGGTTTTCAAACGCTGCAGGCGGCTGATGGTACCAACGTCAAATTCCTGTTTCTCGCCAATAAGGTCGAGCATCTGGCCGCCGACCATGCCGTGCATGCCTATCGCGCCTGCCAGCAAACCGACGAGTTCGATCCGCACGCGCGGATCTTCGTGGGTTTCGGGATCGGCCAGCGTTTCGAACGCCAGCGTCAGCAGCGCATCACCGGCCAGAATGGCGGTCGCTTCGTCGTATGCTTTGTGCAGCGCGGGTTTGCCGCGGCGGGTGTCGGCGTTATCCATCGCGGGCAAATCGTCATGGACCAGCGAATAGCAATGCACGAATTCAGCGGCGGCAGCCACGCGGCGTGCGCGGGCCGGATCCACACCGAATACGCGCGCGCCTTCCATCACCATGAAAGGGCGGAGACGTTTACCACCGCCAAGGGCGGAGTAGCGCATGGCATCAAACAGGGGTGCTTCGGCCAGGTCGGTCTGCGGCAGCAGGCTCGAAATCGTTTTCTGGATCTTCTCTCGGCAGTCCTCCATCGCTTCCTTGAGCTTGGGGGAGGCCTCTCTGAGGGATGGAGCCATGTTAAGATCTTCCTGACGGCTGTTAAAAGGGCTTCTTTTTATACCCCAAGCCACAGAAAAAAGTCATCTTTTTTTGATTCGGGGGCGCGCGTTTTCATAAAAGAACGGCGCACGTGTATGTGCGCCGTTCAGAATATTCAGTGCATCGATTATTCGCCGAGGGTGAAGGGCTCGGCCTTGGCCGTGCCATCAGCGGCGAGGGTGATCTTTTCAATCCGGCCTTGTGCTTCTTTCAGTTTCGCTTCGCAAAGCGCCTTCAGCGACATGCCGCGTTCATAGGCGTCGATAGATGTTTTCAGGTCACCCGCGCCCGATTCCAGCGCGCGGACGATTTTTTCAAGTTCGGACAGCGCTTCTTCGAAGCTGAGTTTTTCAAGGTCTTTCGACATGCATGACCGTCCTTATGCTACTTTGCAGGCGGAAGCTTCGGCGGGCACCAGACCCAGCTTCATTTCAAGGCCGCCGCACAGCATCTGGCCGATCATGATATGCATTTCCTGAATGCGCGCCGTGGTTTTGCAGGGCACGTTGATCAGGATATCGCACAGCGGGGGCATTTTGCCGCCCGTCTCGCCCGTGAAGCCCACGGTGACAATGCCCATCGCGCGGCAACTTTCGAGCGCCTTGAGCACGTTCGGGCTATTGCCGGAGGTCGAGATACCGATCGCCAGATCGCCCTTGCGGCCAAGAGCCTCTACCTGGCGCGAAAACAAAAATTCGAAGCCGAAATCGTTGCCGATGGCCGACAGCGCCGACGTATCGGTTGTCAGTGCAATCGCCGCAATGGGGGCGCGGTCTTTTTTGTAGCGCACCGTCAGTTCGGTCGCCAGATGCTGCGCGTCCGCCGCGCTGCCGCCGTTGCCGAAGAACAAAATTTTGCCGCCGGCCTTAATCGTCTCGGCCGCTTTGTCGAGCAGCGCGGTAAAGGCGGCTTCCAGGTTTTTTTCAGTCGCGGTCATGCAGCTCGCATGTTCGGCGAATTCGGATTGCCAGAAACTTTTGGTGTCAAACGTCATCGGTCGGTTTCCTGTGCTGGACATGTCAATTGGGGCTGATCATGGGGCAAAATCGCTGCCGCGTCACGGTTTATTGCGGTTTATTTTTTCTTTTTGGGTTTGCGCGGCGGCTGTTCGGCGGCTTTGGGCGCGGCGGGGTCGCTGCCGCGGTTATAGGCGAGCTGTTCAGGCGTCAGTTCGAAACCGATGACGACCTTGTGCAAACGCACGGTTTTTTTGTCTTCGATTGGCAGGCGCACACTATGTTTTTCGGTCGCAAAGCCATAACCGTCCTTGCTGAACATAATCAGGCTTTCGAAAGACTGGCGCTGCAGCACTTCTTCGTTAGGGCCCAAAATGGCCAAAAAGTATGGAAACTTGGCGCGCTGCAGATCCTTGGGCGCGGCGGGGCCCTTGCGCCCGCCTATTTCGATATCCAGGACGAATTCAAGCGTGTTATCGCGCATGCGGCAGGCGCCGCGGTAGTTGTCGATGCGGCCAATCACAACAGCCTTGGACGCCTCTGTGCTGCCCGGCGGGTTAAAGGCCGTCAGATGCGTGGCATCGAGCATCAGACCGGTTTCGGGGCAGGGAATGGCGCTGGTTCCACCGGCACCGGCGCAGCCAGCTGTTGCCAGCAAAACGCCCACGGCGGCCATGGCGAAAAAGTGGCGAATACCCGAAAAACGGCTGCGAAGTTTCATGATCTGGCCTCCCTGGCTGGTGCGGGCACAGCATAGCCCCGCTGACGTAACGCTTCAAGGGGGTGGCCGGTTGCATATTCGCATATCGGCAGGCTCGACTCGCCGCAGTTGACGGCCTATATTCCCGCTTATGAGTATGCAAAACGCCGACAAACCGAAATTGACCATTCTGCTGGCCCAGCCGCGCGGATTCTGCGCAGGGGTGGAGCGGGCGATTGAAATCGTCGAGAAGGCCCTCGCCAAATTCGGCGCGCCGGTTTATGTGCGCCACGAAATTGTGCATAACCGCCATGTATTGGACGACCTGCGCGCCAAGGGAGCGGTTTTCGTCAAGGAACTGGACGAAGTGCCCGAAGGCGCGCCCGTGATTTTTTCGGCCCATGGCGTGCCCAAACGCGTACCCGCCGAAGCCGCGCGCCGCAATATGATTTTTGTCGATGCGACCTGCCCGCTGGTCAGCAAAGTGCACCGCGAGGCGGAATTGCACCACAAAAACGGCCGCCACATTATTTTGATCGGCCATGCCGGACACCCCGAAGTAATCGGCACGATGGGGCAGCTGGAAGAAGGCGCCGTCACGCTGGTCGAAACAACCGAAGATGTCGCGCGCCTGAGCTTCGCGCCTGATGCGAAACTGTCTTATGTTACGCAGACAACACTATCCGTCGATGATACGGCGGAAATCGTCGCCGCCCTGCAGGCAAAATTCCCAGACATCGCGCCGCCTAAAAAAGAAGACATCTGTTACGCCACCACCAACCGCCAGATGGCGATCAAGGACATCGCGCCGCGTGCTGATGCCGTTGTGGTTGTGGGGTCGCGGAATTCATCGAATTCAAACAGGCTGGTCGAAGTCGCGCGCGCTTACGGTGCACGTCATGCCGTACTGGCGGACAAGGCGGATGATATCGATTGGACATCACTCGGCGATCTCAAGGTGCTGGGCATCACCGCGGGCGCCAGCGCCCCCGAAGTGCTGGTGCAAGGCGTGATTGACGCCGCACGTGCGCGTTTCGATGTCACGGTTGAAACCGCTGTGGTGGCCGAAGAAAATATTCAATTCAAAATTCCCCGCGTGCTTGCTACGTAAAACACGCAGACGCTGTGACGCAGTGCATCACACATCATCACATACATTTGCGCGAAACAATCGTGCGCGTGATGGCCGTTATTATCAAATAGCGGGAAATTAAACCTTGATTTTGAAACATCCGTGCATATAGTTGTTCTCGATTTCACAAGAGACCGAGACGACTTCCATTCGTTTGTACGTTTTTAAAAACGTGTGCTGATAGAGGGTATCGACACACTAAACAACGAGAGGACTGTTATGGCGAAGACCTATTGTCTGGCGATTGACGTCAAAAGCCCGCACATCGATGGCGGCCTTGGGTATATGCTGTCATTCCGTACACCGGATGCCGCGACCCCTCCTGAAAAAACCCCCGGCTTTGATGCATGGACGACTGCCGTACGCGCCGCTGTGCAAGACGCAGGCGACCAGCCTTTCAACCCCGATGACTACACCCGCAAAGTTGCGATTGCCGAGCTGATGTATGAAATCGAAAAAATCAACAGCGCGCACGGATTCAAGATCGAAGGCACCGCTACCCGCGCCGCCGTCGAGGTGCAATCCAGCAACCCGCATGACAAACGCATTCTGGTCAACTTCTCCGGCGAAGACGGCCAGTTCGACGTCATCGAAAAGAAAAGCGCGCAGTATATCCCCGGCCGCATCGGCGAGGATGGCCGCGTGACGGTGCTGGATGCCAAGACCACGGCTTTCCCGTTTGCCCCCGCCGTTTCGGGGGGCATCGCGCCGCCGTCGTCCGCACCGCGCCAGCATTTCGGGTTCCGCCCGCATTTCTGATACGCACCTCTATTTTCCACAGATACTGAGAAGGGGATCATTTTTATGATTCCCTTCTTTTGTTTCGCGCATTAATCTGTGCGCCATGGCTGTTTATACCCGCATCACCGAACAAGAGCTTCGCGCCCGCCTTGCCGATTTCAGCATCGGCGGACTGTCGTCGTTCGAGGGGATCAGCGATGGGGTTGAAAACAGCAATTACCACCTGTTTACCGACACCGGCCGTTATATCCTGACGCTGTTCGAAAAGCGCGTAAATGCCGAAGAGTTGCCGTTTTACCTGTCCTACATGCGCCACCTGCGCCAGCAGGGTATCGCCTGCCCGATGGCGGAGAAGGCTAAAAACGGTAGCGAGATTTTTACGCTGGCCGGCAAGCCTGCCATTATCACGACATTCCTGAACGGCGCATGGCCGCGCGACATCACGCCAGCACATTGCGCCGCCGTTGGCGAAACGCTGGCGCGCATGCATCTGGCCGCGCAGGGTTTCAGCCCCAAACGCCGCAACGGTATGGCCCTGCCTGCGTGGCGCAGTTTGATACATGCCTGTCAAGGCGAAGCAGACACGCTGGAAAACGGGTTGTTTGCGGAACTGGGCGGTGCCCTTGATGACATCGAAAAACAATGGCCGCGCAGCCTGCCGCAGGGCGCCGTGCATGCAGATTTGTTTCCAGACAACGTGTTTTTTGACGGCGCCAAGTTAAGCGGTGTGATCGATTTTTATTTCGCCTGCACAGAGATATTCGCCTATGACCTGATGCTGACATTAAACCCATGGTGCTTTGACAAAACGGGGGCGCTGGATACGGAGAGGTCATCGGCGCTTTTGAACGCATATCATGCCGTGCGCCCGCTGTCAGCGGCTGAAGTTGCCGTGCTGCCGCTGATGGGCCGCGCCGCCGCGTTGCGTATTGTCGCCACGCGCATGTACGACTGGTTCAACCCCGCCAAAGACGCCGTGGTAACCCCCAAAGACCCGATGGAGCATGTGCGTATTCTACGATTCCACGCGCACGCTGCCGACAGCCGCGCTTACGGCTTTGCGCTATGACCAAAACACCCAAACACGTCGAGCTGTTCACCGATGGCGCGTGCAGCGGCAATCCCGGCCCCGGTGGCTGGGGGGCGCTGCTGCGATATGGCGCGCATGAAAAAGAACTCGGCGGCGGCGAAGACAATACCACCAACAACCGCATGGAAATGACGGCCGTGGTCGAGGGCTTGAACGCGCTGACCGCACGCTGCAACGTTACGCTGCATACCGATAGCAAATATGTGATGGATGGCGTCACCAAATACATGCACAACTGGAAACGCAACGGCTGGCGCACGGCGGATAAAAAAGAAGTCAAAAACCGCGACCTGTGGGAGCAGATCGACGCGCAGCTGCAAAAACACGACGTGAAATGGGTCTGGGTCAAAGGCCACGCGGGGCATATCGAAAACGAACGCGCCGATGCGATCGCCCGTGCGCATATCCCGCCGCGGAACCCCGCCCAAATCCCGCCCGTTGGTGATGCAGAAGACGCCCTAGATTCTTAAACAACTGATATTTAACCGTTTATTAGCAAATGTGGGTGCATGCTTGAATCAGGACGCCAGGAGCGTCCGCCCGCATTTGTGGATGAAAGGAGATTCCCGGCATGACTCTCGGTCCTTCTTCTTACAGCTTGCCCAGCCCACCCGTCGGCGCCGATGCCCTGAGTGTCCATTTTTGCAAAACATTCCTGCGCCAGTTCCACAACCTGCGTGGCGATGAAACGCAGCGCATTCTGGATGCGATAGAAAAGACCGCCGCAATGTCCGGCCATCCGCCGGAAGAAGTGGCCAAGACGCTGGTTGAAAACGGCCTGCGTGCAGGCAAGGAGTCTTTTCCGGGCGCCTTCGTCGAAGAAATGGAAAAAGGGAACCGCATGCCGAAATGGGCGACCCCCGTGCGCCCCGAACATCATGACGCGCTGATGCGTGCATGGGGGCAGCCAAAACCGATGCGCCGCCGGCAGCCCCGCATCAAAAGCCAGCATTAAATTTTACCGGTTATATGTGGGTGCGCTGTTGTCGCCACGGAAGCGATCGCGCAGACTGCCGCCCGCGCCCGATCGCGTTTGCGTGCCGCCCGCGCCGAACAGCCGGTTCAGCATGCTTGAAAAACTATCGCCCCCACCCGACGATGCAGGGCCGCTACGCTGGAGCTCGGGGGTGAAGACGGGAATATCGACAGCCAAAGCCGGTTCCATATACGAACGCCATAAGCGGGCGGGGTAGCCGCCGCCGGATACGCGTTTCATCGCCGTGCTGTCATCGCGGCCCATCCAGACGCCGGTGACCAGGCGGTCGGTATAGCCCACAAACCATGCGTCGCGGTAGTTTTGCGAGGTGCCCGTTTTACCCGCGACATGGCCGCGGCTGAGTTGCGCTGCCTGTCCTGTGCCGCGTGCAATTACCTGCACCAGCATGCTATCGAGCGCGCCGATATCGCGCGCCGTAAACAAACGCGCCGCCGAGACAGATGCATGTTGGTAAAGCACGTTGCCCCGCGCATCTTCGACAGACAAAACGGCATAGGGCCAGATGGCATAGCCCCCGTTAGCAATGACGGCATAGGCGTTCGTGAGTTCAACCAGCGTGGTTTCACTGGCGCCAAGGCCCGATGCCAGCTCGGGCGCGACGCGCTGCGTAAAGCCAAGGCGGCGCGCCACGTCAACCAGGCGATTAACCCCGACCTTTTCCAGCAGACGAATGGTTGCGGTGTTCATCGACAGCGCCATCGCATCGGTCAGCGTCACAGGGCCGTAGTATTTGCCGTCATGATTTTTGGGGCGGTATTTACCGCTGGTGATGGGGGCGTCTTCGATGACTGTATCGGCATCAAACCCCGCCTCCAGCGCGGCCAGAAACACGGCGGGCTTGAAGGCGGAGCCCGGTTGGCGCATGGCCTGTGTGGCGCGGTTGAACTGGCTTTCGGTGTAATCGGTACCGCCGATCATGGCCAGCACAGCGCCGTCTTTGCCCAGTGTCACCAATGCGGTTTGCATGCCTTTTTCTTCGGGCTTCAGCGCGGCGACATGGGCGTCGATTTTTTCTTCGGCCAGTTTTTGAAGGCCGATATCCAGCGTGGTGCGCACCACGATATCGCGGTCGTTATTGGCAACGAAGCTGTCGATCTGGTTGATGATCCAGTCCGCGAAATAGCGGTTGAGATCGCCTGCCTCGGCGCTGCCGGCCAGTTCAATCTGTCCTCGTTTGATTTCCTGATCACGCTC
>VFQP010002932.1_pt1 | contig 18193 bp, 31 predicted proteins | sample 3512351 | NCBI WGS metagenome assembly VFQP01 (sample SAMN10412372, study PRJNA504923) | tailings metagenome | isolation source: Relicate 1 Philex TSF1 revegetated site | place: Philippines: Tuba, Benguet | collected 2017-08-29
CCTAAACCCTAAACCCTAAACCCTAAAACCTAAACCCTAAACCCTAAACCCTAAAAACCTAAACCCTAAAACCTAAACCCTAAACCCTAAACCCTAAACCCTAAAACCTAAACCCTAAAACCTAAAAACTAAAAACTAAAACCTAAAAACTAAAACCTAAAACCTAAAAACTAAAAACTAAAAACTAAACACTAAAAACTAAACCTAAGCCCTAAAAACTAAAAACTAAAAACTAAAAACTAAAAACTAAAAACTAAAACAAAAAAACTAAAAACTAAAACATAAAAACTAACCCAAACTAAAAACCTGCATGATGTAAATGGTGATAACTGAGCCCCATCCTCTTGCAAACCCAACTTCTTATCAATAGACAAGCATAGTCCAATGAAGCATACCAATGTGTTACTCTGTGCAAGCCCTACCCATTGATACAAAAACCTGCACAACAGTATAGAATCATCCAAAAACACTACTCAAAGTGCTAGGTTGTATATAACTTTCATTTATCCTCCTCACAAACAAAGAGTTACGCCTCAACTACACGTGCGTCAAACGCGCCAGGTTGTCTCAAACGCAACACGTTGCCAACCAGCCTCCCCAGCCCAAGCAGTCGCACCGCCACCCAAATACCAAGCAATCCCAAATTTGTCCTTGCCTGCAACCCCAACAATGCCACAAAGCACACTGCGACAGCCCCAAGTGTGCTGCGTGCCACATACTGTATTTGCCTGTGCACAACATTGATGTACATACTTACACGCAGAACAAACACCCCCTTTTGCACCTCCCATACCTCGCTCCCAGCAGTGCCCCCTCGGTTGCCTTTTCCACACCCTCCACAACCATGGTACATGCAATCACTGGCAGCGCCGTACATGCCAGCCCAACCACGTGTTCATCGTTGATGAATATCCGCACGACATCCCCACCCAACAACCAAGTGCAACCACCCATCAACGCCCCCAACAATGCCCCCAGCTGCACCCCTGCCCATGTTGTCTGTCGTGCGCGCACCACATCATGCTGTGCCACAAACCCTGCCACCATTGGCTGCACTGCGACGCTCACTGCCAAAAACACAAACGACGAACAACTCCATATCTGCCTGTGGTGTTTTTGGTGATTACTTTTCATATATGCACACATCACTGTTGCACACAAGACATACCTCAACACCTCATGTGCAGCAAGTGTAGCAGGGTTGATGGCGAGCGCTTGCATGGATGCAGTGATCATCAACGCCGACACGCTGATGGTGCGTGCTTGTAATTGCAACCCAGAGGTCAGCGTGGTCCGCAGCTGTTGTGAATTGAATCAGTGATTATGTACTTGCATGACCATAAAAACCCCCCACATACCGTATGCCATCGCCTGTGGGTCTTCCCTTCCCCCCCCCCCACCACCAACAACCCACGCTGCTTCAACAACGCCAACCCCACAACCACTTGTGCTACTTGCACTGTCACCGTTGCAGTGGCTGCACCCCTCGCCCCCCACCCAAGCCCCAGCACAAGCACATAATCGAGCACCGCATTCACAAAAACACCCACTGCACTCAGAATCGCGGTTGTTTTCGTATCCTTGACGCCACGCAATGCCCCAGTCACCACAAAAAATGTCAAACCTGCCCACATCCCCCATGCACGTGTACGAGAATAGGCAATACTGGCAGCTGCAACTTGTCCCGTTGCCCCCATGGCTGCAACGATATTGGGCACCCCCATGTACAACACCACCCCTGCAACAACCCCGGCACATGCTGCAAACACTGCTGTTTCTATCACTGCGTCTTGTGCCTGGGTGATGTTGTTGGCTGCCACTGCTGCTGCCACTGTCGAAGTGGTGATGACTGTCAGTGCCGTAAACAGGAACGACACCACACCAAAACTATATGCATGTAGAGGGTGGTGGTGAGTACGGGCCCACGTTGACCAACGACCACAACCCACACACCTGTACGTCGAGAGTGCAACCCCTGCCAGTGCTGTGGCACTCACACGACCGAGTATGGCAGTGTCGGTTGCTGAATATAGAGGCTCCAGCACCAACGAAAGCAATGCTGGCGTGAACAATGACAGCAATGTGGAGCGTATCGTGGATGGTGTGGTTTCATGGGGTGTGTTTGTTTTCCCTGCTGCTTCATGATCACCATGTAAAGCTTTTAGGACTAGTACAAGGCTGGTAGTTGTGTGGCATTTGTGGATGTGTCGGAAAATTCCACAGTTTGCTGTTGGTTTCCGTGCTTTCACATGGCGCTGTGGATTATGACGACGATGTGCTGCAGGCAATGTGGTCGTGAGGGAGAGCATGTTGTGTGCAAATACAAATCTTGCAAACTACAAAATCCTGCAACGTCGTGAATTCTTTTTGCTTTGCTATCGCTGCAAATCTCCACATACGTACCATATTGCACATTGCAGTATGCATGGCAACACATTCGCTAGCTGAAACTTGTATATGAGGCCAACATATTGAGATCTACAACACATGATGATGGTGCAGCCTTTTTTGCTCCCTAACAGCTGCTCAACCAGCTACTCATTGCCTAAAACTGCAATCAATGTATCTACCCAACCCATATATACTACACCACCACGTGGTGGTGGACGTGTAAACAACAATTCCCACCACCGTCGACTGCCAACCGTGCCACGTGCAAGCAACCAGCAACCACCCCCACAAGGTGACCCATTCTCTCCAGGTCCTACTGACATCATCAACTTTATAGATGGGTTGATTGAAACGAGCAACGACAGCCTCAAGGACGGGCGTGAGTACGTGTGGTGGTGAGGTGCACACACACAACACCTACAATTACACCACAACGTGCACACCACACAGGGCTGAATCAACTGTGCTTGAATACCTGGCTGAAAACCCTGGTGCAAAGTGGATACTAGATCCTGCACTCCGTCAAGTGCGCAGTAACATTGAAAAAGAACAACAGGTGTGTGGCAATATAAGCCAAATCATACACAGATGCCCAGCAATAACCATCATACACACACATCCCACCACCCATCAACACACCATACACACTCATCTCACCACCAACAGTGGGCCAACACATTGAGAGCAACCAGGCAGCGCGTGATGGACCTTCCCCCAGACACGGATGTGTTTACCATAGCACGTGAAGTGGTGGACGACATTGATGGATGGAAAGAAATTGGAGAATCATTGGAAGGTGGGCATACTTATATACAGTACACTGATGGTCAGCAAATACACACCAACCACCACCCCCACAAAGGTCCCTTTGCCATTGTCACTGCTGGCCTGAAACTCTTTGGCGCATTGTTCTTCTGCTGGGCAGTTGGTGCACTCTCCTCAGCAGATGCCTACCACTACTGGGGCTTGCCTGCAGACACTCCTACCACCGACCTGCTGCGTACATGGCTCACGTGGACCACCCCCTGTATTGCGGGGTTGCTCCTCCTGGCAGCAAGCAAGCAGGTGGATTTGACGCAGGGCATACGTCAGCTGCCACAGATGGATGAAAAGGCACAAAGTGCTGCGGCAGTGGACAAGCTGGGGTTGGTGGGCAATATGATGTTGGCGGGAGGGATGGCATTGGCATCTGGGTTGGTGTTTCGGGGGATATGGTTGGACATATTTGCAGAGACGGTGTTTGTGCCAGATGTCACCAATTTGCTCGACCCTGATGATCCCACTTTGTTGCGGTACTTGTTGGTGGGTGATGGTGACCATATATGGTCGTTCCCAATGGCCCCACATCATCCCCACCCACTCACAGCAACTCGTTTGGCACGCTGTTGCCGTCCATCCCGGTGCCACCAGCGCTGCTTGTAGCTGGTGCATGCCTCAGCACAGCAGGCATTGAAACAATACATCGCTTGTGGGTTGCAGTTGTGTCTGGATTACAACTAGAGGATGAGTATGCCGTGTTTTGTTTGTTTTAGCATCCCGTCCTTCAACCATATCATCATCATCAACCCCCCCCAGGTTTCCCACATCGCAAGCAGCACCTGGAACGCAGCAAACAGAAATACTCAACGACAACAAGGAATGGGTGATGGTGTCCATGTTGGAGAATGATGATGAGGACAGTGGGACCAACATGAGGTTTACTGCAGCCATACGCATCACATCCATTGTCGCAGAGTATGCACTAGCAGCAGTGTTGTGTGCTGAAACACTGGCGACACAATCACTTTGGATGTCGGTGGGAACACATGCAGCATGTATGTTGGCCACCATATATGCACTTAAGGGTGGGCTGGGGGGGAATGGTGATGGGGACAACAATGGTGTTGGTGATGACAACAACATGGGAAGTCAAGCAGCCAAAACAACCGCAAATGCAAGTGCACGTGATACTGTGTGATACATATGTGAGATGAATTTGGTTGTTGCAGTTATATGTGTACTACCAACATGTATCTCACTTACAACATGAGAGGTAACAAATATGAGCGTGTATAATTTATCTAACATGGCTCGCCAAAACTGCCCGCACGCGCCCTCTCAGCCACACCATACGTCTGCAGCATGCTGTGCAGTAAAACCCAGGTGTTTGTTCACCACAGTGCTCTTCCGTCTCTGGTATCACTGAGGTTGACATGCGGTTGTGATGCACCAAACGCAAATTGTCATGAAAGGGGTGTGGCCACCTGTAAAAGCCATCCAATACACCTGTGCGCGGCGGATGTGGGATGTAGGGTGATGGGTTCATGGTCTTGCACAGTTTGTTCACTGATTGTACAGCACACACCTGCCCACAAGTTGTATGTGGTTGGCAATATATGAAAGTGGCTGCTAAAGTATGTGTTGAGGAAAATCTGATCACCACCTTCCCATGCAAAAGCAGGGGGGACTGTAAACTGTGGAGAGGGGCGTAGTGTGTGTATGGGTGTACTGCACGCGGTGTCACACACATGCGGTGTCCTACACTCACCTGTTCGGCTGCATGCACCAGTGATTGAAAGGTATCCTGTGACGAATGCGGGATCAGGTGTGTACACATGACACATCCCCACCACCACGGCCAACCACCTCCTCCTTACACACCATGTTTGGCTGCAGCACTAGCAATCCTGCATTGAACAGTATCAAGTACTCCTTGGATATTATGGGATAAAGCAGTTCTGGCACCGCTGAAAGTTCTGGGTAACTCAAAATATCATCAGCATTGGCATATGCCATGATGTCTGCGTCCATAGCCACCATCTTGTCATACGAGTCACTCATACTCCATGCCAACAGCTTTGTCCATGTTCCTATGTATTGTGTATGGGGGGAGGTGTGTGTTGCTGTTGTGCATATATATCAACCGGTAACCTCCCCATCACAAAACCACTCACCAGGATACTGTGCATGGCTGTTGCGCTGCTGCAAGAGCTGTCTGTATGATTGTGCTGCTGCATCTGGCAGTGTCTCCAATAGCTCGCCCACCCACACCACGCGTGTGGCACCAAGGGCATGGAGCTGTGCTGCAAGGGTGGCGTTGCGGTGGTCGCTATCGATCAACACCACGATGTCGTACGCAGGCACTGTGTCATTAAGGCTGAGTATGCTGGAGAACACCCAGTCAAGAAACACTGTTTGATGATCATGCATGAGCTTGAGGGTGTACAAGTATGCACCCCGAGCAGGTGGTCGGTAGACATCCTGCACATGCCGCACCAAGTGCAAATCATGTGTTCTATTGTGTGAGATGGTTGTTGATGCTCTCACGCACGTTGGGGTGGGTAGTATAGCACAAATGAGTAGGACTATCAGAATGTGCCATCGATGGCGACAATGTCGATGACGAAGCTGCATGATGATGATGGACCCCGATGGCCTCGTGATACACGTATCGTATCTTGTTGGGGCTAGTAAAGGTACTCTTTCATGTGGAAGCAAAAGTTTTATTGGCTCAAGTCAATCTGATCGATTGACCCCCGGGTGGTAGGGGTAAGCGTGGCGCTACTTGAATGTTCTTCATTGATTTCTTGTGGTTTGATGCGTAATCATGTGTATGCAATTGAAAACACATCGCATAATGACGGTGAACATTACATATATTTGCATTCTTTTTGCCACACCACCACATATCAACATGGACAACTCCACAACCCTCAGAAACCTTGTCACGTCCAGTATTACATCTCTTTCAACTTCATTCACTAATATCCTCAACAATGTGCGCCCCAACAACTCCTCATCCAGGTTGCCACGCCCAGCATCAACCACTTCACTCAAGGACTGGCAGCTCCCACCGCAGTATCGCCCCATACGCATGCTGGGCAAGGGTGCAATGGGCAAGGTGTGGCTCTGTGAACACACAATCACAGGCAAACAGGTTGCTCTCAAGTTGCTGCGGCGTCCGGTGCCTGACGCCCTGCTGATCAACCTGCAGCAGGAAATCACGGTGGGTTTTTGTGGTGGTTTTGATGCAGTCGTGTCCAACATGACCATCAGGCATTCACCAACACAGCTCCATACCATGCTCGACCACCCAAACGTGGTGCCCATCCATGCGCTGCACATCACCCCTACCCATGTCATCATCGTCATGGATGCGTTGTTGGGTGGTACGATGCTCACCTACGTACAGCAATCTACCACCAGCAAGGGTGCATTGTGTATAAGTGAAGCGCAGGCTAGTGCACTGTTCAAGGTATGTGGGTGGGTGGGTGTACACTTTGTGAAAGAGCACACATGCATTTCACACCAACTACCACAGCAAGTATTATTGGCATTGCAACACTGTCACGAGCGCGGCATAGCACACCGAGATGTCAAGCTGGAAAACTTGCTGCTCACTGACGATACACCAATACCGACAGTGTGTTTGTGTGATTTTGGGTTTGCAACAAGTACTACTATGACTGTGACACACACCAACACCCTGCATTACGGGTATGTGTATTGAGCACATGTATTGGATTAAAGCACACACACAGCAGCAGCAGCCATACCTGTTAACCCCCCCACACACCCTACACAGTACCCCACCCTACATGGCACCACAATTACTCGACCCCCAAAACAACACACACAATCCCGCTGCTGCTGATGTATGGTATGTCATAGGGTGGTACACGTGCAATGGTGACAATTCCACATGCTGGGTGTGATCCTCATGTGACCCTCATGTGATCTCATCATGTGCACACCATCCCCGCCCATTACTCAGGGCTGCAGGTGTTGTGTTGTGTGCAATGCTCCTGGGTAGGTTTCCCTATGACCATGCAGCACGGAGAGACACTGGTGATGCACAACTTGAACTCTATTGCCAGCAGCACCTGCGATCGTGGGACCAACTCCCAGCACTGCAACAACCACTGCAACAGGTGTGTGTGTGCTTTGGGAATCTGTTGTTGAGCATGGCTGCCATGTACATGTGTATGGTGGGTGTTTTTACATCATCATGATCGTGTGTACATTGTATTGGAAGATGAACGTCAGGTCAAGTAAAACAATCCCACAAAAGGGGGTACAAAGATGAATCAAGACACATACATAAAAACACATACATGAAAACACAGTTGTCTGCTGCTTGTAGGAGCATGCTTGGGTCTATTTTCACAGTGGATGAGGCACACAGAGCAACCATCCCCGACCTGCTTGCCCACCCATGGATGCAACACCATGCTGCTGCACCACAACATGTTGCCAATACCCCCAACAAAAGACCCATACCATTGCCAAGGTGTATAATACAGTCTTTTATAGAAGCAGCAGCAAGCCGCACCGGTGTGGAGTGGATGGCAGTGGATGTGCTGCTGGAAGTACAGGTGCACCTTAATGTGCACTCTGCACATGTCAATGTGCAAGTACTTGTGCTATAGATACGGCGTGCATTCATGATGGTGGATTTTGCTGTGCTGCACCCTGTTGTGCTGCATCCTTGTCCACCGCCTGGGCGTCTGCGACCCCAGCCAAATATACCAAATTTTGTTGCAACAGCTTGTGATACCTGTTGTTGTAAATGATGTCAACACACCAATCAAGTCACAAACCAACAACCACCGCCTGATGATCACCAACATACTCTGAAGCCTTTTCAAGTTTGCCCACGTTTTGACAGTCTATGATTGCCTTGATCATTGCTGCATTCTCGTCTAGCAATTGTTGAATGCGAGCTGTTGTCAATACCTCTGGAACCTGGTCCACCCCTTGCAGCATCGGTGGTGGTACCGGTGCTTGCTCGCTTTCCCCTGGTGTTGTCATTGTTGTATGTACCACAGTAAAAAACTATGGCAGTGAAGAAGCAACAATTTGTTTAAAAACACAACCAAAAGGTGGTCAAACAACTTGGTCAACAAACTTTGGTCAACGAACTTTCCCACCACCACCACCATGTTGGTCCTGCGTCATGCTGTTGTGGCACACATGTACCGTATGCACCGTCCCATCAGAGCTGCTGCTACAATACCACGAGCAATGCACAGCAATCCACTCATCATGCTTGGCATCGAGAGCAGCTGTGACGATACAGGCGTTGCAGTCGTCAACCAACATGGTGAAATATTAGGTAGGTGAATTCAAATACATACAAGCACACACAACCAGCCCCACAGCAACTACACATCAAACAGGGGAAGCCATCGTCTCGCAAGTTGACATCCACGCCCCCTGGGGTGGTGTTGTCCCCAAGCTCGCCCAGCAAGCCCATGCAGATGCAATGGATGCAGCAGTACACACCGCCCTCACTGCAGCAGGCATCGCCCCCCACGATTTGTCCGCCGTTGCGGTCACCATTGGCCCCGGCCTGTCCCTCTGCTTGCATGTGGGTGTTGCCAAAGCACATGCATTGTGCCGCACCCACACCCTCCCTCTCGTCCCCATTCACCACATGGAAGCTCATGCATTGGTTGCCCGTGCATTTGACCCTACCATTCAATTCCCATTCCTCTGCCTGCTGGTGAGTGGTGGGCACAACCTGTTGCTCCTCGTGCATGGTGTGGGTCGGTACACACAGTTGGGTACCACCCTGGACGATGCATTGGGTGAAGCGTATGACAAGGTGGCACGGCTGTTGGGACTGCCATTAGCACCCAGTGGTGGTGCAGCACTGGAACAGGCAGCCAAGCAGGGGGATGCAATGCGATTTGCACTGCCACTGCCACTCAAGCGCAGGGTGGATTGCAACTTCAGTTATGCTGGGTTGAAAACAGCGGTGCGATTGTTGATAGAGGAGCAGCTTGGGGGCTGTGATGATGTTGGGCAAGGAAGCAATGGTTTGCACATGGGCGGGGACGATGCTGGGGTGAAAGAAGACAACATATCCGACAACAACAAGCAACAAATTGTAGCAGATATTGCAGCGTCATTTCAGCGTGTTGCAGTGGATCATTTATCACAGCGTACAGCAAGGGGCATACAATGGGCCAAGGACATTGCACCTGATATCAATACACTGGTGGTGGCAGGGGGTGTGGCTGCCAATGCAACAGTGCGTGGTGAGTTGCAAGCAGTTGCAGAGCGTGCAGGGTTATCGCTGGTGTGTCCCCCACCTCGATACTGCACCGACAATGGGGTGATGGTGGCATGGGGGGGGGTGGAACGGTATGCACTAGGGTGTTTTGTAGCGCGGCGGTGTTTCATGTGTACGCACCACATACATCTATGTGGGTTTCATTGCACAGGTATCAGTTGGGTTTGTACACCCCAGCGGCAGCCATGGTCAACACTGTGTTGACCGAAGATGAGGAGTGGCTTGAGCTCCGTCCACGATGGCCGTTGACCAGCAATGTGGACAGCAGAGGCATGCCACCGGAACGAAGTGCGCGAAAGAAACGCTTGCACACTGATTTGACGTCACTCACACTCGCACAGTTGGCGGGTGTGGGGGGCGGGGATGTGGTCAACGCAGAATGATACCAGAGGTTTTATTTTCCAGGATTATATTTCATTAAATGTGTGTTGTAATAACACATGCATTGACAAAATTTTGTACCACCCATGATAAATACAACCATAATACAACCATAATACAACCATACAGAATACACTCACATCTCTCACACATATTCTTGTGCACTCGAGTACTCCCCATGTTGCTCAAAATAATCAACCAGGCCTGACAGAAAGGGATCATGCCGCACCGTGTCAGTGTCACACACCACTGTGTGGGAGGTATGTGTGTGTGTGTTTTGTCTGATGTACATTGGTTGTAATTGCCATCAGCACACAGCAGCATCATGCAGTACCCCCCCCCAACAAACACCCAACTATACATACATGCACAATGTCTGCGTGCCCTTGTCACCGCCACATTCATACGCCGCCTGTCTGACAGAAACCCCACTTCACCCTGGCTGTTACTGCGCACCATTGATATGATGATGGCCTCCTTCTCACGACCTGTGAGTATTTTGTGTGTTTGTAGTATACATGTGTACACACTGTATACCTGTATACACCTTGCAATAAACATAGACATTCCAAATTTGTTCCCCCCACACCCACCTTGAAACCCATCCACTGTGCTCACCTCCACATCCTTCCATGACTCCTCCCTCAACCCACGCAGCATTGCCACCTGTGCACTGTACGGTGTAATAACACCAATATCATTTGCCCTTAACCCACCATCCAGCAGCCGCTGAACAAGGGCAATGGTGACGGATGCCTCTCCCGGATTAGCAGTGCTTTCAGATGCGTCATCCCGGACCTCTTCCATGTCACACCCAGCAGTGTCTACAAGGAGCAGCACTGGTGCATCTGTGTCTGACAAATGCTCTGCATGCTGTGGTTGATGGTGTGGTTGATGGAGTGCAGGGTTGTTGTAGGAGGTGTGCACACTCCACATGGAAACATATAACAACACACCACCTTTCCCTACCGCTAAATCCTTCAAGCAGTGCCCTGCTACTGATGCATGTGCCTGCAGCCTCCCCCCATACAATGCCTCTGACGACCACTGCATGATGGCAGCATGCATCCTATACTGCACTGTCAACATACGCGACACCTGTGGCCACCCACCCTGCACCCTTGCAAACAACGTGTCGCCCAACCCCTGCTGTGCTGCAGTGGCGCTGACCACTGTGGGTGGCAGCTGCAGGTGATCACCTGCAAGCACTGCTTTGCGTCCTTTTAAAAGAGCACACCAACATGCTGGCTCCAGTGCCTGTGCTGCTTCATCGATTACCACAATGTCAAACTGCTGTGAGGAGAGTGTGTGACTGCCCACACCAGCCAGTGTACATGCTATCACACGTGCATGGGTGATTGCTTCTTGTATTGCTGCAGATTCACGGGCACGCTGTTCTGATGTGAGTTGACGTAATTGGGAGCGCAGTGCACGACGCTCTGTATAATCCTGTGTGGGCATGTGAGGGTTGGTTGTTGTACGGTACCATGCAACGGTACATAGCAAACACACACCCACAACGGCACCTTGCGCCCCAGCTTGAGCAGCCGTGCATTGATACGCTGCATATCACGCATGACATCCTTGGCCAGCCCCTTGCTATCAGTCCCAGCCACTGCTGCTTCCAGACACTTGCCCAACACAGAGGGCAGCAGGCGTGCAGGATGCCCCACACGCACCATGGGTACTTTGGGCAACACATATGCTAGGCGTTCCACCACATTATCCACTGCAATATTTGATGCAGCACACACGAGCACTCTGTTTCCACGGCCAACTTCTTGTGCAATGTATTCCACCACAGCAGTGGTTTTTCCAGTGCCAGGTGGGCCGTGGATGAGTGCCAGGTCCACTGATGCCAGGGCATGGGTGATTGCAGTGATTTGGGAGGGGTCGAGGGTGGGGTGCATGGGTGTCCATGTGGTTGGGGTGGTGGTGCATCGTGGTTGGGTGGTGCCATGGAGGATGTGGACGAGGGGGTGGTCAGGGGTGCGTACGAGCTGTTGGAGTGCTGCACGATAGCGTTTGTAGGTCACCTGAAGGGCGGGGGGATTGTGGTCTTTGTGGAAACGTACACACAACCATTGTATGCAACCATAATAACACATAGTCAACCATCATCTACATACACAACAACAAGCACATTATCATCATACCTCATTCCCTAGTCTGTCCACACGCAGTGCCCCCTCCAAATCCGTGTCTGGTGCCTCATCCAATGCCACCACAACTGAGTCATCCCGGATGCGGTACACCACCCCCTGTGCAAGTGCAGCACCCACATGTGTGCCATCACTTGCACTACTGGGTTTTCCCTTGCCTCCTGGTCTCAATGCAACAACATCGTGGGGGGAGAGGGAATGGGGGGGGAGGGGGAGGCTTGTGTGTGCATGATACGACTGTGTGGGTGGGTGATCTGACTTGTGTGTTGTGCTCAATTTCGTGTGTCCCTTGATAACCCCATTCCATACATCAAACACACATGTGGGTCCAACATCCACACCTTGCTGGTTACTAGTGTGAGCAGTGTACGCCCCAATAACCCAGCACTCATGTCTGACACACGCATGTCACGCAAACCACCATTATGAGATGCATCCTGCTGCAGAGCACGCTCACTCTGGAAAAGGGCGTTACGCAGACATATATGTGGGTGTGAATGTGTGTATGTTGCGGTTTTGTAGTACTGGCCACAACACACACATACATCATACACACCATCAAACCCCTCACCCCCTCACCCCCCCCCTATACTGTACCTCTAGTATTTCAGCTTGTCGCTCCATGGCCAACAATTCTTCAAACCGCTGCACTGTCTCCTGCACACTCTCCCGACTGCCTCCCAACCCCATACCCACCTGCTCCTGTATGAGGCATGCATCCAGCTGAGGGAAATGTGCTGCCACTGCTGCACGCACACTGTCATTGCTGGTGTCTGGGAGTGTAATGTCTACCAGATTGTGTGGTGTTGCTGCTGTGGCATCATCTCCAACTAAAAGTACACGATCACCAGCAGCAGTGGTGGTGGATTGATGTGGTATGCTGGCTTTACCAGCAGCAGCATGTATCCAGGCACGTTGACGTGCTGTGAGTATTTCTGGTAGTCGTATGGTTGGCATGATGATGGTCAAGAATGATGGTCAAGATGTATTGATCATGTGTTGTTCATGTGTTGATCATGGTTTCAGGGACTCCCCATTGTGCAATGCGCAATAACTGTGAGCAATCTATGTGAGCAACCACGTTGCTATTGATTGAAAAAAACATATGTTGAGTGACCAACAACATTGACCATCCTCCACCAACCAGCAACAACCCAGCAACAATGACAACGTCTGACCTGGCATACAAGCAGCTCTATCCATTGCAATATTTGCACAAGTTTCTTGCACAAGGAATCAGACCTGATGGACGGTCATTCACGCAAAGTAGACCTGTTACGCTGCAGCACGACATTATAACAAACGCAGATGCATCATGCTTGGCGACTGTGGGTACTACAACATGCATTGCATCGGTTTTCCTACAGGTTCGTGTGTGGACAATGGGTGCTTGAGGACGGCCGTTGACCACACCCTTATTCATTTCCTCTCCTTGTCACCTCTCACCGCAGATTGTACAGCCTGCAGATAGCATGCCCAATCAGGGTGTCGTGGATGTCAGTGCAGAAATGCCACCCATGTGTTGCCCGCTGTTGGCATCATCACGTTTGACTGAACACGCGGCGGTCCTTGCACATCGCTTGGGGCAAGTAGTCACTGCTTGTATAGACAGCACACAACTTGTCATTGCATCGGTAGGTGTGTTGGGTTGAGCGAAAGAGGTTTTCAAACTGTTGCGCAACATCATCATCACCCACCCCATCCCAACCAAGGGTACCGCAGTGTGGAAGATCAAGGTGCAGGTCTGTGTCCTGGATAGCAGTGGCAGTGTGCTTGATGCAGCATTGCTTGCTGTGATGGCATCGCTGCAGCATTGTCCTTTGCCAGCTGTGGACTTGCCAACAGGCAATAAGCAGAGCAAGCCACAAATCAACACTGCAAAGCCTAGCACAGCTCTGAAATGCACACCAGCAGTGGCATGCAGTATGGTGTGGGTGCCAGGGATGGACAGCGGGGACGGGGCACCACCAGCGCCGGTGTTGTTGATCGACCCTGATCAACATGAGCAAGGGCTCGCAGCAGGGGACGCCGTTGTGATCACACGTGAGGACGGCAGTCTGCTGCATGCATATTACTGCTGCAATGGTAATGGTAGCACAGTGTCAGAGTTGACTGCACTTGCCAACACAGCAGCAGCCGAGCGCCTTGCAGCGTTGGCTGGTGGCTGAGCTGATTTTGTTTTTGTACATTATATCGTTGGATTCATGAACATAGCAATATTGCTCCGAAATCAACAAGTAGCATTTGTGAGCAACTAGCAACCGAAACCCCCAGCTGATGGTGAGGAATTGAATGCGGGGCGTAGCCAACGACAAGCACCTCGTACAAGCAGCATCTCCTGCAAAACCTGTAGCTCGTGCCGTCCAACATCCATCTGCGCTATCCAAGCATCCTTTTTTGTGTGGTGTACATCCATCATCACCAGCCGCACCTCGTCAACACCAACACTCAACGACCATGACCACTGGTGCCACCATCGTTCCCAATGTATGGTGGTGTGATGGTGGGTCATGGGTGCTGCACATGCATCTACACGCCAATCACTCCACACACACACAGGCGGGTCCCGTCACACAACAAGACATGGAACAGCTTGTGATGCGCCTCTATGAAATCGAGGTAATACAGACACTATAAACACACACGTCTCTCTACCTCCTTTCCACATGACACCCCCACACAACATAGGCAGTCAAGTTTGGTGAATTCAAACTCAAGTCTGGTCTGCTGTCCCCCATTTACATCGACCTGCGTGTCATTGTGTCCTACCCAGATGTCCTCCACCAGGTCTCCGAGGTGATGTGGTCACGCGTGCAATCCACCAAGTTTGACGTCATGTGTGGCGTCCCCTACACCGCGTTGCCCATTGCCACGTGCATGTCACTGCTGCATGGCACCCCCATGCTCATGCGTCGCAAGGAGGTCAAGGACTATGGTACAAAAAAGGCAATAGAGGGTGCCTTTGATGCTGGGCAGACGTGTTTGATTGTTGAGGATCTGGTCACCAGTGGGGCATCGGTGATGGAAACAGTGGATCCCTTGGAGGTGTGTGTTGTGTGTGGGTGAAACCTTGTGTTATCATGCATCATGTATCATGTCATACATCAATTTTCATTGCATGGAACACACAGGATGTTGGCCTGAAGGTGACAGACGTGGTGGTTCTCATCGATCGTGAACAAGGTGGTCAAGCACGATTGGCATCCCATGGCCTCAACCTGCACTCTGCGTTTACCCTGTCATTTATTCTCGACACACTGCTTGCTGCTGGCAAAGTCACACCTCAACTTGCAGACACTGTACGGGCGTTTGTGGCTGCCAATCAAACATCGGGGGGGAGTGCACCTGCACCTGCTGTCACACAACCACCTGCACGGTATGGGAATGGGGGGGTATGAGAATGTGTCTTGGCAATCCCCTTGTGTGCACCTTGTGTGCACCTTTTGTGTATGTGCCCCTTGGGTGTACCCTTGTGTATGAAGCACCCTCCTCCATGAAGCACATCTTCCCCCATGCATCAACACGCCCTCATGTCCATGTATACATCATGTCCATGTATGTATCATTCCCGTCGCTCTACTACAGATTGCGTTTTGAGGATCGTGCCGTCCTTGCTAAAAACCCAATGGGTAAGACACTCTTTGAGTTGATGGTGCGTAAGAAGACCAACCTGTCAGTGGCAGTGGATGTGGAGACTGTGGAGCACATGTTGGACATTGCAGACAAGGTAAAGGCGTGGGTATGCCGTGGTGTTGAGTGCTGTGGTGTTGAGTGCTGTGGTGTTGATTGCTGAACAGTTGGTGTGTATTGTGTATGGTGGGTGAGGTGTATGGTGGGTATTGTGCATGGTGGGTATTGTGTATGTTATCTTGTATTCTGCACTAGTATGGTATCTAGTGGGGTTACATAGTGGTGGGTGTATCCATCTGTGTGTATGCTGCTTTACTTAGTACGGTGTTGCCAACCTGCTCTTTTTGCAACCCCACCCGCTTTCTCACACAGGTGGGCCCCTATGTGTGTGTATTGAAAACACATGTGGATGTCTTTGATACATGGAGCCCCTCGTATGCAGAGAAATTGGCTGCACTGGCTGAAAAACATGGTAAGGGGGGTTAAGTGGGGGGTGGGGGGCATACATGGGCATTGGGTGTGGGTGTGAGAACAATGTTTTTTGTTTCCATGATCTTGTCCCACATGGTCTTGTCCCAACAAAGTATCATGGGGTATCTGCATACCCATACACCATATACCATACAACACGCAATACATGCAACACGCAACACATACAACACGCAAGTCGGTGGCATGTGCACCACCCTGTTGTCATGCCTCCTAGACGTCGTGTGACATTGATACTGCTGCCCGGGGGGGAGCCATCAACGATAATGATAATAATGATTGTTATTATGTATTATTGTTGCTGCTGGGTTGTGTTTGTCTCCCATGCAGCCCCCTTGTAGTAGCATATACATTTAAATGTGTATATCATATATTATCTCCACCCATACACACATCGCCCATACATGTCTGTATACAACACAAACAACTCCACACACACAAAAACAGATTTCCTTATTTTTGAGGATCGCAAGTTTGCTGATATTGGCAACACTGTGGTGATGCAGTATGGTGGTGGTATCTACAAAATGGCTGATTGGTCACACATTACCAATGCACATCTTGTGCCTGGTCCAGGTAGTGATGATGTGGTGACCACGTGTGTGGGGAGTGGGTGCTTTTGGTATACTATGTTGTACATACTTGTACTGTGTCATGTGCATACACAAGAATGAATGGCTATCCTCGTGCTCCTCTTGAAATGCTCTCCTTCTTCACCCCTTGTCCACCCATGTTCCACCCTTGTTCACCCTTGTTCACCACACACAGGCATCATTGACGGTCTGCGTACAGTGGGTGCACCCAAAAACAGGGGGTTGTTGCTGTTGGCTGAGATGAGCAGCAAGGGCAACTTGGCAACAGGTGGGGGTCGCACACACCAACACACACACCAACACACACACACCTTCACACACCCAACACCCATCCTCAGGTGCATATACAGAGGCAGTTGCAGCAGCAGCAGAACAAAACCTTGACTTTGTTATGGGCTTTATCAGCGTCAACCCTGCCTCATGGACAACCAAAACATCCCCTGGCCTGGTGCACATGACACCTGGAGTGCAACTGGCTGCTGGGGGTGACGCCCTTGGTCAACAATACAACACCCCTGTGTCTGTGATCCAGCAACGTGGAAGTGATGTGATTATTGTGGGTCGTGGTGTGATCAAGGCACAGGACCCTGCAGCAGCTGCAAAAGAGTACAGGGACGCAGGGTGGGCAGCATACGAGGCATCGCTTTCGGGCTGAAGGTCTTTTGGAACAAGCTGCTCCATGTAGTACACAGTTAACAATGTTGCACGTATGTGAAAAGTGTAACCTGTTGTGTGAAAGATACAACCAGCACCCTCACAAAAGATGAGAAGGAAAGGAAACAAGCAGGAAAAATCAGGAAGAGATGGACACAACCGTGAACAAAGCACGTGTGAAAACCAATAATACTGGTGACGCATTAACAAACAGTCTGTAACAACCAGCAACAGAATGCATTGCACAAGTGGTGGCTGTTATATCCACTCGCAGACAATGCACTGTGTTCATGGGTGTAAATTCCATGAGGAGCAACAACACACGCTACATGTTGACCCTGTGCACACAACAACATGGCTACTCACACACCAGTGTGGATGTACCAGCACTCACAGTATCAGGTCGAAAATGGTGGTGGGGTAAATTCTGTGTATCTCTCTCTAACATGCACAAGGGGAAGCAGTGGAGTGACACTCATGATGGCCACATGCTTCCAAAAGGGGGTGGAATGCACACAAGCTAACGCAAACACATGCACAACACACGCATGTTCAGGTGCACCCTGTCGTACGGGGCACACAACAGAAAACAGGAGGAGCAACATGTGTCTCTATGAACAACACCATGCGGTACGCATGTGTGTTTGGGTGTTGAAACACAAGGGTGTGCTTTCAGCCCAGAGATCACAGTCCACCCCAGGGAACATTGAATGGATGTGTGTATACTGGTGTGTGCATCACTCATTGAGCAATACACACACCAATACAACACACACGCACGGATGATGATGATGATGATGATGATGATGATGATGATGATGATGATGATGATGATG
>VFQP010002933.1_pt1 | contig 18193 bp, 25 predicted proteins | sample 3512351 | NCBI WGS metagenome assembly VFQP01 (sample SAMN10412372, study PRJNA504923) | tailings metagenome | isolation source: Relicate 1 Philex TSF1 revegetated site | place: Philippines: Tuba, Benguet | collected 2017-08-29
CTCTCGCGTCGCTCCGTCGGTGACGCGGCGAGGCGGGTGGTTAGGGCTTCGAGGCTAGGGTTCTGCGGGGGCTCCATGCGCTCACCGGCGCCGTCGAGCACCGTCACGGTGAAGTGCACGGCGCGGTCCCCCATGTAGGGCTCCACCACCACCTGCGCAAGGGAAACAAGCAAGTGCGCAAGCAACAGCGCCACAGGCGGCGGCACATAGTCCGGTCAGGTCTGGCGCATACGAGTCACACGCCCCTGCTCTGTTGCTTGCAAGCACGTGGCGTCATGGTCACGGACGACGCACCGAGATGTCGGGCTCGGCACCGTCCTCGACCTCCGCCAGCCGCGCCTGCGCCACATGAGTCATCACAAGGCGTCACCGAATGTGGCAGGGGCCCCGCACGCTATGTGCACCATGCAGGGCGTGGCGATGCCGCCACTGGAGCGCTTGCGCAGCGTGCGGTGCACCGAGCGACTCACCCGCATGACGGACTCGGCGGCGGAGCGGGCGCCGGGCAAGCCCTGGCAGGGCACGGCCATGGGCGCCGCCGGCACGCCCGGCAGCGACGGCGTCACCACAAACAGCTGCCGCGTGCGGTGGTAGCCCTGCGAGGCAGCAGCATCAGCAGCGCCCGTCGCACGACGCACACCATCCGTCTCCGCTTCGGCACCACCCGCATCGCGCCAGTCGTCCTGGCGCGGGCGGGGCGGTTGTTAGGGTTTTGCGGGCAAGCCCTCACCTGCTTGTCGACCCAGGCCTCGAGGCCGCGGGCCCACTTGTCTATGTCCTCCATGTCCTCTGCCCTCAGCACGTGCGAGGGCAGCACGGGGAAGCCCTCGGCCTTGAGCACCTTGGCCACGCTGCGCATGCGAGGTCGAACACGAGGCGACACACAGGTGGGGGGCGCGTCTGTGCACCTGTGCATGCGCCTTGGCTCGCGTGCGCTGATACGTCCAGCAGCTGGGCTCCGGCCCCGCCCAGGTGTCCAAACAGATGCAAATCCCACGCACCCACACACACACACAGAGACAAACACACCCCAGCAAGCACCGCAGAGCTCCATTGCACAGCCGCCCAAACATCCGAACACAAGAAGTCGCCCTGCATGATGGACGCTTGCGGCGAAAGCAGCGAGCGCGAAAAGAGAAGCAGGGCGGCGGCAGCGTACTCACGAGAGCTTGTCGCCGGCCGCCGCTGCGCCCGCGCCCAGCACCGCCGCGCCGGCGCCCGCCGCGCCCTCCTGCAGCGCGCCCGCCAGCCGCGCCGCCTCCGCTGGCTGCAGCCCCACGGTGCTCACCACCGACAGCACCGCCCGCCCCGCCGCCGCCGCGCCGCCCCCGCCGAGCGCCGCCCGCACGCCCGCCGCGCCCTGCCCCAGCGCCTTGGCCGCCCACGTCGCGCCGGACGCGGCGGCGACGGCGTGCGCCGCGTGCAGCGGCGCACCCGCCAGGAGGTCCGCAGCCGTCACGCCTGCGCGCCGCGACGCACCACAACACCACTCAGCCCTCGCCGGCCACGCGCCCTAAGCCCTAACCATGCGGAAAGCCCTAAGCCCTAACGGACCTGCGAGCAGGCCGGCCGGCAGCTCCAGCGCAGTGAGGTCGCGGGTGAGGTACACCAGCTTGACGCGCACGCCCTCCTCCTCCTGCTCCTCCTGCTGCTGCTTGCCGCCGCCCAGCAGCGCGGCACTAAGCGCGTCGGCCGGCGGCCACGCCGTGTGTAGCGCGGCGACGGCGCACCGAGCCGCCTCCAGCGATGCCTGCAGCTCCTTCAGCCCGCCGCCCGGCGCGCCAAACACCACTGCATGCACATGTGCGACAAGACGAATTAGGGCTCGCGTTAGGGTTTGCGCCGCGCCGCGCCGCGTCCTGCCATTTTGCGCGGGGCGGGGCCCGGGAGCGGGGCCCATCTGCGCGCTGCGTCACCAGCGTGCATGGGGTGAGGGCTTGGTCGGGGGCTCACCGGCGACGTCGACGGCGGGGTCCAGGTCCAGCAGGCGCGAGGCGGAGGTGTAGGGCTCGAGCGGGTCGGGGCCGAGGTCCTGCGCCTCAAGCGCCTCCCGCTCCTCCTCGGCCTGCAAGCGCCATGCAAGCGCCGTGCAAGCGGGACGCCGACCTGCTCGCCCCACGCTCGCAACTCTCGCCTCGACCTCGGCGGCTGCCCGAGGAGAGCCACACGTGCGCCTCACGTTCCATACACCCACAAGCGGCAACGGCGCGCACCTTTTCTTGCTCCTCCCGCAGCGACGCCATGAGCCGGGACTCGAGCGCCGCGCGCGACCCCGTGCTGTCGAGCCCCCGCGAGATGAGCTGCTGCCGCAGCGACCGGATGGGCATCCCGCTCACCGACGTCTGCGGTTGACACCGCAGGGGAGGGGGGGGCCGCACACGCCACGTGCAAGCAAGGTTGCGCGAGGCGGCGCTGTGCGCTGTACCTCAGCAAGAGCACCTTGATTGGGGGTCGGGCGAGCGTCCGCGCTCTTTCACGCTTCCGCAAGCCCTAATCCAAGCCCTAAGCCCTAATCCAAGCCCTCACCGAGAGCGCGGTGTTGGCGGCGTCGGCCTCGGCGCGCCACTGCAGCTGCAGGCGCATCACCACGCGGGTGAGCTGCTCGGTCAGCGCGTAGCGGTTGCCGTCTCCGGGCTCGCCCAGCAGCTCCAGCGCCACCTTGAGCTCCTCCACCTGCACGCATGGGCGCATGAGGGCGTAGAGCTCAGCCCTCATGGGGCGGGGCCCGAGCACCGCCCGCTGGCGACACGTGGCTGTGCTGCTCGCGGAGGTAGGGGAGAGGCAGGTAGGGAAGAGAGAAAGGGGAAGCGCGCCTCCATTGGCAGTACCTTGAGCTTCTTGATCTGCGTGCTGTTCAGCTTGATGAGGGTGTCCCGGTCGGCATTCTCCTTGGTCAGCGTGACGCCTGCGGCCGCAGCCCACAAGCGGCCCCGCAAAGCACTCGCCGTCAGCCCAACGACCGCCGACACCGCACACAGGCAGGCACCGTCGCGATCACAACACAAACTAGCGACACAGCGTTCTCCCGCATGCCGCGCACCGCAGTTGTTGAAGCCCGTCACGGCGGCGCCCGCCGCCGCCCCGCCCGCCAGCTCCGCCGGCTGGCCGGCGGCGTCCTCAGAGTTGGAGGGCCGCTGCCGGGCGCCGGCGGGGCCCAGCGCTTGGTCCACCTCACGACGCAGCGCCGACCGCTTCTGCGCGGCGCGATCAAGGGCAGCGGCGGCAGCAGCGCTGTTTCGCCGGCACGCGCTGAGGCCGGATGAGACACGGCGACGGCGAGCCCTGGCGCTGGCTTCGCCGCGAACTCGGCAGGAGCAGTGGCGGCGCGTGAAACAGGTGCAGGCGCACCCTGGGGTCAGCCAGCTCCTGCGCTAGGGTTGCCTGCCCCTGGATCATGCTCAGCTGCTTGGCCAGGTCGTCGCGGGCGAGGTAGGCGACCTGCACGCCTGGCGGCGCAGCCGTCTTGAGCTCCTGTGCAGAAGCAGCGCAGCCAGGAGGGGCGCCGGGGGACGTGCTCAGCAAGCAACGCCCCAGCAAGCTCCGGTGGAGGGCGGCCATGGGCGGGTGCAGCGCGGCAGGGGGTGTGCGGGCGGCGGCGTCGGCCTCGCTGTGTGAAGAGGTGGCGCGGGAGGGTGAGGAGTGGGCGGGCGGCGGCGTGGTTGCTCGTTCCTCACCGCGTAGAGGTCTTGGCGGGACATGTGGATGAGGCGCTCGAAGGCGTCGGCGGCGCGGCGCTCGGCCAGCAGCAGCTGCGCGCGCAGTGTGGGCAGCGAGGCAGCTTTGCAGCCGGTGGGTGGCTGCCGAGCGGATGAAGACCCCACAGCAGAGGAGCTGCCGTCACGAGGCATGCACTGGCGTCAGCGCTGGGTGGGCACCGGACACGCCGACCGCGCCCCTCGGTGCGCGGCGTCTGCCGAAACAGTCCGCCTCTGGCCGCGCCGAGGTGCGCAAGCGGGGTGCAAGCGTCCGCACGCGCACCTGCTCCGCTTCGGTGAAGCCGTCGTCAGCCTCCTCAGCCGGCTCCTCCTCCTCCTCTGTCTGCGCCAGGTACACGGCCAGGCGCTCCAGCCGCTCTTGGCGCGAGCCCTGCAAAAACGCATCACGAAAACGCCCGTCGGCCCCGTGCGCGCTGTGCCGCTGCGCAGGAGAGGAAGCCCAACGGTCCACCGAAACGCGCTGAACGCTGGAGTGCACCGAGCGCCCCTGCCGCGGTGGCGGCGGCGACGCCAGCAAGGAGAGAGTGGCACAGCGTACACGTGTGGGCACGTGAGCCGTTCGCGTGCGCACCTCGTCGCTGAGGCCCAGGTCCTGCAGCGTGGCGACCAGCTCGTCGTCCGCCACCTCCTGCAGCTCCGCCAGCACGTCCTCCACGCGCATGCTGGTGGGCGCCGCGCTGCGCATGCACACACACGAGATGGATGCATGGCCTCGGCGTGATGACTGCGTCAGTGACCTTGGGCAATGGAGGGGCGGCAATCGAAGGGATCTGCGTGTGTACGGTGTTCCCTCCCGGTGGATGCCCACGGGCACACCACGGCTCGTGGTGCGAGGGTTGAGATGCGCTGTGGCCAATGTGTGGCGGCGAAGTGAGCATGTGCTGCGTGATGTGGGGCAACGAGCAAGGTGTTGTGTATAGAGGTCAAGGGAAGCTGTAGGTGCGCGTGCATGTCGTGGCGGCGGGTGAAAATGTCCAGGGCTGAATGGCCCACTGGCCGATGGAGCGCGCGGCACAGCGGGTAAAGTGAATCCTGGTTTGATGTGGGGTGCGGTTCGTCTGTCCTGCCCGAGTGGGTGGCTCGGGCGAGGGGAGATACAGACGCACCCTTCGCTGCCATGCGTTCTCTCAACTGTGCAGTGCCGTGCGTGCAGTCGAACCGTGTGGCGCAGTTTGCGGGTGCAGCAGTCGAGCATCAGAGTAGGTGATGTGCCGTGGCGCGTGGACACGCAACCGCCGCGCGCCCGTGCGGCGTGGTGCGCGCGCGCAGGCGGCGCGGCGTGGCCACGGCGCTTGCTATCGGGAGCGTTTCACCACGGGGCGGGTCTTGGTCCCAGACATCCCGCCGCACGGCAAATTGGCCTCCCGTTTTCGTGCGTGCTGTCCCTGGCCCCGCCCCATGTCTCAGCGCTGGCCAGCGACTCCAGGACCATGGCTGCCACCAGGACGTGTGCACGCACCTGGCATCGACTGTAGGCGCCGGCGGGGTGGGCTCAGGGGCCTTGGGCGCCGGTGTCCGCTTGGAGGCCTTTGGCGGCTTGGTGGTGGTGGGCGCGGGCGACGCGCCGACGCCGGCGGGCTGTTGCTGCTGCAGCGTGGCCTCCGCCAGGCGCCTGGCGAGGTCCGCTTTCCTGCCTGATGCTGGCAGGCCCAGGGCCTTGAGTCTGCGGCCGAGGCGTGGCGTGCGATCGCAGCGCGTGTGCCGCCGCCGTCGACGTGTGGTCGGGTGCGGTGGCTGCGATCGTGTTTGGGGCCCGCACCTGGACTGCAGCTCGGCCACGGAGTTGGCCAGCAGCTCCTGCGCGAGCCCCTCCACCTGTGGGTCGGCTGGGCCGCTGTGATCTGCGGGCGACCTGCGCCCACACAGCGCGGCGTGCAAGCGTGTGCCACGTCGTCAGGCCGCCACGCAGAGCTGCTTCCCCGGGGCAAGCTGCACGCACACACACAGCCTGTCGTGCTGCCATTGTCGTCGTGCGGCTCCCTCCTTCGTGCTGCTCGCTGCTTTCTGCCGCCGGCGCTGGATCACCAGTCTGCATCAGCCGCCGACAGCCCACACCTGGACGCCGAGGACGGCCTGGCCTGCACCACGACGCCCCATCGCGCGTCGCCAATGCGCAGCTGACGGCGGCTGCAGGGGCTGGCGCTGCTGCTCGGCGACGCAGCACGGCGGTGGAACCCTGCTGCCAGCGGCGGTGCGAGAGGACTCCTCGACGCGATCGGGCAGCAGCACGCTGAGGCGCGCGCCCTCAGCATCGCCGCCGAGCTGCTCGCCATCGCAGCGCTTCTCTGCGATGCCCCACACACAGGCGGTGATCAGACTCGCCAAGACCGCCTCACGAGCGCGGAGCGCTGCTGCTACGGGCTCGCGGCCATCGCTGCCTGCTGCTTGCTGCGCGCAGCGCATCTCGCCGCTGCGCCACCGCGGGCTTGGACTCGGCCATGCACTCGACTGCACGGCAAGCGCAGGCGCGACCCTTCCGAGCAGCCCCTTCTCACAGCATCACCAGCAGGAGAAAGATGACCAAGGCCGAGGCTGAGCAGCAGGAGATTGTGGAGGTGCGCGCGCCGCCGTGATGGCAGGAAGATCTCCCGCTGGCGCGGCTCGAGTGCCATGGCGCCCTGACGCGGCGTGCCTCCCCGCGCGGGGCCTTGCGCGCACGCGCAGGACGTGGAGGACGAGGAGGAGGACGAGGACGTGAGCGACGATGACGACGACGACGAGGAGGGAGGTGAGGGCCGCCCCCCGCAGGGCGCCCCGGCAGGCTCGCGCAGCGAGGGCGCCGCGGTGATCTGCGTGGCCGCTGCCGCTCTTGTTGCTGGACGCAGAGGAGGGCGCGAGCGGCCGCGGGAAACAGAGCCGCAGCGAGAAGAAGAGCCGCCGCGCCGTGCAGAAGCTCGGCATGAAGCCCGTGCCCGGCGTCACGCGCGTGACGATCAAGAAGAGCAAGAACGTGAGGGCAGCATCACCGCATGCGATGATTGCCAAGGGGCTGGGCAGGGCCGGCCGGCCGGCGGGGCGCGCGCGGGACGCCGTGGCGCAGGTACAAGCTGTGCTCCCTCTCCACTGCTGGCTGCTCTCGCTGCGCGCAGATCCTGTTCGTCATCCAGGCGCCCGACGTGTTCAAGAGCCCCGCTTCCGACACGTACATCATCTTTGGAGAGGCGAAGATCGAGGACCTGAGCGCGCAGGCGCAGTCACAGGCAGCCGAGCAGTTCAAGCCGCCCACGCGCGAGCCGGAGCCGGCCGTCAGCCGCGCGCCCATCGGTGCGCCCCTTTCCGCCTGCCTGCCCGCAGCCTGGAGGGGTGGCGGCTCCCTGCGGGCGGCAGTGTCTCACGCCGCCACCTGCGGCCCGCGCCACACCTGTTTTCTGCCAAACCGCAGCGGCGCCAGAGGACGACGGCGAGGAGGTGGACGAGTCGGGCGTCGAGTCCAAGGACATTGACCTGGTGATGAACCAGGTGAGCCCCTCCTCTCCCATTTTGGGGGGCGCGACAACTGGCCCCTGGGCGCCCCGCGTCAGCACCTGCAGGCCTCTCTGACGCGCTGCTCTGGGACCTGGCCTTGCCACGGTATGCTATTGCAGGCCAACGTGAGCCGAGCCAAGGCGGTCAAGGCGCTCAAGAACTCGGACGGAGACGTGGTTTCGGCCATCATGGAGCTCACTTGCTAGAGCAGCCTGCGCCTGTGCCCGTGCCTCGCCCACCCTACGCGCCTTGCTCCCACCTTCCCACCTCACCCGCCCGATGTTACTTTTCCTGTCCTGCGTGTTTTGCTCTGCCCCCCTGGCACAACTTTTGCGGCCAGAGCCGGCGCCCGCCTGAGCGGCGTCGCCGCGACGCTGTCCGGTGGGCCTGCGCTCTGCGCTTCACCTGTGTGTGTGCGGCCGCCTGGTGTTGCTGCTGTGCCGTGCTGATGCGTGAGGGGCGCCTCCCACGCGCGTCGCCCTCGCTCGCAAAGCGTTGGTGCAACTCCATCGTCGGACTCTTGCCTCACAGGAAAAGATGCGAGCGTACGCACGAGGGCAGAAGAGAGAGTGAGATCGCCCAGACAGGGACCAACGGCACACCGCCTAGGCAGCCACCGTGCTGGGCAGCACCACGCCCAGCTCGCCGCACCACTGCACCAACGACGCGCCCCCAGCCGCCGCCGCCGCCCTGGCCCCGCCCCTGCCGGCCGCCGCCGCCGCCGCCTTGGCCCAGTCGCCCACCGCGCCGTTGGCCAGCTGCGTGGCGGTGGCGTAGAGCCACGGCAGCGCGCCCTGGCTGACCAGCGTGGTGGTGCCGTCCTCGCCCAGTGCCAGGTTGGCGGCGCTGAGCCCTGGCTCGACCAGCTGCGCCAGCTGCTGCTTTGCCGCGTCGTGTCGCACCGGCGCCACGCCCGCCGCCACCGCCGACAGCGCCGGCTCCTGCACGTGGACAAACAGCAGGCACGGCGGGCGGCGAGCCGCGAGCAGTGGAGCCTGTGCGTGCAACGCGAGCGAGCGGGCGGCGAGGCCAGGTAGAGGCAAGGGCGCACCTGCAGCGGCCGCTGCACGTCCACTGCCAGCACGTCGGGAACGGGGCTGCGGCCCAGCAGGCTGAGCGGCAGGCCGGGGCCGCGCAGCGCCGCCGCCACCTCGCCCGACACGCCGCCCCCCCCGCCGCCCCCTGCACAGGATTCACCACGCCAGGTTCACGCCAAACGTCGCTCTCCACGTCTCTTTCCGGCAGGAGCCGCGTCCGCAGAAGCAATCGCAAGCGGACGGGCAACATCTGGAGCGCTTGCGCAGCCGGTCCTCCTACATCGTCTGGCAGACTGTCTGCTGCAGCCTGCGCTCCAGGGCGCGCTGGTGGGCCGCGGGGAAATGCAGGCGACGGGCCACGCACCAGTGTGCAGCGCCACCAGGCGCGAGCCGAGGTCCAGCACGAGCCAGGGCACCCGCCGGGCACCCGCCTCCTCGCCGCCGGCCTGCTGCGCCGCGACGTGCTGCAGGGCAGCCAGGACGAGGTCAGTGGCGGGGAGCGGCACCAGGCGGTACTGCTGTTGCGGCTGGTGGTGGGGTGGCGGAGGGTGTGCCGCCGCGTGGTGGTGGTCGTGCTCGCTGGGCGCCCCGCCTGCAATCGCAGCAGCAGCCGCACGGCGTCATCCCATCGCCGGGCCCGCGTACACTCAACCTGCTCAAGGACGCGTGGGCTTGGAAGACCAGATCTCTGCCTGGAAGGAAGGCGAGTTGCAGCAAGTTGTGCGGCCTGTGAGGCGCACCTGTGAGGCGGGAGAAGGGGCTGATGACCTTGGGCTTGTCCTGCTGCCCGTCGGGTGCGCCGTCCGAGGATGCGTGCGCATCAGCGGCGGCGGCGGCGGCGGTTGGGGCGGCGGCCGAGCCCTCGGCCGGGGTGCACGGCATGAGGGCGTAGAGCGCGGGCGAGATGAGCGCGGCAGTGAGGGTCGCGTCGGCCGTGAGCAGCGAGCGCATGAGCAGCAGCCGCGCCTCGGGGTGCATGGCGGGGGCTTGCGTGAGGGCAGAGGTGAGCGAGGCGGGCGTGGGCGCGCCCTGCGCGTGCAGGGAGGACAGCAGACAAACGCGCCCATGGTGGTGCCCCTGGGCGCTCCCTGCTCACGCTGGCTCACTCCTAGCACGCAGGCAGCTCACCGCTTGCAACGCGGGAGGGCGCGCCGCCACCCCAGCACCGCGGCCCGCTGCAGCCAGCACACCCGCCCACCTGATGCGTGGCAGCGCGGGTCCCCAGGCCCAGCACCACTCCCAGCCCCACCGTTCACCTGCTGCGCAGCCTGAGGGGTCGCCGCCATGCCCAGCACCGCGCCGCGCTGCAGCCAGTACAGCGCCAGCGCCACGTGCGACAGCTGGCCCGCCAGCTGCCGCGCCCGCTTGGCGCCCACGCCCAGCAGGCCGCCCGTGGCCTGCGGCCGGCCGAACCGCGCCGCCAGCAGCGACAGCGCGGCGGCGCACGCGCCTCGCGCCGCGTTGAGCGCCGAGGGCTGACGGTGCGCGTGCGCCGCCAGGGCGTCCGTCACGATGCGCTTGCCCAGCTCCTGCGGTCGAATGGGCTAGGGCTTACACTTAGAGCTCAGCAGCCACCGTCGGTTTGCGCCGAAAGCCCAAGTGAATCAAGGCAGAGGCGGAAGCCCTAAGCGCTAAGCCCTCACCACAGAGATGGCGGTGGGGTCGACGGCGGCGAGCAGCGCCGCCACGGTGCCCACCACGCGCAGTCGCCGCGTCACCACCCGGGCCACGATGGCGCCCGTGGTGGGCTCCCGGTAATGGAGCACCACCTGTGCAGCAGCAGCAGAACGGCCACAACCACGCCAACATCGCGCGCAGCTCGGCGCACTCCAGTCCCTCCTCCAGCCCGGGGAAGCCGCCCCCACCCGCAACCGCCCCACCCGCGGCAGCCGCGGGCACCTTCCACGGTAGCGGCGTCGGCGGAAACAGGCAGGCAGAAGAAGCACGCGGCGCACCTGCACATGGGCGTAGTCACCCTCGTTTAGGTCTTTGGCGAGCTCCAGGCGCACAGCGGCGCCGTGGCCGGCGCACACGTGGCCGACGTAGCAGGCCGAGGGCGAGGCGTGCGCGGCGGTGGGCAGCGTGGGCGGCAGCGCGCCCTCGCGGATCTTTTCGTGCAGGTCGAGCAAGGGGCCGATCCACTGGGAGACCTTGAGGCCCGGGGACACAAAGCAGTCCACCACGGCTGCGGGCGGGGGACGGTCGGAGGTGCAGTGCGCACAGGGAGGCGTGGTGGGGCGCAGAGCAGGCCGACAAAAGTTGCGGGTGGCACCAAGCACGTTTGCGGCGCACACACAGACACACTCACCACAACAGCCACAGCGCGAGCCTCTCTCACCCCCCACCCACTACACGCCCCAGGCGCCAGGTGCCGCTCATCCCCCACCCACCCCAAGCCACGGTGCGGGCCTCTCTCATCCCCCACCCAGCCCTCCACGGCACCAAGCCCCCCCCCCACCCACCCCACGCCGCAGGCACTAGGTGCCGCTCATCCCCCACCCACCCCACGCTAAAGCACCAGGCCGCTCACCGGAGCTGCCCCAGCGGCGGTGCATGGCCGACTGCACACTGGCCTGCAGGGCGGGGCTGTCGCCGCGGTGGTGCCACAGCAGGCCGCCCGTGGCGTCCGTCAGCTCGGCCAGCAGCGCCACGTTAACGCTGGGCGACTCCACTGCGGCCACGGAACGAGCGCAGGGTGCAGGAGGTGCGGACGTGCAGCAAAAACACAACGCCATGTTGACGCTAAACCACTCCGCGGCAGCAGCGTCGCCGCAAGCGCAGCGTCACAGCCAAGACAGCAGCACGAAAACCGCGGCACCACGTGCACGACGCACGGCGCCCGACGTCCCCGACGCGACGTCAACCGCCGCTCCTTGTGCGCGTCAACCGCCCGCGGAACCGACCTGCCATCACGTCCACGGGCACGAGGATGGAGCTCGCCATCTTGGCCAGCGCCGCCACGTGCTGCCGGGCCTGGTCCAGCACCTGGCCCGGCACCCCATGGCCCGCGGGGCCCACGTGGTCCAACACCTGAAGCGGCACGCTCCCTGGCCCTGCGCGGCGCGTGCAGCAACGAGCGGAACAGAACAGTCGCGCCGTTCTCTGCTTGCGATTCTGCCTCTGCCCTTGCCCCGTTCCTGTTCTGTGCCTGTGCTTGGTTGCGCTCGTATTCTCGTCGTTGCTGTGGGGGCATGCAAGCCCCCCTCGTAGCCGCGCCACTGAGCAATAGACGCAGCGTGCCCCGGGGCATAACCAGCGTGCCGCTGCCGCCACTGCAAATGCCGACCCGCCGCGAAGGCCGAAGCCACGAAGGCTTCGCCAGCGAGACGGCACGTTCTGACTTGCACCTGTGCGAGGGCGGAGCAGCTTGGGGTGGCGGCACGCGACTCACCGACTGTGGCGGGGCCCGAGGTGACGACCAGCACGCGGCTGCCCCGGGCAGGCAGCTGCACGCCCGCCGCGCGCGCCGAGCCCGCTGCCAGCCGCAGCGCCGCCTCGATGCCCACGGCCAAGCACCTGCGGCACGCGGCGTCCAGCGCACAGCACGCGCACAGAACGCGCTGTAGCTTACGCTGGATGCAGGAGCCCAAAGCGCGCTTCATCGGCCTGCCCTGTTTGGGTCGCGTCCGGATGGGTGGGGGAGGGAAGGGGACGCAGTGCAGCAGTGCGTGCGGGGTGGCGTGGCGTGGCAGGTGCGGGAGGCGTCGCACCTGGGCCGTTCGCGCACGGGCAGGTGCGCGTGCAGCGGGCGCAGCGCGCCCAGCACGCGGGACAGCTCGCCGCTGGCCGCCAGCCGCCCCAGCGGCGCCCACAGCGCGGGGCTCAGGCGGTGAAGGAAGGACACGCGGTCCTGCAGCAGGCGGCCACGGCGACCGAGGTACCCGCCACCCACCCAGCTTGCGGTTTGAGGAGGCCATCAAGCGACCCCGCCTGGACCTGGCGCCAGGACCTCTGACGCCGCCGGAGCTGCTCGGCTGTCATCTGTGCGTGCAACAGTTCGCGTGGCACCCACTGGCAAGGCTCACCTGGTCCATGGGCGTGTCCCCCAGCATGGTGTGCGCCACCATGCGCCCCGCCGCCTCCGGCTGCCCGCCCCCGCCGCCCCACCCGCCCGCCTGCCCCGAGTGGTGCTCGTGCGGCGGGCCGCTGCCGCCGTTCTGGTGCTGCGCCGCCGGAAGCGCGCCGTTGCCGTCGGGCGCCGCCGCCGCGCCGGCCAGCGGCCAGAGCGTGACGACGCCGTCGACCGCCACCACGCTCACGAGCGTCTCTGGGGGCAGCTCCGCCTGCAGGCAGCGCCCGCCGCACACGCACAGACACGCAGGACGCCCTCGACGCTCTCAAAACACGTGCGAATCGGCGGGCGTGCACCCTGGCACATGCACCAAGCCCACGCTCCTCAGCAGGCACCCTGCAGTACCCTGTACTAGTACAACACAGCACTGTAGTACCTGCAGCGCTGCTGGGAGGGCCGTGCGGAGGTTGTCCAGGTGCGCCTGCTGGCAGTTGGTGTCCACGACGAGGACCACGTGGCGGGGCGGCTGCGGCGGCAGCGGCACTGGCGGCTGCGAGGTGAACTCGAGCACCTCGCCGCGTGCCTCTGGGGTCTCCTGCGCTCATGCATGCGCATCCAGCGCAGCGCACACGCCGTTGGCCGCTGTGGTGTTGCCGTGAGGGGCGGTGGTGTGAGCGTGTGCAGTGAGGTGCCGCTCACGGAGATGTCGGAGCCCAGCACGCCGGCGGGCGCCGTGTTGGTGTTGCCGCACAGCACGCACTGCCACTGGCCCTTGGGGTGGTCGAACTGCGCGCACGACGGACGAGGCAGGCGTGGTGCCAGCTGCCCGTGAGCTGCCTCGTCCGTGGGCAGTGGCGTGCTTGTGTCCAGGCGGGGAGAGCAGGACCGCGTGCCTTGCAGTACTGGTTGAGGAAGCCCTTGCATTTGGCGCAGCGCAGGCCCGCCCGCCCCACGCGCGGCACGCCGCCGAGGCCCGCCGGAGGCGTGAAGTCCACCAGCGCGGCCAGCGGAAGTCCACATGAGTTGCTGAACGCCCTCTGATTGACGACCTGCACCACTTGGGCGTTGCGTGAGGGTGCTGCACGTCTGAGCGGTGCCCGATCCGCGCAACATCTCGGAGCAAGGTGTCCCACACAGAGCGAAGAGCGGAGGCAGCGCCGAGCGCCCCAGTTGCAGCAACGAGCGCGAGCTGCACATCTTGCCCACGTTGGAGGCAGACTTTCCCGCGCACTCGAGGCGTTCGCGATCTCCTGTCTCGCCTCGCTCACCGCTGAGGCTGTGAGCCGCACGCCTCCATCCTTGCCGTGCACAGGGGGCGAGTGCTGCTGGTGCACCGGGGCCATCTCCTTGCAGCACACAGCTCTCTGAGCACCCTGAGCACCGCCTGCGTGCCCCACGTTTACCCTAAGTGCGCAACGCGCAGCAGGGAACACCTCGGAGGGCCATGGGGGAGGCAAAGGGACAACAAACATGAATAGAGCCGGCTCTGAGAGAGGAAGGGGGGGGGGGATGAGGCGCGCTTCTCGCAGCGTGTGGAGGGGGGATGAACAGGGCGCGGGATGAGCGCTGTCTAAGCCGCGACTGGCAGCACAGCGGCGCAGCAGCTGAGAAACAACAGGGAACAAGAAAGAACAACTCTCCGAACCGTGCGTCCTGCTGCTGAGCCAGCGAAACCGTCCCAAAACACAAGCGAAGCGTCCTGCGTGCTGCGGCGGCAGTGTCTTTGGGTGTCCGCTGACGGGGCAAAGGACACACGTGCGCTCACACACACGTGGTGGAGCAAGAAGAACACGGCGGACATCCCTCTCGTCATTCGTGCGCAGGGCCACACCCAGGCGGCAGTCCCACAGCGGCAGGAAAGACTGTGGCATGCACACGCCTGCACATCGCCTGCAAAAGAAGAGATCTGCTGCGCCAGGCGCAGTGTGCGCAGCATGAGCACATGTCCAAACAACGTCAGGCGCTCTCTCCGCTCCACGCAAACCACCCCCTCTCCCTCTCCGCTTGCGTGTTGTCTGCGTCTACAGGCACATCTCTCACAGAGTGCTGCATGCGACCAGCCATCCCCGCTGCTGCTGCTGCTGCTGCTGCTGCTGCTGCTGCTTCCACTCAGTGCTTTCCGACGCTGCTCGGCACCTCCGTGCAACACCCAGACGGGTGACCGCAAAGCACATCACGCGGCCACGGCCCGCTGCTGCTGCTGCTGCCGCTGCTGCCGCTGCGCGAGGGACAGCAGCTGGTCCACCTGCAGCAGCTCCTCGTCGGCGGCAAACGCAGCGGCGGCGCGGCGCGCCGAGGGCGGCGGCGGCGCAAGCGCCACCGTGCCGACGGGCGTTGCCACCACCCCGGCATCGGCGACCGGCGCCGCGGAGGCGGCCTTGGCGGCGTGCTTGATCTGCGCCAGCAGCTCGCCCATCTCGGCCGGCGACAGCTGCTCGCGCAGGAACTTGAGCGCCTGCTCAATCTCCTCGCTGCTCACGTGGCCTGCACGAGGGGACAAAAGAAGCGCGACGGACGGCGGGTCGCGCGCGAGACGCTTGGATGGCGAGTGCAGCGCGCAGGAGCGGGCGCGAAGTGGCTTGTTTGCGCTGTTGTGTTGCGCGATCGACCCTCTCTCTCACCGTCCTTGTCGGTGTCGAGCACGTGCCGCTTGCTGATGGTCTGCTCGGCGCGGTCTAGCTCCGCCTCAATCTCGTGCAGCATGCGAGAGACGCGCTCGTCCAGGCGCGACGACCCCACCTGCGCCAAGGGCCACGCCAAGCGAGCGGTGAGGACGTGAGGGCTCGTCGTCCCCGCAGCGTGTCCACGCGGGCGACTGCGGCGTCGGCGCATCCACGCTCTAGCGCGGCGGCGCACCTGCTGCTGCTTCTTGCCCTTGCCCTCCGCCGCCGCAGGCGCCGCCGCCAGGCTCGCGGAGTGAGCGCCTGCATGCACACGCGTCATGGCCGCGTCGATCAGATGCCCTGACGCGCTGCCAGGGCAGCCTCTGCCCATCCATCCACACACATGGGCTGGGCTCCGGCCCCGCCGAGGTGCGAAAACAGATGCAAATCCCCCGTCCACTGGCCGCCGGAGAGCGCGCAACTCACTCTCAGCGAGCGTGTCGTTCACGCGCTCAATCTCGTTGCGCATCAGCACGAGGAAGGCGGCGCGCTCCTTGGCCACGGCGCTGGCCGTCGCCATGTCCATCAGCCCGCCGATGATGGCGCGCAGCTTCTTGTCCTTGGCCGCCGCCGCCGCCGCCGCCGCGTCCTCGGCCGCCGCCGCCGCCATGGCGCCCTGCGGCCGGGCGCCGGCCTGCACGCAACGCAGCGCGCGTGCGGCAGCACGTTGACCTTCGCGCCTGGTGCAGCAGCCGTCTCCCGGCCGCGGCTCGCATGCGTGCGAGAACAGCAAGGTTTGCGGCGCGCCGCTGTTCGAGGCGAGGGCGGGAGCTGGCCGCGGCCGCACGCACCTGCGCGATGGCCCGGCGCGCCGCCGCCTCGGAGCGCGCCGCCGCCGCCGCCACCGCCTCGGCGCGCTGGAGCTCGGCGCGGATGGCCTCCTCCTCGCGCTGCAGGAAGCGCAGCCGCTGCTGCAGCGACTCGACGCTGTCCGGCCGCGCCGCGCCAAGCCGCTCGAGCGCCACCGACGTCACCGCCTGCAGGCGCCACCCACAACCACACCACCAGAATCATCGCGGCCAAGACTCGGGCGAGCAGAGGCTGCGCCGCGCGGTTGCGCTTCGCATCGTGGTGAGGAGGACGCACTTGGCTGGGGATGGCGCCGAGCGTGCCCTTGAGCTGGTGGTCGGCGCGCTGCGCCTCCTTGGCCAGCGGCGCGTCCTTGGGGGCCGCGCCCGTGGTGGCGGTGATGGTGAAGGCGCGCGAGAGCAGTAGCAGCGACGAGGGCAGCCCGCGGTGCAGCGAGAGGTCCAACCAGTCCTGCATGGAGCGACGCGGCGCACACGCGCAAGCATCAAAGTAGGAGCGCGAGGAAGGGTGTGTGTGTGGGCGCCGCCGCAGAGGAGGAGAGCGACGCTGCGGTGTTGGCGGTGGCAGTGGTGCCGAGCATGCGAGGGTGGAGCGGGAAGGGGGCGCACCCGCATCTGCCGCTGCATGAAGCGGACTGCGCCGTGCCCGTACGGCACGCGCATGCCGCGCGCGCGGCAGGCGGCCCGCAGCTCGTCCTCCGTCAGGTGCTCCAGGCCTGCGCATACCAACAGCGCAGGGAGGGGTGCGCTTGGTGTTGCTGTTGATTGCCTGGCGCTCAAGGCGAAGAGGTGAGCACAGCCTGGCCACGTGTGGGCAGCGTCACAGGAGGGAGCCCGTCACTCGCCCCACGCCCGCCCTTGACGGCTGCTGCAAAGGCCCGGCTCACCCTCCTGCTCAATCTCACAAGTGCAGGGGCGTGCAGGCAGGAGGCCACACACTCACCCTCCTGCTCAATCTCGTAGTCGTCCTGCTTGATCTGCCGCAGGTGCTGCCGCAGCCGCGCGCGCAGGAAGCCGTCGGTGCCAAACGGGCTGATGCCCACGAACTGGCACATGCTCACCAGCTGCGAGGGCGCGCGCAGGACAGGCGGCAGGGGCCACTCGGTTGCGAGTTACCGCAGATGAGGGCCTGATCCCAGGCCCCGCACGCACGCGAGGACACGTGGCGCACAGCAGTGCTGCAAAACTCGGGCAGCACGCGGCACCTCGGCCTCACCTGCACGCTCTGCATATGCTGCCGCCCGTCCCTCGCCCCTTACCAGCCCCCTCCCCAGACAGAACCGCCCCCTCGCACGCCGCACCTGCACGCTCTCCATGTGCTCCAGCGTGAGCTCGTCGTTGAACAGCCGCGCGAACCGCGTGATCTCGGCGTTGCTCACCTCCTGCCCCGCCCGCACCTGCATGCACGCGCAGCCACACATAACGCCGCGCACGCTGCCAGCGCTCAGCGGCGTGTGGCCACATCGGGCACCCAGGCAGCTCGCCTCCCGGTCGTGCCGAGGAGAACGTCCCATGACGGTGCACGCGAGGCAGCATGCCCCCTCTCCATAGAGGCACCAGCAGCAGCCAGGCTCGCCTTGTTGATGTCAAAAGTGGTGCTGCGCGTTGGCGTCCCTCCATGGGGCCAAATCAGCAGCTAGCAGCTCACCTTGTTGATGAAGGCGTGCAGCGCGTCGGCGTCCTCGGTGGCGCCCTTGCGCCGCGACAGGTCCGCCGCCATCTCCGCCACCGTGTCCTGCACACACGCAGCCATGAACGGCAGCCCAGCATCGCTCCGTCAGTAGAGCTCAACTGGCACGCTCCCTTGTCCCAGGGCCGCCACGCAGCTGCTCACCAAAGGTGGCTGCACCAGGCACTGAAGCTGAGTCAGCGCACCTGCAGGAAGCGTGCCCGCTTCCCCCTCCCTGCCCCTGGGTGCCCTCCCTCAAGCCGAGCACACGCACCTGCAGGAAACGCGCCAGCTCGAGCCGCAGCGCCAGCCTCCTCTTGAGCTCCTCCTCCTTCTTGAGCTTGTCCTCAAACGTGCTGGGCAGCATGTTGGGGAAGATGCGCAGCAGCACCGGCAGCAGGAACTCGAGGAAGGGCACCACCTGCAAGTTGCGTGCCGCAACATCAGTAGCACCAGTCTCAGCAGCGACCCCGCTGCTGGGAAGAGCCCTCTCTGCGCCACGGCGCTGGAGAAGCGCCTGCTCGGCCCCCCCCTTTCCTCCGGCCAGCCTCGCCCTGCCGCTGCCCTACCGCACCGCACCAGTGCGTGGAACCCAGCCGCGCCAGCGCCTCACGCCCCTTGCCGACCTCTTGTTGACACTTCCACCGGCGCGGCTCAAACCCCCGGCAGACCCAGCCGCCGCTCGCTCCGCCCGCCTCTGCTCACCACGATGATGACCATGGGCACCAGGCGGAAGAGGTCGGCCGTGGTGCGCGTCAGCTGTGCGCGCTCGCGCCGCGAGAGCTGCTTGCCCTGCGCCGCCTTCCACGCGTGCCGCGAGGC
>VFQP010002934.1_pt1 | contig 18192 bp, 17 predicted proteins | sample 3512351 | NCBI WGS metagenome assembly VFQP01 (sample SAMN10412372, study PRJNA504923) | tailings metagenome | isolation source: Relicate 1 Philex TSF1 revegetated site | place: Philippines: Tuba, Benguet | collected 2017-08-29
AAGTAAAAAGTAAAAAGTAAAAAGTAAAAAGTAAAAAGTAAAAAGTAAAAAGTAATTTTTTTTAAACAGTCTTTCTTACGTCGGAGTAGCAATTTTGACTTTTTACTTTTGAATTTTGACTTTCCTTCAGGGTAATTTTTACTTTTTACTTTTGAATTTTTAATTTAAAACATATGACGACTATACAAGGTCCCGGTATTTTTCTCGCGCAGTTTTTGGGTGATAAAGCACCCTTCAATGATCTGCGTTCTATCTGTAACTGGGCAAAAGGCCTGGGTTTTAAAGGCGCGCAGATTCCGACCTGGGATCCGAGGTGCATAGATCTGCAAAAGGCTGCGGAGAGCAAAACTTATGCAGAGGAAGTAAAAGGGATCATTAATGAATGCGGGTTGGAAGTGACGGAGCTTTCAACGCATCTGCAGGGGCAGCTGGTGGCAGTTCATCCTGCGTATGATGATCTTTTTGACGCATTTGCTCCGGATGCCGTAAAGAAGAATCCGAAAGCGAGACAGGAGTGGGCTGTCCAGCAATTGAAATATGGCGCGAAAGCGTCACAGAATATGGGATTGACCGCGCATCCGACATTTAGCGGAGCATTGCTTTGGCATACATTTCATCCGTGGCCGCAGCGTCCTGCCGGATTAGTTGAAGAAGGATTTAAAGAACTCGGTCGCCGCTGGCTGCCAATTCTTAATTATTTTGATGAATGTGGCGTGGATGTTTGCTATGAGATCCATCCTGGTGAAGATCTGTTTGATGGAGTTACTTATGAAATGTTCCTCGAAGAGGTAAACAATCACCCCCGGGCTTGTCTGCTCTATGATCCTTCACATTTTGTATTGCAGCAACTGGACTATGTTCAGTATATCGATTTCTATCATGAAAGGATCAAAGCATTCCATGTAAAGGATGCTGAGTTCCATTCAACAGGAAAGCAAGGCACTTTTGGCGGTTACCAGAGTTGGCTGAAAAGGGCAGGGCGCTACCGTTCCCCGGGAGATGGCCAGGTGGATTTCAAGCGGGTGTTCAGCAAACTAACTGAATATGATTATAAGGGTTGGGCGGTAATGGAGTGGGAGTGCTGCATCAAGCATCCTGAAGACGGAGCAAAAGAGGGCGCAAAATTTATCCAGGATCATATCATCCGCGTCACGGAAAAAGCATTCGATGATTTTGCCGGCGTGAAAACAGATGATGTATTTAACAGGAAAATACTCGGATTGAGTTAATTTTAGCGCCGTATCCACATAATGACGAAATAAAACACAACAAAAAATGAGAAAATTTATCTTGGCCGCTACTGTGCTGGCTACACTGGCAGCCTGTGGTGGTGGGGGAGACAAAAAGCCGGAAACCGGCTCCGAAACAAAGCCAGCTGAAAGCACAACCGCACCGGCCGAAAGTGATGATCTTAGCTCTAACCCTGATTATAAGAAAGGACTGGCATTGATCGCAAACAGTGACTGTTTCACCTGTCATAAAGTAGACGAAGCATACACCGGTCCAACTTACCGCCAGGTAGCTGACAAATATGCTTCTCAGGCCCCGGGTATTATTCCTGAGCTTGCAAAAAAGATCATTGACGGTGGTACCGGAGTATGGGGCCCTCAGCCAATGATCCCGCATCCATCTTTGTCTCAGGAGGATGCCGAAGCAATGGTTAAATACATTCTTTTATTAAAAAAATAATCATTCATGATAAAAGCAACACTTTTAGCTTCTTCCGTTGCGTTATTAGTAGCTTGCAGCAATAACGCAGAAACAAAAGGAGAAGTGGCTGATAAAGACACAACACAAGCCCCTGCAGGCTCATTCAATACACTTACCGAAGAGGAAAAGAAAGATGGATGGGAATTGCTGTTCGACGGTAAAACAGTAAATGGCTGGCATAAATACGGCCACCCTGGTACGATCGGTTCGGCCTGGAAAGTGGATGATAATGCACTGCATCTCGACGCTTCCGTTAAAAAAGGATGGAAGATCGAAGGTGGTGGGGATGTGGTGACAGATGGTGAGTTTACGAACTTCCATCTGCAGCTCGACTGGAAAATTGACACCGGCGGCAACAGCGGGATCATTTTCTATGTGAACGAGGACACAACAAAATACGAGGATACGTACAATACAGGCCCTGAAATGCAGGTACTGGATAACGAAAGACATGCTGATGCAAAGATCATCAAGCACCGCGCAGGTGACCTGTACGATCTGATCTCTTCTTCTTCAGAGCCGGTTAAACCAGCGTTGGAATGGAACCATGCGGAGATCAAAAGCATCAATGGCAAGCTGGATCTTTACCTGAATGGAGTAAATGTCGTTTCTACAACTATGTGGGATGACAACTGGAAAAAATTACTCGAAGGAAGCAAGTTTAAAACAATGCCTGGTTTTGGTACGTTTAAAACAGGAAGAATAGCTTTGCAGGATCACGGGAATAATGTGTGGTACAGAAATATCAAGATCAAGAAGTATTAAGTACATTTTATAAAATTGGAAAAGGTGTTGAGGATGAGTCAACACCTTTTTTGTTGCTACCATCAGTTTAAGCAATTTGCACGACAGAGGCAGACGTTTTTTCTTACCGTCTTACCGGTAAAAAAGTAAACCGGAGGCGGGAAGAAGGGAAGAAAGTTTTGTTCTATGCCACCTTTTGCAGCCTGAATATATTTTTTACCGATGAAATTCACGATGGGTTCGGGTAAGGGCATCTTCGCAATGTTTCTTTTGCAAGTTCCATTTTTGTATTCATGGATATTTGTCGGGTGATTTCGCGGGTCAGCGAGCCATCCGGATCATGAGCTATGATTACGACAGTATTTCCCTCGCGTATGATTGTGGGTGAATTTTCTTTTTTCATTGTTAAGATTTAGAGATTAGTATTTTATTTTTTTAATTAGGAAAGCTTCAAACTGCATATCTTTTTGAAATTCATACCAGCGATTCCTGAACCAGCCTTCAATAGAAATATCTTCCCTGTATTGATCGTGAATTCCTCTTATCCACATTTGGAAAAGCCTGGTCCGGGCCGGTGTGCTCCCCTGGATAAGGACTAAGGCCTCCTGCCTACCATTTAAAAACTCTAAGATCGATTCCGTTACAGACTGCAAAATCTTTTTTGTGTCCTTGTTGTTTGTAACTGATAAAGTATCAATTTTATTATCAGACAATATTGGTCCAAGTTCCAAATTAAAGATCAGCGGCACCTTTTGCACCATACCCAGTTGGATCATCTGTTGAATACGCCCTTTTGGACCAATACTGAAAAACTCATAGAGAGTCAGATCCTCGATCTTCTTATATTCATATGCCTCTTTCTTCATCACGTAAAAAGACTCAAAATCCACTAGTCACAAATCAGAAAAAAACGCTCATTTATTGTTTTTTTCTACACCAAATAAAAAAGAGAATACCGTTGGGTATTCTCTTAAACTATTTTCTAGTATGTGATTGTTTAGTCGATCTTAGTGATCTTCAACACGTTTGTCGGCAAGTGCAGATGCACCGGCGTACTTCCCGTATTTACGATCGTATCTCCTGCTTTCACAAAACCTCTTTCTTTCAGGATCTCGATCTGGTCGAAGATGATATCATCCAGGCTTTCTTCTTCATCATAGTAGAACGCTCTTACACCCCAGCTAAGGCTGAGCTGGTTTACCAGCGATCTTTTCTTGGTGAAAATATACAATGGAGATTTAGGTCTGTAGCTGCTCAGCATAAAGCCGGTATAGCCGCTTTCCGTCATACCAACCAGTGCATTGGCTGCGATATCGCTTGCGATCTTACACGCGTTATAGCAAATGGCATCACTCAGGAAAGAAGGAGAATGCGCCAGGGCTTTCAGATCTTCTTCACGGTCGTAACGGTATTCTGTATGCTCCACCTCAACAATGATCTTGCGCATGGTTTGAACCACGAGTGCCGGGTGGTTACCGGTTGCAGTTTCACCGCTCAACATTACGGCATCAGCGCCTTCGAGTACGGCATTCGCCACGTCGGTGATCTCGCTACGGTTTGGCTTTACGCGATCGATCATGCTTTCCATCATTTGTGTAGCCACGATCACCGGTTTACCGCGGTGGATACATTTACGGATGATATCACGCTGTGCCATCGGAACTTTCTCTACCGGCAGCTCAACCCCGAGGTCTCCACGGGCAACCATCACGGCATCAGACTCAACAATGATATTGCGGAGATCAACCAATGCAGAAGGCATTTCGATTTTTGCCATCACTTTGATTGAGCTGTTTGCTTCTCTTACTCTTTTTTTCAGGTCAATGATGTCTTCTGCTTTTCTGACAAAAGAAAGTGCTACCCAGTCCAGTTCGTGTTTAACGATAAAATCAAAATCTTCGATGTCTTTTGGGGTCATCGCAGGAAGTGAGATCGCAGTATCAGGAAGGTTGACTCCTTTCTTTGGCAACAGGTTGCCGCCATAAGTAACCTGCACTTTTACATCTCCCGCAGCAGTGATGTCAATCACTACTACTTCCAGTTTACCGTCATCGATCATGATCTTTTCGCCAACTTTCACATCATTATGAAGGTTAGGGTAGGAGATATAGATCTTTTCTTTTGTACCCACTACTTTTTCTTTTGAAGTAAAAGTGAGGATATCACCTGGCTCGATTCTCAGTGAGCCGTTCTCGATCTCTCCGACACGGAGTTTTGGACCTTGCAGATCTCCCAGGATGGAGATGTTGTATGGTTCGGTTTTGTTGATCTTACGGATATGGGAAATGATCTCTGCTTTATTCTCATGTGTACCATGAGAGAAGTTCAGACGGAATACATTCACGCCTGCTTTAACCAGTTCCAGTAATTTGTCGTAAGTGTCACACGCCGGGCCAACAGTTGCTACAATCTTGGTGCGGTGAAAGGTGTGTGCCAGACCCGCGTCCTTATCCATTTGTTTGTGAAAATACTTTTCTGCTTTTTTAGACATTGTATTGCTGCTTTGTTCTTTTTAAAGAGTAATGACAGGAAGTAAACTCAGGAAGCAAGGATCTTTTGGATCTTGATCCACTCTGTTCCGATCTTATGCTTTTCCTTGACTGCTTTTTCCAATGGTGTGTAATGGATCTTGTTATTGATCACCCCTACCATTACATTTCTTCTGCCGAGTAAAAGGCTTTCCACAGCATAATATCCCATGTGGCTGGCCACCACGCGATCTTCGCAGGTTGGAGCACCACCACGTTGAATATGGCCGAGAACTGTTACCCTTACGTCTGCGTTCGGCATACGCTGACGGATCACTTTCGCTACTTCATTACCACCGCCAAATTCTTCACCTTCCGCAACCACGATGAGGTTAACCAGTTTCTTTCTTTTTTCTTTTTCGGTAAGACCATGGATGATCGCTTCGATATCGGTCTTTGTTTCAGGGATCAGGATATTTTCTGCGCCTGTCGCGATACCGCTATGCAGAGCGATGTATCCTGCATCACGGCCCATTACTTCAACGATAAATACGCGGTCATGCGCATCCATGGTGTCACGGATCTTATCAATTGCCTGTACAGCTGTATTCACGGCTGTATCAAAGCCGATGGTAACATCTGTGCCTGCCATGTCTTTATCAATTGTTCCGGGCAGTCCCACACAAGGGATATCAAATTCGGCACTGAACTTCTGAGCACCACGGAAGCTGCCGTCACCACCGATGATCACCAGACCATCAATGCCCCTTTTCTGCAAATTCGCATACGCTTTTTTGCGTCCTTCGTGTTCAAAGAATTCTTTTGAGCGGGCAGTTTTCAGAATTGTTCCACCACGTTGTATAATGTTAGCCACAGAGCGTGACTCCATTTTAATAATATCATCTTCCACCATGCCCTGGTATCCGCGCATAACGCCAAAAACTTCCAATCCGTGATAAAGGCCGGTACGTACCACCGCCCTGATTGCCGCGTTCATTCCTGGTGAATCTCCCCCCGATGTCAAAACCCCAATCTTGGTAACTTTGTGTGCCATTGAGTCTTAAATAACTTTTATTTATGTAATGCCCGGTTTCCGGGATCAAAGAAAACGTTTTCCCAGCGCCTCAAAAATAAGGTTTTGTTCTCATTGTGTGTTGCTTCAACACATAATAGGTGGTACGAATAACTGTTAGTTAATATTAAGAGAGAGCCGACCCTCCTTCGCTAAAGCTTCGGCAGGCAGAGCAGACCATAGACGATAGACCATAGACCGCAGGCGGGTATGGATAATGGAATATTGTTCACTATACATTTACGCTTCTTTTCATAAATGGTGGCCTATTGTCTATCGTCTATGGTCTATTGTCTGCTGCCCTCCGAAGCTTTAGCGGAGGAGGGCGGTCTGTCGTCCGTCGTCTTTTTCAACTATCTTTAAACGGTTAAAGAATCAGTATGAAACGATTTTTTTTAATACTATTTATCGCAAGCCCCCTGATCCCTATGGCACAGATTAAATATCCTCAGACAAAAAAGATCCCCGTTACCGATAATTATCATGGCACCAATGTAGAAGATCCTTATCGCTGGCTGGAAGATGATAATGCAGACGCTACAAAAGAATGGGTAAAACAAGAAAATAAAGTAACCTTCGACTATCTCGCAACCATTCCGATACGCGATCGTGTTAGAAGCAGGTTAGAAAAATTGTGGGATTACCCCAGGTATTCATCGCCGTTTAAAAAAGCTGATTATTTCTATTTTTTCAAGAATGATGGTTTGCAGAATCAACCCGTTCTGTATCGGCAGCGTGGTATAAGAGACGAGCCGGAAGTTTTTCTTAATCCCAATACGCTGAATAAAGAAGGGATTGCAGCTTTAGGTTCTTTCAGCTTCAGTAAATCTGGTAAATATTTTGCCTATTCTATTGCAGTAGCGGGAAGCGACTGGCAGGTGGTCTATGTAATGGACACAGAAACAAAGAAAATATTAAGTGACAAAGTTGAGTGGGTAAAATTCAGCTCATTCAGCTGGAATGGTGATGAAGGCTTTTATTACAGCGGATACGATATGCCCAATGAAGAAACAAAGCTGAGCAAGCAAAACCAGTTTCATAAAGTCTTTTATCATAAACTTGGCTCAATGCAGTCGCAGGACAAACTGATCTTTGAAGATAAAAAACATCCGCTCCGTTATCACAGCGCTTCGCTGACAGAAGACCTGCGTTTTCTGATTATATATGTTGCAGAAGGAACAAGCGGAACGGAGATCTGGTATAAAGATCTGAAAGATCCTGCTCAGAAGAATTTCAAAATGCTCATTGAGGGGTTTAAAACCGACGCTGAAGTAACAGATAACAATGGAGACAGGTTATTGGTAAAAACAAATGACGGAGCTCCCAATTTTAAACTGGTATCAGTCGACCCAAAAAAGCCTGCAAAAGCAAACTGGAAAACAGTTATCCCGGAGAAAACAGATGTACTTCAAAGTGTTGGTACAGGCGGTGGTTTTTTATTTGCCGATTATCTCAAGAATGCTGCCACCAGTGTTTCGCAATACAGTTATGAAGGAACATTTGTGCGTGAGATCGCTTTGCCTGGAATTGGTACCGCCAGTGGATTTGGCAGCGAGCGCTCCGATAAGGAATTCTTTTACAGTTATAGTTCTTTTGCAACGCCACCAGCAGTTTATCGTTTTGATATCGCCACAGGTAAATCAAGTCTCTTCCGCGAAACAGCGCTCAATATGCGCACCAGTGATTTTGTAACAGAGCAGGTATTCTTCGATGTTGATGAGAAAACAAAAGTTCCCATCTTTCTGACCTATAAAAAAGGACTGAAGAAAGATGGCAACAATCCCGTCTTGTTATATGGTTATGGCGGTTTTAATGTTCCCGTTACACCTGGTTTCAGTATAAGCAATGCATTCTTTATAGAGCAGGGTGGAATATATGCGGTGGTAAATCTTCGTGGAGGCAGTGAGTATGGTGAAGCATGGCATAAAGCCGGAATGCTCGATAAAAAGCAGAATGTGTTCAATGACTTTATCGGTGCAGCGGAATATCTGATCAAAGCAGGTTATACAAAGCCGTCGAAGATAGCTATGCGTGGCGGAAGTAATGGCGGTTTGCTTGTTGGCGCGGTGATGACACAACGCCCCGATCTGATGAAAGTTGCTTTACCAGCAGTTGGTGTAATGGATATGCTGCGATTTCACAAATTCACGGTGGGTTGGGGTTGGGTGGTGGAATACGGGAGTTCGGACAGTGCAGCCCAATTTCCCTATCTCTATAAATATTCGCCGTATCACAACCTGAAACAGGGAACTGATTATCCTGCAACACTCGTTACAACTGCAGATCATGATGATCGGGTTGTTCCTGCGCATTCATTCAAATTTGCCGCACGCTTGCAGGAATACAATAAAGGCAATAATCCCGTATTGATCAGGATCGACACGGATGCCGGACATGGTGCGGGAAAGCCTACCAGCAAGGCTATTGATGAAGCTGCGGATACCTGGGCTTTTGTAATGCATAATCTTGATATGGCTTTTGTGGAGCCTGCTGCTGATGCAAAAGGCCCCCTTCCCTCGTCCGGGAAAGCATCGGGTAATGCGGCCAAGGGATCTTCTGATACTGGCAGTTCAGGTGATACCAGGTCAAAAGCTGCTAGTGGTTCTTCGTCAACCGCGCCCGTTGGATCCAAAGAGAATCCGAACCCAGATAAAGATTCGGAAATGAGAAAGCAGAAGATCGATCTGATTAACAAAAAGAAGAAGGGCGGAAATTAATTTTGTTGCAGACACAATATAATATTTGACTGATTAATTTTTCATGCATGAAGATATTGGTGACCGGTGCTAATGGTTTTGTAGGTCATTACCTCGTAAAAGAGTTGTTACAAACAGGGTATATAGTGATTGCAACGGGCAAAGCGGATAGCCGTTTGAATTTTTCCGAAAGCAATTTTTTGTATGAGCAAATGGACTTTACTGATCCGTTCAATGTGCACGATGTTTTTCAAAAACATCAACCCGATGTGGTCATTCATGCCGGCGCAATGGGAAAACCTGATGAGGTAGAACAGCAGCAATGGGAGGCCTATCTTGTAAATGTGGAAGGGACCGTCACCCTGCTCACCAATGCGGATGAATACAAAAGCTTCTTTGTATATGTTTCTACCGATTTTGTATTCAGTGGACAAAAAGGAGAATATACAGAAGAGGATATACCTGATCCGGTGAATTATTATGGACGAACAAAACTTGATGCCGAGGATGCGGTAAAAGAGTATGAAGGAGATTGGGCTATTGTCCGCACTGTGCTGGTATACGGTCAACCAGCATCAGGCAGATCAAATATTCTTACTATCGTAAAGGATAAACTGGAGAAAGGCGAAACCTACAATGTAGTGGATGATCAATGGCGTACGCCAACATATGTCGGAGATCTTGCACAGGGGATCAGGCTGATCATCGATCAGCGCGCAAAAGGGATCTTTCATCTTGCTGGAAAAGACAAACTGACGCCATTCCAGATGGCAAGAGAAACGGCGGCTCATCTTGGTCTTGATATTGAACTGATCAAACGTGTTACGGCTGCAAATTTTACCCAGCCTGCTGTGCGACCCGCAAATACTACCTTCATTATTGATAGAGCAAGACTTCAATTGGGGTATGCCCCTGTTTCATTCCGGGAGGGATTACAAAAAATGTTTGCTCAGTAAAAAGGATGTTGGGTGAAAGGATCATTGGTTCACTCGTTTCATTCGTCACGATGACAGGAGTGTAAGAAACTTCTTGCTAAGAGACCTTATGTGATCCGGTCTTCCCGGATGGCATAGAGTCTCTACTGTTATGAAGTTCTTATTTTGCAGTGAGCTGTCTCGTTTTCTCACCTGTATATTACCGTTATTTTCCCTTGAGATTTTGTGTTTTTCTCATGGAATCGCTTCAGCGCTGAGCGATCTTTATGTCAGAGAAATTTCTTAGTCACCGTCATTTTCAGGACTGGTGGAGGAGGGCAGTCCTGAAAAGGGCGGTGCGTTTTTTTTATTTCATTGCTGTTTAATAAAGAGAGAAAATGTGAGATAGGATAGTGGAATTATACGGATGAAAGTGGGCGACGACAGTCAAACGCAGGAATGCGGTTGCTGTCGTATGCCCATTTTCAGCCAGCGCTCGCAGTTTATATGCGAACGCTCGCTGAGATGTGAATGTTAGCCGATATCGGGTTGGATGCGGCATGAAGGAGCCACTGTGTTTAGTGGATTGCCGGCCGGTATCCGCTGAAATATTTTCCTGTCTGCAACCCCGAACTGTTTTCCGCTACAAAAGCAATTACTGTCCGGTAAAAACGCTATGTTTATTGGATGGGGAAGCTATTCGTCGCCTTGACAGTTCAAACATGCGCCGTCTGGCAAGAGACTGGCGCTATTGAAAGACGCGTGTTTTTTGTAGCGGGATATGTTTTGTATCTTGCTTCCGTATACGCGTACCTGGGATAATCAGCACATTTTATCTGAGGTTGTTTTTGGCAAGCCTCGCCTTCTTCTACTTACCTGAAGCTCCAAAAAGTTTAGGAGACACTCAAGAGACACTCACGAGACATCTGTCCGAAGTTTGACTAGTCCTAAAATAGCTATACAGGTTAATTAATAATCCTCTTTGTAGTTATACAGGACTTTTGTAAGTCCTGTTTTGAGTATACTGTACCTGTTGTGTCAAACGTATCTATTTTTTGTCGCTGAAGCGTTTTTCGATAATATTTCCATCTTGACCAGTCTTTGACGAGTGGCCAAATATCGGGCCTTATCTACTGCCATCTCTAACTTGTATTCGCGGATCATGTTTTTAATGCTAAAAATCAGACGCTCTGCTTTTCGTTGTTTTACCGACTATTGTATACAATATAGAAAGTACATTATTCCTATATCTGGATCTACTTTCCCCGCGCATCTTCGTATCTGAGTCTTATAAAGAACGTTATTGTGGATCAAGCGAAAAAGTTAGGGGATAAATGTTTTAAAGTTTAATGTTTGAAAGTTTAAAAGTTGGGAGGAAGCCGCAGATTCTTATCAATAAGGGAATTGTATGTTGAAGGGGAGTGATTATACGTAGAGGATAGAGAAATGACAGTATATAGTTGATCTATATGCAACCACCCCGTGTCATATGCTACACCATGGTTATCTTGCCTGATGCCGAATTGTACGGTATGCTGTAGCTTTAGCGAAGGTTTATGCTGCACTATTGCACAAGCAGCTTGTTTGCATCAGGTGGGGGACGCAAACAGAAATCCCAATTTTATGTTTGCGTCCGCAAAAATCTATGCTTGATTTTTTTAATCCCACAAAATTATACTTGATCCGTTATTGTTTAATCAGATCATTCGTGAGGCTTCGCGTAATTCTTCTCTCCGGCGGGAATGGCTATTTCCAACTGATTATCTTTCGGCGGAACGGGACAATTGTATTTCCCTGTCACATAAGCACAGTATGGATTGTAGGCTTTATTGAAATCGATTGTTACGGTGTCATTTTTGATATCCGTTGTATTCAGATCAATATAACGACCGGCCGCATAAGTGGATTCTCCGGAAGTAAGATCGGTAAAAGGAAGAAAAAGATGATTTTTATATTCTTCAGTAGTCATCAAACCCTGTGACTGATAAATCGGCAATTTTACCAGGGTATCATGAATTGAAAATTCGAGGATAGCGTACTGGCGGAAAGTCTTCTTCAAAGTCCCCGAGGTTTCCATGGTAAACCATTTGCTGTTTGGCGTTCTTTTTACAGATGCCTTCACTTTGTATTGTTCATCGGGTGGAAAAAAACGGAAGTATTGTTTGTCCTGTCCCTGAACTACTTCATGCTTTTTCACGTAATCGGCAACATATTGCAGAATCGAATCGCGGTACGGCTGCTGTGCACTCGTCATCATACCGATAACGAGGCAAATGCCTGTCAATAGAGTTTTCATGATGTGAAATTACAGCTTCATGCTCAATCAGCACGCAGTGATTTTACTATAATATGTTGAGGTGCAAAACTATAAGAAAGGCAAGACGGTTCCGTACCGGCATATACAAAACGGATCTTTTTACCGGGAATCGCGAGACTTGCCGGCAGACGTATGAAAACGGAATTCTCACAGTTCCGCGACGTGGGGAGTGGAATTGCCGGTTCGCACAAGAAGGGTATTTTTTCGGCTGTAGCTCCGGGAATTTCAACGAGATACGTATCGACCAGGCATCCCCCTTTTTCAATAACGGAACCAGTCACATAGTTTTCTTTATCGCGCCGGCAACCTGCCAGGGCAAGAGCGAAAGAAAGGAAAAGGATAAGGTAGCGCATGCTTTTTTGGCGTTGACAGTACCTTTTACCAAAACGTTGCATCTGCTTTTAATATGTGTTTGACCTGTGATGTTATTGGATAATCAGGTGTTTTCACGAAACCTTTTGCTTCAAAAAAACTTCAGCCATCATGCATCTGGCACTTCCACCACCATTTGTTTCTATCGTATTGATAGGTGAATGGATAATGGGGTTGAAAGACTGAAGCTTTGCAACCTGTTCCTCCGATAATGACTCATATGCCTGGGTGGACATCACCAGCAGTTTTTCACCCTGCAGATTTTCTACCTGCAGCATATTGCCCGCAAAACGATTCATTTGCTTCAGGGAAATAGGAATGATCTCTTTGTCCGATTGCAGGATCACATCGCTTACTTTCTGCTGCTCTTCCGGCGAGGCAATACTTTCCAGGCAGATCACCACATATCGATCGGCAACGCACATCATCACATTGGTGTGATAGATCTCCTGGCCATTGCCATCTGTAGACATGAATACAACCGGCGTGTAGTTCATCTTTTTGCAAAACTCCCTGAGCACCTGTTCGTTTGTCCGGGGCGAAAGACATGCATAGGCAATCTGTTTATCACGATCAAGTACCATGCTGCCGGTGCCTTCGAGAAACAGCCCGTTGTTCTCAAACTCAGTAAGATCTATCGTTTGTCCGATCATGAATTTTTGCGAGATAGTGTTCAGGACATGCGGTTTGCGCTCAGCTCTTCGGTTTGGCGCAAACATAGGATAAAGCATCACGGTACCGTTCCCATGAAACGACACCCAGTTATTTGGAAAAATAGAATCCGGGGTATGTGGTTCGGCCGTGTCCTGAACGACAGTCACATCAATACCATTGCTCCGGAGAACTGTTACAAACCTATCAAATTCAGCGAGTGCCTTTTCCTGCACATGGCTATTGTCCTCTGTTGCCGATTGAAATGCATTGTTGACCGCTGTTTGTTCATTAAAAACAAAACTTACCGGCCTGATCATTAATATATGCGATGTTGTTTGCATTCTGCCTTCGTTAAATCACACTACGATTATAGTTACAGATCCGTTCTTTTAAAGTTCTTCTCTCATTAATGGCATGCTCATGCAATGAAATCCACCGCGTGCACGGGATAGCTCTGCAGAAGGCATGGTGATAAGTGTATTTTTCATATCAGCCGGTTTGATCTCTCCAAGCTCTAACTGCGCTACCAGGTCATGTGCATGAATGACATTAAATCCGGCTTCGCGGAATGCTTCCACTGTTTTGTCATTGCGATCATAACCGAGTACGACGCCTTCTTTCAGGGCAAGAAGGTTGCAGGAGTCAGTCCACTGCTCACGGGCATCATACGGAAACTCGTTGTTGCCGGAATAGATGAACCTGACCTTCTCCTCAGATTTAAGATCATGCTTGCTGATATCAGCAAGCAATTCTTCGAGGTTATCAAAATAGACCGGTTGAGAGGGATCTTTCTTTCTGAATTGTGTGATCCTGATCTTGTCTTCTTTTTTTGTTCCCTCAAGAACCCGTTGTACATCATCGGCATCTTCCATTTTGATTGCTTTTTTGGAGAAGGTGCCCAGCAATACCCAAACGTTTCTTTTCACCTGTGTGAAAATCGTGTCGATATGCATGTAATCTCTTTTCTTAGGAATTTTTACCACAGTGATCTTCTTTACCACATTTTTTTCGAAAAGCAGATTGATGCATTGATGCGCGGCCTCCATAGTAGTTCGTTCACTGATGCCGATCAGAAGATGATCTTTGGTTACCACCATGATATCGCCACCTTCCAGCGTCACTTTTTTATCATCCCCATCTTTTGGAAGAAGAAAATAGTGGGAGGTGTTTGGCAGTTCGATGATCTTCTCCCGGTAAGAAGCAAACATCGGATGATTATAGAAGATATATTTTACAAGCAAGGCTTCACGCGTTCTTGCTTTCCGGGCTGGTTTATTCAATAAAATAAAATCATTGATCACGATCCCAATGTCACGGGTGAATATGAAGTTCGGAATAGGAGGGAACAACATCTCTTTATCATTCGACGTGCCGCTGATAAAAACCTTTGCAAGTTGTGGGCCGTCAAGAGCAAGAAGTTTGTCCTGCAACTCATAGGAACAATTCTCAATCGCGCAAACTGATGCAACAAGCTTCAGTTTGATCTCATGTTGTTCGAGTATTTCTCCTAAAAGCCATTGAAGCTCTACCACTTTATCTGAACGGTAAAAATCTTTATGATCTGGCTTATAAAAATTGAAATGATTCTCCGGCGCATCCACTTCACCCAGCCTGCCCTGGATCTTTTCCGGATCCAGGAAATACAAAAGCAACTTGATATAGAAATCGTATTCTTTGCGGCGGATCGTATCCAGGTGCACAATATCTTCAAACAACCAATCTTGGGCCTTTGACGGAACTACTTTTCCAAGTCCGCTATCCGGACTATGCACCAACAAACGTTTTAATGTACCTATTTCGGAGGTTACCTGAATCTGATCATTCATAGTTAAGAGAAGAAGGAAGAGAAAAAGAAGTTTAAACTGATTCTCTTTGTTAAACAATTGATGTTGCCGGATTTGTGATCCTAACAACTGTTCGGTAAAGCTAAGAGGAAAAACTCAAATAGAAAAAACCAAGGGACAGAAGTGATAAATGGCAACGCCAGTAACAAAAAAAGGAAAGAAGATCGGGTCTCCTTTCCTTTTTATTATAAAATACAATCGTTGAATTATTGATGTGCAGCCAGAATAGGCACAGTGCTGTTGAACGCCAGTTTTTTTGTATGGCTGACATTAAAGCTGAACAGGCTATTGATAAAAGAATGATTTTTTGGAATAATGATAATGAGATCGATATTCCTGTCGCGCGAAAACTGTTCGATCGCTTCATAGAAATCATTCATACCAATGAAGTAGAACTCCGGATTGAATTCTGCAAACATTTTAAGCATTTTGCTTCTTTCACTCAGGTATTCTTCGGTGAGAGATACATAATGTTCGTTATCTACGTTTACAATATGCAGGCTTGCATTGAAAATTTCCAGTACGGTTTTGATCGCCAGTACAGGAGTTGTAGCATCAACATCCTTGAAATCCGAAGTAAGTGCGATATTGGAGATCCCTGTATATTTTGCATCCGGAGGAACGATCATTACCGGGCACACGTTGGCATCTGCCATCTTTAATGTGTTGCTTCCAACGAAGATCTGTCTCCATTCATCTTTTTCGGAGATACCCATGATGATGAGTTCAGCTGTTTTCTGGTAAGCCAGTCTTCCCAGGTTGTCGATCAGATCATCACCCTGTTCTTTTTCCATCTCAATGTTCTGAACACCTTTCTGCTCCATCTCTGCTTTCAGGCTTTCGAGGTATTGCGCTGCCGTTGCGGCCTCTTCAGATTCTTTGAACATATGGTAGAGGATCACCCGTGCATCGGGTTTGCCGGCCAGCATATCGGCTGCATAACGGGCAGCATTGAGGGAGGTTTCTGAGAAGTCAACAGGGATAATTACATCTTTCATGTGCATAGTTAGTTTAGGCTATCTTCAAAGAAACAGGAAAAAGATGTGATTACAAAGAAGAATCCAGCTGCCGGAAGAAAAGATATCCAGACTGCTTGTAATGGTCTCCCTGGTTATGTCTTTTCAAAACTCTCCTTGCGTTCCGGGCTTACCGTTCCGATAAACCGGGCGGGCCGGAAGACCAGTAAGAATTACAGGAAGCCTCATGTCTTCGTGTTTCCTGGTGAAATGAGATCAGTGGTGGGCGGCTGGTTCAAAATCTGTATTTTGCTCACCTAAACGAATCCTGCAATATTTTTACTATATGAAAAAGCTGACGGTGATCGCAATGTTTATTATCAGTAGTAACATGGTTCTTTCACAGGAAATTATTCCTCTTTATGATAAAGTTCCGGGTAGTAAACCGGCCGTGAAGACAGAAAGTGAAGAAACGACCAATGGCATCCTTCGCATAAAAAATGTATCAACACCCACTTTGACAGTGTACCGACCGGAACCTGGAAAAGTAAACGGAACGGCTGTGGTGATCTGTCCGGGAGGAGGATACAGCATTCTTGCAGCAAGCCATGAGGGCTCAGATGTGGCAAAACTCTTTGCCAGTTGGGGGATCACTGCTTTTGTACTGAAGTATCGCCTGCCCGATGACGCGATCATGCAGCATAAAACAATCGGACCATTGCAGGATGCTCAACGGGCTTTTCAACTGGTAAGACAGCGGGCATCTGAATGGGGGATCAATCCGTCGAGCATAGGGATTATGGGATTTTCCGCAGGCGGACACCTGGCTGCGACCGCTTCCACCCAGTTTTCAAAACCAGTGATTGAAGCGAGTGCCGCATCTGTACGGCCCGATTTTTCTATTCTTATCTACCCCGTGATCAGTTTGTCAGATAGCCTGATGCACAGAGGCAGCCGGGATAACCTGTTAGGCAACGATACATCTGACACGAGGGTGATCCTTTATTCGGCAGACAGACAGGTCGGAACCGAAACGCCGCCTGCATTTCTTGTACATGCTGGTGACGATAAAGCTGTGCCTGTTGGAAACAGTATTGCCTATTACCAGGCATTGGTGAGAAACAAGGTGATGGCAGAAATGCATGTCTACCAGCAGGGTGGTCATGGGTTTGGCCTGAATAATAAAACGACACAGGATCAGTGGTCGGAAAGACTGCGCAATTGGATGAAAGCCAATAAATGGCTGCCATGATCCTGTGCTATCAGGAAGGGGTAAAAACGGCCCTTCCCGGTTAGTGAAACTACTATGTGAGTATCGGTTGAACACTATTGCAGGTGAACTCACGGCTTTCTATTTTAGGGGTTGAATCCAAACCCTGAAAGATGAAACTTATTCTACTCAGCACACTGCTGTCTCTTTTTATTTTTTCAACGGAACCTTCAATTTATGATTTCAAGGTGGAGTCACTGCAACGTGAAAACACGAAGATCAATTTTGAAGATTTCAGAGGGAAAAAAATCCTCATTGTTAATACAGCTTCAAAATCGCCTTACACCCGCCAGATGGAAGAGCTCGAAAAGCTCTATCGTGCGTATAAGGAAAAACTGGTGATCGTGGGCTTTCCTGCAGGCAGCGACTTTGGCGATCAGGAGTTCAAAACCAACCGTGAGATCGGCGATTTTTGTAAGTATACGTATGATATAACCTTCCCGATGGCTGAAAAAGTCACTACCATGGGGGAAATGCGCCATCCGATTTTTGCGTATCTCATTGCCGAAGCAAAAAAAATGTACGTCGACGATCCGGTGATCAAATGGAATTTTACCAAATTTCTTCTTGATGAGAATGGAAAGCTGGTCAAAGTATTCCCGGCCGATATAACACCGTTGAGTACGGAAGTGACAAGCTATCTGAATAATACGAGAAACTGGCAATAACCGCTTTCAGCCGAAAGTTTTAACAACCATTGAATCTTCAGAAAACAAAAAAATCCGTAACTTACTCCTTCACCAAATAAAAAGGAGGTATTCATGCAATCAGATAAATCATGGACGCCTTCGGTTATTATCGCGTAACCGGGCTTCTCCTAAAATATTCTGCTGGCGAAGAGCCAGGAGTCACCAGGTTTGCCCTGGTGGCTTTTTTTTTGGAAGGGAGTTAAAAGGTTTGAGAGGTTTGAGAGGTTCAAGAGGTTCAAGAGGTTTAAGAGGTTCAAGAGGTTTGAGAGGTTCGGGAAGTTTGGGAGGTTGGGGAGGTTTCCTGGTGTTATAGGGTTGACTGGCTTTAAAGTTATTAGGTATTGCTAAAGACGGTTGCAAAAGTTGGCTTGCAACCGTCCCCTCTTTTAAAGGAACGGGTAACCACAGAAACTTATTAAACCTTCCAAACTTCTCAAACCTCCCAAACCTCCCAAACCTCCCAAACCTCCCAAACCTCTCAAACCT
>VFQP010002935.1_pt1 | contig 18177 bp, 20 predicted proteins | sample 3512351 | NCBI WGS metagenome assembly VFQP01 (sample SAMN10412372, study PRJNA504923) | tailings metagenome | isolation source: Relicate 1 Philex TSF1 revegetated site | place: Philippines: Tuba, Benguet | collected 2017-08-29
GCCGCCGCAGGGCCGAGCTTGCTGGTTTCCATGGCGCCGCTGGTGCTGATCTTTATCGTATTCTACTTTCTGGTTATCCGCCCGCAGAACCGCCGCATTATCGAACACCGCAAAATGGTGAACAACCTGGCGAAAGGTGACAAAGTCGTTACCGGTGGCGGCATCCACGCCACTGTTAAAAAACTGTCCGGCGAAGAAGATGTCGTGCTCGACATCGGTGGCGGCGTTGAAGTCACCGCCCTGCGCCACAGCCTGATGATGGTGCGCGAAACCGCAGCCAAAAAAGACGCAGCCGACACGGCCGCAAAATAATAAACACATACAAACCTGAAAGATCCGCCATGCAGCGGCGCCCGCGCGCCGCCTGCATTTTTCCGAAAAGAGTGGGCCATGCTGAATATCGAAAAATGGAAAATCGTTTTGACGGCGCTGCTGTGCGTGCTGGGCGTTGCCTATGCCGTGCCGAACCTGCTGTCGGTGGAACGTCAGGAATGGATGCAGGCTACGTTGCCCAGCTGGCTGCCGCAGCGCACCGTCAGCCTCGGCCTTGACCTGCAAGGCGGTTCGCACATTTTGCTGGAGGCAGACACAGCCGCCGTTATCGCCGAGCGGATGGAGGGCATGGTAGACGCCGCCCGCAAGGAACTCTCCGCCCAAAAAATCGGCTATGTCGATCTGACCAGCAATAAAAATGGTATTTCGTTCCGCCTGCGCAATCTCGATCAGGACCGCGCGGCAGCATATAAAGTCGCCAGCGGCCTTGCGCAAAACCTCGATATCCAGATCAGTCCTGACGGCACGCTGACCGCCACCATGACGGATGCAGGCGTCAATGCGCTGAAAACCCAGATCGTCAACCAGTCCATCGAAATTATCCGCCGCCGCGTGGATGAAACGGGCACGAAAGAGCCCGTGATCCAGCGTCAAGGCACCGACCGCATCGTGCTGCAAATGCCGGGCGTCGAAAACCCCGAAGAAATCAAATCGCGCCTGCGCGAAACTGCAAAAATGACGTTCCATCTGCCTGATCCGGATGCGACGCCGACCAGCCGCCCGGGCCCGCTGTCCATGCGCCTGCCGCTGAAAGATCAACCCGGCGCAACGATGGTGGTGCGCAAGCGCATCATCATCAGCGGAGAAATGTTGGTGAATGCGCAATCGACGTTCGACCAGAACCAGCGCCCTGCGGTCTCGTTCAAATTCGACAGCATCGGCGCCAAGCGTTTCTGCGACGTGACGCGCGACAACATCGGCAAGCCCTTCGCCATCGTTCTTGACAACACCATCATCAGCGCCCCCACCATTCAGGGCGCGATCTGCGGCGGCGACGGTATTATTACCGGCAACTTCACCACGCAGGAAACGGCCGAGCTTTCGCTGCTGCTACGATCCGGCGCATTGCCGGCCGCGCTGAAAGTCATCGAAGAGCGCAGTGTGGGTCCAACGCTGGGTTCGGACTCGGTCGAGGCCGGTAAAAAAGCCATCCTCGGCGCCTTCGTGCTGGTCTGCCTGATGATGGTTGGCTTCTATGGCCTGTTCGGCATGTTTGCCAACATCGCTTTGGCGCTGAACATGATTTTCATTCTGGCTGTCCTGTCGATGTTCCAGGCGACCCTGACGCTGCCCGGCATCGCGGGGATCGTCCTGACGATCGGTATGGCTGTGGACGCGAACGTTCTGATTTACGAGCGCATTCGTGATGAACTGCGCGCAGGCCGCAGCGTGCTGTCGTCGATCGACCTTGGTTATAAAAACGCCATGTCGACCATCGTGGATTCGAACCTGACGACGTTGATCGTCGCGTTGATCCTGTTCTCCTTCGGTACCGGCCCCATCAAGGGTTTTGCGGTGTCGATGAGCATTGGTATCGCCACATCCATGTTCTCGGCGATCATGATTACCCGCATCATCATCGTCGCATGGTTGCGCAAGACGCGTCCTGCAACGCTGGAACTTTAATTTAAATACAACCTCCCTGGCTGGAGAAAACTTATGGCTTTCCGTATCCGGATCCTGAAAAATACCCCGAATATCGATTTCATGGGGCACCATAAAATCGGCATGTTCCTTGGTATCGCGTTGATCGTGCTGACCTTGACGCTGCTTTTTACACGCGGCCTTAACTTCGGGATCGATTTTACCGGCGGCGTACTGATCGAGGCATCGATGCCGGCAGGCACCAAGGTGGAAGACGTCCGCGCCAAGCTGGGCCAGCTGAAGGCCGGCACGCCGTCCATTCAGGAATTCGGTGAAGACACGCTGATGATCAAAATCCCCGGCAAGGAAGCCGACACGCAGGCGCAAAAAGAGATTTACGCCGAAGTGCAGGCCGCCCTGGGCAAAGATGCCGAATTCCGCCGTACCGAATACGTCGGCCCGCAAGTGGGCAAAGAGCTGATCTGGACGGGTATCAAAGCCTTTGTTTATTCCATGATCGGCATCATGATCTATATCTGGGCGCGTTATGAATGGCAATTCGGCGTGGCCAGTATCGCTTCGCTGGCGCATGACGTGATTTTGACATTGCTGTTCTTTATCCTGACCGGCATTGAATTCGATCTGGCCACGGTGGCGTCTATCCTCTTGGTCGCCGGTTATTCGGTGAATGATACCGTGATTGTGTTCGACCGTATCCGCGAAACGCTGCGCAAATATCGAAAAATGCCGATTAAAGACGTCATTAACAAGGCCATCAACGATACGCTTTCCCGCACGATCATCACCAACTGTTCGACGCTGGCGGTAATGATCATTTTGGCCGTCTTTGGCGGCCCGTCCATTCAGGGCTTTGTCTATGCCATGCTTTTGGGCATGGTGATCGGTACGCTGTCGTCGCTGTATATCGCTGCGCCGATTCTGGCATACCTTAATGTCCGCCCCGAAACCGTCACCCTTTCCGAAGGCGAAGACGCCGAGGTCGAAGCGGGCGCCAAAAAGGCCTAGTCCTCAACTGGCCGCAGCAGGCAGACATAAAAAAAGCGCCGCAGTGTTTGCGGCGCTTTTTTATCGGAAGACATCTTATTCGGGTCGATCGTCCGAGGAGGCGATATCTTCTTCGGCATAATCGGCCAGCACCAGCTGCATGCCGAACCAGCGCCAGCTTTGCGGCTGGCCGGGAATGACGGTATCGTCTGGCATGGTGCAGTTGATGCGGGTGCGGCGCTCCTCTAGCATGCTATCCAGACGGATTTCGACGCGGCCGCCGCCGGGGCGCACCAGATCGGCCTTGCCCACGCCTGAAATAAAGCATGAGAGCTTACCCAGATCGCGGATTTCCGGCGTTACCGTAAAGCCGATCGCAGGCGGATTTTCGGATACGATCATGCTGTCGGGCATGACATCGGACACGGGCAGGGGCAGGGCGCCGGCCGTCAGGGTAAAACGGTCAAGGTCACCAAAGGCATCCGTCATGATAAAACGCGGCAGCGCCATGTAATCTGCCCCCACATAGGCTACGCCCGAATGCTGCGAAAACGCGGCGGAGAATTTGTATTCCGATACCTGCTTGCGTACCTCTGCCGTGTATTCGCCAAAGGGGTAGGAAAAAAACTCGGGCTCCGCCCCGAATTCGGTTCGGAAACGGGTCACGGCGCGGTTGATAAGCGCCGCGTTTTCTTCAGGCGTTTTTTCCATCATATGCGCGTATGCGGCAGGCAGTATGCCGATATCGGCCAGCTTGCTCTTGCGCAGGGTTTTCAGCTCCCGCCAGCTCATATGCGATACATTGTTGTTGTCGGCCATGTCGCTGGCGTAGAAAACGGTATAGGGCAGGCCGGCCTGCTCCATCACCGGAATCGCATTTTGCAGCGTGGTTTTCCAGCCGCCTTCAAATGTAATAGCCACCGCGCGCTGTGGCATCGGCTCGCCCGCCTTGATGGCATTGATCACGGTGCGCAGGGGCAGCACGGTATAGCCGTCGGTCTGCAGCTCCTTGATATGTTCGCGGAATTGTTCGGTCGAAATGCTGCTCTGGGGCAGGTTTTCTTCGCCCACGCGCTGGTAAACAAAAATCACGGCACTGGCGCGGTCGGCGGAAATGCCCGCCGCCATTGCGGTATCCGCCGCAAGCAAAAGCCCAAGGCCAAACGCCGCGCCCAGCATATTCCTGTACAAATTCCTGTACAAAAGGCCGCAATTATGTTTTTGAATAGTAAGCATCTTTTAATCTAACTGCCGTTAACGGGATGATATCTTAACATGAGCGCGACAGTATTAACAGACCAGGCTTTAGACACAATTTTTTGCACCGCCCGCACGGCAAATGCATGGCAGGATAAGCCCGTTCCGGCCGAAACGCTTCACAGAATCCATGACCTGATGAAATTCGGCCCCACGGCCGCCAACAGCTGCCCGCTGCGCCTCGTTTTTGTGCAATCGCCGGAGGCCAAGGCGCGGCTGAAACCCTGCCTGATTGAATCCAATATCGAAAAAACCATGTCGGCACCCGTGACGGCGATTTTTGCGATGGACATGCAATTCCACGAACACCTGCCGTTCCTGTTTCCGCATACGGACGCCCAAGCATGGTTCGAAGGCAACAACGCCATGATTGCCGATACGGCGTTCCGCAATTCATCGCTGCAGGCGGCGTATTTCATCATCGCCGCGCGCGCGCTCGGCCTTGATTGCGGCCCTATGTCCGGTTTTGATGCGGACAAACTGAATGCCGCATTTTTTCCCGATGGCCGCTTCAAGGTGAATTTCATCTGCAACCTCGGCTATGGCGATCACAGCAAGACTTTTGCCCGCAGCCCGCGCTTCGCATTCGACCAGGTGGCGGAGATTGTATAACCCGCCATGAAATGCCTTGCCATCAATACAGCCAATGCCGTTTTGTCCGTTGCCCTGCATATCGGCGGCGATGTGGCCTATCATTTCTCGACCGAAGAAACGCGCGATCAGGGCAATTTGCTGCTGAACCACGCGGCGGCGGGGCTGAAGACGGCCGGTATCGGCTATGCAGACCTGGATCTGATGGCGACGGTGACAGGGCCCGGCAGTTTTACCGGTATCCGCATCGGTCTTGCGGCCATGCGCGCGCTGGCGATGGCTGCAAATAAACCGCTGATCGGCCTGAGCAGTTTTGAGCTGTTTGCCACGCCGCGCGAAGGTCACGTAAACGTGATAGCCATAGAGGCATGGCGCGAAGAGCTTTACCTGCAAATCGACAACCAGCCGCCCGTGAACGAAACGCCGCAAGCCTTCCTGCCGCGCCTTGCCGCCTTTGCAAGCCGCCCGGTGATTATATCGGGCGATGCCGCTGCGAAACTGGCGGCCGTATTGCCGCAGGCAGAAATTGCGCAACCGCCCGCCGATGCGCGCCGTCTGGCCGAACTGGCGATCCGGAAGTTTGAAGAAGAGGGGGCAGATGCCGCATTGCAGCGCCGTCCCGTGCCCTTTTATTTGCGCGATGCCGATGTTACCATTTCTGCACGTCAGAACCGCCATATCGAGGGGCAAGAATGAGCAGCGAAACAAAACACCCCAAATCCGACCTGATGGCCCATACCGCCACCATCGTCGCGGCCTATGTCGCGCGCCACGATGTGCACGATTTGCACATGCTGATCCGTCAGGTACACAAAACCCTGAGCGCGATTGAACAGGAAAGCCACGCCCCGCCGGCGCAAACCACGGCACCGCAGCAGCCTGCCGTTCCTGTCAAAAAATCGGTGATGCCGGATTATATCGTTTGTCTCGAAGACGGCAAAAAACTCAAAATGCTGAAACGTTATTTGAAAACGGCCTATGACATGACGCCGGAGCAATACCGCGAAAAGTGGAACCTGCCGGCGGACTATCCCATGGTCGCCCCGAATTACGCCGAAAAGCGCAGCCATCTGGCCAAGGAAAGCGGCCTTGGCAACAATCGCCGTAAATAAAATAAAATAAAACAATCAGGCTGATTTATTTCGACAGTTCTTCCGCACGCTGCGCGGCGGCGGCGAGGGCTTGGTCGAACAGTTTTTGCATGCCGTTCTGATCGTTCATCAAAACGCCAAGTGCGGCGGCTGTCGTACCGCCGGGGCTGGTCACATTCTCGCGCAGTTTGCTGGCGGGTATGTCCTTGCTATCGGCGGCCAATGCGGCGCTGCCAATCACGGTCTGGCGGGCCAGACGCGCGGCCATGGCGGGATCAAGGCCGAGTTTCTGCCCTGCCGCTGCCATTGCCTCGATCAGTAAAAACACATATGCAGGGCCGCTGCCCGACAGGGCTGTTACAGGGTCCAGCAATTTTTCATCCGGCACCCAGACGAAATCACCCACGGCGGATAACAAATCCTGCGTCTGTTTTTTCTGTGCCTCGGTCACGGCGGCATTCGCGCAGGCAACTGTCATGCCCTGGCCAATCGCGGCGGGCGTATTCGGCATGGCGCGCACAATCGCGGCGCCCGTGCCCAGATATTGTTCAAAAAACGCAACCGGCTTACCGGCCGCAATCGACAGCGCCATGGCGCCGGTGTCGGTGAAACGTTTGTATTGCGCCGCCATGTCGGGCAGCACTTGCGGCTTGACCGCAAATACAATCACATCGGGTTTATACGTGGGGGGCAGATCGCCCAGTACCTGCACATGCGGCACATTCGCGTCGATGGCGGCGGGTTCGATCACATAAATCTGGTTGCACAGGCGGCGTTCCAGCCAACGCGCCAAAAGCGCCTGACCCATCTTGCCGCAGCCTACCAGCAGCAGGTTCATAACCGCGGAAACTCTTACGCTTCGCCAACCGTGTCGAACACGGCAGCGCTGAGGTTATCCTGCAGTCGCACATCGCCCGCCTGCACCAACTGGAAGGTGGTATAAAAACGGTTGCACTCGGCGACCGAAATATCGACCACGTCATGAATGGTGTCGATGGCTATGCCCGAGGGAATCATGCGCAGCAAAACCGTATGGCGGAATGTCGGGTATTGACCTTTGTTAGAGAGGTCAAAGTGGCCAAGCCACATGTTCTGGTTGATCTGCTCCAGCGTGCGGCAGGCCATTTCGTAATTTTCATCGGCGATTTCGATGGGCATCGAGCACGACAGCAGCAGCGCCGAGAATTCATCTTGCCATTCCAGCCAGATTTCCAGCGGGCCTTTCTGGCCGGGCAGGGTCATGACCAGGAAATCTTCGTCCGTGCGGGTGAAGTTCCAGCCTTTGGATTGCGCCAGCTCTTCCACCATATCCAGCGGGTTATTGTCGTCATGGGCAAGTTCAAAAGGGGAGCCGATCATTTTTTTGCTGCTTTCTTTTTTGCTTTGGCGGCCGGCTTTTTGGCCGGTGCGGTTTCTTTGGCGGCGGATGCTTTTTTGGCGGGTTTCTTTTTGCCCTCAAGCACATCCAGGCGCGCTTCAAGCTCTTCAATACGGTTGCGGGCGCGCGTGGCCAGTGCTTCGACGCGTTCAAATTCGTTGCGCGTCACAAGGTCGGTTTCCGCAAGGATCTGGTCAACGCGCTGTTTCACCATACCTTTAATCTGGTGGCGGATTTCGCTGAAAGACCCGAGCGCACCCGTGGCCATACGCGCCACATCGTCGAGAATTTTCAGGTTGTCGAGATCAAGACCTTGCTTCAGTTTTTCGCGAGCACTTCTCATAATCCACCTCTTGTGGCCCCTGTGGTATCACGATCGGGGCGGAAATTGCAATAAAAAAGCATGGTATTCATAGGGTGTCGGGTCTATAAATAGCTGAAAATTCAAAAAGAAGCTACCGAAAGCAATGAAATTATGACCGGTTTGCCATTCCCCGAGATTGATCCCGTCGCCTTTAGCATCGGCCCCTTGCTGATCCGCTGGTACGCGCTGGCCTATCTGGCCGGTTTCATGGGCGGTTGGTTCTATGGCAGCTGGCTGGCCGACCTGGACCGCGACCGCCGCCCCAACCGCGAAGATATCGACAATATCCTGCCCTGGATGGTCTTTGGCGTCATTCTGGGGGGGCGTATAGGCTATGTGCTGTTTTATAACTTCCCCGAATACGCCGCCAACCCCATGAGCATTTTCAAGGTCTGGGAGGGGGGTATGTCTTTCCATGGCGGGCTTGCGGGGGTGGTCATCGCTATCCTGATTTTCTGCCGCCGGTATAAAATCAACCCCATGGCCATGGGCGATATCGTGGCGACCGTGGTGCCGATCGGTCTGTTTTTTGGCCGTATCGCCAATTTTATCAATGGCGAATTGTTCGGCCGTATCACGACCGTGCCATGGGCCCTGAACTTCCCCGCTGGCGGCGGCCTGCCGCGCCACCCCAGCCAGTTGTACGAAGCCTTTCTTGAAGGGATCGTGCTGTTCATCTTGCTGTTCTTTATGGCGCGCAATGCCAAGATCCGCCGCATGCATGGGGTTTTGTTCGGCACGCTGCTGATCGGCTATGGCCTGTCGCGTTTTATTGTGGAATTCGTGCGCGAACCTGACCCGCAATTGGGGCTGTTTGCCGAATACTTCTCGATGGGGCAAATCCTGTGCCTGCCGATGATAATCGCGGGCGTGGTGGTCATTCAATTCGCCCGTAAAAAGGATGCAGCCGCAAACGCCAAAAATGCCAACGCCTGACACTGCAGCAAAGACGAGCAAGAGACATGGCGATGACATCACCGCCTGCATCCGCGCCAGCGCGAACGGGTTGGGCGTGGACGCCTTCATGCAAATGGCGGCAGCAGCCTATTATGCAGGCGCGAAGCCATTTGGCCGCGAAGGTGATTTCATCACATCCCCCGAAATCAGCCAGATGTTTGGCGAGATGATCGCCCTATGGTGCGCCGATTTGTGGCAGCAGGCCGGCAAGCCCGGCCAAATCATGCTGGCCGAACTGGGGCCGGGGCGCGGCACCTTGATGGCCGACATCCTGCGCACCGCGCGCAACTGGCCGGATTTTCAGGCGGCATTGAACGTACATCTGGTCGAAACCAGCCCGCAGTTGCGCAAGGCGCAGGCGGCGGCACTGGACAGCATTCAGCCCGTCTGGCATGACAGCGTGGATACGCTGCCGCGCGATGCCTTCAGCCTGATTATTTCAAACGAATTTTTCGATGCCTTGCCAATATGCCAGCTGGTCTGGCAGGGCGGCGCGTGGCAGGAACGCTGCATTGTGTGGGATGATGCGGCGGGGCATCCGGCTTTTGCGGTGCGTCCGCTGGCAGATGCCGCACTGGCCGCGCAAGTGCCGCAGCATATCGCGCCCGCGGAGGGAGACATTTTTGAAATATCCCCCGCCAGCCGCGCCATTGCCCGTACGCTGGGGACGCATATTGCCAAGACGGGCGGGGCGTGCCTCGCCATCGATTACGGCCATGCCCGCAGCGCTTGCGGCGATACGCTGCAGGCCGTCAGCAAGCATAAATACGCGTGCGTGCTCGAAAACATCGGCCAGCAGGATATTACCGCCCATGTCGATTTTGCCGCACTGGCACTGGCCGCGGCAGGTGCGGGCACGCAAAGCTGGCCGGTCATTACACAGGAAAAATTCCTGAACAGTCTAGGCATCTCCGCGCGCGCCGAACAACTGGCGCAGAAAGCAACACCCCAGCAGCGCGGGCAAATACCGCTGGATCTGCACCGACTGACAGCGCCATCGGCGATGGGGAGTCTGTTCAAGGCCGTGTGCTGGACGCGGGCAGGGGACGACATCGCACCTGCGGGTTTTCAAGATCAGGAAAGGGGATAAGCTATGCGTTTTCTGACGACCGATCTGGAGAAAATTAAATACCTGCGTCACGGTTTTTTTACCCGCATCGGCGGGGCCAGCGCGGGCGTGTTCAGCGGCATGAACTGCGCGTTTTCATCCGGTGACGACCCCGATCACATCAACATGAACCGCGAAAAAGTCGCCGAAGCCATGGGCGTGACGGCCGATAAGCTGCTGACCCTGAAACAAATCCACAGCGCCAAGGTCGTGACCGTGGCGGAGCCATGGACATACCCGACCGCGCCGCAGGCCGATGCGCTGGTGACAAACCAGAAAGGCATCGCCATCGGCGTTCTTACGGCAGACTGCGCGCCTGTTTTATTTGCGGATCAAAAGGAGCGCGTCATCGGCGCTGCACATGCCGGCTGGAAAGGTGCGATCAGCGGCGTGATCGAGGCGACCGTTGCCGCCATGGAAAAGCTGGGCGCCACACGCGGCAACATCGTCGCGGCCATCGGCCCCTGCATTGGCCCGCAGTCATACGAAGTCGGCGCGGATTTTGATAAACCGTTTCTGGAACAAGACCCCGCCAATGGCCTGTTTTTCAGGCCCGCCGAGAAAGAGGGGCATCTGGTATTCGACCTGCCGGCATATACCGCACACCGCATCCGCCTGGCGGGCGTCGCTACCGTGCATGATACGCAGCAAGATACGCTGCCTAACGAAACGGCATTCTACAGCTATCGCCGCACCTGCCAGCGCGGCGAAAAAGACTATGGCCGTCAAATATCAGCGATTGTTATCCGGTAATTTTTAATTGGGTTTTTGCGGCACGCGCGATTTGATATTCGCCGGCTTGCCGACCGTCACGTCGTTTTGCGTTTGGGGGCGGGCGGTGTCTTCCGCATTTTTCACCACCTGCGCCACCTCGACCATAAAGCCCGCAAATTCGATAAAGTGTTTGCGGATTTTATTATATTCCTCGTACGTCACGCGGTCATGCTTGTCGTAGTTTTCCATGATGCGTACGGCGCGCAGCCCTGCATCGGCCATGCGGGCAGACGCATCGCGCGGCAACGACGCCAGATTTTCATCCGCGCATAGCGTTTTGAAAACGCCGTACAGGCTTTCAAGATGCGACGGATAAAACGTGTTCATCGCCGGCACGTCATCGACCGTTTTTTCGAGACGTCTGATCGCGGCATCCAAGAGGCGCGCGGTGAGGGCCTCTTTCTGCTCCGGCGTTTCGGCCTTGTGACGCATCAGCAGAGTGTATTTGTTCACGGCCATTTGCCATACGCCGTCACCCCGCGCGATTTTATCGGCGGTGTCGTTGAATTCCTTGGAAAGGCTCGCAAATGTTTGTGACATAGTCACAGGCTAGCAACGAGATTCGCTTATGTCAATTAGGTGTTTTTTCACGCATGGCGTCTATCTATTTGCCCGTCAAAACAGTAAGATCGTCGCCGGTCAGATCAATAACGGGGTACGCGCCATGAAACTTATTTCCTGCACCGCCAATCAACCGCTTGCCGAGGCGATCTCGTCGTATCTGGGCATCCCGCTGACCGAGGCGAACGTGAAGCGTTTCGCCGATCAGGAAATCTTTCTTGAAATTCTCGACAACGTGCGCGGCGAAGATGTTTTTGTCATCCAGCCCACATCGTTTCCGGCCAATGACCATATGATGGAACTGCTGATCATGATCGACGCGCTGAAACGCGGATCGGCACGCCGTATCACTGCGGTGATCCCGTATTTCGGCTACGCCCGTCAGGATCGCAAGACCACGGCGCGCTCGCCCATTTCGGCCAAGCTGGTCGCGAACCTCATCACCACCGCTGGCGCCGACCGCGTGCTGACGATGGATCTGCACGCCGGGCAAATTCAGGGCTTTTTTGACATTCCCGTCGACAACCTGTTTGCGGGCACGCCCGTTTTTGTGCCTTACATTCAGAAAGTCTGCAAAGTCGACAATCTGACGATCGTGTCGCCCGACGTGGGCGGCGTGGTGCGTGCGCGTGCCTTCGCCAAACGCCTGGATGATGCAGGCCTTGCCATCATCGACAAACGCCGCGAAAAAGCAGGCATTTCCGAAGTGATGCATGTGATCGGCGAAGTCGCCGGACGCGATTGCATCCTCATCGACGACATGGTGGATTCCGCAGGCACCATCTGCAACGCCGCAGCGGCCCTGATGGAACATGGCGCATCGTCTGTGCGCGCGGTTGCATCGCATGGCGTGTTTTCGGGCAGCGCGATCGAACGTATCGAAAAATCGCCGTTGACGGAAATGCTGGTCACCGACAGCATCAAGGCGACAGATAAAATCAAATCCTGCGCCAAGATCAAATACCTGACCGTCGCACCGCTGTTTGGCGAAGCCATCCTGCGCATCAGCGAAGAGCGTTCGGTATCATCGCTGTTTGATACCGTGACGGCCAGCGCGTAAATTCTGCATCGCACGCTTAAGGCTTGGGATTGTTCTTCGCCGCTTCCCGGCGCGGAATGACCCGCCCGTTGATATCCCAGATCAGGAAATCGGCGGCCTTGCCCGCGAGGATTCCCACGGTTTTGCCTGCAATCGCCGCGCCGGCCACCAGAAAGGCCGTGGCTGCCATAGGTGCCGCGGCAGGTACAGCCGCGGCGGCACCGAACAAACTGGCCAGAAAAACCGTACGCTCCACCAGCCTGCCACCGTTGCGCAGGCGGGCGGTGTTATAGATCGCTTCGTTAACCGGCGAGGGGCCCAGAAACGGGCGCAGGGCGATATAGCCCAACGTCGGCTGCATGTCCGATTTCTGCGCCAGCCAGTTAAAAACCTGTTTTATCATGGCAAATGCCTTTAAAAATGAACCCGTGACGTCATCAGGCCATATCCGGCCGGAGCTGTCCAGATACTGTTTATCCATATGATTTTACATGATATTTAAATGCGGGCCGACAGGGCGCCGCTGGCAGCCGCAGAAGATGGGGGTAAATTCATAATTCGCTTGATTTTCCAGCCGGATTGGCCTTATATACCCCGTCCTCGTCGCAGCACCCCTGGAGGCTGGGCGGGAGATACCTAAAACCAAACCGAAACAAAAGGATAAGATATCATGGCACAAAAAACTACGCTTGCGGCAGCCGCACGCGCGAAGGCCGGTAAGGGGGCCGCCCGTGCAGTACGTCGCGAAGGTAACGTTCCCGCCGTCATTTATGGCGACAACAAAGAGCCGATCTTGATCTCGATCAACGAACGCGCGCTTGTTAAAGAACTGTCCAACAAGAAATTCTTCACGCACCTGTGCGACCTGACCGTTGATGGCAAAACCATGCTGGTTCTGCCGCGCGATGTCCAGTTCCACCCCGTGAATGACCGTCCGGAACATGCAGACTTCCTGCGCGTTTCCGACAAGACGATCATCCGCGTCAGCGTACCGGTACGTGTCACGAACGAAAAAGCATCCGCAGGCCTGACCAAAGGCGGCGCGCTGAACATCGTTCACCATGAAATCGAAGTTTCCTGCAAAGCAACCGACATCCCCGAAGAATTCGTCGCAGATATCGGCGGTCTGGATCTCGGCGGTTCGCTGCATGTTGGCGATCTGAAACTGCCCAAAGGCGTAGAGCCGACCATGGGCGGTAACTTCACAATCATCACCGTCGTTGCACCGACCGCGATGAAAGCTGAAGCAGAACCGGCTGCCGCTGCTGCTGCTCCCGCTGCGGCTGCTGCCCCGGCAAAAGCTGCTCCGGCGAAGAAGTAATCGGTTCAGGGGCGGTAAACTGGTATGTGGCTGTTTGTCGGATTGGGCAATCCCGGCCAAAAGTACCAGCACAACCGTCACAATATCGGATTTATGGCGATGGACGTTTTCGTCCGTCGCCATAATTTTTCCGACTGGTCGAAAAAGTTTCAGGGCGAAATCGCATCCGGCACATTGGACGGCGAAAAGATTATTCTGCTGAAACCGCAAACCTTCATGAACCTCTCGGGTCAGTCGGTGCAGGCGGCGGCGGCATTTTATAAAATCGCGCCCGAAAACATCGTTGTTTTTTACGACGAACTGGATTTACAGCCCGGCAAGCTGCGCGTGAAAAAAGCGGGCGGCAGCGGCGGGCATAACGGCATCAAGTCGATCGACAGCCATCTGGGGCAGGACTACTGGCGCGTGCGCCTGGGTATCGGCCACCCCGGCGACAGAAACCTTGTCAGCAACTATGTGCTGGGGGATTTTGCCAAGGCGGACGATGCCTGGCTGACGCCGCTGTTGGATGCTTTGGCCGACCATGCGCCGCGCCTTGCGGATGGCGACATGGACGGATATATGAGCAAGGTGGCGCAGACATTGCAGCCGCCGCGCCCGCCCAAAGAAAAAAACGGACAAGAAGACAATAAAGCACAAGCACAGAAGGATTAATTAAAATGGGTTTCAATTGCGGTATCGTCGGCCTGCCCAACGTTGGCAAATCCACGCTGTTCAACGCGCTGACGGCGACGGCAGCGGCGCAGGCGGCCAACTATCCTTTCTGCACGATCGAGCCGAACGTGGGCCGCGTCGCGGTTCCCGATACGCGTCTTGATACCATCGCAAAAATCGGCAAATCGCAAAACATCGTGCCGACGCAGCTGGAATTCGTCGACATCGCCGGTCTGGTGCGCGGCGCGTCCAAGGGCGAGGGGCTGGGTAACCAGTTTCTGGCCAATATCCGCGAAACCGATGCCGTGCTGCACGTGCTGCGCTGCTTCGAAGATGAAAACGTCACCCACGTCGAAGGCGGCGTCGACCCTATCCGTGACAAAGAGATCATCGACACCGAACTGATGATCGCCGACATGGAAAGCCTGGAAAAACGCGTAGAGCCTCTGCGTAAAAAAGCCAAAGGTGGCGACAAAGACGCCGCCGTGCAAGTCGAAGTCATCGAACGCGCCCTGACCGAGCTGCGCGACGGCCGCCCCGCACGCATCGTCAAACGCGATAACGACGATCAGGAACGCGCGTTCCAGCAGCTGCAACTGCTGACGTCCAAGCCGGTTCTGTACATCTGCAACGTTCTTGAAAACGACGTTGAAAAGGGCAACAAGCACACCGAACGCGTGGCCGAAATGGCCAAGGCGGAAGGCGCCGGCCACGTCGTCATCTGCGCTGCGATTGAATCCGAAATCGCGCAGCTGGGCAGCGACGAAGAGAAAATGGAATTCCTCGCCACGATGGGCCTTGATGAACCCGGCCTGAACCGCGTGATCCGCGCGGGCTATCAGCTGCTCGGTCTCATCACGTTCTTTACCGTCGGGCCCAAAGAAGCGCGCGCATGGACGGTCCGCAAACAGTCCAAAGCTCCGCAAGCTGCCGGTGCCATCCACACCGATTTCGAACGCGGATTTATTCGCGCCGAAACCATCGACTTCAACGACTTCGTGACGCTGGGCGGCGAAACCGCTGCGAAAGAAGCGGGCAAAATGCGTTCGGAAGGCAAGGAATACGTCGTGAAAGACGGCGACATCATGCTGTTCCGCTTTAACGTGTAAAAATTTACTGTATACAATTTATAGTTGCAATACGTTTTTTCCTCCGTTAGCCTGTTATGAAACAGCAACGGGGGAAAAGATGACTATTCCAGCAAAAGCAGCCGAACGCGTACGGGCGGCGTTGAAACGCTTCCAGCCGATCCTGCAATCCGCGAAAACGCGTGACGTGAACGAATCCGACACGGTCGTGATCATTACCGACATGCTGGAATATGTTTTCGGCTACGACAAATATACCGAAATCACATCCGAACACGCCATTCGCGGCACGTATTGCGATCTGGCCGTCAAGCTGGACGGCAATATTGCGTTTTTGATCGAAGTCAAAGCCATCGGCCTTGAACTGAAAGAACAGCACATCAAGCAGGCCGTCGATTACGCCGCCAACCAGGGCGTCGAATGGGTATGCCTGACCAATGGCGACGAGTGGCGCATTTATAAACTGGGCTTCACTAAACCCATCAGCCACGAAATGGTGGTTAACTTTAACCTGCTGTCACTGAACAGCAAAAGCGCCGATGATATCGACACGCTTGGTCTTTTGGCGAAAGAGGGATGGCAGCGCGCACGGCTGGAACAACACCACAGCGTGCAGCAGATTGTGAACAAGTTCACGATTGGCGCTGTTTTGTTGTCAGAGCCTGTCGTGTCCGTCATTCGCCGCGAATTGCGCCGCTTGTCTGCTGCCGTCAAAATCGACGATGACGAAATCCGCGCATATCTGCAAAACGACGTCATCAAGCGCGACGTGCTGGAAGGAGACAAAGCCGTTACCGCCCGCAAACAGGTGGCGCGCGCCGAGAAAAACCAGCTCAGAAAACAAAAAGAAGCAGAGATCGCCGGCAACGAGGCCGGTATTGCGGCAGCTGCCGCTGCAAATGCTTCCGAAAGCGTTGAACAAAAAGTGGGCGCTGAAGCTTAATTTCCCAGATTAAGCCTTTTCACCAGCGAAGGGAGAGGGGCATAAGTCCATGACTTTAGGGTACGAATGAACATGGAAATGATGCCGATATGTTTTGCATGTAATTTGGAATGATACTTCATTTCAACAGTTTGCTGCATAAGTGCGGTATGGCCAAGTCCGTTCATTTGACGTATTTATGCTATAACCGCTATAATGAAGCTCTGGGGAGTTGGAGGGATTGTGCATGGCAGCAAAAGAGCCGCCCAACGGAAGCGACAAGCTTTCACCCACATTCAATGACATCAACGCCGAAGCAAAACCCGATTTGATGAGCGATGCGGAATATGCTTCCGCCCAGCGCGCCATGGCGCGTGATTATCTGGACGGTAAAGCGCCGCAGGAAAAACCTGCCTTAATGTACATCACCGGCCTGCCCGGCGCGGGCAAGAGCACTTTTGCCGCCGCCGCGCGCGCGAAAAAGCCGGAGCTGCAAAACGCTGTGCATATCAATTTCGACGAGTTGCGCGTGTACCATCCGCGCTATCACGAACATGTCAAAAAAGATGCCGTGAATGCCGCAGCGCGTATCGACATGGCAACCGAAAAACTGATCGGCTGGCTGGGCGAAGAAGCGGCGGCGCGAAAGCTTTCCGTTATCCTTGACGATGCAGCCATGGGGCAGGACATGACCCGCACGATTTTGGCGCCGTTCAAGGAAAATGGATACGACATCAGCGCCGTTGTCATCGCCGTGCCGTCGATTGTGGCGCGGCAGTCTGTGCATTTGCGTTTCGAAGAAAACTTCGCCGCCGCAAAGCAGGGGCAAAACGTCATTCCGCGGTGGGTTAACAAGGACGAGCAAGATTTTGCCCCCGCCGCGCTGGTTGAAACGGTGGAGACGTTAGAAGGCGACAAACTCGCCCGCCGCATGGTGGTGGTCGACCGCCAGAATAACCTGCTGTATGCCAGCAATGGACACGCGCCCGAAACGTCTGCGGCCGATGCCGTGAAGCAGGAAATGCAGCGCCCGCTGACCGCCGAAGAAACCATGGTGTATCAGAACAAAGCGATGATGATTTCTATTTTGATGCAGGCGCGAGAAGGGGGCATATCACCCAATGATAACGCCAGCCCGGGCGCTGCTGCAACGCAACAAAAGCCGCCCAAAAACCGGACGAAATTTTAAGCACAAAACCCGCCGCTTATGTCAACGACGCGCCGGATGGCTATAGGTCGGTGGGCAATTTTTTGGTAGGCTTGCGCATCCAATTTTATACGCAGGAGCGCGCGCCATGAAAATCCATACCGTCAAGTTCCACCCCGAAAAAGCACTGCTGAAAAAGCAGGATCAACTCGCATGGAAAATCGCCGCGCTGGCGGCCGCAACCAAGGATGAAGACCTCGACGCCGATGTCGTCGACATGGTGAAAAACCGTATCATCGACAACGCCGCCATTTCGATCGCCGCTGTCAACGAACATGCCGTCACGGTGGCACGCGACAAGGCGATGGCATCCGAAGGCATCGGCCGCGCGACCATTTACGGCCTGCCCCAGTCCCGCCTGTTCGGCCCGCGCGAAGCAGCGTTTGTGAACGCCGTCGCCGTTCGTTTCCGCGATCAGGACGACACGTATCTGGCCGCTGAATATTCGCACCCCGACGACAACATTTCGCCCATTCTGGCGGTGGCGCAGCAGTTGGGGATTGGCGGCAAAGACCTGATCCGCGGCATTGCGGTTGCGTATGAAATCCACGTCGCGCTGGTGGGCACCGGTAATGGCACGGGCATTTGCCTGCACAAACACAAAGTCGACCATATGACGCATATCGCGGCTGCAACGGCGGCCGGCCTCGGCGCCATGCTGCGCCTGCCGGTCGAGCAGATTTATCATACCGTCAACTTCGCGGTGCATAACGCCATTTCGTCGCGTCAATCGCGCAAGGGCGACATCGGCGCGCAAAAAGAATTCGTGCCCGGTTTCAGCGCGGAAATTTCCATCGATGCGCTGAATTCCGCCATGCACGGCCTGAAAGGCCCGAACCCGGTGTACGAGGGTGAAGACAGCATCATCCGCCGCTTCCTCGATGCCAAAAACAACCCCGATGCGGAATACAAGATCGAGCTGGCCGAGCCGGGCGACAAACTG
>VFQP010002936.1_pt1 | contig 18173 bp, 11 predicted proteins | sample 3512351 | NCBI WGS metagenome assembly VFQP01 (sample SAMN10412372, study PRJNA504923) | tailings metagenome | isolation source: Relicate 1 Philex TSF1 revegetated site | place: Philippines: Tuba, Benguet | collected 2017-08-29
AGTCCCTTTTTGACGGGCCAAAAAGGAACCAAAAACCCCCTTCGCCGGACACGATCCGATGCGATGAAGCCGCATCGGTCCCCTGTGCTTCTCGGTCCACGAGGCACGCAGCCCAAACTCGCTGCGCTCAGACATGGGCTGCTCTCCGGCCCCGCGCCCCTGCGATGCTCGGCTCGCTTTACGGCTCGAACAGATCAAGATCAAGATCAAGATCAAAAGCACCAGCAACAGCAACAGCAACAGCAACAGCAACAGCAACAGCATGCGCGCTGCGAGCGTGCGGTGGCACGCTGTTCCAGCTCATCGGAGCACCGACGTTCACCCGTGCAGGCGGCATCCTGCGCCGCCGGCCCGAAGCTCACAGACCTGCGCGATGACCTCGTCTTCGGCGTGCCGCCGCAGCAGAAACGAACCCGATTCGCCTCCGCCAGCACACGCCAACATTCGATCCGAGCCTCGTCATGACGCACGCCCCCCGCCCGCTCACCCTGCACCCCGACCGCCTGTTCCCGCCCGAGCCGACACAGCGCGCCATTGCGCGCCGGCTACATGCCGAAGTCGCGCAGCTGCCGATCGTCAGCCCCCACGGCCACACCGACCCGGCCTGGTTCGCAACCGACATCCCGTTCGCCAACGCGACCGAACTGCTGCTGGTGCCGGACCACTACGTCTTCCGCATGCTCTACAGCCAGGGGGTGGACCTGGATGCGCTGGGCATCCCACGCGCCGACGGCTCGCGCGCCGACGTCGATCCGCGCGCAGCCTGGCGTGTGTTCGCCGAGCGCTGGACGCTGTTCCGCGGCACACCGTCGTCGATGTGGCTGGATCACGTGTTCCACGATGTCTTCGGCTTGCGCCAGCGGCTCTCGGCGGCGACGGCCGATGCGTACTACGACACCATCACCGCCGCGCTGCAGACGCCGGAGTTCCGGCCGCGCGCGTTGTTCGAGCGCTTCAACATCGAGGTCATCGCGACCACCGAGTCGCCGCTCGACCCGCTGACCCACCACGCGACGATCCGCGACAGCGGCTGGTGGGGCCGTGTGGTCACCGCCTACCGGCCGGACCCGGTGATCGATCCGGAGCACGAGCAGTTCCCCGATGCGCTGCGCCGGTTCGGCGAGATCACCGGCGAAGACGTCTTCGAGTGGACCGGCTACCTGCGCGCGCATCGCCAGCGGCGTGCGTTCTTCGCTACGCACGGCGCCACGTCCACCGACCACGGCCACCCGAGCTGCGCGACCGCGGACCTGTCCGACGCCGACGCGCGCCGCCTGTTCGACACCGTCGTACGCGGCGCAGCGACACCGGCCGAGGCCGAGCTGTTCCGCGCGCAGATGCTGACCGAGATGGCCAGGATGAGTCTCGACGACGGGCTGGTCATGCAGATCCATCCCGGCTGCTTCCGCAACCACAACCGGGATCTGTTCGCCCGCTACGGCCGCGACAAGGGCGCCGACATCCCGCTGCGCACCGACTACGTACAGGCGCTCAAGCCGCTGCTCGATCGCGTCGGCAACGCGCCGGGCTTCACCCTGATCGTGTTCACGCTCGACGAAAGCACCTACGCGCGCGAGCTCGCGCCGCTGGCCGGCCACTATCCCTGCCTGTTCCTCGGACCGGCCTGGTGGTTCCACGACGCGCCCGAGGGGATGTGGCGTTTCCGCGAACAGACGCTCGCCAGCGCCGGCTTCTACAACACCGTCGGCTTCAACGACGACACGCGCGCCTTCCTCTCGATTCCCGCGCGGCACGACGTCGCACGCCGTGTGGACTGCGCATTTCTTGCGAAACTCGTCGCCGAACACCGCATCGACGAAGACGAGGCCGCCGAGGTCGCCGTGGATCTCGCCTACCGCCTGCCGAAACAGGCCTACCGGTTGTGATCGCGCGGCCCACCGCCACGCCGTCGACAACCCCTCATCCCGCCCAGGAGATCACGATGACCGGACGCATCCGCTCCGCCCTCGCCCTGCCCCTGCTGCTGCTCGGCCTCGCAGCGGCCCAGGCCGCCGATGTGCCGCGCGGCACGCCGGCGGCGACCACGGCGACCACGCTCAAGGATGCCTACCGAGGCGATTTCCTGATCGGCACCGCGGTCAACGACGACATCGTCGCCGGTCGCGACCCGCGCACCGAAGCCCTGGTGCCCCGGCACTTCAACGCCCTGACCGCCGAAAACGTGATGAAGGCGGAGGTGCTGCACCCCGAGCCCGGCGTCTGGAACTTCGGCCCTGCCGATGCCTTCGTCGCCTACGGCGAACGCCACGGCATGTACCTGATCGGCCACACCCTGGTGTGGCACAACCAGACACCGGCCTGGTTCTTCGAACGCGACGACGGCACGCCTGCACCGCCCGCGCAGATGGCCGAGCGCCTGCGCGCCTACATCGAGGTGGTCGCCGGGCGCTATGCCGGCCGCGTGGATGCCTGGGACGTCGTCAACGAGATCATCGGCGAGGACGGCGACTATCGCGACACGGTGTGGACCCGCGCCTTCGGCGGCGACGGCGATGCCGTGGTGCGCCACGCGTTCGAGGCCGCCAGCCGCTACGCCCCCGATACCGCGTTGTACTACAACGATTTCAACGCCTGGCGGCCGGAGAAGCGCGCCGGCATCGTGCGCATGGTGCGGATGCTGCAGGACGCCGGCATCCGCATCGACGGCATCGGCATCCAGGGCCATTGGGGCCTGAACTACCCGTCGCCCGACGACATCGAGGCCTCGATCGAGGCCTACGCCGCGCTCGGGGTCAAGGTGATGATCACCGAGCTCGACGTCGACGTGCTGCCGCTGACGCGCGAGGGCCAGATCATCGGCACCGGCATGCTGCACCCGCAGTTCCAGCTGCCCGAGTTCAAGCGCTATCTCGATCCCTACCGCAACGGACTGCCGGCCGAGGTGCAGCAGCAACTGGCCGATCGCTATGCCGAGCTGTTCCGCCTGTTCCATCGCAAGCGCGACGTCATCGACCGCGTCAGCGTCTGGGGCGTCGAGGACGGCATGTCGTGGAAGAACGACTACCCGATTCCGGACCGCATCAACTACACCCTGCTGTTCGACCGCGAACGCCAGCCGAAGCCGGCGCTGGAGGCGGTGCTGGCAGTGCCCGCAGAGGCGGTGTCGCGCTGAAGTGCTCGTCGTCGTTCCCGCGGCTCTCAACAGCCGAATGGCTGCTCAGGCGGGAACCCAAGGGCCTGGCGGTTCGAGGTGCAACGTCCAGGGATCGCCTGACCATTCGGCCTTCCAGGGAACCTTTGAACAGGTCCGCTCCTGCTCGTCATTCCCGCGAACGCGAAAATCCAGTGCCTTTTGGGTTCAATCGCCTGATTCCCGCAAACACACACACGCGCCTTTCAACAGCCGACTCACTTATCAATTCATGGACCTGGGCTCTCTGGACGGCGACGCCCATGGATGCCCGCGTGACCAGCCGTTCGGCTGTCGAGAGCCGCGGGAATGGCGAGGGCTTGGTCAATCCTGGTAGCGCTTTCCCTTGGCGACTGCCTGAGCGGGCCAGGCGAGTAAGCCGACCAATCCCGTCATTCCCGCGCAGGCGGGAATCCAGGGACGTTGGGGCTCGCGGGCGCGATGCTGTCGATCGCGCATTCGCGGGGATGACGGAACAGGCATCGAACAGCGGCTGGCGCCATGGCGCCGGTCACTCGCTACCACTGCCCCTCGTCGAACGACCCTGTCTGCATACGCGCACACAGGGCTCTCGCGCCTCAAACGGCGACGAGCGCCCGTGCGACGTCGGCCGGCGTGCCGGCCCCGAGCTCCGCATACGCATGCACCAGCGCATCGACCACCTGCACATCGCCGGCCACGGAACCGAACATTGCCTCGATGGCGAGGAGCGCGGCCACATCACGTGGCGCGTCATCCGTCATCGCGATACCCAACTCCGCGAGCGTCGCCGCCATCGGATCGTCCAGCGCGACGCCGGCCTGGGCCTGGCGCCGGACGAAGTGCATCCATGCGGCGAGCGGCAAGCACAGCCGGTCGATGCGCCGGCCTGCGGCGAGCGCGTCGTGGAGGGTGCCGAACAGACGTACCGGCAATTTCTGCGTGCCGTCCCAGGCGATCTGCGCGAGCCGATGGCGGATCGCCGGATTGCGGAACCGGGCGAGGATCGCGTCGATGTAGGCCCGGGCGTCGAAGCCGTCCATCGGCGCGAGCGTCGGCGCGATGTCTTCGCGCATCAGGCGCTCCACGAACGGGGACAACGCCGGATGCCGCATCGCGTCACTGACGGTTTCCAGCTCGAGCAACAGGCCGAGATAGGCCAGCGCACTGTGCGAACCGTTGAGCAGGCGGAGCTTGGCGCAATCCCAGCCGGCGATGTCGCCGCTGAGGATCACGCCGGCGCGTTCCAGCGGCGGCCGGCCGTTGCAGAACGCGTCCTCGACCACCCACTGCGTGTACGGCTCGCGCTGCACCGGCCAGGCGTCGTGCAGGCCGAGCGCGGTGTCGACGTCGGCGCGCAGCGCCTCGTCGGTGGCCGGGGTGATGCTGTCGACCATCGAGCGCGGAAACGTCACGTGCGTGTCGATCCACGCCGCGAGTTCGGCATCGAACTGGCGCGCGTACTGCAGCACCGCCCGCCGCAGACGTCCGCCGTTGTCGGCGAGGTTGTCGCAGCTCAGTACCGTGTACGCGGACAGGCCGTGCGCCCGCCGCAGGGCGAGCCCGGCGACGACGACGCCGATCGCGCTCGACGGGGAGGCCGGCGTGGCGAGATCACGGACGATATCGGGATGCGCGAGATCGACGCCGTCAGCGGACAGGCAATAGCCCTTCTCAGTCACCGTCAGCATCACCAGGCGCACATCCGGGTGCGCCAGTCGCGCAAGCACCGCGTCGCGTTCGTCGGCCGCGCACAGCACCTCGCGCAGCGCGCCGATCACACGCAGCGTCGGTCCGCCGTCACGCAGCGCCAGCGTGTACAGGCCGTCTTGCGGACGCAGCGCATCGCGCACGTCGGGATTGCGCAGCGACACACCGCAGATCGCCCAGGCCGGGTCTTCGCCCAGCAGATCGTCGATGTAGACGGCCTGGTGCGCGCGGTGGAAGGCGCCGACCCCCAGATGGACGATGCCGATGCGCGTGCCGGCGCGATCGAAGGCCGGGCGCGCCACCGCCGGCGGCAGCGCTGCCAGCGTGTCGTCCGACAGACGCGGCAGGCTCATCGCTTGTCGCGTGCGTAGGGGCCGAGCGTCACGCCGACGAAGCCACCGGCGTCGTCGGTGCTCAGCATCGTGGCGTCCGCGCCCTCGAGCAACGGCTGCCAGTCACCGTCGTCGGCCGCGAACGCGAACGCGATCTCGCCTTCGTCACCCGAGATCCGCAGGCGCAGCGCGTCGGCCGCGGGCAGCGTGCGCGTGGCGAGCAGCTCGACAGGCGCGCCCTCGCCCTTGGCGCGTTCGACGAACAGTTGCAGCGCATCGTCGGCATCGCGACGTGCACCGACGACGTACCAGTGGTTGCCGCTCTGGAATGCCGCCAATCCTGCGGCGAAGCCTTGCGCCGGCGGCGCGAGTGCGGCGCTGGCCTCGAACACCAGATGCTGCTGGCGACGCGCGAGGAACGACGGATTGCCCAGCGTGTCGAGGCCTTCGCGCAGCGGATGGATCGCCAGCCTGCCCGGGTGCGAGGCGAGATCCGCCCAGTCGCGTTTGGGCACGCGCACGAACATCCACTCGCGTCCGAGCTGCGGTGCATCGAATTCATCGCGCACCGTGAAGTTGCCCGACATCGGCGCCTGCTCGGCCGTGCGCGTCATCCACGACGGCGCCGGCAGCGTGTACGGAATGGTCTCGCCCAGCGGCAGGATCGTCGGCCAGCCGTCTTTCCAGGTCACCGGCAGCAGGAAGGTCTCGCGTCCGGTGTTGTACTGGCGCACGTCGTAGTTGCGGCTGGCCAGGAACACCGCCCACCAGCTGCCGTCCGGGCCTTCGACCATGTCGACGTGGCCGGCATTGGTGATCGGAAGATCACGATCGGCGGGCAGATCGCGCTGGGTGAGGATGGGATTGCGTTCGTAGGGAATGTACGGGCCCCAGACATCGCGGCTGCGCAGCACCACCTGTGAATGCTGCGGGCCGGTGCCGCCCTCCGCGTTCGACAGCACGTACCAGCCGTCGACCTTGTAGATGTGCGGGCCCTCGATCCAGATCGGGTTCTCCTCGGGCTTCACGCCGCCGTCGATCAGCACCTTGCGCGGCCCGAACGGCTTCAGCGTCTCGATGTCGATCGCCTGCATCCAGATCGCGCGGTGGCCGTCGTAGCGCACCGGCACCTCGGGCTCGTCGTTGTTGAGGATGTAGGCACGCCCGTCGTCGTCGAAGAACAGCGAGGGATCGATGCCGCCGATGCCCGGCAGCCACACCGGGTCCGACCACGGCCCGGCCGGATCGGTCGCGGTGACGATGAAGTTGCCGCCGCCATCGACCGAGGTGTTGACCACATAGAACGTGCCGTCGTGGTACTCGATGGTCGGCGCGAACACGCCGCGCGACAGGCCGAGGCCGTCAAAATGCAGCTGGCCGGGCCGATGGATCGCACTGCCCACCTGGGTCCAGTGCACCAGGTCCTCGCTCTCGAACACCGGGATGCCCGGGAAGTAGGTGAAGGTGGAATGCACCATGTAGAACTTGCCGCGCGCGGCGACGATGCTCGGATCGGAATGGAAACCGGCGAGGATCGGATTGCGGAAGTGGCCTTCGGGCAGCGGCAGCTCGAACGCCCGGTCGCGGCCGGTGTATTCGAACCAGTCGAACAGCACGGGCGGCGCGGCGACCGCCGCTCCCTCGTGCGCAGATGCGCTCGTCTGTGCGGATGCATTGCCGCCCGCCATCGCCGACAGCGCCGCCAGCGCAACCGCCATGAGGGGGCGGGTACGCTTGCGTCGCCGAGCCTGCGGCCTTCGATCGCCCAAGGCGCGGTGAGCCGCGTCGACGTCGCCGAGTCTCTCCGGTGTGCTTCCGGATCCCCTTCCACCCGCACATGCCGCGTCCATCGTCGATCGCATCATTCCGCCCTCCTCCGTGTCGTTACCAGTCCCACATCGCCCCGTCTTCGAGACGGGCGATCGGCAACTGCTTCGGGCTGTAGGGATATTTCGCCGCCAGTGTTTCGTCGATCTCCACACCGTGCCCCGGCGTGTCGCCGACATGCAGCCGGCCCTCGCGGAACACGTAGTCGTGCGGAAACACGTCATTGGCCTCGTCGCTGTGGAACATGTACTCCTGGATGCCGAAGTTCGGCACCCAGGTATCGAAGTGCAGCGCGGCGCCCATCGTCACCGGCGACAGGTCGGTCGCGCCGTGGAAGCCGGTGCGCACCTGGTGCAGGCCGGCGAAATCCGCGAGCCGGCGGATGTGGGTGATGCCCCCGCCGTGCACGATGGTGGTGCGGATGTAGTCGATCAGCTGCTGCTCGATCAGGTGCTTGCAGTCCCAGATCGAGTTGAACACTTCGCCTACCGCCAGCGGGGTCACCGTGTGCTGGCGGATGATCTCGAACGAGCGCTGGTTCTCGGCGGGCGTCGCGTCCTCCATCCAGAACAGCCGGTAGGGTTCGAGCCCGCGACCGAGCCGCGCGGCCTCGATCGGGGTGAGCCGGTGATGCACGTCGTGCAGCAGCTCGACGGCGGTGCCGTGGTCGGCGCGCACGCGCTCGAACAGTGCCGGCACGGTCTCCAGATACCGCGGCGTGTTCCATTCGGTCTCGGCCGGCAGTTCGCTCTCCGCGGGCTCGTACGGCTTGCCGCCCGACGAGATGCCGTAGGCCTTCTTGACGCCGGGCACGCCGCACTGCGCGCGCACCGCGAGGAATCCCTTGTCGATGTACGCACCCACCGCGTCGCTGGCCTCGGCGATGTCGCGGCCGTTGGCGTGCGCATAGACCAGCGCCCCCTCGCGCGAGCGGCCGCCGAGCAGCTGGTACAGCGGCAGGCCGGCCATCTTGCCGAGGATGTCCCACAGCGCGACGTCGACCGCGGCGATCGCCGTCATCGTCACCGGGCCGCGCCGCCAGTAGGCGCCGCGGTAGAGGAACTGCCACAGGTCCTCGATGCGGCCGGCATCGCGGCCGATCAGGTTCGGCACCACGTGGTCCTGCAGGTACGAGGCGACCGCGAGCTCGCGGCCATTGAGCGTGGCGTCGCCTAGCCCGGTCACACCGGAGCGGGTGACGATCTTCAACGTGACGAAGTTGCGGCCGGGACAGGTGACGATGACCCGGGCCTCGACGATCTCGCGGTCGCGGTTCGAGCTGTAGGGGCTCGGGTCGTGGGGACTGGAAGTCGGCATGGTGGCTCCCGGAACAGTCATTCGGAGGGTGGATCGGGTCGCGCCGCGCCGAGCGCGCGGGGACGCGGTGCAGGCATGTCGGTCAGCGGATCTCGATCTCGAACGGGCCGGCCGGCTGATCCGCGGCATCGAACAGATTCACCAGCGGCGCGTCGGCCCAGGCGTAGCGCACGCGCACCGGCGTCGGGCCCGCGTCGGCGCGCAGGCGCACGCGATCGCCTTCGACGCGGGCATCGACGAAGCGGCAACTGTCGCTCTGCGCGCCGCACAGCTCGAAACCGACAGGCCCGGCGGCGCCGTGCACGAACAGCCCGCCTTCGACGTCGGCGAACGTCACCACCACGTCGTCGCCCTCGCGGCGTGCCTGTTGCGGCACCGGACCGGAGGGCGCGATGCGCTCGCCGTACACCGCGTGCCGCGCGGCGCGCGCGAGCCGCTTGCCGAGCACCTGCTTGTTCGCCGGATGAATGTCGTAGCGGTCGCCGATGTCGATCGTCACCGCGAGCGCCGTGTCCGGATCCCCGGCAACGGTGCGTTGCGCCTCGCGCAGGGCCGCCCAGTCGCTGTCGCCGGGCGCGTCGGCAGGCGTGCCGTAGTTGGCCAGCTGGACGACCAGGAACGGCAGTTCGGGATTCCCGAAGCGGCCGCGCCAGTCGTCACGCAGCCCGCGCAGCAGGCCCGCGTAGGCATCGGCCTCGAAGGTGTTCGATTCGCCCTGGTACCAGAGCATGCCGCGCAGGCGCATGCCGGCCAGCGGCGCGATCATGCCGTTGTACAGCGTCGACAGCCCGGCCGCGGACTGCCACGGCGCGCGTGGCGGCGAGCCGACCGCGTCTGGCACCACGCGATAGCGCCAGCCGCCATCGAGCGGCACCGTGCTGCCGTCGGCGAAGTTCAACGCATGCACGGACGCCGGCCCGGACAGTCCGCCTTCGCGATAGGTGTCGAGCACGTTGACGACGATGTGGTTGTCGCCGGCGTGCAGCAGGCCCTGCGGCAGCGCATAGGCGCGCGGCGTGCCTGCGCCGTAGGTGCTGCCGACGGCCTGGCCGTTGACCCAGGTGGTGTCCATCTCATCGGCCGGGCCGAGCACGAGGGTCGCCGGCTGCGCCGCCTGGTCCACCGTCAGCCTGACCTGCGTGCGATACCAGAGCATGCCGTCGAAGGCGGCGAGTTCGGGCACGCCCCAGCGCTCCCACGCGCCGAGATCGGCCGGCGCATCGCGCCAGTCCGCGCCGCGTGCGTCGCCGTCCCAGGGGCGATCACCGGTGGCGATGCCCGGACGCTGCTGCCACCAGCCCGTCCACACCTCGCCCCAGCGCGCGACAGCGGCTTCGGGCGTGTCGGCGTACAGCGCCAGCACATCGAGTTCGGCATCGAGTCCGCCGCCGGCACGCAGCGCCTCGGCACTGGTCCAGGCCTGGATGCGCGAGCCGCCCCAGGCCGCGTTGACCAGGCCCATCGGCACGTCGATGGTCTTCTGCAACTCGCGCGCGAAGTAGTAACAGGCGGCGGAGAAATCACGGATCGAATCCGGGCTGACGGTCTGCCACCGGGTGTCGGCGCCGAAGCGCGTCTGCGGCGCCGGGTGGCCGGCCTGCGGCACCGTCAGCAGGCGGATCGTGTCGCTGGCCGCGCCGGCGATCTCGGCGCGCGCGTCGAGCGAACGCCAGACCTGCAGCTCCATGTTCGACTGGCCGGAGCACAGCCAGACATCGCCGACCAGTACGTCGGCAACCGTGCGCGACACCTCGCCGGCACGTGCGGTCAGCATGTGCGGCCCGCCGGCAGGCAATGCCGGCAACTCGACCGACCAGCGCCCCGATGCATCCGCGCGGGCGCTGCGACGGTGGCGCGCCAAGCCCACCTGCACGGCCGCACCGGGGGCAGCCTCCCCCCAGATGCGGATCGGCTGGTCGCGCTGCAGCACGGCGTGATCCTGGAACAGCGGATGCAGCAGCGCCGCGTCCGCGTCGTCGGCCGCCGCCGGCGCGAACGCGGCGAGACCCAGCAGCAGCGTCGCCAGCGCGATGCGCGCATGCGCGGCAACCGGGCGGTGCATCGAATCTAGCGCCCTGCGCTTCACTGCGTGTCCCCGGGCGCGTGCGGAAATTCCAGCGCCTTGTAGTGCTCCAGCGGATGCGGCGGCGGCGCGACGCCCGCCGGAAGCTGCAGACCCGAGATCGACTGGAAATACGCGATGCTGGCATCGCGCCACCACTGCGCCTCGTTCTGCTGGATCGCGAGAAACGCAGCGACCTGCGCATGCCGCGCCGCATCGATGCGGCCGTCGAGGTCGGCCCAGGTCGCGCGCATGGCGCGCACAGCGCTCACGCCGCGGTCGTAGCGCAGCACCAGCTCGTCCCACAGCGGGCGTCCACTGCGCATCGGATGGGTCCAGGGCACGTGGTGGAACCACAGCAGGAATTCCTCGGGCGTGCGCGCGACATCGTCGAACACCTCCGCCACCGGCGGCGCGTACTGCGACACCGCATCGCTGCCACGACGCGTGCGGTCGAAGCCGATGCCGTTCGCGTCCGCGCGGTGGAAATACACCGACGTCCAGTCCGCACGCGGGCCGCCTTCGACCCACGGCCCGGGGCCATAGTGGTGGCCGCGGCCCATCACGTGGTGCAGGCCCAGCGCGCCGGTGTAGTCCACCACCGCCTCGCGCGAGACCATCATCATGCCGACCACCGGCTCGACGACCGCCGGATCGTTGGAAAACGTCATCCGCGTCCACTCGACGGCGATGTCGCGCGAGGCCAGATCAGGATTCCAGGCCAGGCGACCGAACGCGTACCAGTTGGCCTGGTCGAAGTGCGAGCCGCTCCAGTTGCGGTCGCTGCCGATGTTGGCGACACCGGCGATGCCGGTCAGCGCGTGGCCGTCGAGCGAGCCGTCGATCACCCGCGCGACGGTCGAACCCGGCCCCTGCACATGGGTGTCGGCGTCCAGCACCTCCTCGTACAGCGGCGCCTTGTAGGCGAGATGCGTCGAGAAGCCGAGGTACTCCTTGGTGATCTGGAATTCCATCATCAGCGGCGTCCTGGGCATTGCGCCGAACAGCGGATGGAAGGGCTCGCGCGGCTGGAAATCGATCGGCCCGTTCTTCACCTGCACCAGCACGTTGTCGCGGAACGTGCCGTCGAGTGGCACGAATTCGTTGTAGGCCTGCTTGGCGCGGTCGACCGGCTCCTCGTCGGAATAGACGAACGCGCGCCACATCACCACGCCGCCGTGCGGCGCGACCGCGTCGGCCAGCATGTTGGCGCCGTCGGCATGGCTGCGGCCGTAGTCCTGCGGGCCGGGCTGGCCTTCCGAATTGGCCTTGACCAGGAAGCCGCCGAAATCGGGAATCAGCGCGTAGACCTCGTCGGCCTTCGCGCGCCACCAGCGCTGCACACCGGCATCGAGCGGATCGGCCGTCGCGAGGCCGCCGATCTCCATCGGCGCACTGAAGCGTGCGCTCAGGTAGACCTTCATGCCGTAGGGCCGCAACACGCCGGCGATCGCCGCGACCTTCTCCAGATACATCGGCGTCAGCACCTCGGCATTGGCGTTGACGTTGTTGAGCACGGTGCCGTTGATGCCGATCGAGGCATTGGCGCGCGCATAGTCGGTGTAGCGCGGGTCGAGCCAGCCCGGCAGGCGGTGCCAGTCCCAGATCGACTGGCCGGAATAGCCGCGCTCGACATAGCGGTCGAGATTGTCCCAATGGTTGAGCACGCGCAGGGCTAGACGCGGCGCTTCGCGGATGTCGAGCCCGTCGAGCGGTCGACCGGTCTGCAGCAGGCGCAGCAGATGGAAACTGCCGTACAGCGCGCCGACGTCGCTGTTGGCGGCGACGACCGTCGTCGCATGACCGCCGACGTCCACGCTGCGGATGCGGTAGCCCTCCTCGCCCAGGTCCTCGAGATCCAGGCCCAGCGCTGCGATCTGCGGCGACGAGGCCGGCGTGCCGACCAGCAGCGCGCCGGCCCGGTTCACCCGGTCCGCCTGCGCCGGCGCGGTGCCCGATACGCCGGCGAGACCGCGCAGCAGTTCACGCTGCGCCGCCATCTGCACGGGCGTCGCGGCCGGACTCACCAGCTGGCGGATGCGCGCGGTCGTTGCCGTGTCGGCACTGGCCGGCGCATAGCGCAGCCACAGGTCGTAGCCGTCTTCGGCCTGCGCGGTGGCCGCGGCCGCCAGCAAGACGAGCCACGCCATCGCGGCAGCGAGGGGACGCGAGCACCACATCCGACGCGTCTCGCCGGCTGAATGGGTTAGCGGTAACATCATCGACATCTGGATTCCCTCCCCGGAACCGGCTTTCATGCACATGGGCCCGCCGCGCACGACAGGCAGGGCCCGTCGCTTGGCGAGTGAAGGAACGAGCGTTGGAGAAGACGAAGAAATCGGTCCGCCGCAAGACGCGCGGCGTCACCATCGCCGAAGTGGCCGAACTCGCCGGCGTCTCGCCGATGACGATCTCGCGGGTGATCAACGGCCAGGGCAAGGTGCGCGAGAGCACCCGGGAACGTGTGATGCGCGCGGTGCGCGAGTTGAACTACACGCCCAACCTCGCCGCCAGTTCGCTCGCCGCGGCCCAGCACACACGCATCGCGCTGGTCTACACCAATCCCAGCGGCGCGTATCTGCGCGAACTGCTGCTGGGCCTGCTGCGCGTGGCCTCGGGCACGGCGATCCAGCTGGTCATCGACTACTGGGACGAGCTCGACGCCGATGCCGAGCGCAAGGCCGCGCGTGCGCTGGCCAAGCGCGTCGACGGTGTGATCCTGCCGCCGCCGCTGTGCGAATCGAAGGCCGCGGTGACCGAATTCGTACGCGCCGGCGTGCCGGTGGTGGCGATCGCCTCCGGCCGCTTCAGTGACGACATCTCCTGCGTCCGCGTCGACGAGTTCCGCGCCGCCAAGGAGATCACCGGGCATCTGATCGAACACGGCCACACCCGTATCGCGTGCATCAAGGGCGGCACCTATCTCAGTGCCACGGCGCGCCGGTTCGAGGGGTTCAAGGCGGCGCTCGACGAGGCCGGCATCCCGCTCGACGCGAGCCTCGTGCAGCAGGGCGACTACACCTACCGCTCGGGTCTTGCCGCCACCGAAACGCTGCTGGCGCTGCGCAAGCCGCCGACCGCGATCTTCGCCAGCAACGACGACATGGCCGCCGCGGCGATTTCGGTCGCCCACCGGCGTGGCCTCGATGTGCCGCGCGACCTCTCGGTCGTCGGATTCGACGACAGCTCGGCCGCCACGACGGTCTGGCCCGAGCTGACCACGATCAATCAGCCGATCGAGGCGATGACCAATACCGCGATCGAGGTGCTGGTGCGCGGCATCCGCCGCAACGACGCCAGCACCCGCGTGCTGGCCGATCACGTGATCGCACACCGGCTGATCGGTCGCGATTCGGTCGCGAAGCCGCCGCGCTCGAAGTGAGCGCGACACGCCGGACGGCGGGGCCGCCACGCGCGCGGACGTCGGTCCGGTGTGTGCGCGGGCGGCCCCTGACTTCATGCGGTCCGGTCCTCAGCGCAGCAGGTACTGGTTGAGCAGGTTCTCGTAGGCTTCCTGGCGGCCGCTGCGCTGCTGCGGCTCGCCGGCCTTCGAGGCGATGCCGTGCAGGTCGGCCAGCGACAGCCTGCCGTTCTCGAACGCCTGACCATCACCGGCGTCGAAGCTCGCGTAGCGTTCCTTGCGCCACTGCTCCCACGGGGATTTCTCCAGCAGCGCGTGCGCGACTTCGAGGCCGCGCGCGAATGCGTCCATGCCGCCGATGTGCGCGATGAACAGGTCTTCCATGTCGGTCGATTCGCGGCGCGGCTTGGCGTCGAAGTTCAGGCCGCCTTCCAGCCCGCCCTGGCGCAGCACGACCAGCATCGCGCCGACGGTGTCGTAGAGATCGGTCGGGAACTGGTCGGTGTCCCAGCCGTTCTGCGCGTTGCCGCGGTTGGCGTCGATGCTGCCGAGCAGGCCGTGATCGCTGGCCACCTGCAGATCGTGCTCGAAGGTGTGACCCGACAGCGTGGCGTGGTTGGCCTCGATGTTGAGCTTGAAGTCCTTGTCGAGTCCGTGTTCCTTGAGGAAGCCGGCGACGGTCGCGCTGTCGAAATCGTACTGGTGCTTCATCGGCTCCATCGGCTTGGGCTCGATGAGGAAATTGCCCTTCAGGCCGATGCTGCGGCCGTAGTCGCGCGCCATGGTGAGGAAGCGGGCGAAGTGCTGCAGCTCGCGCTTCATGTCGGTGTTGTGCAGGCTGGCGTAGCCCTCGCGGCCGCCCCAGAACACGTAGTGCTCGCCGCCCAACTCGACGGTCGCGTCGAGCGCGGCCTTGACCTGCACCGCCGCGCGCGCGACGACCGCGAAGTCGGGATTGGTCGACGCGCCGTTCATGTAGCGCGGATGCGAGAACAGGTTCGCCGTACCCCACAGCAGCTTCATGCCGGTCGCCTGCTGGCGCTCCTTGGCCAGTGCCACCATGTGCTTGAGGTTCTTCTCGTAGGCGCCGATGTCGTCGGCGTCCGGCGACAGGTCGACATCGTGGAAGCACCAGTACGGCACGCCGAGCTTGGTGAAGAACTCGAATGCCGCATCCAGCTTGGCCTCGGCCGCCGCCAGCGGCTCACCGCCATCCCAGGGAAAACGCCGCGTGCCCGGCCCGAACGGATCCTGTCCGGAATTGCAGAACGTGTGCCAGTAGCAGACCGCGAAACGCAGGTGCTCGGCCATCGTCTTGCCGCCGATGCGGCGATCGGCCTCGTAGACCTTGAACGCGAGCGGATTGTCCGAGTCGCGGCCCTCGAACGGGATGGTGCCGATGCCGCTGAAGTATTCGCGGCCGCCGATGAAATGCTGTGCGCTCATGTGGGGTTCTCGTGGAGTGCGTGGAAGGAAACGTGGTCGGAGTGGTCACATGCGGAACGTGCTCGCGCGCGCGCCCGTCAAGGCGACGGCGATGGCGCCGCGTAGAGCGGTCGCACGGCGTCGAGATGCCGCAGGAACCGCTGGTAGGCAGGCTGGTAGGCGCGCACGCGCGCCGGATCGGGCATGCACGCCAGCGCCGGATCGACCGCGACGTGCGCGGCGGCGACATCGGCCAGCGTGTCCGGACTGCCCTGTGCACGCTGCAATGCCCACAGGGCCTGCAGCGCGGCGCCGAACGCGGCGCTTTCGACCTGCGCGGGCACGTCGACCGGGCAGTCGAAGACGTCGGCCACCATCTGCCGCCAGGCCGCGCTGTTCGCACCGCCGCCGGTCAGCGCGATGCGGTCGAAGCGCATGCCGGCACCGACGAACGCGTCGTAGCCGTAGCGCAGGCTGTAGGTCGCGCCTTCCATCGCCGCGCGGTAGACGTGCGCCTCGCGCATGTTGTGCGCACCGAGGCCGGCCAGCACGCCCTTGCCCAGCGGCAGGTCGGGCGTGCGTTCGCCGTTGAGGAACGGCAGGAAGGTCAGGCCGTCGGCACCCGGCGGGGTCGCCGCGATACGCGCATCACCGTCACGCGTGCTGAAGCCGAACATCTTCGCGACCTGTTCGGTCACGACGGTGCAGTTCATCGTGCAGATCAAGGGCAGCCAGCCGCCACTCGACGAACAGAACGCGGCCCAGGCGCCGCCGGCATCGACGATCGGCCGGTCGGCGTAGGCGAACAGCGTGCCGGACGTGCCGAGGCTCATCGTCAGCCGGCCTTCGGCAACGCAGCCGGTGCCGATGGCCGCCATCATGTTGTCGCCGCCGCCGGCGGCGATGCATGTCCCGCCCGACAGGCCCAGCTCGCTCGCGATCGCCGCCGACACCGGCACCAGAGCATCGGGCTCGACCAGCGGTGGCAGGCACTCGGCCAGATCGCGCGTGGCGTCGGTGGCCTCGAGCATCGCCGTCGACCAGGTGCGCGTGCGCACGTCGAGCCAGCCGGTACCGGAGGCATCGCCGTGTTCGCACCAGCGCTCGCCGGTCAGCACGAAATTCAGGTAGTCGTGCGGCAGCAGGATGGTCGCGAGCTTCGCGTAGACCTCGGGCCGATGCTTGCGCGTCCAGGGCAGTTTGGAGGCCGTGTAGCCGGCGAGAATCGGATTGCCCGCCGCTTCGATGCAGCGCGCCGCGCCGCCGACCGCGTCCATGATCTCGCCGCATTCGGCGCTGGTGCTGGTGTCGCACCACAGCTTGGCCGGCCCCAGGACCTCGCCTGCCGCATCGACCGGCACGAACCCGTGCTGCTGGCCGGAGACACCCAGCGCCTCGATGCGTCCGCGGATGCCGACGTCGACGGCGTTGAAGCACTCGCGCATCGCATCGACCCAGGCCGCCGGGTGCTGCTCGCGGCTGCCGTCCTCACCGCTGATCAGATCCAGCGGTGCGCTGGCGCTGGCGATCACCCGACGCGCATCGCTGTCGTAGACCACCAGCTTGACGCTCTGCGTGCCCGCATCGAGGCCGGCGACGACGGTCACGGCGCCACCGCCCGATCGAGAAAGTTAGCGCTAACATTCACCGGGACAAAAAAAAGGACACGCATTGGAACGGCTGGCGACATGGGTGCGGTCAGGGGCAATCGGCGATGGCTTGCACTCTAGCAGCAGTTCGAAAAATGGCTTGCTGCGCTGCGGAATCCGGTCCATGTCGCGGCGGCACATCCATCCGCGAGTCCGCGACATCGCGCGGGACCGCCGAGACTTCGCGTTGCGGCGCCTGCCGGGCACGCCCGCTTCCCTCTTGGGCAACGCGGCCGTCATGCCGGCGAACCGACCGCATACACGCACCAGGTCGCCGCGCCGATGAGCGCGAGTCCGACGGTGCAGACCAGGACGAGCTCGCGCGTTCCCGCCTCGTCGTCGCCGTTGAAACCGGCATGCGGAAAACGCCCGAGTGTCAGCAGACGCCACACCGGCCAGCCGACCCACCAGGCGACCGTCAGTACGAAGGCCTCCCAGACGAGCCAGAGCGCGCCCCGCAGGACGTACAGAAGCGGGCGTGCGATCACATCGAGGATATCCATTCCTGTCCTTGTCGGCGGAACCGCCGCCGGGTCGGAACATGCCGGCCCTCGCGGGTGAGCGCAAGGGGCACGATCGCCCGGCCTGTCGGGTCGAACGACAGCGAGACTCACGCCCGCAGTGTGGCCCCGCCATCGACGTAGAGATCGCTCAACGCGATGTGACCGGCCTGATCCGACAGGAGGAACATCACCGCGTTCGCGATGTCGTCGGGCTCGGCCAGCTTGCCGAGTGGAATGCCGCTCTTGAAGGTCTCCAGCGTGCCGGCGATGGTGCGCGCCTCGCCGCCGGCATCGGTCCACATGCCGGTCTGCATCGGCGTGCGCGTGGAGCCGGGCGCGACGATGTTGCAGCGGATGCCCAGCGGCGCGAGTTCGAGGCCGAGACAGCGCACGAACATCGTCGTCGCCGCCTTCGAAGCCGCGTAGGCCGCCATGTTCTGGCGCGGAATGCCGGCGGCGTTGGAGCTGACCGTCACCATCGCGCCGCGGCGGCGCGGCGCCATCACGCGGGCCAGCGCCTGCGAGACGTGGAACACGCCGTCGGTGTTGACCGCGAACGTGCGGCGCCATTCGTCGGCCGTCAGTTCCAGTACCGATGCGGTCGACAGCACGCCGGCGACGTTGACCGCGAGATCGATGGGCCCGAGCTCGGTCTCCAGGCGGCCGACGAGAGCGTCGACGGCCGCGGCATCGGTCACGTCCAAGGCAAAGGACAGGATGCGGCCACGACCGTGGCCGGGACGTTCCGCTGCATCCGGATTCCAGCCGTCGGATGTCGACGGCGCAGTCCGGTCCGTCGCCACCACGGTCGCGCCGCTCTCGGACAGCAGCCGCACCACCGCGGCACCGATGCCGCC
>VFQP010002937.1_pt1 | contig 18161 bp, 13 predicted proteins | sample 3512351 | NCBI WGS metagenome assembly VFQP01 (sample SAMN10412372, study PRJNA504923) | tailings metagenome | isolation source: Relicate 1 Philex TSF1 revegetated site | place: Philippines: Tuba, Benguet | collected 2017-08-29
CTGATAGCACGTGCCGGCGTGCGCCTGATAGCACGACTGCATTCACAGCTTTTCCAGAAGATATCCCCGTGCCGTTGACGGCACGCGTCGAGCGCCGCTCGTCTGGGACAGGCGCTGCGATGTCTCAGCGGTTTTCGAGGCTGGGGGTGGCACCGATCTCGGAACTGGGGCCGGCAGGCGCGAGATAACTGCGCTCAGGAGAGGAGTCACGATCTGCGGCGCATCCTCCTCTTGCCGGAGTTCGCGCCAAGGTCGCCACCCGGTCCGTGTGCGTTTGCCGGAGACTGCGGTTTTCAAGCCATTCGGACACTCTCGTGGACGCGGTCAATACCTGGGCTAGGCTGTTCCCATCTGTCGCAACGTTCACTGCCAATGCCTACAGGGAGGTTCTATGCCGACTCCACAAGAAGTACTCGAAGCGATTCACGGGGCTTTGAGAGAGTTCAATATGGAAATGCCCTACTTGAACTCGCTTGATAGCGCTCAGGTTTCGTCGCCAAATCTGTCTTGTGTCAATGTTGCAGGAGCCATTCTTGAGCGCCTGAATCGCAATCCGATTGAGTGGCCTTCATCACAATATATTTACCCGTCTGGTCTGTTCTTGAGCGTAACCATTATGGGTGAGCCCTCGGACTGCAATCATGGGTTTTGCGTGTACTTTCACAATAATATTGCCTATGTGATCCAAGCATATCTCGGGCACAAGGTAAGGTTCATAACTCCGATGGATAGCTATACGTTCGCTACGAATATGGGGCGATTGCGTAGTGCCGGCTCGAGTGAGATGGAGGCGGGCTACAAGGCATTGTCTACTGTTGATATCTCTGGCAAGAGTTTCAAAATAGGCAGTATTTATATGTTCCGGGCATGATGTTTATAGTGGAAACTTGAAATAGGCGATGGGGCGGACGTAAGTGAGAGTGTCCGGATCAGCTTAGGCTGAGTGTCCGAGCCAGCGCGGAATCCACAGGAACGGTCCAGGAGCGCGTCGAAACGCTTCAGATGACTTGGGGAGGGGCACAGGTGGGGTAAAGCGGCTGGAGGATTCTAAGGGGCTATGAAGGCGTTTTTGGTCGCTGTCGTTGAGCGTGGCTCAAGGGTGAACAGGCGGGCCTCATTGGTCGACCTTGGCCTGTTCGTGTGTGAGCTCGCGTCTCGCAGTCTCGTCCAACGGGCGGCGCGTGGCTGCAGTCTACGAAGGTGCGGTTCTACGGCTTTTTACAAAACCGCATCGGCGGATTTCCGTAAATCCGTAAAAGCATAAATCCGCTTCCCCACAAATCCGTAAATCCGTGGATACGGATCGATGGATTTGGGCAAAATCGTAAGACCGTAACGGTCTCAATCAACTGGAGGCACAACGTGGTTGTTCCAGGCTGATTGCCGGGGGGCGTGCGCCCGTGCATCAACCTTCCGGGTGGGGCGCGCGGGTGGCCGGCAGGACAGTGGCGCAAAAACAAGGCACCGGGTCGTCCCGGTGCCTTTCGCTGGCCTAGCGATACCTGCTCGAAGCCGGCCTCCAGGGTGAACAGGTCGCCGCTGTACTCCATGTCGCGGGCCATGGCGCGGTAGTCGATGTACATAGCCAGGTGTGGCGGAATGCTTGTGGTTTCCTCGGTCAGTTCCTGGGCGTAGTCGGCCAGCGAGCTGTAGCAACCGCAGTAATCTTCCACAGCCGCCTTGCGCGCCTGCACCAGGTCGTTGAAGTGAGCGAGCAGGGCGCCGCCGAACTCGGGGTATTCCTCGATAAAGCACGCAATCTCATGGGCGTTCTCGAGGCCCTCGTACTCGCCGAGACGGTAGCCGTCGAAGCCCTCGAAGCCGTGAATGGCGTATTCCTCCGCCCCCTCGACCGGCGAGGCCGCCAGCATGGCGTCGACCTGTGCCTGGATGTCGTTCAGCTCCAGGGTGGCGTCGATCCAGACGCCATGCAGGTGACCGGCGTTGTAGGCGGCCAGGTCGGCAACGTAGATCCTGATGTGTTCGCTCATGGCTTTCGCTCCTTCGTCTTCAGGGTTCTGCGCTTGCGCTGCGCATGAACCCCTGCCGACTAGGGCGACTAAGGCGGTCGTGAAAAAATCAGGAAAAATCGCGGAGGCTCCACCCAGCGCAGCGGCCGGGTAGAAACCGTCTATTTTTCTTGATTTTGAGGGGGCAAGAACCCCTGCTTTGGAGAGGGGGAGAAGGTCGTCGCCCCATCACAGCCGGTGGTGACATATCGCGCCCGGCTGATGCTGTTGGAAAGCACTCTCTGCAATTTTTGCCCAGAAAAGAGCTTCGCCTCTTACGCCATGCGCTTTCGAACTTTGGAAGGGGGGCGATCAGCTTCTTCAACACAATCGGCTGAGAGCCGTCGTCTGTTTCGTTCTGCAGTCGAGGAATTAGCACAATCCCTTCAAGTGGAAGACAACTACGGTGCTGGCCGTGACGGAGCCTCTGGTCTGCATGGAGCCGCCCGATCTAGTTCTTGCAAAAAAGGCATATGGGCGGCAGTTTTGCAATATAAGCACGAAGTCGAAGCTACGGCTGCTGGGGGGCGGTGTGCCGTCTGGACTCGGCCGTAGAGACCTTTAGAGGCGTTAGGGCCGTCCTCAGCCTGATTGTGGCTGTTGCTCTTGCGGCGGTCGTCATCTGGAGGCTCTAATGGCGCCTGTTCCGAAATAGGTGCAAATTGGACAAATTGAGTGGAATGCAAAAACTAAATATGCCAAATGGCGATACAGCAGTAATTGGTCTCGACTCACGCGAGGATAATCTAAAAGATAAACTGCGGGAGCACCTGCATTCGCTTGGCTTTACTAGGGCTGAAAATGGAATATTACAGGCTCCAAGAGGTACCAAGGAGGCGATTCGCTCTCTACACAGTGCACAGCGAGAGGAGAAGCTCTCGGCTAACGAAAAATTTGTTTCACAAACTGGCCGAAAGCTGATGAGGTTCTTTGCGTCAGGGAAGGATATTGATCCAGAAAAGATTTCGCCGGTTCTTGAGCGTGTTTCATCGGGAACTCAACAAGCTGAGCTATTTCGGCTTGCTTCGCTATCGTGGTCTGTTCCCGTTTCGAATGGATTTGGTAGACGTCTCCGTTACCTTGTCTGGGATGAAAGTAACGGTAAGCTAATGGGGTTGATTGCCATTGGTGATCCTGTATTTAATCTTGCTGTGCGTGATAAGTTTGTTGGTTGGGATATTCATGATAGGAGTGCGCGCCTTGTAAATTTGATGGATGCCTACGTCTTAGGGGCGCTCCCCCCATATAACATGCTTCTGGGCGGAAAGCTTATAGCGTGCTTGTTGCGTAGTCGTGATCTTTATGATGATTTTTCCAGGGTGTACGGTTGTGCTGCAGGTGTCATTTCTGGGGAGGTAAAAAAAGCGCGCCTGCTTGCGATCACCACTTCATCGTCAATGGGGCGTTCATCGGTTTATAATCGGCTGAGGCTTAATGGTGTAAGGTATTTAGATTCTATTGGGTACACCAGTGGCTGGGGGCATTTCCATATACCGGATCAGTTGTTTGCTGAGCTCCGCTGTTACTTGCGCGACATTGATCATACTTATGCGGATCAGCATGCTTTTGGGCAGGGGCCGAACTGGCGTTTACGAACTATGAAAGCTGCATTATCTGCGCTCGGCTTCAAGCAGGATCTAATGCGGCATGGTATCCAGCGCGAGGTTTTTATATGCCAGCTCGCCAATAATGCGACTGAAATCCTTCAGACGGGAAAAGGTCAGCCTGAACTGACTTCGCTTCTATCTGCAAAGGATATTGCCGAACAAGCGGTGGATCGTTGGGTGCTACCTCGTTCAAGGCGTAGATCTGAATATCGTGAATGGATGTCCTGCGACCTAATTGACATGTTTGGTGGGCAGGCTCGAAATCTACGTGCGCAGCTAGAAGAGTAGATATGTACAGTAATACCAGTCTGCCGTAAGGATGCAGGGGGGAAGATGGAGTATGCTTTTAATGAGATAACTGGCAGATTGGAGTCGGCGGCGAAAGTATCTTTCTCCTGGCTTTATGTATGCCCAGTTTGCAAGGCGAAAGTTTTTCACCGCTCTGGTATAAGAAGAAAGCCCCACTTCGCTCACTGGCCTGGAATGGGGTCGCCTGAGTGTGAGATGTTTGTGCCGGGCCTCCATGGTCAGAATGTCCACGGACAAGGCTCTCTCGCCATAGAAAAGCAGAGAATTGAACTCCGCTTGGTGATTCCATCAATAGGGGTAGATCGTGCTGGCTGGTCGCTTGAGCTGGTGATTCCACCATGTCGCGAATGTCAGGCTACGCTCTCGCTGGACGTGGGTGGTAGAATCCAGACGCTGAATATGCGTGGTATGCAGGGGCGCCGCCGAGTAACTGCGGAGTTTTCCACAGCTCCCTACGCAATAACTGGATTTAGTGGTAAGCCCGACCCCTCGTTCGTCCTCAGCGTGGATAGGGAGTGCCGGGGATTGCCCGCTGTAGGCGGTGCTGTCTTCACCGCGTCAGGACGAAGCGAGCCTCGAGGATTCCCACGAGCTTATGAACTAAGAGTCTCGGAAACCTTTGCTCTGCTGTGGAGGGAGCCTGCTCAGCTAGAATTTCCCGATGAATTAGTGATCGACAGGTTTCCTGGACGGCAGGGTTGGAATCTGGCTCTTGCCACATTACCTGATGAGTTAACTCCTGAATGCGCCGATTGGTTGCATTCATTCACTGGACTACCAGTAGCACCACCCGCACCTGCAATCACAGCCGTTTGGCCATTCTTCACTAGAAACGCAAGTGTTAATGTTATTGAGAGTGTTAGAACAAGCATGCTCTTGCTAGCGGCGAAGATGATGCCGTTGGAACAGTCGGACCAAGGTCCGACAATGCAAGTCCAAAGTGGAGCCTCAAAGCATGCTGCTCTAGGAGTTGAGCGATCTCCAGCGTTCTTTGCCCTTAAGCCTAGCGGAGTGCAGACCGTCAAAGTGTCTGATGCGAACACTCCAGGGATTGAAGAGTTTGTATCCTTTTCCCTTGGTCTAGAGCGCTATCAGGGGCTCCCCTCTGTCGAAATCGCGTTCACGACACCAATGGGAGCTTGCCATATTATTCCTCTGCATCAACGCAGATGTAGAGATATGGCCGCTATGCTACGGGCACATGGGAGGGGGCCGGACTATCTATCTATGCCTTCTGGCGCGATTGGAACACTTCGCATAGATGGTCCGGACGGACGCTTTGAAACTGCATTCTCCTCTGGGAGTGATTCTCCTCCTCACAGTCGTCACATGCGCCTCCCTCCGCCCGATGTGATGACGAAAATAACTTTGGGCTTGGCGGACCCTGCATGCTACGTGGAGATTGATTTTGGTGGTTTTGGGCGCTTGCGCGTCGCTGGCACTGGAGAACCTACTTCAGTCGGGTGCCGTAGTAGGGTGCTCCCCCCAACCCTACGATCAAGATTGCTCAGCTTCATGTTCCAACTGCAAATTGCTGGGCCAACATCAGTATATTCTAACGACAACGCGCTAGTTGGGGCCTTAGCTACTGTGAGGCTTGAAGCGTCGTTTATCCCGCACTATCGTTCGCTGGTAAAGGAGATCCTTGCCTGCGGCTTTGAAATTAAACGTTTGGGAGAAGGTGCCTCTTTATGAGTTACCAGTACAGCCAGGAGGCAAAAAAGCGAATCGCTGCGCTGGGACAAGCAGCAGTCGTCGAATTCATTGAGGAGATTCCCCATGGCCTGCGCAAGCCAATCTACGACCGTTTACCGCGTATTCAGGGATTCAGACCAGGTACGCCTCCAGAGTTTAAAGAGAGACAGAAGCGTCTGATAGGGCACCTAGTCCACCCGCAAACAAGTCCCAAAGATGTATTTGACTGGAGCATATTCACCCAGCTTTGGGAGGCTTGGGGGCTGGATCGATTGGGAGGCTCGATTCCGCAAATTGACGACTCTGAGCATATTCCCGACGCCGGTCCTTTCTTCATGAAGGCGCTTGCTGAACGCTTTCCGCATGCCGCTAAAGAGGACGTAGAGCGATTATTCCTTTTCAGTTGTTTTCCAGATCACCCTGATGTCGCGATGGCACTCTCATGCTTTCGCACGGCTGCTGCTCTGGCGCGCGATCAGATTATCGACAGCCTACCGACCCAGCTTAAAGACATGGAGCAGCGCTTTGCAGTTGTTGAAAGTGCAATTTCGGATCAGGCTAATAGCGTAGGAAAGCTTGAAGTCGTTTCGGCTTCTCTTGTCAGGGGCATGGAGGATTTTGCCAAGAAGGCTATTCAGAATTCCGATGCAATATCCGAGTTGTGGGCTGCGCTGGATGCAGAGCTAGCATGCTCCGAAGCAACTAAGAAAGTTACTGAATCGCTAAGCGTTGCCGCTAAGAAGAACGCTGATGCTGTCACCGCTGTTGACGTCAAGGTCGATGCTCTTGAGCAAGGAGTTCGGGCGCTTGAGGTAGGTGGGGATAGGTGGGATAAAGCTGCAACTGACCTAGCGGCGCTGAGGGTGACTGTCGAAAGCCTTTCAGCAGGCGAAGCTGATCGAGCTGAGACGGCTGAGAGTGTTGGTTCGCTTTTGAGAAGAGTTACTGCCCTTGAAGGCATTTTGGTGGGAAGTGTTGCGGAATCTGGGGCAAAGCAACAGGTTAGGTTGCTTGAGAACAAACCGGAGGGAGTGTTTGTTGACATTCTTTCTATCCAAAACGCCTGTGACCTAGTTGCTTCGAATCTTCAGGCGACCGGCATTGCGAGAGGGGCTGCAACCGCCGTTGCTCGCCAGACAGTAGCGGCTCTTGTTGCAGGCCAAATGGTGCAATTCTCGGGGTCGCTCGCTGACTTGGTGGCTGACTCAGTGGCCGCAGCTATCGGTGGGCCTGTTTTCCATGAATGGCGAGTTCCGGTCGGACTTATATCTGATGGGGCGGCGTCTGACTGCGTCGAGATTGCCACAGAGTCTTCAAGTTGCCTGCTTCTGAAGGGGGCGAACCTTTCGGCTTTTGAGGTTTATGGTTCTGCTGTTAGGGATCTTGTCGTTCGACGGCAGTTTATCGGGTCCAGTTACGGAGGCCTTGCTCTAATCGCCTCTTGGGCGCAGGGCCCGGCCGCGTTCCCCGATGGGGGCACGCTTGCCGAGTTGGGGCCCGTACTTGATACGGATCGTCTCCCGACGCGTGGAGTTTCCGCCAAACTGCCCGAGTTAAAATACGGGCGACTCGTGAAAGAGACCTGGTCACAGGTCGAGGGCCTAGAGAATAGTGATACGACTCCAGTCACGAGGCAGTTGGGCGAACTACTAAAAGAAACAGGCTTTGACGGTGGTAGTTTATGGCGGCGCGTGTCTGCCCGCGCTTACGCGACTCTCAGGGCTATGCCAGGTGGAAATACGGAGGATGATCTAAATTCGCTGCTTGTCTCGTGGGCCGTTCCATGGGCTAGAGCCACGGGCGGTCCTGTTAAAGAGATTATTCAAATCGCTGAGCGCGAGCTGGCCGAAGGGCGAGCAGACCTGAAAGTTTGAGGGATGGCAATGGAGTTGCAGGCGACTTCTTTAGAGAGCGCACGTAGGGTCGTCGGGGCGGGGATAGGCTGTAGGCACGGTGGGGAATGTCTTCGAATATCTGCAGTTTCGGAATGCTTACGGGCGGTATCACATCTTTGCTCTGTCCCTAAAGGCGTACAGGAGGAGTGGGAGCCCGCTGCCTCAGTTCGCTTGACCGGTATGGTGCGACGTAAGCTGGCTTCGTTATGGCCAGATCTTGCTGTTGACGGAGGGGATACTCAACCTGGAGTAATCGAAATACTTAATAGTCTCGCCGAGCTCGGTGACATGGTCAGACTCGAAGGCGGCAAGTGGCTTGCGGCGCCAGCTCACTCTGTAAGGGTCGAAGGTGGGTTATCTGTGCTCCTAGGTGGAGGGGCAAAAGAGATACTTCCACAGGCGGTGGGAGTATCGGCTCGGGTTGAAGGTAGGGTTCGGCTTGTGGAGACCGCTGCTTGCGAAGGCTTGATAGACGCGTGGGAGGCAGACGAATGGATCGGAGCTCCTGCCGAAGGTCTTGACGCATGGTCGGCGCGGTTGCTTGCCGAAGCTACGAGTCGACTGACGGACGCTCCCGACGACATGGGCGAGGTCTCCGCCTACTTGCCCCGTGAATGGGTCAGGCTTGCGGATCTGCCGGCAGGCGAGGGGCCGATCTTACTCTGCAGAGTGCGCAGTTTGGGAGTGGCCGGGCCAATGTTTTCCTATTTCATTGGCGAATTTCTCAGGAGTCGTCTGCGGAGACTCAGCGGCATTGACTCCAAGGATGCCAGGCGTCTTCGCTTTTATCTGGATGCAAAGGTAGGGCGACCTATCAGAGTCATCACTTCAGTGTCTCAAGACCTGGTTAAATTCAGTCTAGGGCGTCGCTTGCCGGAGCGGGAGGCGCGGGTACTCCTGCTTGGCTGGCAGGTCCCCGCGCCCGAGAGTAAGCATCCTGGAGTAACGCATCACATTTTCCCCGTAGAGACTCTGCCTATTCTGCGCAAGGCATTCGAGGGGCTTCGGATCGTGCTGGACGAGCGCTTTTACGTAGGGAGAGGAAACTAATGACCGTAATGCCGAAGACTGTTGAAGCGACCGGCGTCCATGAGGCAGCGAGGAGTCTGGCCGAGAGTCTCAGGCAATACATTGAGGCTCAATATCACATCCGTGATGAGGGGCTTATCAAAGAGCGCCATGCGCTTCTTCAGAAGGATGCCACCATCGCCCAAGTTCCTTATGTGGAAGCCACTCCAGTCTATAAAGTGGGTGATCTCTACGGCAGCTTGCCGATTCCTAAGGCTGCCGTCGATGCACTGACTCAACTGGCGGGGATGGGCGTTGGCCTTTACCCCCACCCCTATGAGCACCAGTCGGAAGCGCTCGTGTCTTTCCTGGGCGATGAAGCGGCCGACCTGGTGGTGGCTACCGGTACAGGTTCTGGTAAGACCGAAAGCTTCCTTATGCCAGTCATAGGCAAGTTGGCGATCGAGGGCGAAGAAAGACCCGAGTCTGCCGAGCTTCCGGGTTGTAGGGCGATGCTGTTGTATCCGATGAACGCTTTGGTCAACGATCAGCTTGCACGTATCCGGCGATTGCTCGGCAACCCTGAGGCAGCAAAGGTCCTCTCAAAGGGACGACAGAGGCCTGTACGTTTCGGTAGTTATACAGGACGTACTCCTTATCCAGGAAGCCGATCCTCCGTGCGGGATGAACGCTTCATCAAGCCTCTTTTCGAAGAGTTCTATCGCAAGGTTGCAGAGAAATCGGCCATACGGATGGAGTTGGAACGCATCGGCCGCTGGCCCAGTAAAGATCTTGACGCCTTCTATGGGCGCGAGTCTGCTCAGACCAAAACTTACGTATCAGGTAAGAAGGCTGGCAAGCAATACATTGCTAACAACTGGGGCCATCGGCTTATTACGCAGCCTGGTGACCGTGAGCTTATGACCCGGGACGAGATGCAGCGGCGCTGCCCGGAACTGCTCATTACCAACTACTCTATGCTTGAATACATGCTCATGCGCCCCATCGAACGCGGCATCTTTGAGCAAACTAGGGATTGGCTCAAAGCTGACCCCCGGAACGAATTCGTCCTCGTTCTCGACGAGGCACATATGTACAGAGGGGCTGGTGGCGCGGAGGTCGCTCTTCTCATCCGGCGACTCTGCGCCCGCCTGGAGATACCCCGTGAACGCATGCGTTGTATTTTAACCAGTGCGAGCCTTGGTTCAGGCCCGACTGCAGTCGAGGACGGCGAGCGCTTCGCCCGGGATCTTACCGGCTTGCCAGATGGTTCCTCCCGACGCGTCAGAGTGATCCAAGGAACCCCAGAGCCGCGTTCTCTCCCACGTCCCGCTACGGGCGAAGAGGCTGAGGCGTTGGCGGAGTTTGATCTTGGGGCGTTTCAGAATGCAGCCAACGACCTCGGCGCTGCGCAAGCGGCCACGGTGGCCCTCGCCGCACGACTGAACTGGCAGGCGCCAACCGCAGGCGACCATGCATCATTCCGTGACTGGCTCTACGAGAATATGACCGACTTCGGTCCCCTTGAGGCACTGATCGCAGCGGTGTCGGGCAAGGCGGTTAGGCTCGACGCCCTCAGCGAGTCGCTCTTCCGCGAATCGCCACCTAATACCGCAGCGCGAGCGACCGACGCCTTGCTTGCTTTGGGCAGCTATGCCCGGCGGCGCTCAGATGGCCGTGTATTGATACCGACCCGCTTGCATCTTTTCCATAGAGGGCTGCCCGGCCTTCACGCTTGCGTGGACACCGAATGCTCGCAAAGACTCGGCGGCCACGCTGGCCCCACCATCCTAGGTCGCCTTCATACGAAGCCGTTGGACCGGTGCTTTTGCACGTCGAAGGGACGGGTCTACAAATTGCTCACCCACCGCGATTGCGGTGCCGCTTTCATCCGCGGCTACGTGAGTTCCGATATGGACTTTGTATGGCATCAGCCGAGTGGCCCATTGTCCGAAGGCGGTACCATCGAACTTATTCCGATTGAGATCTTGGTCGAGGAGAATGTTCACCCACGCAGCCGCCACAAAGACATGTGGCTTCACGTTCCAACCGGACAACTCTCCCCGACGTGTCCCCCAGATGCCTCAGGCTACCGCAAGGTACAAGTACCCGACAAGGTTGCAGCAGGCCAGGTGGAGATCGCCTTCGACGAATGCCCTGTATGCATGCGTAGGACCCGAAGCTCCAAGGACGAGCCCTCCAAAGTGATGGACCACGTGACGAAGGGCGAGGCCCCATTCACTGCGTTGGTCCGCACGCAGATGGCTCGCCAGCCGGCAAGTCGCACTATCGATGCAAAGCATCCCAATGGAGGTCGGAAGGTACTAATCTTCTCCGATGGCCGCCAGAAGGCTGCTCGGTTGGCTCGCGATATCCCCCGGGACATCGAGCTCGACGTGTTCCGGCAGGCGGTTGCGCTCGCGTGCGCGCGGCTGGAGGCAATTCCCCAAGAGCCGCGACCTAACCTTAGTCTCTATCTCGCCTTCTTATCCGTCCTATCTGAACACGACCTCCTCATTTTCGACGGGCAGGATGCGAAGAAGATCGCCGCCGCTCGCACCGAATTCGAGCGCGACTGCGAGGGGGATCTGAGGCAGGCTCTCGACGACGATTTCGAACCGTCGGAAACGCCACCCGCACGATACCGGATAGCGCTGCTGAAGCTCTTTTGCAGCAACTACTATTCGCTGTCGGGAACAACCGTCGGCTTCGTCGAACCCGCGCGGGCAAAACTCAGGAAACTGAAAGATGATATCAAGGCGGTGGGGATCGCCCTTGGGGACGAGGACGTCCGAGCACTTGCAGTCGCCTGGATAGATGCATTGCTCAGGGAGTTCGCATTCGACCCGTCGCTGGACCCGGTACTTCGCTGCAAGGCGGCCGGTTACTTCAAGCCGGACTGGGGAAGCAAAGGGCAGTTCGACCGGGCCTTCGCGGAGGCCCTTGCCCGTCGCCCCGGCTGGGGGAAGCCTGCCGTCGAGGCTATCGAGGCAGCGTTCCGCAGCCAGTTGGCGTCTGAGAAAGACAAAGTCTGGTTCCTTACTCCGAACACACTCCGCCTACGGGTCGACCTTTCCCACGTATGGGCTCAGTGTCCGGACTGCACAGCCCTTATGCCTCTCGCTTTAGGTGGGACGATCTGCCTTGCCTGCGGAGGCGAAGGAGTCAGACTAGTCGATCCCCTGGCAAGCAATTACGTGGCCGCCCGCAAGGGTTTCTGGCGCCTGCCGGTGCAAGAGGCCCTCGCCTCCGGTGCCCGGCTCTCCAACCTGAGCGTCGAAGAGCACACGGCCCAACTCTCGAATCGGGACCGCAGCAGCGTCCACGCTACCACCGAGCTTTATGAGTTGAGGTTTCAAGATGTCCTTATCGAGGACTCCGACAGGCCGATTGACGTGCTCAGTTGCACAACCACCATGGAAGTTGGTGTCGACATCGGCTCTCTAGTCGCGGTAGCACTGAGGAACGTTCCCCCTCAACGTGAGAATTACCAGCAACGTGCCGGTCGTGCGGGCCGTCGCGGTGCTTCGGTCTCGACCGTCGTGACGTATTCCCAGACCGGGCCTCACGACAGCCATTATTTCCTGAATCCCGAGCACATTGTGGCTGGGCCGCCGCGTACGCCCGAGGTCAAGGTAGATAACCCCAAGATCGCCCGACGGCACGTGCATGCTTATTTGGTCCAGACCTTCTTCCACGAACTCATGGAGCAAGGAGGCCACGGTCCTGGTGAAAAGACGTCAATGCTTGAGAAGGCGCTCGGCCCGACACGACAGTTTTTCCATGGGGCACGAGACACCGGTCTAAACCTCGAAGGTTTTGGAGACTGGGTGTCACACCGCATCCTCGCGGCTGGGGGTGACTTGAAGGCATCCGTCGCAGCATGGCTTCCGGCGTCCCTAGATACCGGTGGCCGAGCGCTCGAGGAGTGGCTCGCGGAGGTGGCGGAAGATTTCCTGGCGACTCTGCATCGGCTCAGCGCAGACGTCCCACCACCTGCCGCCTCGGAAGACGACGGAGAGAACAAGGAAGTTGAGGACAACGAAAACGCGGGACCGAAGCTAGAGCAGGAGGAACTCCTGGAGTTCCTTTTCTTCCACGGTCTTCTACCGAGCTACGCATTTCCCACAAGCCTCTGCAGTTTCTTGGTGGAGAAGCGCGAGAAGAATCTCAAAGGTATTTGGGAGGTTCGCACGGTTCAGAGGCCGCAGCAGTCGATTTCTCAGGCGTTAAGCGAGTATGCCCCCGGGCGGCTGATCGTTATCGATAAGAAGACTTACCGTTCCGGAGGCGTGTTCGCTGACCTTCCATCTGGGGAGGTCAGCCGAGCCAGACCGCTTTTCGCAGCTGCGAGAAAGCTCGTCCATTGCGAGGCATGCTCCTTTGTGCGTGATCCCCATACGGCCCAGGGAAATGACAGTAACTGTCCTGTTTGCGGAGGGACGCTGAAGGAAGAGACGATGATTCAGCCAGAAGTCTTCGGTCCCGAATGCGCCAGAGAACTTCCCGAAGACGACCGCGAGCAAGAGATCACGTACGCAACGATGGCGCAGTTCCCGCAGCCCGTTGATCCGGAGGTATTCACCTTTAGGCCGTGTGGGCCGAATGCTAGTTTTACTCACGCGACCGACTGCAGGCTAGTAACCGTCAACCGAGGCAAAGAGGGCGGTCAGGCCAACGGGTTCTCGGTATGCGTCGACTGTGGAGCGGCGTCCGTCTTCGACCAGTTCTCGCCGACTGGTGGGCCGCACGAACGCCCCTACCGCTACCTCGGCCAGCAGGGAACCCCGCAGCTATGCTCCGGTGAGTTCCGACGTGTGCTTCTCGGCCATGACTTCAAAACGGATCTATTGCTGGTAAGGCTGAGAGTTGCGGCTCCTCTAGTGACCGACACCAGTGACATAGTAACCTTGCGAATGCTAGAGGACGCCCTTCACACGATCGCAGAGGCCGTCCGGCTCGCTGCGAGCCGCCATAGGCAATTGGATCTCGACCCTGCGGAGTTTGGTTCCGGCTTTCGCGTTGTCCCTGCGCTCCAAAATGAGGCTCGGATGTTGGACATATTCCTATACGACACCCTGTCGGGGGGCGCAGGTTACGCCGAGGTGGCGGCGAGAAACCTTCCAGAGATCTTGGAGGCTACTCTAGCGTTGCTGGAGAGTTGCACGTGCGACACCTCATGCACTGAATGCCTAGACCACTTCCACAACCAGCACATCCAAGACCGACTGAACAGGAAGCTCGGTGCGGCGCTTCTACGCTACGGAATATTCGGCGAGGAGCCGCGTTGCTCATCTCCGAATGCACAGGAGGCCACGCTGTCCCAGTTGTGCGCCAGTCTGGAGTTGGACGGCTTCCGGTGCTTACCTGGCGGTAAGCCCGAAGCCCCCATACTTGTAGAACACGGTGAACGTCGTATGGCCTTGGGTTCCTACCCGGGGCTCATCGGTAGGCCGGAGTTCGTTCATGCCGTCAAGAACGCACAGGATGTCCACGATTATCTGGCATTGAACGAGTACCTGCTCCGATCCAACCTGCCGGATGCACATCAGCGAGTCCGGAGCTTTTTCCGTTAGGCAGCGGCGGAAGTGTCCTCGGTACATGTCCCGGGGACACCTCACCCGAACGGTGAGTCTGGCCACTAATTACCCCAGTTCAATGATACTCAACTGGGTGCGAATGCCTGCTGTAGTCATAAACAAAGTCGTTTGCCTATCCCTTATGGTAAGGGGGAAGCGGTGTCCCGTAGTGGTCTACTGATCCCGGATGCCGATCATGGGATAGGTACGCCTGCTGTGAGCAGAAACCCTCGAAATAACCCGCAAACCTGAGCCGAGACGCTCAGTGAAAGGCAGAAGAGCCTTTTTCAACAGAATCCGCCAGCACCAGCCATAGACACGTTGCAAACGACTTCGTAATCTCCTGCCCAGTGTTGTCGCTTTTTCCCTCAGTCCCATGTTGCGTTTGAGTGATCGACTCAATTGGGTCAAGGGGGTACAGGTGGATCAGGGAAGTTATGGGATACAAGTGGCATAAGACATTATGCTCACTTGTGTTGCCTATTTATAGTGGGGCGGCTAGAGGAATGATCAGAATACATGGGCAAAAGGACAACTCGCCGGAGTATCAGGCAGCTGAGAAATTAGCAGGCCTCGCTGCAGCGAGTATTGTCGGGCTGGATGAGGATGGTCATATATTTCTTGAGATTTTTCCTTCGGCTAAATGCTTTGGGCAGAAGATTCAAGACATCGACTTGCTCGTGTTATTTGCCAACTACCGCAAGGAGGAAATTCGATCGCTCCAAAACAAAACGCTAATCCATTCGTTCTGTGTTTCGTTTGAATTAAAAGGTCATCCGCCCCATTTGGTTCGCTTTGAGGGGAATCGGTGTGTTGTTAAATACAACGATAGTGATCATGATGTTACTGCGCAAAGCGATGGCCAGAAGTATTCCATCAAAAAATATATTGAGAAGAATAGCCTGAGCAAAAGCTCTCCTTGGATCACAAATTTGATTTGGCTTGAGCGAGTGCAAAATTCGCTTATCCCCAAATCACAGAATAATATCCTTGGGTCGGATGCGACTTGGGAAGATTTGTTGGAAAAAGTAGCCTTGCTATCGAGTCGGCCGGGTGTTAACGAGGTGTGTTGCTTTTCCGCACGCGGCTACATGGTAAACACCTTGGAGGTGTTTTCAAAAACATTGGTTCCATCCAAAATCGACAGAAAGCGGCTTGAGGCGATCACTAAATCTGTTCTGGATCGAACGCAGCAGCAATATGCCGAGAAGCTGGGAAAGCAGCTTTTAATATTTCGAGGGCGCGGGGGTACAGGAAAGACGGTACGCCTTATTCGCGTCGCATATCAAGCATATGACGAATTTGGATTGCGCGTTGTCTTGCTTACCTACAACAAGGCTTTGGTTGCAGATTTGCGTAGACTACTTGCCTTGCTAGGAGCTAAAGATTCGGTCGGAGAGGGAAGTATTTCTATCAAGACCATTCATAGCTTCATGCACGAATGGCTGGTTGCTTTGGGTGTTATTTCAAAGCAGGAGCCCGATTTCCTTGAGGCTTACGAAGGATATAAACAAGCTGCGCTTGAATATTTGTCAACCGGCACTGTGACGCAAGAAGAAGTCGAGAAGTCGAGATCAGCTCACAGTAGGTCCTTGACATGGGATCTGTTGCTCATCGACGAATCGCAAGATTGGCCTGCTACCGAACGAGACCTGATCTATCAGCTATATGGGCCGGAGAGGGTAATCATTGCTGACGGGGTTGATCAGTTCGTGCGAGGTGTGGAGAAGATCGATTGGCGGGCAAATGTTGGGGCGTGCGAAAGTCAAATTGTTCCGCTAAGGAAAAGCCTGCGGCTTAAATCCAGCCTTTGCCAAACGGTAGGTCATTTCGCTAAGGAAATTGGGTACGCGAATTGGAATCTCGAGCCTTTGCCTGAATCACACGGCGGTAGAGTTATAGTGATTGTTGGCGACCCATTATCCCAAAGGTTTCATTCTAAGCTGGCGGCAACCGCTAGAGATGATGGGAACAAGCCGATTGACATGCTATTTTGTGTGCCGCCTGGGTGGGTGGAAAATTCCGCCGATGGGAAAAGGCGTTCGAAGGTCGGAAAACAGTATTCTGAGTGGGGTTTTAAGTGTTGGGATGCCGTAGATCCGGAGCAGCGAGACGAATATCCAACTAGTGTCGAACAGTTTCGGGTTGTTCAGTACGAATCATGTCGCGGCCTCGAAGGTTGGGTCGTGGTTAATTTCGCCTTAGATGAATTCTTTGCTTACAAGCAGGAGAACGCTCAAGTCAGCGAAGAGGAGAAAAGCGACATATTCTACGACGAACAAGAAGCGGCCCTTGATTACGCGAAAAAGTGGGTAATGATCCCCCTCACAAGAGCAATAGACACGCTCGTGATCCACGTTTCAGACCCTGAGTCTTACATTGGCAAAATCGCCATTGACCTACACCGCAAGTACCCCGAAAGCATTGATTACTATGAATTTTAAACCTCCGAGTACTGCCTCCCAACAAGTAGCTGCAGGTAATGTTTGATCCGCTACGCACTTTTGTGCTGCCGCAAAGCATGCGTCACCTCGAGCGCACTTGCGTTCAGGCGTTGCAGGCACTCCTGAACAACCTAGTCCTTGAACGGTTTGGGGTAAGAGTTTCGTTGGCGCATGGCGATCCCGGCGATAAGGGGTTCTACCCCGTTAACACGGACGCTTACGTTGTTCTTACCGGACGCATACATAGGCTCTTAAGCCATCGGTGCCCTGATTGCGTTAAGTGTGTTAACGGTCCCTGGTGAGCCGAAGGCTATTAATTTGGCTCTCTTGGCATTTGGCGCTAAGCGCGAGCCGGCAAAGCCGGCTCGACCACCTGCTTTAAAGCTGCAGGGATACGGTTCTAGCCGGCTGGACGCAGTGCTTTTGAGAGCAAACCCGCTGATGAATGCGGCTTAGGAATCCAACCTCGAACGCGCGCCTTTCCATCGCGCAGGGCAGCAGATCGCGCTCGGCGATCATGACTGCCCAGAGCCAGCCGCTGCGGGCGTTGTCGAGCCAGGTCTGGGCCAGCTTCACGCCCTGGTTGAACGCTTCCCTGCAGTCGGCAGCCCAGATGATTTCGACGCCTGGGTGGCCGTCATGAGGTGGCAGGCAAGTCATCACACCCTTGCTCATCTGGCACCTCCTCGCACTTCGGAGAGGGCGCGGCGATAGAGCACCACCATCTCGTCAAGCAGATCCAAGGCTGAATACGCAGCGATCCGTACGCGCGGATCTGTCGGCTGCAGCCCATCAGGTTCAGCCAGTTGATCCAGCAGATTGCCGAGCATGACGCCACGCAGTTCAGCCGCAGCTTCAGAGGGGTGGGGAGAGCGTTCGGATTCATGCAGCGGGCTTCGCTGCAATGGAAAAGGTACAACGCAGGATTCGAACTCAGCCATGGCGCACCTCCAGATCGGAGGTGGACAGCAAGACCAACAGCCCAAGGCGGAGCTCTCGGGTAAAAAAGGGGTAGCGCATTTTCCTTATGCTCCTTGGTTCGATTAAGGAGCCGCCACCAATCGTTGCTACACAATATGGAGGCGGACCGCACGGGGGTAGCAAACCGGGAACCAAGGGAACCGGCCAGGCAAAAGCCTGCCCCGTACGGCCCGCCATAGAGACGCGGTAACGCAGTGCCGAGGCACTGGGTACGCGCTATGACGCTGCCGCATCTTGGTTTCCCAGGTTGCTACACCTGGTCGTGGGACTTACCACGACGGGCGCACTCTAGCCCGAGGGTTTCAGGATGGCAACCTACCGTGGCGTAGCTGAGATTGAAGACGGGTAACGCCTCGGCCTCTGATTCGGCGGCGGCAAGTCCGGACTCGTCTCGGGGGCAGGGTACGGATAATATGAGGGCTGATTGAGGATGGTGCCGCCAGAGCCGTCGCCCCGCAAATTGATCTACCTCCCGCGTCAGCAAAAGCTCTGCGCGATTGACGGTAGAAGTGACGGTAGGGCTCCATTGCAATCACAACGAATCCCTTTAGCCAAGCGGGCTCGGGCGGCTTGTTGATGATCGAGTGGGAATGATGACCCACCGAGCCTAGCTCGTGTGACGAAACCCCGGCCA
>VFQP010002938.1_pt1 | contig 18160 bp, 16 predicted proteins | sample 3512351 | NCBI WGS metagenome assembly VFQP01 (sample SAMN10412372, study PRJNA504923) | tailings metagenome | isolation source: Relicate 1 Philex TSF1 revegetated site | place: Philippines: Tuba, Benguet | collected 2017-08-29
CCGGAGGACCGCGCGGGCTCCTGAGGGCCGTGCGGCCGTCGTCCGCCAGGGCCGGGCGCCCCGAAAGGGGCGGGACCTTACACCCACGGCGCGACCGCCGTGAGTGTGTCTCACGTCACGACCGTTGCCCGGGGCGCAGGGTTACGACCGGGTAACAACGCTGGCGTTCTGTCCGGGTTTCTGTCGATCCTGACACCTGTGCGACACGGCACTGTGCTAGAAATCACGGCACTCCGCCGACAGGTCGGGGTCCTGGTGCGTGCAAGGTCGCGCCACCGGTGTCTCGCACCCCGAGAAACCCGAGAAAGAGGTAGACACATGACAGCGGTGTCCAGGAAGCGGCTCCTCGCCGCGGCCGCCGGCATCACGGCGGTGACGCTGACCCTGACCGCGTGCGGCGGGGGCTCGAGCGACGGCGAGGGCGACGGTGACGGCGGCGGTTCGGCGAGCGGCTCGCTCGTCATCGGCACCACCGACAAGATCACGGTGCTCGACCCGGCCGGCTCGTACGACAACGGCTCGTTCGCCGTGATGAACCAGGTCTTCCCGTTCCTCATGAACACCCCGTACGGCAGCCCCGACGTCGAGCCCGACATCGCGGAGTCGGCCGAGTTCACCTCGCCGACCGAGTACACGGTCAAGCTCAAGCCGGGCCTCAAGTGGGCCAACGGCAACGACCTCACGTCGTCCGACGTGAAGTTCTCGTTCGACCGCCAGGTCGCGATCAACGACGAGAACGGGCCGGCGTCGCTGCTCTACAACCTCGACAGCGTCGAGGCGCCCGACGACACGACCGTCGTCTTCCACCTCAAGAGCGAGAACGACCAGCTCTTCCCGCAGATCCTGTCCAGCCCGGCGGGCCCGATCGTCGACGAGGACGTCTTCGCGGCCGACGCGCTCACCTCGGACCAGGACATCGTCGACGGCAAGGCGTTCGCCGGCCAGTACACGATCACGGGCTACAAGTTCAACGAGCTCGTCTCCTACGAGGCGTACGACGGCTACGAGGGCCTCCTCGGCCCGGCGAAGACCGACAAGGTCGCGGTGAAGTACTTCGCCGAGGCGTCGAACATGAAGCTCGAGATCCAGCAGGGCAAGATCGACGTCGCGTGGCGCAGCCTGTCCGCGACGGACATCGAGGACCTGCGCGGCAACGACGACGTCAAGGTCGTGGACGGCCCGGGCGGCGAGATCCGCTACATCACGTTCAACTTCGACACCCAGCCGTTCGGCGCGAAGACGCCGGAGGCCGACCCGGCGAAGGCGCTCGCCGTGCGCCAGGCCGCCGCGTCGCTCATCGACCGCGACGAGATCTCGGACCAGGTCTACAAGGGCACCTACACCCCGCTGTACTCCTACGTCCCCGCGGGCCTGACCGGCGCCGCCGAGCCGCTCAAGGAGATGTACGGCGACGGCGCGGGCAAGCCCGACGCCGCGAAGGCGCAGCAGCTCCTGACCGACGCCGGCGTCGAGACGCCCGTGACGCTCAACCTGCAGTACTCGAACGACCACTACGGCCCGTCGTCGGCCGACGAGTACGCGCTCATCAAGGACCAGCTCGAGAAGGACGGCCTCTTCACGGTCAACCTGCAGACCACCGAGTGGGTCACGTACGCCAAGGAGCGCACGTCCGACGTCTACCCGGCGTACCAGCTCGGCTGGTTCCCGGACTACTCCGACGCGGACAACTACCTCACGCCGTTCTTCCTCACGGAGAACTTCCTGGTGAACCACTACGCCAACCAGGAGGTGAACGACCTCATCCTCCAGCAGGCGGCGACGCCCGACGCCGACGAGCGCACCGCGCTCATCGAGGAGATCCAGAGCAAGGTCGCGGCGGACCTGTCCACGCTCCCGTACCTCCAGGGCGCGCAGGTCGCGGTCGTCGGGACGGACGTGGAGGGGGCCGAGGACACGCTGGACCCGTCCTTCAAGTTCCGCTACGCGGCGCTGTCCAAGGGCTGACCGGCAGCTGCCCCAGCCGCCCGGCCCTCCCCCCGCGACCCGCGGGGAGGGCCGGGCACCGCTCGTCCGGACCGGCGACCACGCCGACGCCCGGGCACCTGAGGAAGAGACGACATGACGACCACCACCACCGACGTGCCCGTCGGCGAGGACGCGCCCCGCGACCCCGGCGGCACGGGGCGGGTGCGCACCCCACGCACGACCCGCCGTCGCGGCGGCGGGCTCGGGAGCTACATCCTGGTCCGCGCGCTGCTCATCATCCCGACGGTCTTCATCCTCGTGACCACGGTCTTCGTGGTCATGCGGGCCACGGGCGACCCGATCACCGCGGCGCTCGGCGGCCGGCTCACGCCGGACCAGCTCGCCGAGCGCATCCACGAGGCCGGGTACGACCGCCCGGTGGTCGTGCAGTACCTCGAGTACCTCGGCGGCATCGTGCGCGGCGACTTCGGCACGACGATCAGCGACAACCGCCCGGTCACCGAGGTGCTCGCGACGTACGGCACCGCGACGCTCGAGCTCGCGGTCTACGCCCTGCTCGTCGCGTTCGTCGTCGGCATCCCGCTGGGCATGCTCGCGGGCTACCTGCGCGACCGCGTGCCCGACGCGATCCTGCGCGTCTCCGCGATCCTCGCCTACGCGACGCCCGTGTTCTTCGCCGGCCTCATGCTCAAGCTCGTCTTCTCGGTGTGGCTCGGCTGGCTGCCCGTGTCCGGGCGCGCGTCCACCGACGCGGAGATCGAGCTGCAGTTCCTCGACGACCCGAGCGGCTTCTACCTGATCGACGCGATCCGGACGGGCGACCCGGCGATCGTCGGTGACGTGCTCCAGCACGCCGTGCTCCCGGCGCTCGCGCTCGGGCTGCTCACGGCGGGCGTGTTCCTGCGGCTCGTGCGCACCAACGTCATCGGGACGCTCTCGACCGACTACGTGGTCGCGGCGCGGTCGCGCGGCGTGCGCGAGTCCCGGCTCGTGCGCGCGCACGCGTGGCGCCCCGCGCTCATCCCCATCATCACCGTCATCGGGCTCCAGGTCGCGATGCTCCTCGCGGGCGCCGTGCTCACCGAGACGACGTTCGAGTGGAAGGGGCTCGGCTTCCAGCTCGCCGAGTACCTCCAGGCGCGCGACTTCGTCGCCGTGCAGGGGATCGTCGTGCTCATGGCCGTGATCGTCGCGGTCACGAACTTCCTCGTCGACATCATCGCGGCGCTCATCGACCCGAGGGTGAGGTACTGACATGGTCGCGGAGACCGTCGTCCCGGCCGGTCCGGGCACCGGGGGCCCCGTCCCCGCCGTCGTCCCCGAGCGCGGGCGCGTCTCGTGGTGGAAGCGCCTGCCCGTCGTGCACCAGCTCCGGCAGAGCGTCGGGCTGCAGCGCGGCATGCTCGTCACGGGCCTCGTCATCACGGGCCTCTTCCTGCTCACCGCCGCGCTCGCGCCCGTGCTCGCCCCCTACGGGTACAGCCAGCTCCGCACCGCGGACGGGCCTTTCGGCGCGCAGCAGCCGCCGTCGGCCGAGCACCTGCTCGGCACGACCGTCGGCGGCTACGACGTCCTGTCGCGCGTCATCTGGGGCGCGCAGACGGCGCTCCTCGTCATCGTCGTGGCGATCCTCGCCTCGATCGTCGTCGGGGTGCTGCTCGGGCTCGTCTCCGGGTACTTCGGCGGCTGGGCCGACCGCCTGCTCGTCGTGGTGTGCGACGCGATCTACGCGTTCCCGTCCCTGCTCCTCGCGATCCTCATGGCGATCGTCATCTCCGGCGGCCAGTCGAGCATGTGGGGCGGCATCCTCGCCGCGGCCTTCTCGATCACCGTGGTGTTCGTGCCGCAGTACTTCCGCGTCACGCGCGCGGAGGTCGTGCGGATCAAGGGCGAGGCGTTCGTCGACTCGGCGCGCGTGCTCGGCACGCCGCACCGGCGCATCATGGTGCGCCACGTCCTGCGGAACTCGACCCGCACGCTGCCGCTCATCGTCACGCTCAACGCGTCCGAGGCGATCCTCACGCTCGCCGGGCTCGGGTTCCTCGGGTTCGGCATCGAGCCGACGGCGGCCGCCGAGTGGGGCTACGACCTCAACAAGGCCGTGTCCGACGTGACGAGCGGCATCTGGTGGACCGCCCTCTTCCCGGGCCTCGCGATCGTGCTCGTGGTGCTCGGCATCACGCTCGTCGGCGAGAGCCTCAACGACCTCGCCGACCCCCGCCTGCGCTCGCGCCGCGCGTCGGCCGAGGTGTCGGGCGACGTCGCGGAGACGTCGGTCGTGCCGGGCGGCACGCTCACCGCCGGTCCCGGCGGCCTCGACGCGATCGAGGGCGCGGGCTCGCGCTCCGACGAGCTCGCCGCCGTCCCCGGGCAGCGCGACCCCGACGCCGTCGGGCTCGACGGGCGGCCCGGCGGCACGGCGGACGACGGCCCTCCGACAGGTCCGGCGGCGGGCCCCGCGGCCGGTCCTGCGCCTGCTCCGGCGGACGCGCCCCACGACGAGACGGAGGACCGGCGATGAGCGCCGTGACCGAGACGACCCGCCGCGAGAGCGGTGACGCCGCACGCCCCGTCGTGACGATCCGCGACCTCGCGGTGTCGTTCGCGACCGACGCCGGGGCCGTGCGCGCCGTCGACGGCGTCGACCTGGAGGTCGCACCCGGGGAGGTGCTGGCCGTCGTCGGCGAGTCGGGCTCCGGCAAGACGGTGACCGCGAAGACGATCCTCGGCCTGCTGCCGTCGACCGCGACGGCGCGCGGCGCCGTCGTGCTGACGAACAAGGCCGGGACGGCCGACCACGACGTCGTGACGCTGGGCGGGGAGCGGCTGCGCCAGGTCCGCGGGACCGACGTCGCGATGGTCTTCCAGGAGCCGTCCGCCGCGCTCAACCCGGTGTACACGGTGGGCTGGCAGATCGTCGAGGGCATCCGCGCGCACACCAAGGTGTCGCGCCGGGAGGCGCGCCGGCGCGCGGTCGACGTGCTGCGGCGCGTCGGCATCCCGGACCCGGAGACGCGCGTCGACCACTACCCGCACCAGTTCTCCGGCGGGCAGAAGCAGCGCATCGTCATCGCCATGGCCCTCGTGCTCGACCCGGGGCTCATCGTCGCGGACGAGCCCACGACCGCGCTCGACGTGACCGTCCAGGCCGAGATCCTCGACCTCCTGCGCCGGTGCCGCGACGAGTTCGGCACCGCCATCGTGCTCATCACGCACAACATGGGCGTCGTCGCGGACCTCGCGGACCGGGTCGCGGTCATGTACCAGGGGAAGGTCGTCGAGCAGGCGCCCGCGCGCGAGCTCTTCGCCGCCCCGCAGGCCGCGTACACGCGCGCGCTGCTCGACTCCGTGCCGCGCGTCGGCGAGGGGACCGCGCGGGCCGAGGCCCGCGCGTCGGCCCGCGACGTCGGATGGGCGGACGCGGAGCCCGTGGTGGCGGCGCAGGGACTGACCGTCACCTACCCGGGCCGCCTGCGCCGTCCCGGCTTCACCGCGGTCGACGACGTCTCGCTCACCATCCGGCCCGGCGAGGTGCTCGGCCTCGTGGGCGAGTCCGGCTCCGGCAAGACGACGTTCGCGCGCGCCGTCGCCGGCCTCACCCGGGTGACGGGCGGGTCGCTGCGCGTGCTCGGCGTCGAGATGAACGGCGTGAGGGAACGCGAGCTGCGCCCCGTGCGGCCGCGCATCGGGTTCGTGTTCCAGGACCCCGCGACGAGCTTCAACCCGCTGCTCACGATCGCGGACTGCGTCGCGGAGCCGCTCGTCGTGCACGGGCGCGCGGAGTCGCCCCAGGCGGCGCGCGGGCGCGTCGACGAGCTCCTGGAGGCGGTGCAGCTCCCGCGGTCGTACGGCGACCGGTTCCCGCACGAGCTCTCCGGCGGGCAGCGCCAGCGCGCGTCGCTCGCCCGGGCCCTCGCGCTCGACCCGGAGCTGCTCGTGGCCGACGAGCCGACGTCGGCGCTCGACGTCTCCGTGCAGGCGCGCGTGCTCGAGCTGTTCGCCGAGCTCCAGCGCGAGCTCGGCTTCGCGAGCCTGTTCGTGTCCCACGACCTCGCCGTCGTGGACCTGCTGTCCGACCGCATCGCGGTGCTCTATCGCGGGCGGCTGGTCGAGGAGGGCACGGGCGCCGAGGTGCTGGGCAGCCCGCGCGAGGAGTACACGCAGCGTCTCCTCGCGTCCCTGCCCGTCCCGGACCCGGTGCTCCAGGCGGAGCGCCGCGAGCAGCTCCGCGCCCTCCGCGGCGCCTGACGCCCCGGCCCGTCGGGGGAGAGCCGTGGCCCGCCGAGGTAGAGCCGTGGTCCCGTGGGGTAGAGCCGCGGTCTGGCGAGGTAGAGCCCTGGTCTGCCGGGGGAGAGCCCTGGTCCATGGAGGAGGCCGGGGCTCTGCTCCGGACGACCTGGGCTCTCCCTCGGCGGGCGGCGTCAGGCGAGGCCCAGGGACTGCTTCCACTCCAGGGGGAGCAGCGCGTACCCGACGAACGCGACGACGTCGAGCAGGGTGTGCGCGATCACGAGCGGCATGACGCGGTGCCGGCCCCAGCGGGACGTGTAGAACCACGAGAACACGACGCCCATGACGACGTTCCCCACGAACGGCCCGAAGCCCTGGTACAGGTGGTAGGACCCGCGCAGGAGCGAGCTCCACACGACGAACTTCACGCGGCCCCAGCCGAGGTCGCGCGTGCGCTCGAACAGGTAGCCGACCGCGATGACCTCCTCGAGCAGGCCGTTCTGCAGCGCGGCGAGGATGAGCACGGGCACCGTCCACCACGCGGCGTTGAGCGCCGACGCCTGCACCTCGACCGTGATGCCGAGGACACGGCCGAGCGCGTAGAACCCCAGGCCGGGGATGCCGATGGCCGCGGCGAGCGCGAACCCCCAGCCGACGTCGCGCAGGGGCCGGGCGCCGTCGAGCCCGATGGCGCGGACGGCGGAGCGGCCGCGCGCGCTGAGCAGGTAGAGCGCGAGCGCGACGGGCAGCACGGCGAAGAAGATCCCGACGAGCTGGTAGGCGAGGTCGAGGTACGGGCGGGCCGACCGGCTCACGTTGAGGCTCGCGGACTGCTCGCCGAGCGGGGTCCCGGCGGTGAGCCGCGCGACGATGTTGATGATCGCGTAGACCGCCGACTTGCCGAGGCTGAGCCCGAGCACGATCCAGATCTCCGCGCCGATACGACGGCGCGTGGCGCGGTCCGGGCGCGCGGGAGCGCCGTCGGCGGTGCCGGGGACGACGGCGGCCGTCGGGCCGGGCACGGGCGCGGCGGGGGAGCCGGGAGCGGTCAGGTCGGGCACGGTCCGGTTATAGCACCGCTCACCGAAAGCCACCTCGGTGCCTCCTGGACGAAACCTGTCCACCGACCACGGTCGGAGCGCCCCGCGAGCACGCGATCCGGGACCGGATCGAGACGAGAGCGGTCGCGGACCCGGTGCTCGGCGGGTGGGGAGTTATGGGCGAGGTGGGCGGCCCGGGCGGCGGGGTGGGCGGACGTCGCGGGGGAGGCGGCCCGCGTCGTCGAGCGCTCGGCGCAGGAGCATCTCGATCTGCGCGTTGACGCTGCGCAGGTCGTCGCCGGCCCAGCGGGCGAGGGCGTCGTGCACGGCGGGGTCGAGGCGCAGGAGGACCGACTTGCGCTGCGGCCGCTGCGCTCGGCCCGTGCCCGTGGTCGCGTCTGCACCCGCGTCGGGGGCTGTGCCCGTGCCCGACGACGCCTGCTCGCCCGGCGAGGGCGCGTCGCCCTCCGGCGTGGCCTGCTGCCCGTCCGCGGGCACGCCGCGGCCCGACGACGGCTGGTCGCCGTCGTCGGGCGCGTCGCGCTTCTCGGGCGGCGTGGGCCCGACGGGCGTCACTGGTACAGGGACCCCGTGTTGACGACGGGCGTCACGCGGCTGTCGCCGCAGAGCACCACGAGGAGGTTCGAGACCATCGTCGCGCGGCGCTCGTCGTCGAGCGTGACGATGTCCTCGGCCTCGAGGCGGGACAGGGCGTCCTCGACCATCGACACCGCGCCCTCGACGATGCGCGAGCGTGCCGCGATGATCGCCCCGGCCTGCTGGCGCTGGAGCATCGCCTGTGCGATCTCGGGCGCGTAGGCGAGGTTGGAGATGCGGGCCTCGATGACCTCGACGCCCGCCACGACGACGCGCTCCGCGACCTCGGCCGCGATCTCGGCCGAGACGACCTCAGTCGCGCCGCGCAGCGACTCCTCGCCGGCCTCGGCGTCGTCGTAGGGGTGGGACATCGCGACGTGGCGCAGCGCGGACTCGGCCTGGACCACGACGAAGTCGTCGTAGTCCTCGACCGCGAACGACGCCTTGGCGGTGTCGGCGACCTGCCAGACGACGATCGCGGCGATGTTGATGGGGTTGCCGTCGGCGTCGTTGACCTTGAGCTCGCTCGTCTCGAAGTTCCGGACGCGCACGGACACGCGGCGGCGGGTGCTGAGCGGCACCGTCGCGACGAGGCCCGTGGTGCGGACGGTGCCGAGGTAGCGGCCGAAGAACTGGACGACGACCGTCTCGCCGGGGTTGATGACGGCGACGCCGGTCGGGACGAGCACGCCCGCGAGGAACGCCAGGACGCCGAGCGTGATGAGCACGGCGGGGTTGCCGGCTTCCGTCGCGGCGGCCACGACGAGCCCCGTGCCGCCGAGGAGCAGGACGATGCTCAGCGCGATGACGGCGGCCGCGCCGCCCGCTCCGAGGGACCAGGCGGGCCGCTCGGTGACGTCGACGCGCGTGCCGTCGTGACCGACGGGGCGGCCGGTCGGTTCGCCGCCGACGGACTCCTGCGGGGGTGCTGCGCTCTCGGTCACGGTGGTCGTCCTCTCCTGCGGCGGGGCCGCGTCGTGTATAGCAAAGTGATATCGCATTTCTGAGCTGTGCCGCCATCCGTCCCGCGGGGCCTTGCGCGACGGCGCCCGCGTGTGGGAATCTACAAATAGGTTTGCAGTGCAAAGTAGTTTCCGGAACGTCCCGCACCACCGAGAGGCCACCATGACGACCGACCACGGCGACGCCGTCCACGACGGAGCCGTCGGCGAGCCCGACGAGCCGTCCCTCGGCGCCGCCGAGACGCTCCGCCTCATCCGGGAGCAGCAGGAGCGCGCGCGCCAGGCGACCGAGCCCGACTCCCGGCTGCTGTTCCTCGCGTGGGGCGTCGCGTGGCTCGTCGGCTACCTGTGCCTGTGGACGAGCGCGGTCCGGGTCGCGGACGGGACCGCGACGGTCCGCGTCACGAGCGGCGCCGGTCAGGTCATGGGCGCCCAGCCCGAGCCGTGGGCCTTCTGGGTCTTCTTCAGCCTCATCGCGGCCGCCGTCGCGTTCACGATCGTCCACAGCGTCACGCGCACCGCCGGGACGCGCGGCGTGAGCGCCCGCACCGGGGCGATGTACGGGTGGTCGTGGATGCTCGGGTTCGTCTGCTTCGCCCTCGTGCTCGGCGGGCTGGCCCGCGCCGGGGCGTCCGAGGAGGTCATGGCGCTCGCGAGCAACGCGTTCGCGTGCGTCGTCGTCGGCCTCCTCTACCTCGGCGGCGCGGCCGCGTTCGGCGACCGCGGGCTGTTCGTCCTCGGCGTCTGGATTCTCCTCACCGCGGCCGTCGCGACGTTCGCCGGGCTGCCGCTCACCTACCTCGTCATGGCGCTCGCGGGCGGCGGCGGCTTCCTCGTCATGGCCGGGATCGAGCAGGTCGTGCGCGTCCGACGACGGCGTCGCGCGTCCCGCCCCGTGCCCGCCCGGCCGGCGGAGGGTGCGGCCGATGCCTGAGACCGAGCTCGACCCCGTCATCCACGCGCCCGCGCGGCTGCGCGTGGTCGCGACGCTCGCCACCCTCCCGACGGGCGACGAGCTGTCCTTCCCCAAGCTCCAGAAGCTCCTCGACATGACCGCGGGCAACCTCTCGACGCACCTGCGCAAGCTCGAGGACGCCGGCTACGTGACCGTCACCAAGACGCACGAGGGCCGCACGCCCGCCACCTACCTGTCCCTCACCGCCCGCGGTCGCGTCGCCTTCGAGGACTACACGACCGCCCTCGACGCCCTCCTGAAGGGAGCCCGACCATGAGCGACGAGCGCACCGAGCGCGCCCCGCGCACCGGCCCGGTCCGGACCGCCCGAGCCGAGCCCGCGCCGTCGGGCACGGACCGCACCCCGCCCGTGGTCGCCGTCGACCGCGTGACGCGTCGCTTCGGTGCGGTCGTCGCGCTCGACGACGTCTCCCTCACCGTCGGGGGCGGCGAGCTCGTCGGGCTGCTCGGCCCGAACGGCGCCGGGAAGTCGACGCTGCTGTCCCTGGTCAGCGGGCAGCGACGGCCCGACTCCGGGACGGTGCGGCTCCTCGGGGGCGACCCGCGCGACGCCCGCAGCCGCGTCGGCCTCGGCCTCACGCCGCAGGAGACGGGACTGCCCGCGACGCTCAAGGTGCGGGAGGTCGTGGACTTCGTCGGCGGCCACTACCCCGACCCGGTCCCGACGGCGGAGCTGCTCGAGCAGTTCGGCCTCACCGAGCTCGCGGGCCGCCAGACGGGCGCAATGTCCGGCGGGCAGAAGCGCCGCCTCGCCGTCGCGCTCTCGCTCGTGGGCCGCCCGCGCGTCGTGCTGCTCGACGAGCCGACGACGGGCCTCGACGTCGGCGCGCGCCAGGCGCTGTGGGACGCGATCCGCGCGTACCACGCGGGCGGCGGGACGGTGCTGCTCACGAGCCACTACCTCGAGGAGGTGCAGGCGCTCGCGCAGCGCGTCGTCGTCATCGACCAGGGCGTCGTGAAGGCCGACGACTCGCTCGACGCGATCCTGCGGCGCGTGTCCCTGCGGCGCGTCGTCGTCGGGTCGGCCGTCGACCTGCGCGACCGTCCGGGCGTCGTGCGGGCCGACCGCCTCGGCGACGGCCGCCAGGAGCTGTACACGCCCGACGCCGACGCGCTCGTGCGCGAGCTCGTCACCTCGGGCGTCGACTTCCACGACCTCGAGATCCGGGGCGCGAGCCTCGAGGAGGCGTTCGAGCAGATGGTCGCGCGCGACGCGGCCCCGACGACGGAGGCACGGGCCCGATGACCACCACGACCACCACCCCCCGGGCGGCGGCGCTGCCCGGGCCGCTGCGCCTCACGTGGCTGCACCTCAAGTACCAGTTCCTCGAGACCGTGCGCGTACCCGTCGCGGTGCTCGGCAACCTGCTGTTCCCGGCGCTCGCGATGTTCTTCTTCGTCGTGCCGCAGAAGGCCGTGGCCCAGGACCCGGTGGCGGCGACCATGGCCGTCGCGTCGCTCGGGCTGTTCGCGATCTGCTCGGCGAGCCTGTTCACGTACGGGCTCGGCGTCGCGGAGGACCGGCAGCTGCCGTTCGACCCGTTCGTCCGCACGCTGCCCGCGGGGCCCGCGCCGCGCATGGCGGCGCGCGTGCTCAACGGCGGGATCTTCTCGCTGTTCGGCCTCGTGCCGCTCATCCTCATCGGCTGGCTGTTCACCGACGCGAGCGTCACCGCGACCCAGCTCCTCGCGGGCGTCGGGACGGTGCTGCTCGTGTCCGTGCCGTTCGTGCTGCTCGGCATGGCGATCGGCTACTCGCTGTCGGCGAAGGCGGCGCTCCCGGTGGTGCAGGTAATCCTCTTCCCGCTCGCGTTCGCGGGCGGCCTGTTCCTGCCGCCGTTCCTCTTCCCCGACTGGCTCGACGCGATCTCGAAGGCCACCCCGACCCGCGCGGGCCGCGACCTGCTCGTCCAGGCGCTCACGGGCGAGCCGGCGTACGGCGCGGCGTGGTTCGTGCTCCTGGGCTGGACGGTGCTGTTCGCCGTCCTCGCGGTCGGCGCCTACCGCCGCGACGAGGGCCGCCGCTTCCGCTGACCCTCACTCTGACCCCCACCCATCCCGCCGAGCACGGGATCAGCGACCGGATCCGAGCGGTTCCGGCGTCCCCGTGCTCGGCGGGTGTCGGTTCCGGGGCGGGTGCCGGGCGTCAGGCAGCGCGGCGCAGACGCAGCGAGTTGCCGACGACGAGCACCGAGCTCGCGGCCATCGCCGCGCCCGCGATCATCGGGTTGAGCAGGCCGGCCGCCGCGAGCGGGATCGCCGCCACGTTGTACGCGAAGGCCCAGAAGAGGTTCTGCTGGATGACGCGCAGCGTGCGGCGCGACAGCCGGATCGCGGTCGCCGCGCTGCGCAGGTCGCCGCGGACGAGCGTGAGGTCGCTCGCCTCGATCGCGACGTCCGTGCCGGTCCCCATCGCGAGCCCGAGGTCGGCCGTCGCGAGCGCGGCGGCGTCGTTCACGCCGTCCCCGACCATCGCGACGACGCGCCCCTCGCGCTGGAGCCGGGCGACGACGTCGACCTTCTCGTCGGGGAGGACGCGCGCGACGACGTCCGTCTCCCCGATGCCGACGGCGCGCGCCGCCTCGAGGGCCGCGCCCTCGCCGTCGCCCGTGAGCAGGTAGGGCCGCAGGCCGAGCTCCCGGAGCTCGCGCACGGACTCGGCCGACGTGGGCTTCACCGGGTCGCGCAGCACGAGCACGGCGCGCGCCCGGCCGTCCCACGCGACGACGACGGCGCTCGCCCCCGACGCCTCGGCCGCCGCGAACGCGTCGTCGAGGGCCGGCTCCGGGGTCACGCCCTCGCGCGCGAGCCACGCGGGCTGTCCGACGAGCACCCGGCGCGCGGTGAGCCCCGCCCCGTCGGCGCCCAGCGAGAGACCCGAGTGCGCGGTCCGGACGACGGCCTCGACCCCGCCGCCCGGGGCGCTGCGGAAGTCGAACGCCTGCAGCGAGCCCACCGCGACGCCGTCGGCCCCGACCCGGGGGCCGTCGTCCGACGCCGCGGTGCCCGCGGGCAGGTCGCGCGCGGCCGCGGTGATCGCGCGGGCGATCGGGTGCTCGCTCAGGGCCTCGACCGCGCCCGCGTGCCGCAGGGCGTCGCGCGCGTCCGCGGCCGTCGGGTCGGCGGCCACGAGCCGGTCGAGCGGCGCGCGGCCCGACGGCGTGACGACCGCCTCGAGCGCCATCGCGCCCTGGGTGACCGTGCCCGTCTTGTCGAGCACCACCGTGTCGACGCGGCGCGTCGACTCGAGGATCTCCGGGCCCTTGATGAGGACGCCGAGCTGCGCACCCCGGCCCGTGCCGACGAGCAGGGCCGTCGGCGTCGCGAGCCCCAGCGCGCACGGGCACGCGATGATGAGGACCGCGACCGCGGCGGTGAACGCGAGCTGCGTCCCAGCGCCCGCGAGGAGCCACGCGGCCAGGGTCCCCACCGCGAGCACGAGCACGACCGGTACGAACACCGCGGAGATGCGGTCCGCGAGCCGCTGCACCGGCGCCTTGCCCGTCTGGGCCTGCGTGACGAGGCGGCCGATCTGCGCGAGCGTCGTCTCCTCGCCCACGCGCGTCGCCCGTACCAGCAGCGCGCCCGCCGCGTTCACCGTCGCGCCGGTCACGGCGTCGCCGGGGCCGACGTCGACCGGCACCGGCTCGCCCGTGAGCAGCGACGTGTCGACCGCGCTCGACCCCTCGAGCACGACGCCGTCCGTCGCGACCTTGTCGCCCGGCCGCACGAGGAACACGTCGCCCACCGCGAGGTCGGCGACGGGCACGCGCTCGGTGACGCGCGCGCCGTCGGGCCCGGTGCGCGGGGTGCCGTCGGGGGCGAGCAGGATGCGCTCCGCGTCCTTCGCGCCCAGCGCGAGCAGCGACCGCAGCGCGTCGCCCGCGCGCCGCTTCGAGCGGTGCTCGGCGTACCGGCCCGCGAGCAGGAACGTCGTCACGACGGCCGCGACCTCGAAGTAGAGCTCGGGAGCGGCGCCCGCGTGGCCGCGCGACGGGACGAGCGTCGGCTCCATGCGCATCCCGAGCTCGCCCGCGCCGCCCAGCAGCAGCGCCCACAGCGACCAGAGCGTCGCGGCGACCACGCCGAGCGACACGAGCGTGTCCATCGTCGACGCGCCGTGCCGGGCCGCGCGGAACGCCGCCGCGTGGAACGGCCACGCGGCCCACGTGACGACGGGCAGCGAGAGCGCCGCGACGACCCACTGCCAGCCGGTGAACTGCAGCGCCGGGACCATCGACAGCGCGACGACCGGCACGGTGAGCACCGCCGCGACGCGCAGGCGCTGCGCCAGCACGACGCCGCGGTCGGTCGGGGCGGCGCCGTCGTCGGGTGCGGCGGTGCCGCGGGCAGGCCCGGCGGCGCGGGCAGGCCCGGTGGCGGGGGCAGGCCCGGTGGCGGGGGCCGGCTCGGTGGCGGGGTCGTCGGCGGGGGTGCGCGGGCCCGCCTCCGGGTCCTCCGGCCGCGCCGCCGCCTCGGCGGTCGTCTCGCCCTGGTCCGCCGGGGGAGCGCCCTGCTCGGTCGCGGCGGCTGCGCGGCGGGTCGTGACGCGGGCCGTGTAGCCGGCCTTCTCGACGGCCTCGACGAGGTCGGCGTCGGTGACGTCGGCCGCGAGGACGACGTGCGCGGTCTCCAGCGGGAGGTTGACCGTCGCCGTGACGCCCTCGACGCGGTTGAGGCGCTTCTCGACGCGCGCGACGCACGACGCGCACGTCATGCCGCCGATCGCGAGGTCGACCTCGGCGACGGGCCGGGCCTCCGCGGCTCCGCCGGGTGCGGCGGTCGACGTGGGCGCGGGCTGTGCGGTCATCGGTGGGGCTCCTCGACGGGGTGCGGGGCGAGGTCGCCGCGGTCGTCCGGCGTGGTGGCCGTCGCGGCGGGCGCGGCGCTGCTGGTGCGCGCGGGGGTCGGGGTCGCGGTGGCGACCGGGACCCGGGGTGCCCGACGACGGTCGCGGCCTCGTGCGGTCGAGGCGCGTCCCGCCGTCGGGCACCGGGAGGTGCGGACCGGGGACGGTCAGGCGCGGGGCGGGACCTGGAGGTCGTACGTCTTCGTCGCGGGGGCGGCGTCGGCGGCAGGCTCGGTGCCGCAGCCGCACGCGCAGTCGTGCGCCTCCTGCTTGTCGGCCGCCTGCTCGGCGTACTGGGCGGCGAGCGCGTCCTGCTGGACCTCGACCGACGCGACCTCGTACCCGGCCTCGTCGACGGCCTCGCGCAGCGCGGCCTCGTCGAGCGGGTCGTCGGAGAAGACCGTGACCTCGGACGTGCTGCCGACGCGGAGCTCGACGCTCACGTTCTCGACGCCGGCGACGGCCTCGAGGTCCTTCGTGACGTGGGCGACGCAGTTGCCGCAGGTCATGCCGGTGACGCCCAGGGTCGTGACGGTGCTCATGGTGCTCCTCGGGTGGTGGGGTGGTCAGCTGCGGACGAGGCGGGCGATGGCGTCGGCGGCCTCCTTGACCTTGGCCGCGCCCTCCGCCTCGGACTGGCGGGCCGCGTCCACGACGCAGTGGCCCAGGTGGTCCTCGACGAGGCCGATGCTCACGGCCTGGAGCGCCTTGGTGACGGCGGAGACCTGCGTGAGGATGTCGATGCAGTAGACGTCCTCGTCGATCATGCGGGCGATGCCGCGCACCTGGCCCTCGATGCGGCGCATGCGCTTGAGGTACGCCTCCTTGTCGGACGCGTAGCCGTGCGGACCGGTGTGGACCGCCTGCTCCTGCTCGACGGCCGTCGCCTCGGTCGTGTCGGTCATGCTCTCCTCCTCGTCCAGGACGCGGTAGCGCGCCCGCCGCGCGGGTGGTGCGGCGGTGATACCCCGTCAGGGTACGCCCCATCATACCCCCGTGAGGTATCCGTCGGGAGGGTCGACGATCCCCTTCGAGCCCATGACACGTGTCATGCCCGTCGGGTGAGGACTCCACCCCGTCCGGTGACGGGCCGCACTGCCGCAGGCGCCGTGCCGCCGCGAGGCTGGAGGCATCACCAACGAGAGGCGCACCATGACCGACATCGTCACCGGGCTCCAGGACCTCACGCAGGGCCTGCCGCCCTTCCTGCGCTGGGTCGGGGTCCTGCTCGCCGGCGCGATCCCCTACGTCGAGGCCGAGGGCGCGGCGGTCCTCGGGGTCGTGGCGGGCGTCAACCCGTTCGTCGCCATCCCGGTCGCGATCGTCGGCAACGCGATCGCGCTCGCCCTGGTCGTCTGGGTCATCGGCGCCGCGCGCAGCGGGATCACGCGCGGACGGACCGTCGAGACCACGCCCAAGCGCCAGCGGATGCGGCAGGTGTTCGACCGCTACGGCGTGCCCGGCGTCAGCCTCCTCGGGCCGCTGCTCCTGCCGAGCCACGTCACCGCCGCGGCGATGGTCGGGTTCGGGGCCCCGCGCGCCCGCGTCTTCACGTGGGGCGTCGTGGCCGTCGCCGCCTGGGCCCTGGTGCTGGGCGTCGTCGTGCACCTCGGGGTGAGCGCCGCCGTCGGCTGACGGCCGGTCACGACGCCGTCACGACGGCATCACGATTCGGCGCCCGCCGCGCGGTGCCCCGGGCACGCACCTACCCTCCCAAGCATGGGCAGGGGAGCCGGAGCACGACGCGCGCTGCGCGTGGCGGTGGTGTCGGTCGCGCTCGCGGGGACGGGCGTCGTCGCGGCGCCGCCCGCGGGCGCGTGCGCGTGCGGCGGCCTCGTCGACGGACCCGCGTACGACACGGCAGTCTCCCACGAGACCGCGGTCCTCCAGTGGGACGGGACCACCGAGACGATGCTCGTCGAGCTCTCCACGCTGTCGAACGCGCCCGAGGTCGGCCTGCTGCTGCCCACGCCCGCACCCGCCGAGGTCGCGCTCGCCGACCCGCAGGTGTTCCGCGAGCTCGACGAGCTCACCCGGCCGCGCGCCGTCGTCTCCGACACCCGGTGGTGGCCCGAGCTCGGCTTCGGGAGCGGCGCGGACGCCGTGGCGGGCGCGGGCGTCACGGTGCTCGACGAGGTCCGCCTCGGGCCGCTCGACGTCACGACGCTCGGCGCGACCGACACGGGGGCGCTCGACGCCTGGCTCACCGAGCGCGGGTTCCAGCTCCCCGAGACGATCCGGACGGCCCTCGCCCCCTACGTCGGCGAGGGCTGGTCGTTCGTCGCGGCCCGGCTCGCGCCCGAGGAGGCCGCCGCGTTCGACGGCACGCTCCAGCCGCTCCGGGTCACGTTCCCGAGCGGCTCGCTCGTCTACCCCATGCGCATGTCCGCCGTCGCGGAGGACACCCAGAGCACGCGCACGTACGTCCTGGCCGACCATCGCGTCGACCGCGTCGACCCGACCGCCGAGGCGCAGAAGCCGACCGTGCGCTTCGCCGGGCGTCTCGACCCGGCGGACGTCGCGTCGCAGGAGCTCGCCGCGCTGCTCGCCGCCGGCGGCTTCGTCACGGCCCACGAGCAGGTGTTCACCGAGCCGGCGACGCAGATCGTCTCCGACTTCTCCTTCGCCCCCGCCGCCGCGGACGTCGCCTTCACCCCGACGTACGCCGTGGTCGCCGAGAAGCGGATCGGGCCGTTCTTCGCCGGGCCCGTCCTCGCGTTCGCCGGCGTGCTCGCGCTCGCGGCGCTCGTCGTCTGGAGAGGCCGACGACGCCGCGCGCCCTCGCCGGCCCTCGCCCCGCACCCCGCGCGCGCCTGAGCGGCGCGACCCGGCCCGCTGCCCGGGTCACCCCGTACGGGCGAGACGCGCGGTTCGCCGCGACACGCGGCACCGCCGGGTGTTCCATGGAGGCGAAGCGGGAGGCGCCCGGGCCCAGGCCGTCGGGAGCCGGCCCGTCACCTCGGCAGGGGAGTGACCATGACGATCCAGGACCCGATCCTCACCGCCTTCTCGCGCACCGCGAAGCAGGTCTGGTACTGGCCGGTGATCCGCGGCGTGCTCGCCATCCTCTTCGGCATCATCGCGCTCGCGTGGCCGGACAAGACGGCGGCCGTCGTCATCTGGGTGATCGGCATCTTCGCCGTCGTCGACGGCATCGTCGAGATCGTCGAGGGCGTCCGGCGCCGCGGCACGGGCAGCGGCACCGCGTTGCTCGTGACGATGGGCGTCCTGAGCCTCGCGGTCGGCGTCGTGCTGCTCGTGTGGCCGGGCAAGACCGCGATCGTGCTCACCTGGATCGTCGGGTTCTGGGCCGTGGTCTACGGCCTGTTCCAGACGGTTGCGAGCCTCGACCTGCGCAAGGTGCCCGGGAGCGGGTGGGGCTGGGGCGTCGTCGCCGGCCTGCTCGGCATCGTCTTCGGTCTGCTCGTGCTGTTCAACGTCAACGCCGGCCTCGTGTCGATCGTGTGGCTGCTCGCGCTCTTCGCGATCGTCTGGGGCGTCATGCTCATCGCGTTCGGCGTCCAGATCCGCTCGCTCGGCCGACAGGCCGGACGCGCGGC
>VFQP010002939.1_pt1 | contig 18152 bp, 29 predicted proteins | sample 3512351 | NCBI WGS metagenome assembly VFQP01 (sample SAMN10412372, study PRJNA504923) | tailings metagenome | isolation source: Relicate 1 Philex TSF1 revegetated site | place: Philippines: Tuba, Benguet | collected 2017-08-29
TGCACCACCACCCTGTCTGCATTGGAGGTGTGGGTGGACATGCATGTGCATATGCATATACATACACAATACATGTGGATTTCCCACAAACTGAAAACAAACCTCCCCTTTCCCCCCCGCTCCCATTCCCCCACCCATCCCCAGATTTACATGGGCACCGCTGCAACAGAATCCCTTCGTGACCTTGTAGACCCCAGCAACAAAACACCAATACGAATACGAGAAACAAAAGCAGGTGACATCTGCTTGGACCATCTGTCCACACGCCAGGTGGCAACTGCACAACAGGCATTGGACATGTTTGCAGCTGCAGCAACAGTGAGGGAAACACGCACCACGACCATGAACCACAACTCATCACGGTCCCATGCGTTGTTCATGCTGGTATGAAGTTGTTTTTCGGTAGTGGTGGTTATGATGCAGCACCTTGCGTACAAGTCATGCACACACCAGCAACACCCCCCTACCCACCCGACAGAAACTGGAGATGCGTCAGCATGGTGCCAATCACAGCATGCACAGCACGCTCACCCTCGGGGATCTCGCAGGCAGTGAACGAGCACGCAAGTCAGAAACAGCAGGCATGTCGCTGAAAGAAGGGAGCAACATCAACAAATCCCTGCATCACTTGGGAGAGGTGATACTACACCTGAAACGCATGTTTTCCAAACGAGGGGGGCATCCCCATGGCGGCGGCACCCCCCATGCAGCGGTCCACATCCCCTACCGACACTCCAAGCTCACGCACATACTTAAACCAAGCCTGGGTGGGAATTCCAACACCCTTGTGTTTTGTACACTCAACCTAGCTGATGCGCACTACTCTGAGACAGTGTCCACATTGAAGTTTGCCACCCATGCCAAAAGTGTCAAGGTGGCTGTGAGCTCTAATGTGAAGCTGGATGTGCAGCAGCGGTTGCGACTTCAGCAGCAGGAGATTGATAGGCTGCGCAAGCAGTTGAATTTCAGGGAGAGGTAGGTGGTTTTTTTTGTGGGATGTGGGGCGCATGGATGGGTTGTGGTGTGTGGGTGTATGGAAAGGAAGCGGTTGGTGTGGGGTGTGTTGCACGCTTTTATATATTGGTGTGCACACTTTTGTGAACACACACATGCGTGCCATTATATACTTGCATGCATATGTACACATACACATACCCACACAATCACATACCCACACAATCACATACCCACAACACCACACACCACCAAAATCACACACACACACACATACCCACAAAATCACAGTGAGAGTCCATCAAGTGCTGCTGGTGGTATACGTGCCTGGCACACACCTCGCACCACCCCTACACCGACCAGTAGCAACAGGAGGGGGGTGCATGTGGAGGACAAGGGGGCATCTGTGGTGCGTGCCGAATTCGAAGCAAGAATTGAACGATTAAGCAAACAACTACAGGTGTGTAGGTGTGGGTGTGGGTGTGGGTGGGTGTGGGTGTGGGTGGGTGACTGGGTGTGGGTACGTACGTAGGTATTTATGTAGGAGGAGGCATACACCCACACATCAATATGTGTACAGGGTGCACTTGTGTTGCATCATGCTCCATGCATGCACACACATTGAAATGCACCCCAATTGCACCCCACGACCATCACACAGCCACCACAACAACCACAACCATCATCAAACCACAACCACAATACCAGGCGAGGGAGGATGATCTAGAAGAAACAGTGGGCCTCACACTTGCGACAAAATGTGAACTAGAGGAATTGCGTAGTAGGTTTATGCAAGTACTCACAGAAAACACCTCGTTGAAACAGCAGCTGGGCATACTCGAGGCTGCCACGGGTGTGTTTAGGGGGGTGTTTTTTAGGGGGTGTTTTTTAGGGTTTTTTTTTGGGGGGGGTGTTTTTCAGGGGGGTGTTTTTTGGGGGTGTGGAGCAGCGCTGTTGTCTTGTTGTGCGTTGTCCATCATGATTCTTCCATGCACGTGCTTCACAACGCCACCACCACCATCAACAGAATCACATCATCAAGAAATCAGCACATTGCAAGATGAGCTCACCAGCGTGCGCTCGTATGCAGAATCACTGTCACAGAGTGTGAGCATAGATCTGCGAAGATCCTTCCATGCAGAGGGCTCCTCTATGCTCATTGGAGCCGGAGCACAACACGCCTTGTCACCACATCATCGCCATCATCAGGCGGCACCTACACCCAGCAGCTGTGCGAGTGATGCACGTGCCCCAGCACTGATGCCCAATGATGATCAAAACAAGGAAAACGACCCTATGTCCTTGCGACGTAGTGTGAGTACAGCGGCACAGTTACAGGGTGCCGCGGTGGTATTGATGGGAGGCATGCCGATGGGACCAGCATCGCCATCATCCAACATTTTGTTGGGTCGCACAGAAAGTGCACCAACTGCTGGATTGTTGGATTCTCTGCCTGTGCGACCATACACAGGAAACAGTGATGATGAAATTGACGATAATGAGGTTGACGATGACATTGATGACGATGGGGGCACCATCATGTCATCCGGTGCCGCCGAGTATATGTGGCGGGAGGAGATCACCATGTCTGTGGTTGCACACAAGGGCACACCGCTGGCTGAACGATTAAAAGGTCTGCTTGATAGTGAGCCATCATCACCAGTGCGCGCGCTGGGGTTTTGATGATCGAGAGGTGTTTTTCTAGCACATTGTATAGATGTTGTTGTTCAAAGAGTAGTAACATAAAGCAATCCGTGGGGGGCAATGAATGTGTGGACTTGCAAGCACATATATGCAAAAGAATTGGCGCCAAACCCAGCGCCTTGTTGGAAAGAAGCAAGGAACATAGGAGAAGGGAAAGAAAAAACAAGGACAAAAGAAATCTTGTTCACTACCACTACATGTGGAAAGTGGTTCCTACCCACCACCCACCAGGACCTTCACCATCACTGCACGTCCTTGTTATGCATTGCACCTACATCAGCCGTTGCAGGATGCGTGCCTTGACAGCGTCAAACTCATCCTTGGTGATACGCCCTGTGTCCAGCAACCTGCGAATGTCCTGCAGCTTTTTCACATCGGCGCCATCTGATGCCAGCACAGCAACTTTGATGGCAGCCACTTCTTGCTCAGTGAGGGTGGCGCTGATGGCAAGATCTTGCAGGCCATCAAGGATGGCACTTGTGGGGCCTGTGATGGTTGTACAGGAATGGGCATGGTGGTGGGCATATGTGATCATTTGTACGCATCATCATGTGTATGCATCATGCGTGATCACCCACCATCGCCCACCATCACCCACCATCGCCCACCATCACCCATCATCGCCCACCATCACCCATCATCAACACACCTGCATTCCTGTGCATACGTGCTTGACCAGGAGCACCCATTGCCTCCCTATTGAGGCGAGCAGCCAGGGCTATTGCTTCACGAACTTGTTCAGGTTGTTTCAAAAAGGCAGCGCTAATCTCAGGGCTGGCGGTGCCATTGGCAGTATTATTGATGCCAGCTGTTTCCACGTTTACTTTTTTCACACCAAACAGGGTGTGGAGCCAGGTCTCTTCCAGCTGCACATCCTGAATCTTCTCCAGGGGAACTGTCGTCTTGCTGTGGTGTGATGTGTGAAAACCAAATGTGTTGGTGTGGTATGCTTGATATTGCAGCACCCTCCCCTGCTCAGTACCTATGCGCAATGTGGCAGCAGCAATCATTGTATGCGCTCTCCAACGTCAGGGAAGACTCATCCAGGGTCAGTTGGTAGTGAGGAACGGTGCTGCGTGCAGGGCAAAAGGTTTGCAGGGGCTGGAAGATGGCGGTGATGCCGAGTGATCCAATAGCAGTGAAGGCTCCGGCACAGCACAGCAGGTTGCCAAACTCAGAGGGCGCCTTTTCAACTATGTGGTGTTGGGGGTGGTAGTGTCTGTTTGATACTCTGTGGACATTCCCAACGGGCATGTGTACCAAAAAATACGTACATATGATGGGCTTGGTTATTTCGTTTATATCCTCTTGTTCCATAAAGCGCGAAAGAACCTCAGTGGAGTTGGTGAGTGCCATTTGATCGGGTGTTTGGTGTCGACGCCTTGAATATGTAAACGCTCGTGGCCTTCACCGCAGAAATATACTGCAGATAGAATGTGAGATTGAATGAATGTGAGATTGAATGAATAAAAAAGAGAGGTAGAAATACAAAGTAGAAAATGTACAGCTTCCGCGCGCGGGCCTGCTTCTGGTTTTTCTTGGTTGGAGCTGGACACATCAATCTCTCGCATCATACCTTGCCACAAGGCCACATAAAGGCCAGATCATCCTGAGGGAAGTGGCCATTGCTACACCACAGGTAGACTGACCCTGGGAAGCGTGTTGCTGTTGGCTTTCACAGATTGTGTGTGGGCCATATGGTGGGCCATATGGTGGTTATGGTGTGCATGTTTCCACATAGCTCCTGCAGGATGTACTCACGTAGGGTGGCATGCATCATTGCTGCAACCCCAAGCAACCCCACAGGGAACCCCTCAAAACCATATAAGCGTTCGTCGAGTTTGTTTTTCCTGTACAATTTTCCACATTTTCCCACTCTTTCCAATCCAATACCAATCAAAACTACCCCCCCCCGTGATTTATTCAGTCCATCGACCCCCAAAGCACATTCCGCCACCCAAGATGGCACACAATGCCGTGGCAGCCGAGTATTACGAGTCCAGCAAGCTCGCAAAGTTTCCCTTTGAGCCATATTGGCCCGAACAAAAGCTCAGGATATGCGTGACAGGCGCAGGCGGCTTTATTGCAAGCCATCTTGCCAAGCGCTTGAAGAGCGAGGGCCACTACATCGTGGCCGTAGATTGGAAGCGCAATGAACACATGCCGGTACGATGATGTGATTGTGATGGGTGATGGGCCTGGAATGATACTCTCTGGGATCACATGGCCATTTGATGGAGGACATGCTTTGACTGGGTACTTACACGTGCAGGAGGAGATGTTTTGCGACGAGTTTCAGCTCGTCGATCTGCGCCTCTTTGAAAACTGCAAAAAGGTGGTGCAGGGCTGTGACCATGTGTTCAACCTGGCGGCCGACATGGGTGGCATGGGCTTTATTCAGTCCAACCACTCGGTCATCCTCTTTAACAACACCATGATCTCCTATGGCATGCTCGAGGCTGCCCGCGAATGCGGCATCAAGCGGTAGGTGTTTTGTTTGGGAGGGTGTATAGCGTAGCGAGTATACACGTCTTGTTCGCTCCTCCCACACCCTTTTCGCACACTTGTACACAGCTTTTTCTATGCATCCAGTGCATGCATCTACCCTGAATACAAGCAGCTTGATGTTGAGGTGGAGGGAGGTGGGCTCAAGGAGGAGGACGCATGGCCCGCTCAGGTATGTGTGATTGATGGGGGTGTTGGAGGGGGTGTTTTTCATGTGTTGCATACGGCGTTTCCCCACAATATGTACAATAAGCTATCATCATGTACACAATCATACTCTAAGATAAAAGCGTACCCTTTCCCACCACCACCACATCACCCCATCATCATCACCCCAGCCTCAAGATGCCTATGGCCTCGAAAAGCTCGCCACTGAAGAACTTGCCAAGCACTACAACAAGGACTTTGGCATGGAGTGCCGCATTGCCCGTTTCCACAACATCTATGGTCCCTATGGCACCTGGAAGGGTGGTCGTGAAAAGGCACCTGCTGCATTTTGCCGCAAGGTGTTGACATCTGACAAGGAATTTGAAATGTGGGGGGATGGCAAGCAAACCCGTAGCTTTACGTTTATTGACGACTGTGTGGAGGGGATCCTGCGCATCACCAAGAGCGACTTTCGTGAGCCCCTCAACCTGGGCAGCAGCGAAATGGTATTGATGGGGGGGGGGGACATGGTGGGGCGTGTGCGCGATGGGATGATGGGATCTGTTTGTATCAATGATGTTGTCATGGTGTACACACGGGACTCTCCCCCCCCAAAAAAAACACACACAGGTGAGCATGAACGGCATGGCAGAGATGATTATGAAGTTTGATGAGAAAAACCTACCCATCAAACACATCCCCGGCCCCGAGGGCGTGCGTGGCCGCAACAGCGACAATGCACTCATCCTGGAGAAGCTCGGCTGGGAGCCCACCATCAAGCTTGAGGATGGCCTCCGTGTGACCTATGGCTGGATTAAAAAGCAACTGGAAGACGAAAAGGCCAAGGGTAAGAGCATGTCTGACTATAGCCACAGCATGGTGGTACAGACCAGCGCACCCAAGGCATTGGGAACCCTGCGTGCTGCAGATGGCGCTGAGGGGCTCGTGGATACAGCTTCATGAGTATGTAGCAAATGGTTGGTATGGTGAAAGACACTGGTGGTTGGCGGGGCCTGCGGGATGTGCATCATCGGGTGATGTGTACATCATCATTGGATGATGTGGATGCCTTGCATACCGGAAGGAAAAAACTACAACAAAAAAGTGCATGCATGTGTGTAGGAACATATTGTAGGCCCCAATATGCATATGTTTCTCATTTGAAACCAAGGGGTACATATCTTGGGTAACAACAACGTTCTGTGGGGTGTGTTTTTGTGGTGGGTGGCATGAACAACCCACCGGTGTTTGTGTTTTTGCTGTGTGCAAACCGGTTGCACGGTAGTAACAACGTGCTGGTAACAAACTAACTGCAAATATGTCAAGGAATGTTGAGTACATGTGTTACCACTGGTGTTTGTACTGCGTCTGGAAAAAAAAAGCAACACAAACAATTGGCATACCTCAAAGAAAGAACAGGGCATACTGTACGTAAATGAAAAGGGGGATGTCGTGCAGGGACATGCGCACTGAGCATCATGCAGCACCTAATGCATGCAATACAGTATGCATGCAACAACACCAATACCAATGCATACACACTACACACACTCAAGGAGACACAGCTTCTGCGCTTGTTCCCACAGTGCGAGCAATTTGCAAGACCTTTCTGACAAGTGCAAGTGATGCACACTGTGCTTGTATATGCTGATCAAGTGCTCGCTTCCTGTCTTCATCTGTAAGCCTGTGTGTGGGGAATTTTGTAGGTGTGGTGGTGGTGTGCAAACTACAAGTGGCTTTGTGTCATACACACACAAGCCACATCTCTACAATCACATCCCCAGTCGGGCACATCCCCATTCAGGCACACCCCCACTCCATACTGTGTATATTGCGCGCGTAGGTTTTCAATTCGCTGCTCAGCTTCCAGCACCAAGTCATTCGTCTCCTTGAGAAACACTGCCTTGGGGACAAAACCGTCATTGGATCCTGGGTGTGTGAATGTGCATGTGTTTGTGTGATGTGGTGAGTGTGTCAATGTGTGTGTATGTGTTGATGTGTGTTGATGTATGCTGATGTGTGTTGATGTGTGTGTTGATGGAAACATGATCACAAGCACACACCACCATCATGGTGATCGCGCCATATCACCCCAACACATCCTCCTCCTCATCACCACGCACCTTGTGGTGTATCAAGTGTCTGTCCACGTGCAACTGCTGCCGCCATAGTCAATATATCAACCTGCTGTGATGCACGGCCAGTAAAGGCTGCGTGCAAGAGGGATGCCACTGCACGTTGGCGCTCTTGGATGTCAGCATCATCTTCATCGACGTTGGTGGTGGTGCTGGTGTTGGAGGAGGTGGTTTGGTCCAATTCCTGTGCATTGGTAGTGGTGTGTGTGGCTGAGGTTGTGCAGTAATGTGCATAAATGTGCAGGCATGCGCATGCATACACAAATACTGTGCAGCACATACACAAATACCATGCAGTGCATACACATACAAGACATGATTATGTATATAATCACTCACAAACAACACAAGACATGGTCAGTCTCACAAACATACAGAAGACATAGTCTCACAAACACACACATACTCGTATGGCAGTATCAAGCAATCGTAATGCAGGTGTTGCATTGTACTCCTCAGCGGCAGCCTTCAAACTGTTGTGTGAGTGTGTTTGTGTATGTATGTGTGTGTATGTGCCATATGTGCATGTGTGATGTGTATGTGTCAGGTGCCATGCATACACACACACACTCCATATCTCCACCCACCATTCCACCCACCATACCACCAAAACAGCTTGGTCAATCCCTCCACCATGTCATCCCCCTCACCCATGCGCTTTGATGCTTCAATACGTCGATACAGCAGCGTGAGCAACATGTCATCAATCTCCTCGACATGCTCTTGTATCTTTTTTTCCAATTCCGCGCCAGATGTGAGAATTTCCAACAGGATTTTGGTCTTGTGCTCTATGCGCTGTGGTCAAGTGTACCAAGTGTGGTGGCGTTGATGTGCAACACACAAACACAGCAGATGTTGCGTGATGTCCACAGATGCCGCAGTATACCATGCCCACATCAACCCATGCCCTCACAACATAAAACCAGCTCATCAACATACCAGCTGTTCCTCACTTGGTGGTGGTGCGGGTGGCTCCTCCTGCTGCAGAGCCTCCAATTGCTGGGCGACAGTGTCTGCATCTGCATCCACAAGCTGCTCGATCATCAACTCGTCCTCGTCAACAGCCTGAAACTGACCAAACTCGTTCTCCACTTCCACCTGAGTGAGTGGTTGTAAACACAACACGGTATGTGCAACAGCATGCCTAGCAAAGCACGCCAGCCACCACAACAGCCACTGATGAAATCAGTCAAACCTCGACTAGTTGCGCTTCTGGTCGTTTTTGGTCGTTGTCAGAGGCTGCTGCATTGCATTGAAATCCATTGTGGCGATGTATGGTGGTTTGGGGCTGCAACAATGGCTGCACGAGGCGTCCACTGCTCGATGGTGCATAGTTGCATCGTTGACCGGCGTACACCGAGGCCTGCATTGTGGTAGTTGTTGATAGCATCCACGTATATGTATTCTTCCGTTGTTTTCTTTGTATATAGGATCCTTTTTTGGAGCATAAACTTGATACACGGATATTACGACACTCACTGTTTCGATACAACATTGTGTGATTGTTTCAAGCTATGGTTGATGGAAAATAGCACAGAAGCAGTATTAGCTACATGGTGTGACAGCCCAGATCATTTTACACACACGCCAGTGAAATCATGGCTGGATGAGAGCGAGGAGCACGCACACCTGGTCCAAGTAGCTGCTGGCTTGCGTTGTATGTTTTTGGGGTGATGTGTTGAAAATGGCGGACATTTTTCGAAAACAATCACGCACCGCCCATCCTAGGCCCATCATCAAACTGCCGAGTGCAGTTTGTTGAACCCACAGCGGGCACAACGCAGCAGCATGCTGCACACCGGCGCTCCTATGTGAACAAAACCATGGACGAGTATTACAAGGTGTGTCGAGGAAGTACTAGTTGTGTGCGTGGAGTGTACACGGTACATTTGTATACCAACCAGGCAGCCCCATCCACACCCATCGAAAACACCCTATAGTTGCTCCAGACAGCGCCACCAAGACCATCACGCACACCTGCGATAAAACATGTATACCAAACAGTCAACGACATGCTGCGCTATGCATATATTATTGGCACACGGAACCTTCGCGCAATCCTCCCCCGGAGAATGGTGTTGTCATCATCACCATCACAACACCTCCCTGTCCATGTCTACTTCATAAACGCCATGTACAGCACCATGCTTGTGCTTGCCATTCCTGTAGCGCTGTTGCTCGTCGTTGCACACAGTTGTGTTAGCGGACAGCTAGCAGCACGATTATGTACACCACATCCTGCGCACAATCATCACATACAGTGGCAACATGATGGAGCACCAGTGCGTGCAGCGTGGCATGTGTTGCAACCCATATTGTGGATTGGTGGGTATATAATGGACATGGTTGGGTTGACAAGGGGGATGCATGTGGGGGATGAAGATGATCGGTGGACAGGACGCATGTGTGCTGTGCTCGAGGAGTATACTACACCAGCACATGCACGCACATGCGCATGGTTGCTTGTGGCATGGGCAGTGGGGATTGTGGTGGTTGCGGTTGAGCATCACCGGTATGTGTGATGGTGCTTTGACGATGAGATGATGGTACCTTGACACAGCTCCTGGTGTTGCCCTGTGATTGCCACTATGAATTGCCCATCATGTGTTCCCTGCAGGTTGGCTATCAAGGTGCCGTCTGGCCTCACAGCACAGCAGCATGACAAGGATTTGTGTGATCGCATTCGGTATGCATGCCATGGTGGTGTTGCTTTTTTCATGTGTTGCACACACGTATTGCTGAGCAATGGCAACCCCCAAAATATCCACCAACCTCTATAAACGCACGACCACCTCACAGGATATTGTATGGGACAGTTCATGGGGCCAGTGTGCCAGCACCCAAGATGAACACTGCTGCAGACGCTTGAAATGCAACTGCACGATTGGCGAGCACCTTGGGGTTGCGATTACCACCTGATGGAGATTTGCAAGGACGTGTTGTGCAGCTGGAGGCAGCCGTCGGGGAGTGATGTGTGTGTGGCCATGCTGTGATGCGTGTGAATCACCAAAGTTTTGTGCTAGACCCAATTTTTGGTAGAATTTGTACCTAGTCTCTGCGAGTGTATTGGTCGATAACAACATCACCACCATGCAACTCTCTAGCTCACGTGTGCCAACCCATGCAATCCCAAAACACCCCCGAGTGCACACTGCACTGGGTGGGCTCCGACACCCCCCAACGCCTGCCTTACAATATGATCAGCCCAAGCAGCGTGTCGACACAGTAGTATGTGCATCCACCAAGCAGGGTACCTCGTATGTTGCTCCCAGCATGGCTGGAGCTGCTACAGAACTGGAAGCCTTGGAACGGTACGTGGGAGTATTGTTGTTCGTGTTGTGTGTGTCGGTGTGGCGTTTACGAAATAAATCACACGAGATCCAGACCAGACCAACACATAGTAGTCATCCGCACGCTCCTGGTCCTCACCGTACACAGGTACTCTACAGTGGTGCCAGATACCTTGCTCATGCGGGAACTCTACAAAGTGGAAGATCCCAAGGCTGCAACCGTGAGCAGTGCGGTGCTCCATGGTATCCTGCAGTCCCCCGCATCCATGTTTGAGTACAAGGTATGATGTGGTGTACAGTGATGTGCACAAGAAAAACATGTGTCCTCACAATCAACACCCCAACAACTCCAGTTGGCAATTGAGCGTGCATTGACGTATGAAAAGTGCCTGTTGGAGCTCGAAGACATGGCCAAGCGTGCATGCCAATACGACAAGGCATTGGCCAATGTCGGTGCACTATTTTCCCAACAAGTGGACGGCCGTGTCTCTACAGAAGTCGACCCTGATGTGGCATACGACACCGATGCCATCATCACACGTGCAAAACATCTCATGACGCTGTACGAAGAACTGGGCATCAAGCGCAATCGTGTGATCATGCGCATCCCCGCCACATGGGAGGGCATTCAAGCAGCGGGGAAATTGGAAGCACAGGGGATCAACACACATCTTGTATTGGTGTATAGTTTTGTGCAGGGTGCTGCTGCAGCACAAGCGGGTGTGTCGGTGATTCAACCCAATGTGGGGCGTATCTACGACTGGTACTGCAGACATCCAGGTGTGGTTGATGTGTGTGATGTGACACGATGAGGGGGGGCTTGTGTTGTTGTTGCTGTGTACCATGCTCTGTATTGTAGTGCACTGTTGTCATGCTCTGCAATGTGCATCATCAGTTGCCTTTATACAGCAGCATGCATGCACCGTGATCACACACCATTATATACACTGTCATACATACTCATACATCACCGTCACACACTGTCATATCAAAAATTACACACCATCAACATACACCCTTGGTTCCCCTTCCCCCTCCACACCCCCTTGTCTTTCACAACACGCACAATACGCAGGTGTGATCAGGGACCCCTCAGGGCCCCGTGAAGACAGTGGGTACAGCAGCGCTGTTAACCCCGGCCTGTTGGTGACTCAGCGCCTTTACAACTATTGCCAAAAGTATCATTCCAAGACCAAGGTGATGGCCGCTGGGTTGCGCAACAAGCAAGGTGGGTTGTGTGTGTGGTGGAGGGGGGGGGGGGAGGGGAGAAGGGTGTGGTGTGTGTGGGCATTGTGTATGTGTATGTACATTGTATATGTACGCAGGGGACTGACAACAACAATAACATCAATGTATCCCCCAACACAGATGCGCTTGCATTGGGTGGTATTGATTACCTGGTAGTGTCCCCCAAGGTGTTGCGTAGCCTCTCAGAAACACCCACACTGCAGGGGTACAATGATGGCTTGCATGCTGGGCCTGATACTGACGGATACGCACCAGCACTCGCACCACAGCGTGCCAAGGTATGTCGGCGCTTTGAATCTCCACCACACCATGCACCCCGCCATCCACCACACCACGCACATCGCATCATACAATACACACCATACACAACACCATCCACCACATCATACAACACACATCCACCACACAACACACACAGGAAACAGAGTTTCTACCAATAGAGTTGGAGACAGTAACAGAGCGGCATTTCAAGGAACAGCTGGGTTTGGCGGCCACAGAGCTGCTTGCACAGGGGCTGCAGTCACTGCGTGATGATGCAGACAAGCTCAACCCCGTGTTTGAGGGACGACTTGCATTTGGTGCAGACTAGGGATTATTGTTACATAGCCAGATGTAAATACCACACACAAAGAACGCAACATTGTACACACGTGCCCCACCCCTCATCACGATGCGCGCGTTACAGGTGCAGTCTTCATTTTGAGTTTGGCCTCCATTTGTGAGTGCATGTCCACAGGCATCTCCTCACTGTAGGCAGGCAGCCCCAAGTAGGAGCCAAACCCAAACTCATCAAGCTCGCCTGTCATTGCCTCCAGCCCCACGTTGGACGATGGCACGCCAGGTGCCCTGCCCACACGTCCCAAGATCTGTCGTTCAATGGCAAGTTGAGCTGGCAAGGCACTGCCATAAACGTTTTGCAGCATTGCATCACGAGAGATGACTTGTGTTGTTGTGCTGTTGGATTGCATCGCCTCCACTGGGTGGCTGATGGTCGCCTCATCTTTCAGAGTGCTCAATCCACACCGCAACGCATCGTGGGGGGTGGTTTGCAGGGGGAGGTCTGCAATGTGATCCATGGATGATATGGTAGTCTGGAGTGGGTAATGTAACTGGGGGAATAAATTCTGTCCTGATCAGTTGTGAGTGAGAAAGTTGTGAGTGAGAATTTTGTGAGTGAGAATGTTGTGAGCAGTGTCTGTGAGCAATGTGTGTGAGCAACCCAAGAACCTTTTTCTTCTCGAAACGAAACCCCAACAACGTCACATAGTGCTGCACGCCTGTTGCACACGTCATTGGCACACGTCGTTGCTGCAGGGTCACCCATTCAGAAACACCAGTCAACACACAGCCATGCAATCGAGGTGCGTACCAACGGCACACATGCATCACCAACACTGCACGGTTGCACAATAGCACAATGCCATGCGGTATTTAGCAATTAAAACACGCAAATAGCACACACGCACGCTGTTTCGAGCGATTCTGTCATGCAATGCTCCAACAACCCAGCTTTTCATTGCCTTGTGATTCCTGTTGCATGCTTCGGCTGTTGTGTGGCATGTTTAGATACTATTGGGGCTGGTTGTGGGGTCTTTCGTGGGCTGCATACTCGCGGACATGCACAATTCCTTTCCTGATCTGCTGCTTCCCCTCTTTCTCCACAGTTTTGTTGGTACCAAGGTGCAGCCCACCTCGAGTGGTCGCGTGACTGCGCGCCCGGTATGTTTGAGGGCAGTTGTGGGTGGGTGGTGGTTGCAACCGTTGCGGGGGTGGTGTGTGGCTGGGTGAGGTTGTGGTTTGTTGTGAAGCGTGGATGAGAGAGAGCGTGTGAAGGAGAGTGTATGCGTGCTCAGATGTTGGGGGTGTGCTGCGTGGACGGCGGTTGATTGTTCAACTTATACCCCAAACCATATTAAATGTCGATTGTCACATGATGCATCACCACCAATCCCCTCCAAAATGACAGGCGCGCAGCATGCAGGTGATGGCAGTTGGCCGTCCACCCAGGCCCAGCTCCAACCCTGGCAAGACCAACAAGGAGCAAAAGGGACGTTGGAGGGGCATGGATGCAGACATGGACATGAGCGACGATCAGCAGGACATTGCCCGCGGCCGTGATATGGTCGACAGCTTGTTCCAGGGCTTTGGCGCTGGTGCAGGTGGCACTCACAATGCCATCATGAGCACACAAGACTACCTGTCCACTGCACAACGGTAGGGGCACAAACCACCATCATGCGTTCCCCATCCCCATAATTCCGTCCCTATACAACCCGTCACCCCATCACCACCACACAGTGACATGAACAACATTGAGGATGGCTTTTACATCTCCCCTGCGTTTTTGGACAAGATGTCCATCCACATTGCCAAAAACTTTATGGACCTCCCCAAGATCAAAGTGCCACTGATTTTGGGTATCTGGGTATGTAGTTATGTTGTTAAGGAGGTGGTGTGTTTGGTGGTTGTACCGGTTGGTTGCAAGATCATGACATGTGCAACATCGTTGCCCATCATCATCGACCATCTCACCACTCCCTCACAACCACCTCCACAACAACAGGGTGGCAAGGGTCAGGGTAAGACCTTCCAGTGCAACCTGGCATACAAGAAGCTCGGCATCAACCCCATTGTCATGTCTGCTGGTGAATTGGAATCCGGCAATGCTGGTGAGCCTGCCAAGCTCATTCGTCAGCGTTACCGTGAGGCATCGGACATCATCAAAAAGGGAAGGATGTGCTCTTTGTTTATCAACGATCTGGATGCTGGTGCCGGTCGCATGGGTGAGTCAACACAGTACACAGTCAACAATCAGATGGTCAATGCCACACTGATGAACATTGCCGACAACCCCACCAACGTGCAGCTGCCTGGTGTGTACAAGAATGAAGACATCCCCCGTGTGCCTATCATCTGCACGGGTAACGATTTCTCCACACTGTATGCTCCCCTCATCCGTGATGGTCGTATGGAAAAGGTAAGGGTGTGTTTTTTTGCTGTTGTAGGTGTTTTTTGTGTTTTTGCCCTCAAAAAAAGGAGAGGTGTTCCATTGTGTACATTGTTTGCTACCAGTTGCATTGGATTGCATGCATGTGCTCCCCATTTTCCATCCCAGAACACACCCCAACCGTTCCCTTCCACACACACAGTACTACTGGAACCCCACTCGTGAAGACCGCATCGGCGTGTGCATGGGCATCTTCCAACACGACAACGTCAACCGTGGCGATGTCGAAGAGCTCGTCGACGCCTTCCCCAACCAATCCATCGATTTCTTCGGCGCCCTGCGTGCCCGTGTATACGATGACAAGGTTCGTGACTTCATCAAGGGGCTTGGTGTAGAGAACATTGGTCCTCGTTTGGTCAACTCTCGGGAGGGCAAGGTTGAATTTGAAAAGCCAGTGATGAGTCTGCAGACTCTCATGAAGTATGGCAACTTGCTGGTGGAAGAGCAAGAAAACGTCAAGCGTGTGCAGTTGGCAGATGAGTACCTGTCTGGTGCTGCATTGGCAGGGAACAGTGGATCGTCGCTGCCTGAGGGGTATGCAGGTGCTCGCCAGCGCAGCAGCTTGCTGGCATAAATGGGTGGGATTATGTTGGCATGTTTGGCATGAGCAACAGCTTGTTGTGGTGTTATGTTGGCATGCGTGTCCATGTGCTTGTTGAGATGTGTGGTATGAGCAGCAGCAGCAGCTTGATGAGTGGTGGGAGGTGTGAGGGGGAGTATACGTTTGTGTCCATGTCTGACGCTAGAGGGAAGAGGGAGACCCCACTTTTTGAATGGAATGCCTTTTCCGCGTGTTTTTCGATCGAAAAAGAAAAGAGTGTGTAACTTTTTCTCTTCCCGTATGTGGAAATACAAATACCACGAATATATGTTACACAAGTACCACACAAGTACCACGTACACATGCTACACGAATACCACACGAGCACCATATCTTACACCCGACGTAGTTTACACACCAAACACCCGCTGCAGCTCTGCTTCTGTGTTGCATGAGTAGCCCATCACATATGCCCCTGCCAGGTGTCCATAGTTGCTCCACTCCCCTGCTTCATCCTGTTGCTCCCCCCCTCGTGTCTCTGCTGCTTCTTCCTCCTGTGAATAGGGAGAATACACACACAGGTGTAGATAGAGAGAACACACACTCTCTGATGCTGGGATGTTGTGGGACATTGGAAATAGGAAATCCAAACAAAAACACATGCAGTGAATAAAAAAGAACATATGCAACAAAACATACAACATATACCCACCCACACCCACCCACAAACCTCTCTGTTGGTCAACAGTCGGTCAAAGCATCGCCCCGATATTGGACACACCAACAAATCACTCCGCGAATCAATCTGCCGCTCACCACACCCCTCCCCACACACATGCGCCCATCCACACCCCGCACACACAAACGTGCTCGAAGACAGCTGCACATACTCCACAGGGGGCCCTCCTGTGCGACTGCAGCCATGCACAGGGTCCCACCGTTGTGTCGGGTCATACCCATGGGCCCGGCGCCACGTTGCAACCTCATCAGTGTGGTCGTTGGTGGTCCGTGGGGGTGCGAGCAGGTCCATACGGTGTTGACGTCCTAGTCTATGGGAGCGTTTTGAGGTCACCATTTGTTCATACATGGTTTTGAGGGGGCCGGGGGCTCCTATTCCTGCTGCAGTGAGTTCTACACGATCCGTATCCATGTATAGAGCCTAAGGGGGGGGGGTGGCAAGGCATGGTATTCAGGGGTGTATATTTGCATGCGTGCATTCACTCATCATTTCATGCATTCACAAGTATACATGTATGTACACCAATGAGTACTACCAACACCCCCCTCAACATCACACCTTCCAATGGTAGGTATTGTTGTTGTTGTGTGTCGCACATGTTGCTGGATGCTGGTGCTTCCATCGTGCGGTGTACAGGCGTTTCCATAACAGGTCATCTGATGCGAGCACATGAAGGGCACCACATGTTTGTGCAACAGCAGTGAGGTCCTCGGGGGATAGGAACCCCAGCATTCGGAAGAGCGCCTGGAGTTGTGTGTGGGTGCGTGTGGGTGCATGTGGGTGAGTGTGGGTGAATGTGAGCTTATGGGGCATACCTCGGGGGGGAGGTCTGAGAGGTCGCCGATGCTCCACCGTGGTGGTGGTGGTGGTGGTGGTGGATCGGGTGCTGCTGCAGCAACTGGGCTGTACTCACGACGCTTGGCTGGTGGCGCATTGCTTGGCTGTGTGGTGTGTGGCATGTTGATGCACGATGCACCCCCAGCATTGTGCAGATCAATCACATCCCTACATTTTCGTCCTCTGCTTCGAGCAACGCCAAAAGCTCTTCATCTAGGTCGTCATAGTCTTGTGTTCGTTTCATCCTGCGAACACAATTGAAACGTATCGCGTGTACACTAGCCGGCTGTTGTTGGGTGAGCTATTCAATGATGCTACGATGCAAGTAGACAGTGATCATGAAAAAGTTCACGCCCTGTTGTAATAAACAAACAACACAACCCTGCACACAACACAACTCACCATGGCAACAATTGAAACATGGCTGCAACAATCCCTGGATCCAGAGCAACGTGAACAATTGGTGGAACGAAACGTGCATGAGCAGGTCGCACACCAGCTGCTCGATGCCATCTCCCATCATAATGTTGACCACCACACCACACTCTACCTTGTACGTCTCCTGCGCAATCTGTGTGCTGGAAATACCCATGTGGCACAGTACATGCTTGCCAATGGGATGATTACGGCATTGGCAACAATAGCAACGCGCGCACCTCCAGCCAATGCCATGTTGCTCAAGGCGTGCGCGCAGCTCTTGTGCAATGCAGTCACTGCGTGCGCACCATGTGCATGTGGGATATGGAAAGCACTATGGCCCAAGGCGGTGTTGGGGTTTTTGGAGACACCCGACGGTGTGTGTTTGTGGGGGGTGTATGTGTACACTATGCTGTGCATGTACACCCCAGCATGTGCTTTCACATACACTCCACACCCAGGGGTGTGTGTAGAACCAGTAGCATTGTTGACATTGCGTGCAGCAGCTGCAGTGGGAAGCAGTACACTGGATGATATCACTGGTGTGAGTGTCAATGGGTCCCCTGATAATAATGATGATGACGATGCCCCCCACCCTGATGATGACGATGCCCCCCACCCTGATGAT
>VFQP010002940.1_pt1 | contig 18149 bp, 19 predicted proteins | sample 3512351 | NCBI WGS metagenome assembly VFQP01 (sample SAMN10412372, study PRJNA504923) | tailings metagenome | isolation source: Relicate 1 Philex TSF1 revegetated site | place: Philippines: Tuba, Benguet | collected 2017-08-29
CCGGCATGTCTTGTCCGCGCTGGCTGTGAGGGCGCGTGTGCCCTGCGTGGCGGGGACGTGAGCGGCAGCACCGTGACCCTTGGTGGCCCATGGCGGGCATCGGGTGCATCCCCACACACCAACGAGCGCGTCGGGGCGGTGGCGTGCGCACCTGGGGGTTGAAGCTGACTTTGGAGATTTCGCTCTCGTGGCCCGTGAGCGTGTGGTTGCACACGCCCGTGAGCGTGCTGTACACGCGCCCCGTGCCGTCAGCGCTGCAGGTGGGGGGGCGCAGGAGCCAACGGCACGTTGCACACTGTCAGCCGGAGGCAGCGCCGCTTCGGTCAGCGTCCCTGCCCCGACCAGGGCCCAGCGCACCTGGCGCTGACGAACTTGCTGCCTGTTGAGTCGAACGCCACGTCCAGCACCTCGTCCGTGTGGCCCTGCGCGCGCACAAATGGGTGGGTGGCGCACCGCACGCACAGGGTGGCGTGGACGTCCGCAGGGCGGGGGAGCGGACCCCGTCCATGGGGTGCAGCGGGGCCAGAGGGCAGGCAGGCGGGCGCACCGTCTTGACGCTGAGGCACCTGCCCGTGCGCACGTCCCACACGCGGCAGCTGCAGTCGATGGACCCGCTCAACGCCAGGTTGCCTGCGCACCACCACCACCACGGGCGTGCGACACCACCCGTGAGCAACCTGCCGCCTCTCGCAAGCGCCACAGTGGCACTGCGCATTGACCCCGCACCTGCAAAGTTGAAGGTGGTGCTCGAGACCTCGCCCCCGTGCCCCGACAGCACGTGCACGCACTGCCCCGTCCGCACGTCCCAGATCCGGCTGTCATGGTCGAATGAGCCCGTGATGATCAAGTCCCCTGCGCGCATCCACACGTGTGCCACGACCGCTCTCCACGCTCTCAACAGGCGCACTCTCAGCCTGCTGCACCAGCACCTCGTTCTGCCAAGCACGTGAGGGCGCCCCGCTCCAGGCCACACCTGCAGTGTTGAAGTTGAGCGAGACGATCTCTGCCCGGTGCCCCACCAGCGACACGCGCTCCACGCCCGCCTCCACGTCCCACAGCTGCGCCCAGCACAGCAACGCACACCGGCGCAGCGACGGTCAAGGGCGTGCCACACCAGGGCGCAGGCGTCGGGGCACGGGCTGCGTCAACCTGTTTAGGCAACCCAGGCGGCCCTCGTGAGGCGCACGCACACCTTTGCCGTGTTGTCCATGGAGCCCGTGGCGATGAGCGTGCTCTGCGGGTTGAAGCTGAGGCACACAATCTCCGTCTCGTGGCCCCTGAGCGTGTAGTAGAGCTGCCCCGTGTAGGCGTCCCACAGCTTGGCTGTCTTGTCGAACGACCCCGTCACCACCTTGTCGCCGTACGGGTTGTTGAACGCTATGGCGTACACCTGATGGCCACAGGACAGGGCCCCCGCACGCGCACACAGCACACGGCCCCTGAGGCCTGGGCTCGCACAGCCGCCCCTGGCACTGCGCCCCTGCTGATGAGCTGCGCTCTCCGCCAGCACGCCTGCCGCAGGCCCCCTCCTCCCTCCCCAGCGCTGCGGTGGTGCACTGCGCGCACCACGTTCTTGTGCCCCTCGAGTGTGAAGAGGTCCTCGCCCGTGTATGTGTTCCAGATCTGCGGGCGGAAAAGCAGCGGGTGCACATGTTGAAGCACAGTATGCATGCACCCTGGGCCCATCCCAGCTCGCTGTGCTATTGGGGTGGCCCCAGCGGCGCATGACCCAACGCGCGCGCACCTTGCAGGTCCGGTCGTAGCTGCCTGTGATGAACCGATCGCCCGCCTTGTTGAAGGCGCAGTTGGTGAGAGGCAGCACGTGCGCCCGGAGCACCTGCGGGCCAGAGCCGGTGCAGGGGCGTGGCACACACACGCGCCTGTGAGTCCCGCGCAGCGCATGCGGTGGCCGGCCCACCCCATGCGACCATCCGCTCGCCTTGAAGAGGGAGAAGCTGTGATGCTGGGTCTCTGCCATCTTGTCCAGCAGCCTCCCGATGAGCTGCCGCAGCGCTGGGCGCCGGTTCTCGCTGATGAGCGGCTCCTGCTGGATGATTTGCGTGCACAGCAGCTGCAGCGGGGACAGCGCGACGAGGAGAGCGAGCGCAGAAAGCAGTGCGTGTGTCTGGTGCGTCGCCCGCAGATCGAGACACACGGAGCCTCTCTCGGACTGCCGTGCCGAAAAGTGGCCCTCCTCTCCGAGCGCACACCTCGACATCGACGTCGGGCGCCAGGTCCAGCAGGTCGACCGGCTTCTGCTTCATCACGCCGTCCCTCTCATACTGCAAGATGATGCCCGGGGGGTAGTAGCGGAGCAGGAACTTCTTGAGCTTGACGCCAGACATCGCCCTGGCCAATGGGGAGCGCCAACCAACAGATGGTGCTGCTGCAGATGGTGCTGCTGCAGATGGTGGAGCTGCTGCTGTGGCTCCACATGGAAACAGGGGTTTGGCGCCGGCGCAGCTGGCGAAGAGGCGCACGGCGCACGTCGATACAGACGCGACAAGATGGCGAGCCTCATCCAGCAGGTCAAGAACATCAAGGGTGCGTGCTTCCCCATCCCGCGCATCGGTCTACGGCGCCGAGCAACATCGCGCGCGCAGAGGGCCCCCGGCCCAGCATCTGGATGCCTGGCAAAGGACACTGGTCGCTCGCTCGCTTGCGGCGCCCAGCCACAGCGTGCTGGCGAAGCTTCCGAGGGGTGGGGCAGGCACGCAGTCTGGCTTCCACGAAGCAGCAATCGCCGTCAGCACTCGCAGTGCACCACCTCCTGGCAGTGCACTCAAGTGGTCAGCGAGCTCGTGACATGTGCGCGCGCCCCCGTGCGTGCTCCCCCCGTGCGCAGCCACCGTGGGCACGGCGGCCACCGAGATGCAGCACCTGGCCAACCAGCTGCAGGGCCAGGGGCAGGACGAGAAGCGCTTCCTGGAAGCGGTGAGGCGCAGCAGGTGGCTGGTGGAGCGCCTTGCCACCGCGCGCCACGCCAACGCTCGCAGGTCCAATCGCCGTTTGCCATGACAGTTGTGCGTGGCCGTGCGCGTGCGTCTCCACCTGCAGGTGTCCGAGGACAAGAGCACGCTGGCCGCGTCGCTGCTGAGCCAGAACCCCAACGTGATATTCGCGCGCAGCGCAAAGGACTGGTACAACGCGTGGCACATTGCGGCGCAGGCCGGCAGCTTGCCGGTGAGGCCAGGGGGTGCAGGGATGGCAGCAGGAGGGTGGTCGGGCACACACACACACACCCACAGGCTTGGTCGTGTGCCCCCGCTTCCACGCGCTTGAGCGCGCAGATGCTCGAGGTGCTGCACACGCACGGCCGGGGGGGCACGCGCAAGCCCTTGCCCGGCGAGCCGCCTCCGCACGCGGCGCGCACCAAGGACAAGCGCGAGACCCCGCTCATGCTCGCGTGCGCCGCCAACCACCTGACGGCCATGCAGTACCTGCTGGGGGTGAGCGAGCTCAGAGCCCTGGGAGCCCTTGGGAGGGAGGGAGAAGGGGGTCGGGGAGCGGCACGCTGGGGAACGACACCACGCGTGCGGTGGTGCTCCACGCCGCGCGTGTGTGCAGGTGGGCGCCAGCACGCACGAGGCGGACAAGTACGGCAACACCATTGTGCACTACGCCGCGCTCAAGGGACAGGTGAGGCACCGCTCCACCACCCAGGCAGCCACGCGCCGCCACCACCGCCCTGGCGCCGCTAAAGCGACGCGGGCAGCCAGCGCGGCGTGGTGTGCCTGTGTGGCTCTGGCTCAGGTCAAGATGCTGTCGCTGCTGCTGGCGTCGGACGAGGGCCAGCCCCACCACCTGCCGCCGGGCCACGCGGGCATCCCCACCGCCCCGGACGAGGCGCTGCCTGGGCCGGGCAAGCTCGTCAGGTGGGGCATGCCCTTGCTGCCCCTTGCTGATCCTCGCCTGCAGCACCGCGCCCAACAGCTTGGCACCGAGAGCCGTGCCCGCCAGCGCACTGCTCGGAGCCGTGTGGTGTGTGCAGGCTGGTGGACGTGCGCAACGAGGCGGGCCTGCAGCCGCTGCACTTTGCCGTGTGGGGCGGCAAGGCCGAGGCCGTGCGCACCGTGCTGGAGCACCGGCCCGACCTCGTCAGCAAGAGCATCTCGGACAGCGTGGCGCAGGTGGGTGGGTGTGAGGGCACCCACGCGCGCACACCTCGGGAGGGCGGAGGCTGCGTGCAGCGGGCGCGGCGCAGCCCAGGGCCTCTCGGAAGTCCCCTTATCACCGCGGCGTGTGTGTGCTGTCGCTGCGCAAGTGCTGGCGCAGGTGACGTGCAATGGCGGCTCGACGCCCTTGCACGTGGCGGCGCTGCGCAACGACCCGGGCATGGTGGAGCTGCTGCTCAAGGAGTACGTGCAGGTAAGCCCGCTGGGGAGGGGGAGGAGGTGGGGGGACGTGCGGGGTGAGAGAGCGTTGGTGAGGCGGCGCAGCGGGATGGCGCTGACCACACCATCCCCCCACACACACGCGTGCGCGTGCCTCCATGCACCCCGTCTGGCTGCAGTTGATGCTGGAGGGGCGGGGGCCCAGCGCCGACCCGCGCACCGTCACGGACAAGTACCGCTTCACCGCCTGGCAGGTCGCCAAGGTGGGTGGGGTGCGCCAACAGGCGCCGTCTCGGCTGCCTGGGGCCGCCTGTGTTTGCCCTCCCCGCCCCCCCCTGCTCACTCACCAGCGCCCCCCCGCTGCTGGCCGCAGGACCTCAAGCGGGACGCCGTGGTGTCGCTGCTGGACCCGGCGCGCACGCTCAAGGGCCTCGAGCCGGGGGCCGTGGCGGCGGCGCTGGCCGCGGGATCCACCACATGTGAGCGGCAGGCTGCATTTGCGTGCGCCCGCGCGGGGGAGGGGGGGCCAGGAGGGGATCTGCTTGGTGGGGGCTGGCGCACCTTGATCCCTCGTGTGCGTGCGTGCGTGGGTGCGTGCGCAGTCCGGCGGCTCACCAGCACGCGCAGCAGCGGCAGCAGCACCAACGCTGACCGGGCGCTTGCCGCCTCGTCCGCCGTGTCCGCCGCCGACGCCTTTGACGGGTTTGCGGCGCTGGCGGCCGGCACGTTGCGTGAGTGCTGCGGCGCGTGGGAGGCCCAAGGGTCGCAGCAGGGGGCTGAGCGCGCGCATGCATGGCAGCGCCCTAACCCATCCACCCGTGCGCGCGTCCACGTGTGTGTGTGTGCGCAGTGGAGCGCAAGGCCAACGGGTCGTCCAGCGGCGCGCGGGGCCTGGACGCGCGGTCAGGCGGCTCGCTCATCTCCTCGGGGCCCGTGCCCATCCTGGCGCCCCCTCCCCCGCCCTCGGCCAAGATCAGCAAGGCCAACCCCGCCATCCCAGTGCCCATCCTGGGAGGCGCCTCCTTCTCCTCGCCCCCCGCGCCCTCGCCGCCGTCCGCCAGCCAGGCGCCCGCTGCGCACGCCGCGGCAGGCCCCACCTCCCCATCTGCCTCCTCTCACCCGCAACCACAAGGAGCCAACCACAAGGAGCAGCAGCAGGCGCCTGATCCCTCAGGGCACCAGCAGCCAGAGGGGCCTGGGGAGGGCCAGCTTACCCCCCCGGCCGCGCCCACGCCGCCAGCAGAGGAGGCGCAGCCACACCACTCACCGCCGCCGCAAGACGACGCACCAGCAGCAGGCGACCCGGCCCCCACGGCCCCCAAACAGTCCGGGCCCGAGCACGCTGTGCAGCAAGGGAGCGGCTCAGCACCGCCTGCAGCCGGCCCTGCCGAGGACGCGGCCCCTGCAGCCGCCCCTGACAGCGGCGCCCCAGAGGTGCCGGCGCGCTTCCTGTGCCCCATCACCAACCAGGTCATGAGCCACCCGGTGCGGGCGGCCGACGGCAGGTGCGGCGCGTGAGACAGGCCCAGAGATGTGTGCTGCCTTCGCATGCTCCGCGCTGCGTGCAGCTCACGCTTAAAAGGTGGGCCTGCCCGTATTGGTGGGCGCCTGCAGGGTGTACGAGGCCGACGCCCTGGCCATGTGGTTCTCGCTGGGCAACACCGAGTTCCCTGGGGGCTCCACGCCCATCACCAGCCAGGAGGTAGCGCCGGCCGAGGATGTGAGAGACGAGTACGCGCGGTGGCGGCGGGCCACCTCCGGAGGCGCAGACTCTGAGCGAGGCGCAAAGGAGGAGGAGGATTGACGTGTTGCAGATGCGCCTCTGGGGGCGCGCGCCGCTGTTCTGCTCCATCTTCCCTTTCCTCCCAGTGGCGTGCGCCTGGCACGCGCCCGCTCGCCGGATTGCCGGGAGTGAGTGCAAGGACGAAGCGCCGCTGAGTGCAAGGACGCGGCCAGACTGCTGCGGCAAAGCGGCGCGCCGCGCTGTGGAACCCTTTGTCGCGCGTCGTGGGGGCGCCTACCGCTGCGGCACCCGAACGGCGGCGTAGAAAGGAGGGCGATCCTCGCACAGGCGCGTGCCGACCCCACCCCGCGCGCGCGCCAAAGACAAACGGGTGGCCGAGCGCCACAAAACTCACTCGGCGGCAAGCAGCACTCACAGTGTGCGGTCGCATTCGTGCTCACAGTGGTGGATCACTGAGCTGCTCGTCCTCGCACGGCAGCGACTACGGCGTGCACCATCACCGCCGCCGGCCCACTCACTGATCGCATCTCCACGACGACCACGATGAGCAGGGGACGGTCGAGCCGCGCGATCGCGCTGGTGGCGTGCCTCGCTCTGCAGGTGCGCAGCTGAGGGGGCTCCGCTGAGGGGCACGGCGCTGTGGAGGCTCGCGTGCACTCGTGGTGGGCGGTGCGCTCTCGGGCTCACGCTTCCTGCTTCCTGCAATGCCATGCGTGCGCGCAGGCGAGCACCGCGCTGGCCGTGGTGCGCATCTGTCTCCCGGTGGCCCCCAACCAGGCCGTGCAGCAGGCGTGCACCACGCTGCTCAACCGTCAGGCAGGCAGCGGCGTCGAGTTTGCCTGCGTGCTGGGGGGCAGCGGCTCGGCGTGCATCGAGCAGGTGGCCCAGGGCAGCGCGGAGCTCACCAAGTTTGGAGGTGAGCGGGCCCAGCGTGGGGCAGCGCGCTGGATCGCGCCCAGATCGCGATGAAACTCCTGCCCGCGCGCTCAGGTGCCCCACGTGACTCGCACTGCACCCAGACACACCTCACCTGGCGAGGGTTGGACCACACGCACCCCTGATGCCCGCAGGCGACAGCCTGTACACGGCCACGTTTGAGCGTGGCTTCTCCTCGTACGTGGCCGAGACCATCAGCCTGCCCGACGCCCAGGCGCCCACCAGCCCTGACGACGCCTACTACGCCGTGGCCCTGACCACAGCCAGCACCTGCTCGGCCCTGGGCTCCAACCCCACGCTCGCCAGCTTCAGGGGCCGCCGCGCCTGCCACACTGGCTACCGCCGCACGGCCGGCTGGGTCATGCCCGTGGGCTACATGGTGGAGGCCAACATCATGCCCGTGGCCGACAAGATCAACGGTGTGCAGCAGGACGCCGAGTCGGTCGCCGAGTTCTTCAGCCAGGTCTGCGCCCCAGGGTGCGTCCTCGCGTGGCGGGCCCACCTGCTGCTGCGCCGCCGCGGAACCCCTGCCTGGCGCTGCACACGCCCCCCTCCCCCCCCGTCCAAACGCTTGCTAACCTGTGGCCCGCTGGCCCTTGTTGGGCGCAGTGTGACGAGCGCCGGACCGGGCCAGAACGGAGCCACGTACGCCCCCCTCTGCACGGCCTGCCGGGTGAGCGACGCACACTCCCGTGTTGCCGTGTGGAAAGGGCTTTTCGGCTGTAACCACACTGCTGCTGTGCACGCTGCTCCTGCCCAAATCCTTGCAGGGCGACTGCAGCGATAACAAGTCGCGCGAGACGTATGTGGACTACGAGGGCGCCGTCAAGTGCCTGAGCGAGGGCGCCGGCGACATTGCCTTCACCAAGCACACCACGATTTACGACTACACCATTGGCGGCTCGTCGGCGCAGACCTGGTCCAGGAACAGGGTGAGTGGACGCAGCCGAGTGCTACCGTGCATCCTTCCCTCCTCTGCCCCGGCCAGCAAGCAAGTGCCTCTGCGCGCTCTGCCCCCCATACTACCCGTGCAGAACGACCTGCGCCTCGTGTGCCCCGGCGGCGGCTGCCGTCCCATCACCGAGTGGGCCTCCTGCAACATCGCCGGCTCGGCCACGCACACGTTTGTGGGCCAGCGCGGCTTTGCCGCCACGGCCGAGGGCGCCGGCGCCCTGCAGGTGCTGGCCGCCCTCAACAGCTCCTTCATCACGGCCTCGCGCAGCCTGGACTCGGCCAACCCCAACCTGCTCTTCACGGCCGGCGCCGCCGGCACGCGCCTGCTGTCCGACCCCACCAACCCCGTGGCGCACTTTGGCGACCGCGCCGCCAACTACTTCCGCGCCACCCGCAACCTGCAGGTTAGGAGAGAGAGAGAGGGGGGGGTTGGCCGCTGCAAATTGTGCTCCTGCCTTCGCTGGGCCTGCGCCAAAGTGTGCGCGGAAGGTCACGTGTGACTGCTCGCTCGCCCTGTTGGGGTCCCCTTGGTGGTGGTGGCGCAGGTGGCGTCGGCGCGCATCTGCACCATCAGTGCGGCGGAGCAGCAGTTCTGCGAGCGCGCCGTGGCCGTCATGAACGCCAAGGGCCTGGGCGTCCGCTTCTCCTGCGTGCAGCGCGACAGCGACACGACGTGCCTGGAGGCCATCCGCGCCAACCAGGCCGACATGCGCGCCGTGGACGGCCCTGACATTTACAACGGCTTCAAGGACTTTGGGCTCAAGGCCATCGTCGCCGAGGAGTGAGTCGCGGCGAAATGGACGTGGCGCGCGTCCACGCACCCCCAGACGCGCCGCACGGTGGGTTTCATCACGCCACCCTGTGCCCACCCTGCCCGCAGGTACGGCACTGGTGACGGCATCCCTGGTACGGAGTACTTCGCCGTAGCTACGGTCACCAAGAAGTGGTGCGACAGCACGGCGGGCGGCAACCCCACGTTCGCCGACCTCAAGGGCAAGCGCTCGTGCCACACCGGTGCGCGCCCTGGGACAGCCTGGCCTCTCTTAAAGCGCCTGACTGATTCTGTAAGGACCTGGCGCTGCTCTGGCCGACCCCTGCCGTTTCCCTTGTGTGCCCACAGGCTACCGCCGCAACGCCGGCTGGTCCATGCCTGTGGGCTTCCTCATCCAGAACAAGTTCATGCAGGTGAGGGCCCCTTTGATTTGCCTGCTGAAACCCTCCCCTCAACGCGTGGGTCGTGCTCTTCTCTGCCGTGCTGTGCCGTGCTGCGGCCCGCCCAGCCGTGACGACGAAACCGACACAACCAACGCAACCGATGCACTCATCCGTGCGTGCTGCGCCCGTGCAGGTTGTGCGCAACGACCCCAAGGTTGAGGACGACGCCGAGAGCATGGCGGCGTTTTTCTCGGGCGGCATGTGTGCGGGCCGCACCGTTGACAACGGCCCCGTCAACACGGACGACAAGAAGGGCGCGCGCTGGCAGCCCCTGTGCAGCCGCTGCAAGGGCGACTGCTCCAGCGACGTGGCGCAGGAGCCCTTCTACGACTACGCCGGTGCCGTGCGCTGCCTGCACGAGGACAGCGGCGACGTGGCCTGGACCAAGCACTCTGTGGCCCTGGAGACGACGACGGACGGCAAGGCGCCGGCGCCCTGGAGCAAGCTCGCCTTCAACGACCTGCGCCTCCTGTGCCCCAGCGGCGGCTGCAAGCCCCTGTCGCAGGCGTCCACGTGCTACATTGCGCGCGCCGTCGCCCACGCCGGTGCGCCTTGACCTGTCTGCGTCCGTCGGTGTTCGGTGGCACTTTGTGGCGCGTGCACACATCGCGCTGCTCGAGCCCACATGCCAGGGCATCTCGCCCCACATGACACGCGCGCAGTGATGGCCCGCGCCGACTACGCCGACACGGAGCGCGTCAAGGCGGCCCTCAGCACCGTCTCGCAGGACTCTGAGTTCAAGGCGCTGGTCCTGAACAGCTCCAGCAACCCCAGCAACTTCGTCTTCAAGTCTGTCACGGTGAGCAGCGGATCAGCGTGCAAGGGGTGTGTGCGCGGACTTGTCTGCGCCACCGCATGTGACCGTCGCCCCTGACCTCGTTCGCCTTGCTGGCCCCACTTGCCCGCAGGTGCGCCTGGTGCCGATTGACGACGACACGCGCAGCTACCTGGCGGGCACCTTGGCCACCTTCCAGGGTCTGGACCAGCTCAACGCAGGTGCGTGTAGCGACTAGCGATGCTTGGGTCGAGAGGCTGATCCTCCTCATCGGCGCTCACACGGTGCACGGTGCTCGCTGTGCCCTTGCGTGCGCGCAGGCGGCAACCTGGGCGGCATCAGCCAGGCGCCCAGCTCCTCGTCCAGCAGCGACGATGACGGCGGCCTCAGCACGGGCGCCGTGGTGGGCATTGCCGTGGGCTGCGCCGTGGCCGGCGTGCTCATCGCCGTGCTGGGCATTGTGCTGTGGAACCGCCGGCGCCAGAGCAACCTCACCCAGGCGCTGAGCGGCTCGCTGCCCTCGGACGCCTCGGCGCAAGGTGAGGCGCTCCGTGAGGCTCGCCTGTGGTGCATTTCCACACGTGTGGCTGGCCTCCGAGTGGTGCAGTGCTCACGCCACCACCTTGCGTGCTTGCTGTGCACGCGCAGTGACGACCAAGTCACCCACCGCCTTCTAAAGCGTTCCCTTATGCCCCCCCAAGACGCTCATCCTCCTCCTCCTTCTTTCTTCAAACAGCTTGCGCTCTCTCCTTCCCACAAATTTGGGATTCCTTGCTGACCCCGCACTGCATATATCAACGCCGCCTCAACGTCATGCACCACTGCGCTTGCAAGTGTGATCTCCCTCCACGGCCTGGAAGCACGACGCGCACACAGGCAAGCCTCGAGCACACACTCTCGCTGCGGGCCGGGCCGGGCCCGCCCGCACGCCACCACATACAAACAATAACTGCATGCGAGCCTCAAGGCACCCTCATCTGCTGTGCAGGCCCGCACAGGGCCATGCGCACGCAAGGCACACGTGTGTTTGTCCACTCCTCCCGCTCCTCTCGACTTGCGCGCCTGGAGGGCAACATACGACAAGCAAATCACGCGACAGACACCACACCACCATCCTCCTGCAGCGGCGCGTACTGCCTCGTGGCGCAGTACGCAAAACCCCTGGGCACCAGGGCCAAAAAGAACACAAACGCGGAAACAGGTGCGCAAACACCCTCAACCGGGAACACACGCGTCACCAGCCCTCTCCCTCTCTCTTTCTCTCCCTCTTTCTCTCTCTCTCTCTCTCTCTGTGTGTCCTCTCTCTCTCTCAAAAGGAGCAGGGAGGCGCGTCCCTCGTGCGACGTGTCAGCAGTGGCGGGAAGAATGCAACGGGTTCAAGGCGCCAGCGCCTAGATGCGCTTGCGGCCCTGCTTGGAGGGGTCCTTGCGCACGCGCACGCTCTTGGGGGTCACCTGTGCGCGGAGGCGAGGGGAGCAAGATGGGGCATCAGCCACGGCAGCGTTTGCGTGTGCTGGCCTGGGCGCAGGGTCACGCACCCCCCCCCCTCACCTCGACCAGCTCGTCGTCGTTGATGTACTCGAGCGCGTCGTCCAGGGACATGATGCGCGGCTCGTCCAGGCCCACCTTGATCTCCTTGGACGCACTGCACGGGGGGGTGGACGAGGTGGTCACGCACGCGCACACACCCACTCGCTTGCGAGGCCCAGAGGCAGGGCTACGCCACATATGCACGGCCCGTGGGCAGGTACCTAGTGCCGCAGGACCCCCCCACGCTCAGCCTCCCCTACGCGCAGCCACTCACGCGCGGATGTTGGTGAGCTGCTTGGTCTTGCACACATTGACCTTGAGGTCCCCGGCCTTTGAGCACTGGCCCACCACCTGCCCCTCGTACACCTGGTCGCCCGGCCGCACAAACAGCTGCCCGCGCTCCTGCGCGCTCTCCAGCGCGTACGACGTCACCTGGCCCGTCTCAAACGCAATCAGCGACCCGGCGTCGCGCATGAGGATCTCGCCCGCCATGGGCTCGTACGCCAGGAAGAGCTGCGCCGCAGGCAGGGGGGAAGGGGCGGCGCGCACGGGTGAGGGTGCCAGGTCGCCGTGTGTGCGCAGGCGCCCCGCCTCCCTTGCCTCCTCGCAACCATGGCTTTGATCAAAGGGGCGTGTCAGGCCGGCGGCTCACCGTGTTCATGACGCCCATGCCGCGCGTGGCCGTGAGCAGCGCGTTCCTGAGGCCCAGCAGCCCGCGCGTGGCGATGCGGAACTTGAGCCGGCTTGAGCCCTCCAGGGAGGGCTGCAGGTCCGTCATCTCGCCCTTGCGCTGCGCAAAGAGCTCCACCACCGAGCCCACGTACTGCTCGGGCACCTCGACCACCGCCTCCTCAAACGGCTCGCACTTCTTGCCCTCCACCTCCTTGGTGATGACCTGCACCATGCACGCGTGCCACATGCATGGCAGCGCGTGAGCCAACGTGCCACAAAGCAAACAAGCGCCAGGCGTGCGCCCGGCCCCCCCATCGCTTCCCTCCCAGCGTCCCCCCCCCCTCCCCTCCTCGCACCTTGGGGGGCCCAATCTCGAACTCGAACCCCTCGCGGCGCATGTTCTCGATGAGGATGCCCAGGTGCAGCGTGCCGCGCCCGCTGACGATGAAGGCGTCGGCCGTCTCGCCGGGCTCCACGCGCAGCGCCAGGTTGCGCTCCAGCTCGCGGTCCAGCCGCTCCTTGAGGTTGCGCGACGTCACGTACTTGCCCTCCTTGCCCGCAAAGGGGCTCGTGTTCACCTTGAACGTCATGCTCACCGTGGGGTCCTCCACCTTGATGGTGGGCAGGGGCACGGGCGCCTCGCGCGCGCAAATCGTCTCGCCAATCTTGATGTCCTGCGCGGGGCTCAGGACAGCCACCGCCACGTGGCAGGAAGGGGTATGTGGGGGGGGGGGATTGAGGACGTGTGAGGACCCCAAAGGTGCCCAGCCCGCACTCGTTGGTCTCATCGTCTCGCTCCCCTCGTTGCGCCTTGTTTACTCACCCCGATGCCGCACAGCGCGCAAATGTCGCCGGCCTGCACCTCCTCTGCCGCCACGCGGTTGAAGTTGTCGTACACAAAGAGCTCGGCCACCTTTGCCGTGCGCTGGCCCGGCTCCAGCGAGCTGCACACAGACACCTGCTGGCCCTTCTTCACCGTGCCGTTGATCACGCGGCCCACGGCAATGCGGCCCAGGTGCGTGTCGTAGTCAATGTTGGCCACCTGCGCACACACACACACACACACACACACACACACACACACACACACACACACACACACAGGGCGAGGGGGCGTGTGCAGGCAGGGGCGCGTGAAGCGCGCGAGGCACGGAGCTGAGCCGGCCTCTCAAGCGCCAAGGCAGGCAGGGTGCCTCACCAGCATCTGCAGCGGCGCCGCCGGGCGCACGGTGGGCGGCGCCACCTCCTTGAGGATGGCCTGGAACAGCGGCTCCAGGTCCGCCGCCATGGCGTCGGGGCTCGTGCCCGCAATGCCCTGGAAGCCCGAGGCGTAAATGACGGGGAAGTCGCACTGCACAGGGCGAGGGCACGGGTGCGAGTGGGTTGGTGGGTGGAAGGGGCTCGCGTGGTGCCTTGCTGCCCCTCCCCTGCCTCCCTAGCTGGTGGTGGTGCAGTGGGTGCCGGGCAGCGTGCCCCCCACACCCGCCTCGCACCTGCTCGTCGGTGGCGCCCAGGTCCATGAAGAGCTCAAAGGTGGCGTCAATGACCCAGTCGGGGCGCGCGCTGGGGCGGTCAATCTTGTTGATCACCACCACCACCTGAAGGGCAGTGTGCAGGGCGCGGCGCGGCGCAACGTCACGCTACAGTCATGCAGGCCCAGTGCGCGATGGTGAGATTGGGCAGGTGTGATTGGGGCGATTCTCTGGGGTGTTGGAAGCGATTAACTACACGCCCTCCTCATGAAGATTCTGAGGGCGTGTCCAGGGCCGTCCGGTCACTCTACGCTGGCGGAAGTCACGTGAAGGCCACGGGGGTGGGGCCAGCACGCCGGCTTATGAAGCCGCGCACACATGCACACTGCTGAGCGCGGGCCCCTCCCTCTCACCTTCTTGTTGAGGCCCAGGGCCTTGCGCAGCACGAAGCGCGTCTGAGGCATGGGCCCCTCCACGCTGTCCACCAGCAGCAGCACGCCTGCGCTCGCGCCACGCCCGACGTCAGTCAACGTAACGTCAGTCAGGGCGCACTCCACGGACTCCACCACCACGCGCGACCTGCAGCCGTCTGAGGCCCCAGTGCAACGCCCAGCCGCACGCACCGTCGCACATGTTGAGCACGCGCTCCACCTCTCCGCCAAAGTCGGCGTGGCCGGGCGTGTCAATGATGTTGATCTTGACGCCGCGGTAGCGCACGGCCGTGTTCTTGGCCAGAATGGTGATGCCGCGCTCGCGCTCCAGGTCGTTGCTGTCCATGATGCGCTCCGCCGTGGCCTGCACCACCACCACCACCACGCTGGGCGCGTCGTGAGCCAGCAGACGCGGCATGCAGCACGGCGCCGCTCGATGCCACCTGCCCACGCCGGGTGCCCGCGCACCTGGTTGTCGCGGAACACCTTGGACTGCTTGAGCAGCGAGTCCACCAGCGTGGTCTTGCCGTGGTCGACGTGTGCAATGATGGCGATGTTGCGCAGGCTGTCGCGCACCTCGCTGCCGTCCGCCGCGGCCGACGTCGCCGGAGGCGCTGCGGAGCGCAACGGTGCACAGCGCACGTGGTGAAGTGCTGCACACACGTGCTGCCAGGCCGCCCTTTGACGGATCCGGCGTGCCTTTCTGCTCAGTGAGCTCAGAGCCACAAGGGCCTCGAGCTGCCCGCCTCGAGCGCCACAGGCTCGCTGGCGCCTCGCGGCGACGTCGTGTACCTCGCTCACCGTCAATCGTGGCCGTGCGGCACACCAGCTGCTCGCGCCTGAGCACCTGCTTTGGCGTTGCGCTCGTCGGGGTCGTGCGGCCAGGAGCAAAAGCGGCCGGTGGCGCGCCTGCAGGGGCGATCCGCCGAGCGCGCGTGGCAGAGGGCGGCGGTGAGCAACCGTGAGCCCCTCGTCGCGCTGCTGCATGCGCTGGACGCAAGGCTGCGCTGCAAGGGGCGCCCGCGTGGGGCTGCCGCATCGTGCGCTCGGGGATGCCGCCGTCACTGCATCCCCAGCGCCAAACGCGCGCGCGCTGGCACGGCGATGCTGCAATGGCCCAGCGCTGCACGACGACGGCGACGCGCGCCGTTCTCCCGCTGTGCGGGGTGCACCTCCCCAGGTCCACACGCAGAAAAGGAGGGCCCACAAGGCCCACGGAAGAGCGACGAGAAGGCGCTCTCACCCCTGTGCTGGGAGACGGGCGCCACAGGCACGCTGGGCGCCGCGCTGGCCTTGCGGCCGGCCGCCACGGACTGCTGCGAGGCCCCGCGACGGGCCGTGAAGGTCGAGGAGGCCATCTTTGCAAAAGCTGTGGAGGTGGAGCTGTGGCGAGGAGCTGGTCCGCGCTGTGGGTACCAGCAACGGGTCGCAGCTGTGCGGGCGCTCGTGGGTGGCCAGCACAGGTGTGCATGGGCGGCCGCAAGCCTCCACGACTCCACGACTTGCAGACGATTCGTTCACGTGAGCAGGCTCAGCAGCATGTGCTGTTCCCCCACGCGCAGGGTGAGGGCGGCCCGCTCCGCCGCCGCGTGCGCCCCGCCCGCGCGGAGCTCGGCGCGGTCCCGCTCCAGCGCCTCCAGCGCCGCCTCGGCGCGCGGCACGAGCAGCTGCTTGTGGCGCGCGCACGTGGGACCTCCCTGGGGCGGTGCTGCCCCAGGGTTGCCTGCCCCGGGCCGCGCACGCTTGCCCGGGGGCCCGCCACCCTCACCGCCTGGCCCACCGGCCGTGTACCGCTCCAGCCGGGCGAGCACCGCTTGCTGGAGGGCCACGCGCATGGCGCCGCTCCATGGCCAGCGCCGCTGCCCGTCGTCGACAGCGTCATCGGCGCCGCCGTCGGCGTGGCAGCAGGGGCACCGCAGCACCGTCGCCCCTTGCCCCTGCTGCTCCTTTCCAAGGCCGCCGCAGTCCCACACCACGCGCCGCGCCACAGGCCGGCTCAGGTCGGGCCACGCCGCGCTGCCGCCGATGTCTCCACTGGCGCAGCAGGGCACGCTGTGGCTGAAGCGCTCCCGCAGCACCTGCTCGCCCCTGGCCACCTCGCCCCCCTCCGCCTGGGCGCTGCTGCTGGGTGTCAACGGCGGCAGGAGCGCGTCCACGCCGGCGCCCGCATCCACGTGGCGCCTGACCTCGTCGTGGGGAGCCAGCAGCGCCCGCAGCAGCAGCCACACCGACGTGTTGACGCAGCCGCCCGGCAGCACGCACAGCACGTCCTGCTCCTCCTCCTCCTGCTGCTCCTCCTCTGAGTCGGTGCCGCTCCCGCGGCTGCTGCCGCCGCCCTGCTCGTCCGACGTGTCCGGGGGCAGCAGGACGCTGCTGCAGCGCACCCAGGCCAGCCGCTCACTCAGCTCCTGATCCACGCGCACCTGGCCCGCGTCGCCGCTGCCGCCGCGTGGGGCCGCGCCCTGGCGCGCCCTCGCCCTCCCCTTGCCGCTGCGGCTGCGGCCCACCTCCTGCGCCGCCCCAGCGCCGCCGCCGCCTCGCGGCGCCTGCTGCTGCTGCTGCTGCGCCAGCCGCACGTCCCGCGCTGCCTGCACCAGGTCCTGCGCCTCCAGCTGCACCTCGCTGAACGGGTTCCTGCACGCGCAGGACGGGCGCCCAGGCAGCAGTGCGATGGTCACCTCTCGTCGAGTGGAGCAGGGCCCGCCCAGCCTCCCCATCCCCCCGGATCCTCGCACCTGCCCAGGCAGAAGCCGTACTTGCTCAGCAGCTCGGCGTCCCCGTGCTCGCCGTACGTGTTGTGCACCTCGCCTGGGCCCAGGTCGTGCGCCGCCACCACTTGGAGGCACTCGTGGCCCTCTGCAGGCGAGGGGGGGGGGGCGGGGGCACAGACGTGACGTGCTCCCGCGGCAACACAAAGGGAACGCCTTGGCGCGCACCGGGCTGGCGCATTGCCAGGCCCATGCACGTGTGCACCTGCGTCCTGGCAGCCCACGATTGCAATCTCCAGCCTCAGGTCCACGCCCAGGCGCGCCAGGGCGCCAGGTGACATGAGCTCCGCGTCGCCGATGGGGGCCGTGGGCAACGACGCGCCACCTGCTGGAGGGTGGGGCTCCCCCTCGTTGCTGTCGTCCTCTTGCCCCTCGTCCTCCTCCTCCTCTTGCTCCCCCTCCTCGTCCGAAGAACCCTCCTCCTCGCCCTCCTCCTCCTCCACGGCGCGGTAGTCCCCACCCAGCGTCACCAGGCTGACCTTGTGGTTGAACACGTCCGCCAGAGGCACCTGCAATCCATGCACCGTGGGGGGCACGCGCCGTGATGAAGGGCGCGGTGGGGCTGCGAGCGGGGCTGAGAGGGCACACAAGCGCCGTCTGTCTCACCAGGGCCTCGCCGTGCACGCCGCTGTCCACGCAAAAGGCACGGCTGGACACCCAGGACGCCGCCACCTGGAACGCCTGCCACGTCCACCCGCGCCTGCACACGCGTGGTTCACGAGGCAAAAACGCTGCAAGCGGGAGCAAGAGCGCGGGCGTGCACGCGTGCCATGAGCGCCTGGCTCACTTGGGGATGCGCTGGGGGTAGCGCGCCGGCAGGTGCTTGACGTGCTGCTCAAAGTCACCGCGCATGTCCTCCCTGCGCCCAGGTGCACGAGAGGGCATGCGCACGTGTCCGCACCGTTGTGACCCACCGTGCGGCCAGGTGACTCGTGCCCCCTCCCCTCCCGACACGCACAGGTCGCTGTGGGGCCGCCCCTCGAGCTCGGTGCCCCTCAGCAGCTCCAGCAGGCGCGGGCGCTCGGTGAAGAAGACGGGCAGCAGCAGCTCGCCCCAGGCCGGCAGCGTGTCCAGGTACCCTTTCCAGGGACTCCTGTCGCCCGCCAGGCGCTCGTACATGGCCGCCACCACCACGCCCAGGCCACCCCGCAGGCCCTCCTTGAGCAGCAGGTCGGCGATGCCCGTGTTGACGACCGAGAGCACGGCGGAGAGCGGGATGCGGCACAGCTGGCTGCCCGCCGGCACCACGGAATCCTCTTCACCGCCTGCTGCCGTGTAGACGCCCCAGCCGTTCGCGCCCGCCCTGCAGGCCACCAGC
>VFQP010002941.1_pt1 | contig 18149 bp, 18 predicted proteins | sample 3512351 | NCBI WGS metagenome assembly VFQP01 (sample SAMN10412372, study PRJNA504923) | tailings metagenome | isolation source: Relicate 1 Philex TSF1 revegetated site | place: Philippines: Tuba, Benguet | collected 2017-08-29
CGATGCCGATGATCTTGTCGGCGCCCACCATCTTCGCGCCCTGGATCACGTTCAGCCCAATGCCGCCCAAACCGAAGACCACGACGTTGGCCCCGGCCTCCACGCCGGCCGTGAACAGCACCGCGCCCACGCCGGTGGTGACGCCGCAGCCGATGTAGCAGACCTTGTCGAAAGGCGCGTCGGGCCGGATCTTGGCCAGCGCGATTTCCGGCGCCACGATGTGGTTGGCGAAGGTCGACGTACCCATGTAGTGGAAGATCGGCTTGCCGTCGATCGAGAAGCGCGACGTGCCATCGGGCATTAGCCCCTTGCCCTGCGTGGAGCGGATAGCCTGGCACAGGTTGGTCTTGCGCGACAGGCAGAACTTGCACTGGCGGCATTCGGGCGTGTAGAGCGGAATGACGTGGTCGCCCGGCTTCAGCGAGGTCACGCCGGGGCCGACGTCGGTGACGATACCCGCGCCTTCATGGCCCAGGATGGCGGGGAAGATGCCTTCGGGATCGGCACCAGACAGCGTGTAGTAGTCGGTGTGGCAGATGCCCGTTGCCTTGATTTCGACAAGCACCTCACCGGCGCGCGGACCGTCGAGATCCACTTCTTCCACGGTGAGCGGGGCGCCGGCTTTCCAGGCGATGGCGGCTTTGGTCTTCATGAGGCAACTCCTGTGCGAATTAGGTAGGGCGGCACGCAGGTCCGCCGACAGGCCATGACTATACGGGCATCGGCGTGTCGCGGCCAGACGGCTGCGCGATTATCGGCTGCCCTTGGCAGGGCGGGGCAGCACAGTTGGGGTGGAACCGGTTGCGGTCAGTTGGCCTTCATGGCGTTGCCCGAGCCACCGGCCCAGCCATGCCCAGGCCACGGCGAGGGCGGCACCGGCCAATGCCACGGTGGCCGGATGCCCGGACAATGCGTCGATGGCCGTCCTGACCCAGGCGCTGACCGCATCGCCGGCGCGATAAATTGCCGTGTCGATGACGTTCTTGGCCTTGTACTTGGTTTCAGGATCGACCACGGTGAACAGCATCTCGCGGCCGGGCCGCAGCATTGCGTATTCGCCAACGCGCCGCACGATCATGGCTGCGGCCAGTACCCCGAACGTGGGCCACATGGCCAGTAGCAGGAAGCCGCCGGTCACGGCCAGCGGCACCGCGGTCAGCAGTGCGGTCACGCCATAGCGGCGCGCCACACGTCCCGAGAAGAAAATCTGCACCAGGATCGTCAACCCCTGCACGGTGGCGTCCAGTGCGCTGAACACCTGCGTTTGCTGCGCGCGCGTGGGGAATGCGGCGGACACCAGTCGTGCCTGCTCGAAATACAGGAACGTGCTCGACGTTGCCAGCAGGATCACGAACAGGCTGATGCCAAGCAGGTAACGCGAACGCATGACCAGCGCCAGGCCGGCCCACAGGCCACCGCCAACCGGTTGCGCGGGATCCGGCGATGCAGGCGATGCCGCATCGGGCGTGCCGGCGCCATGCGTGCGCCGCCAGCGGAACAGATAGTCCACGCCAGGCAGCGTTGCCGCGAGCAGCGCCGCCGACAGCAGCATCAGGCCGGTCAGTCCGATGCGGCCCACCAGCCAGCCACCCAGCACTGGTCCGGTGAGCCCGCCCGCGCTGGCACCGGCCGCGATCAGTGCGAACAGCCGCCGCGCCTGTTCCGCGCGAAATACGTCCGCCATCAGGCTCCAGGCCACCGACACCACGAACAGGTTGAAGACCGACAACCAGACATAGAACACGCGCGCCAGCCACACGTTGTCGGGCATGGTGCGTGTGGCAAATGCAAACGCCAGCAGGTTGGCAATGAAGAACGCGTAGACCCAGGGCACGAAGTGCCGGCGCGGCAGCCACTTGCAGCATGCGCCGTACAGCGGGATGGCCGCCAGCATCACGACAAAGGTCGCTGTGAACAGCCATTGGAGATTCTGCACGCCGCCCGCGATACCCATGGTCTCGCGTACGGGACGCAGCATGAAATAGCTGGCGAACAGGCAGAAGAAGAACAGGAACGCGGCCACTACCGCAGACCGCTCCTCGGCACGCACGCCAAGCAGTTTGCCTGGGCGAGTCGGGGAGGGGGGCAGGTCCGGGGCATCCATGCGCGTCGGTCGGCGGTATCAGGCCAGCGCCGCGGCAATGCGCGCGCGTTCACGCGTGTCGGGCATGCGTCCGAACGCGGCGCCGAGGTTGTCGGCCATGTTCCTGGGCTTCGAGGTAGCCGGAATGGCCGTGGTCACGGCCGGATGGCTGACGATGAACTTGAGGAACAACTGCCCCCACGAATCGCAATCGATCTCGCCGGACCAGTCGGGTACAGGCTTGTCCTTGACGGCCGAGAACAGCCGGCCATCCTGGAATGGGCGATTGATCAGCACGGCCACGCCGCGTTCCTGGCACAGCGGCAGCAGCGTTTTCTCTGCGTTGCGCTCGGCCAGCGAATAGTTGACTTGCAGGAAGTCGAGCTTCTCGCTGCGCAGGATCTGCGCGAGCTGTTCATGCGCATCCTCGCGGTAATGCGTGATGCCGATATGGCGCGTCTTGCCCTGTTCCTTCCATTGCCGCAGCAGCTTCAGGTTGTCGCGCCAGTCGATCAGGTTGTGCACCTGCAGCAAATCGACGCTGTCGGAGTGCAGGGCCGCGCGCGATGACGTGAATTGCGCCATGGCATTGGCCGCGCTGGTCGATATCTTGGTGGCCACGAACACCTTGCCGCGGGCATTGGCTGACTGCAGCAGGTCGCCCGTCACGGCTTCCGCGCTGCCATAGCTGGGCGCGGTATCGACCACGGCATTCGGTATCCGTTGCAGCAGCATGGCCATGACCTCGACGAGTGGCCCGCGTTCGTCGGCATTCTTGCCCACGTTGAACGTGTCGGCCGTGCCCATGCCGATCACGGGCAACTGCTCGTTGGTGCCCGGTATCTTGCGCCGCAGCGGCGCCTCCATGGTGGCGGCCTGCGCGGTAGCGGCCAGCACCGGCCCGGCCGGCAACGCGGCCAGCGCCGTGGAGATTCCCAGGAAGGTGCGGCGGTCAATGGGCATGGCAACATTCCCCCGACGGTCAGGTGCGATGACCTTAGCGCGTGGGCCGGGCGAAGTAAAGGAGCGAACCCGGGCGCGAACCCCGGCCGGCCGCCCGTCGACAGCGCCCGGCACGGGTCGGGCCTGATTGCAAAAATGCGGCGCGCACTGAACAATCGGCGCCGGTCTTTCAAGATCCTGCAGCGGTCATCCACCTTTGAAAAGGACCCGATCGTGATATCGAGCTTGCCGGGCGTGCTGTTCGATGGCGTGACATACGGCAGTCTGCTGTTCCTGATCAGTATCGGCCTGTCGGTGACGATGGGGCTGATGAACTTCGTCAACCTGGCGCATGGCGCGTTTGCGATGCTGGGTGGCTATGTGGCCGTGGTGTCGATGAACCGGCTTGGGGTGCCGTTCCTGGCGGCATTGCCGGTGGCATTCCTGGGCGCGGCCCTGGTGGGCTGGCTGCTTGAACGCACGCTCTATCGCCGGCTGTATCGCGCCAGCCATCTCGACCAGGTGCTGTTCTCGATCGGGCTGACGTTCATGGCAATGGCCGGTGCCACGTGGCTGTTCGGTCCCGGGCAGCAGCCGGTGGAACTGCCCGGCTTCCTGATCGGACAGGTCAGGATCGGCGGCCTCGAGCTTGGCGCCTATCGGTTGTTCCTGCTGGCTGTGGTCGTCGTGATTACGCTGGCGCTGGGCTGGCTCGTGGCGCGCACGCGTTTTGGCGCGCAGGTGCGCGCGGCGGTCGACAACCAGCAGGCGGCGCGCGGGCTGGGCATCGACGTGGAGCGCGTATTCAGCCTGACTTTTGCGCTGGGCTCGGGGCTGGCCGGGCTTGGTGGTGGCCTTGGCATCGATGTGCTGGGACTCGATCCCACGTTCCCGCTCAAGTACATGGTGTATTTCCTGCTGGTGGTCGCGGTGGGCGGAGCCGGCAGCATTCGCGGATCGCTGGTGGCTGCGCTGGTGCTCGGCGTGGCCGACGTGGCTGGCAAGTACTACGTACCCCAGGTGGGCGCGTTCGTGATCTACGCGATGATGGTACTGCTGTTGGTGGCCTTCCCGGCCGGGCTCTACGGGAGGCGCGCCACATGACGGGCCACAAGATGAACGACATGATGGCCCAGCGGCGGCATCGCTTGCCCGATGGCCGCTGGCATGCAGCCGAGCTTGCCTTCTGGCTGGTGCCGGTAGCGGTGTTCTTCGCGCTGCCCGGCTATCTGATCCTGGGCAGCCAGATCCTGATCACCGGCTTGTTCGCGCTGTCGCTGGACCTGATCCTGGGTTACGCGGGCATTGTGTCGCTGGGGCACGCCGCGTTCTTCGGCCTCGGTGCCTACACGGCCGGACTGCTGGGCGCGCATGGCTGGGGCGAGCCGCTGAGCGGACTGCTGGCGGCTGCGGTGGTGGCGGCCTGCGCCGGATGGCTATGCAGCTTTCTGGTGGTGCGCGGTGGCGATCTTGCGCGCCTGATGGTGACGCTCGGCATCGGCCTGATGCTGTTCGAGGGGGCCAACAAGGCCGCCTTCGTGACCGGCGGCGTCGACGGGTTGTCGGGTGTAACGATGAACCGGTTGCTCGGTGTGTTCGAGTTCGATCTGTTCGGCAAGACGGCCTACCTGTATAGCCTCGCGGTGTTGTTCCTGCTGTTCGTGCTGGTGCGGCGCATCGTGGCATCACCATTCGGACTGTCGTTGCGCGGCGTACGCGATGGTGCACGCCGCATGCCGGCGTTGGGCACCAATGTGCCGCGTCGCCTGCGCGCGGTGTTTACGCTGGCCGCCGCCATTGCCGGCGTGGCCGGGGGGCTGCTGGCGCAGACCACGCAGTTCGTTGGCATGGACGTGCTCGGATTTCCGCGCTCGGCGGAGTTGCTGGTGATGCTGGTGCTGGGCGGAACGGGGCGGCTCTATGGCGCACTGGTTGGCGCCGCGCTGTTCATGATTGCGCAGGATGTGCTGGCCGGGATCAATCCGGTCTACTGGCAATTCTGGATCGGTCTGCTGCTGGTGCTCATGGTGCTGTTTGCCAAGGGCGGCGTGATGGGGGCAGTCGCTGCGCTGGTATCGCGCCGGCGCGCCGCGGCGGCCACCGGACACGGAGCCGACGCATGACGGATACGCTGCGCACCGAAGGCTTGTGCAAATCGTGGGGAGGCTTTGCGGCCAATGCCGATGTCTCGCTGACGTTCGCGCCTGGCGCACGCCATGCGTTGATTGGTCCCAATGGCGCGGGCAAGACCACCTTCATCAATCTGCTGACTGGCGCATTGCCGCCGACATCAGGTCGCATCTGGCTTGGCGAGCGCGATATCACTGGCTTGCCGCAGCATGCGCGCGTGAAGCTCGGCATGACGCGAACCTTTCAGATCAATACGCTGTTTCCAGCGCTTACCGTGCTGGAGTCGGTCGTGCTGGCCGTGGCCGAGCGTACCGGCGCATCGCGCATCTGGTCACGCACCGTGGCATCGCAGGCCGATCTGGTGGAGCAGGCCATGTCGGTGCTTGCGCTATTGCGATTGGAACACGATGCGGATGTCGAGACGCGTCAGTTGCCGTATGGCAAGCAGCGCTTGCTCGAAATGGCGCTGGCCCTGGCCACGCGACCTTCGATCCTGCTCCTCGACGAACCGGCCGCAGGTATCCCCGCAGGCGAGAGCGCCGAGCTGTTTGCGGTGATTGCCGCATTGCCGCGTGACATCACGATCCTGTTCATCGAGCACGACATGGACCTGGTATTCCGCTTTGCCGAACGCATCACGGTGCTGGTGGGCGGACGCGTGCTGACCGAGGGTACGCCGGCCGAGATTGCTGCCGATGCGCGCGTGAAGGAGGTGTATCTGGGGGAGGCCGCACATGACTGACCTGCTTCGCATGGAAGGCGTCAGCGCGGGCTATGGGGAGGCCATGGTGCTCGATCGGGTCGACCTGACGCTGGCCCCCGGTGACAGCCTGGCACTGCTCGGGCGCAATGGCGTAGGCAAAACCACTTTGCTGGCTACCTTGATGGGGTTCACGCGCGTGCGCGAGGGTCAGCTCCATTGGCAGGGGCGCGACCTGGCAAGAATGCCGCCGCATCGGCGGGCGCAAGGCGGCATCGGGTGGGTGCCGCAGGAACGCTGGGTGTTTGCGTCGCTGACGGTGGAGGAGCACCTGAGCGCCGTGGCGCGGCCGGGACCCTGGACCGTACCCGGGATCTATCGGATATTTCCGAGGCTCGAAGAACGGCGGCGCAACCTTGGCAACCAGCTGTCGGGCGGCGAGCAGCAGATGCTGGCGATAGCCCGCGCGCTGATGGTCAATCCGTCGCTGCTGTTGCTCGACGAGCCGATGGAGGGTTTGGCACCGATCATCGTGCAGGAATTGCAACGGGTGATTGCCGGGCTGATTGCCGGGAGCGGCATGGCGGTGATCGTGGTGGAGCAGCATGCGCGGCTGGCGCTGGCCATGACGCGGCAGGCGATGGTGCTGGACCGCGGGCGCGTGGTGCATCGGTCCGGGAGCGCCGCGCTGCTGGCTGACCAGGTCCTGCTCGACCAACTGGTGACGGTGCGCCAGAGCGTGGCCGGGCGATAGGCCCGACGTCACGCAGCCCTCAGAATTTTCCGTTTTTTTTCAGATTCGTCTCATATCCATGGTTTGGTACGCACGCCAGAATGGGTCGGTCGTTATCGTTACGTTGTGACGCGTGCCGGAGCACCCGTTATGCCACGTCGTTCCTCAAAATCCGTTCATCGCTGACCGGCCGACCGTCTGACCGTTTGACCGGCTGACCGCCTGCCGAAAGGAGTATTGCCATGGATCCGAATCCTAAAGATGTCTGCAACATGTCCATTCGCTCGTTGAGCCGTACTTCGATCCCCTCGAACCCCGGTTCGAAGCGGCGGGCGCTGCTGCAGCTTGAACAGGTAAGCGGCGGCATGGCCGTGCTGACCGTCGCGGTGGCGCATGCATCTGCCCCGGAATTCTCGAATGCAGGCGCCGCATTGATCCTGCGCCTGCTGCGCCAGGAATCGGCGCGCGCGCTGGCCGTGCTGGCTCCCGACCCGCCAACCCCAGATACTGGCGCACGGCGCTGATGCCCTTACCCTCAGCCGCTTGCCCGAGCCCCTGCCATTCCACTCTCACTTCATCGATGCCAGATATGGATGTCCGTACGATTTGCCCCGACGACCTGGAACTGGTCTGTCGCCACCGCGAGGCCATGTTCCAGGAGGCCGGCTTTGCCGCCGATACCTTGCGCACGATGACGCTGCACTTCCGCGACTGGCTTCGGCCGCGCCTGCTCGATGGACGCTATTTCGGCTTCCTGCTCATGAACGGGCGCAGGCCGGTGGCAGGCATCGGCCTGATGCTGATCGACTGGCCACCGCATCCAGCGCATCCCGAGCAGAGCCAACGCGGCTATGTGCTGAATGTCTACGTCGATCCGTTGCACCGTAAGCGCGGCCTGGCCAGGCAATTGATGGCGATGGCCGAAGCCGAGTTCGCGCAGCGCGGCGCGACATTCGCGGTACTGCACGCCACCGAGGCGGGCAGGCCGCTCTACCATCGGCAGGGCTGGCGGCAGACCTCGGAAATGTCGAAGACGATTGCCGCCCCGACCAGCACCTCGGCTAAGGCTTGAGACTGCTGTAGTAGGCGGCCAGATTGGCAATATCGGCCTCGGTCAGCGGCTTGGCGATCATGTTCATCATCTCGTCCTTGCGCGCGCCGGTCTTGTAGTCCTTGAGTGCCTTGGCCAGGTATTGCTCGACCTGGCCGCCAAGGTTGGGCGCCTCCGGCAGCTTCGACTTGCCGTCCAGCCCATGGCAGGCCTGGCACTGGACGGCCTTGGCGCGGCCCGCCTGCGCATCGGCCGCGAGCGCCGGCGTAGTCGCGCAGACAGCCAGCAGCAGCGCCGCAACGTGCGCCCCCCTCATTTGGCGCCCGTGTACGAGATGCGATAGATCGCGCCCGCGAAGTCGTCGGAAACGAGCAGCGAACCGTCCTGCAATTGCTGGACGTCGACCGGGCGGCCCATGTATTCGCCATTCGGCGTGAGCCAGCCTTCGGCAAAGATCTCGGTCTCGCCAGCCGAGCCGTCCGGCTTGACGGCCGTGTAGACGATCCGTGCGCCAATCGGCTTGGTACGGTTCCACGATCCATGCTCGGCGGCAAATACGCCGCCCTGGTACTTGGCCGGGAACATCTTGCCGGTGTAGAACGACATGCCAAGGTCGGCCGCATGGGCTGCGTATTCGACTACCGGAAAGACCACGTCCTTGGGCGGTTGCGCGTCCTTGTACTCGACCGTGCGTACTTTGCCGCCGCCGTACCACGGGAAACCGAAGTTCTGTCCGCCCTTGGTGGCGCGGTTCAGCTCGCCCGGCGGCTGGTCGTCGCCCATGCCGTCCACCTGGTTGTCGGTGAACCATAGCGTCTTGTCGGCCGGATTGAAGTCCAGACCTACCGAATTACGTACGCCGTGCGCGTAGACCTCGCGGTTCTTGCCATCCTGGTCGATTCGGATGATGCCGGCCAGGCCGTTCTTGTCCAGCGCGGCCAGCTTGTCCTTAGGCGGGACATTCCATGGCTGGCCAAGCGCTACGTAGAGTTTCTTGTCCGGGCCGATGCGGCAGGCGCGGGCGCCGTGGTTGAAGCTCTCGAACTCAACCGGGACCAGCTTGCCTTGCGGCACTACCACCGCGGCTGCCACATCGGGGCCGCCTTCGCCGAAGAACTGCGCGGCGGGGAAGGCCAGCACGCGGTTCTGCTCGGCCACATAGAGGATGCCGTCCGGCGAGAAGCAGACGCCGTTGGGAACCTTGAACGTGATGGCGCTGGCAAACTGCACCACGTCATCGGCCACGCGGCGCTTGGTGCGATCGGTGACCTGCCACACGCGATTCTTGCGCGTCCCGACGAAGACCACGCCCGTGGACGGTTCAATGGCCATATGGCGCGCCTCGGGCACCACGGCGTAGAGTTCGATCTTGAAACCCTGCGGCAGCTTGATGGCCTTGAGGTTCTCGCGTAGCGCGTCGGCCTTCTGTCCGGTCTGCGGCACGGTTTCGGCGGGTGCTGCGCCGGTCTGCTTGAAACCCTGAAGTTTCTGCAGGTTGTCTGTGGGGGCTGCGAGCGCGGGCGCGGCGGCCACGAGCAACGCCGCAGCCACGGCGATGGCTGTGCTCTTCATCGTGATGTCTCCGGATTTTTGGTCGTGCGGCGGCCCATACAGCACCGCCAGACAAGGTTAGGTCAGCATTACCTGCAAGGGAAATGCACAATCCTGACAGCCCGATGAAAGATTTCGAATTCTCCCGTGCGCGTTTTTTCCGTCCCCCCCTTTGCAGTCCGCTACTTGCCGGAGTCCTTCACGTTGTCAAACTTGTCGAACTCCATGTTGTAGAGCTCGCCGTTGACCTTCTCGACCTTGCGGATATAGACGGTCTGGATCACATCGCGCGTGGCCGGGTCGATCGTGATGGTGCCGCGCGGGCTGGTCAGCTTCATGCCCTTGAGCGCCGCCAGGAATTTGTCGCCGTCGGTCGCGCCATTGGTTTTCTTCAGCGCTTCGTAAATGGCGGCCATGCCGTCAAAAGCAGCGACCGCCATGAAATTGGGGCGGCCCGCGCCGGGGTTGGCATCGGCGAAGGCTTTCAGGAAGGCCTTGTTTTCCTTCGAATCGTGCGCGGCCGAGTAATGGAACGACGTAATGACGCCTAGCGTGGCGTCACCCATGGCGGGAAGCACATGGTCATCGGTCAGGTCGCCGGTGGCAATCACGCGAATCCCCGCCTCGGCCAGGCCGCGCTCGCGGAAGCCCTTCATGAAGGCGACGCCTTGTTCGCCGGCTGGCAGGAACAGGAACACGGCCTCAGGCCTGGCGTCCTTGATACGCTGGATAAACGGCGCGAACTCGGGGTTGCGCAACGGTACGCGGATCGATTCGACGATCTGGCCGCCACCGCCCAGGAAATTGGTCTTGAAGGCGGTTTCGGCATCGAGTCCCGGCGCGTAGTCCGCGACCAGCGTAACAACCTTCTTGATATTGTTGCGTACCGCCCAGGTGGCCATTGGCGCGGAAATCTGGGGCAGCGTCATCGATACGCGTGCAATGTAGTTCGACTTGGTGGTGATCACCGATGACGCGGCATTGAAGATCACCATGGGCTTCTTCGCCTGTTCGGCGATCGGCGCCACGGCCAGTGCCTCGGGGGTCAGGCCGAACCCGGCCAGCAGATCCACCTTGTCGCGCACCACCAGTTCCTGCGCCAGCCGCTTGGCCACCTCGGGTACCGGACCGGTGGTGTCCTTGACGATGATCTGGATCTTGCGGCCGGCCACGGTGTCGCCATGCAGCTTCTGCCACGCCTTGATGCCGCCTTCCATCTGCTTGCCATAGTCGGCAAAGCTGCCCGAGAACGGTGCAATCAGCCCGATCTTTACCGGATCGGCGGCATGGGACTGCGGGACATGCGTGAGGACGGCGAGGGCGCCGCACGCCATCATGGCGCGCCGCAACGGACTGAACGTCATGGATGTCTCCCGGAAGTGCAGCATCGGACGGCTGCATCGATCAGGGAGTGTAGGGGGGGCGCCGGGGAGGGCGCAATCCCGTGCGGTACGGGGTTTGCCCTTGGTAACGGCGATGCCGGTGACCGCTTCAGGAAGGTCCGTTCCCCCGCACGGGCGCTTCCTGAACCGCTGGGCGCGACGCCTCAGGCCGGCGGCGTGCCGTCCTTGAAGCAGGCCTTGAGCTGGCTGCGCAGTTCGGGGCTGTCCTGGTGCTGGTGCACCTTGACGGCGTGCTGAACGGCCGCTTCCAGCAGTTCGTCTTCCGTATCGGCGCTAAGCGCGACGGTGCAGTTCTTTTCGCTCGGAAACTCGCGGCAATCGATGTATTTGCGGGCCATTGCTGCCTCCTGGGGGTGGTTCGGCAAAGACCGGTCGTTGCGGCCGGTACCAGAACCAGTATAGGGCGGCGCCGCACAGGCAACCTGCAGACATCGCGGAATCCGGCTAACCTGTCGCCACTTTCGCTCGATGAGCCATTCAGGAAATACAGGAATACAAGTCATGACCCAGTCACTCAGGATCGATTTTGTCTCGGATATCGCTTGCCCGTGGTGTGCCATCGGACTGGCATCGCTGATGCAGGCGCTCGAGCGCACGCGCGATGTGGTCGATGCCGAGGTGGTGATGCGCCCGTTCGAGCTCAACCCGCAAATGGGCCCCGAAGGCGAAGCCATCGTCGATTACCTGGGCAAGAAGTATGGCCGGACCCCGGCACAGATTGCCGAGACACAGGCAATGATTCGCGAGCGTGGTGCCAGCGTGGGCTTTGCATTCGGTCCGCGCAATTTTGTGTACAACACGTTCGATGCGCATCGGCTGCTGCAGTGGGCGACCACGCAGGGCCGGCAGTTGCCGCTCAAGCAGGCACTGCTGCAGGCCTATCACGGCGATGGCAAGGACCCGAGCAACCACGATGTACTCGTGGAGGCGGCACAGTCGGTGGGGCTTGATGCCGCCGAGGCACGCGAGGTGCTGGACAGCGATGCGTTCGCCGAGGACGTTCGTGACGAGGAACGTGAATATCAGGCGATGGGTATCCAGTCGGTGCCGTCGGTCATCTTCAACAACCACTACGTGGTCACCGGCGGCCAGCCCGTGGAAGCCTTCGAACAGGCCATCCGGGAAATCGCGAAGGAATCGCGGGGATAAGCCGTTGGGGTTCGCCCCTCTCCCGCTTTGCGGGCGAGGGGCGCAAAGATCAGACCACTGTCGCCAGTGCCAGCGTGAACAGCAATGCGACCACCGAGATGATCGTCTCGGCCACCGACCAGGTCTTGAAGGTCTGGGCCACTGTCATGTTGAAGTATTCCTTGACCAGCCAGAAGCCACCGTCGTTCACGTGCGACAGGATCAGCGAACCGGCGCCGGTGGTCAGCACCAGCAGTTCCGGGCGTGTGCCGGGTACGCTGGCGGCGATCGGGGCGACGATGCCGGCGGCCGTGGTCATGGCGACCGTGGCCGAGCCTGTGGCGATGCGGATCATCACGGCGACGAGCCAGCCCAATACCAGCACCGACACGTTCGCATGCGTGGCCACGTCGACGATGGCGGTGGAGATGCCCGAGTCGCGCAGCACGCGGCCAAAGCCGCCGCCCGCGCCCACTACCAGCGTGATGATGGCGGTTGGTGCCACGCACTCGTTGGTGAACTTCAGGATCATCTCGCGGTTGAAACCGCGCGCCTTGCCGAACGTGTAGAAACTGAACAGCGTGGCAATCAGTAGCGCCATCACCGAGTTGCCGATCAGCTTCAGCACGTCGTTGGCGAACGTCTTCGGCGTGGCGATCAGGTCGGCCCAGCTGCCGATCAGCATCAGGAACACCGGCAGCAGGATGGTCAGCACCGTGATGCCGAAGCTCGGCAGGTTGCCAGCGCGGGCACTGTCGGCTTCCTCGGTCAGTTGATCGGCCAGCGGGTTCACGTCAGGCAGCTTGACGTGCTTGTCGATCAGCTTGGCGAACAGCGGACCGGCGATGATGGCGGTCGGGACACCCACGATCAGCGCGTACAGGATGGTGTGGCCCATGTCCGCACCATAGGCCTGCACGGCCAGTAGCGCGGCCGGGTGCGGCGGGATCAGGCCGTGCACCACGGACAGGCCGCAGACCATCGGGATACCCACCAGGATCATCGACGTATTGGTGCGCTTGGCAACGTTGAACGCGATCGGAATCAGCAGCACGAAGCCGACTTCGAAGAACACCGGCAGGCCGACGATGAAGGCAATGACCACCATGGCCCAATGCACATTCTTCTCGCCGAAGAAGTTGATCAGCGTCAGCGCGATGCGCTCGGCGCCGCCAGATTCGGCCATCATCTTGCCAAGCATGGTGCCGAGCCCGATCACCAGCGCGATATGGCCGAGCGTGCCGCCGACACCGGCCTCGAACGACTTGACGATGTCTCCCATCGGCATGCCCACGGCAAAGCCCAGGGCCACCGAGACCACCACGAGCGTGATGAACGGGTTCAGTTTGAATTTGGCGATCAGGATCACCAGCGCGATCACGGCGATCAGCGCATATATCAAGAGCGTGGTTCCGGTAACGGCACCCATGTCTCGTCTCCTTTCTGGCGGTTGCCGTCGCGCAGGACGGTCCGCTTCCGCTATGAAAATGCCGCTTGGCGCAGGTGCGTAGCGGCAGGTTGAAAAAATCTGTCAGCCGAACTGTAGTCGGCAGTTGGCAATCCGCGATCGGCTGGCTCACCGATCACGTTGCCCGGCGCCCAGGGTCAGGCCGTGGGCTTGCGGTAGGCGATGCAGTCCACTTCGACCTTGCAGTCGACCACCATGCTCGACTGCACGCAGGCGCGTGCCGGCGGATTGGCACCGAAGTATTCCTTGAAGATCTTGTTGAACGACGGGAAATCGCGCGCATCGTCCAGCCAGACGCCGCATCGCACCACATGTTCGGGGCCGTAGCCGGCCTCGGCCAGGATGGCCAGTACATTCTTGATGGCCTGGTGGGTCTGCGTGACGATATTGCCTTCGACCACTTCGCCGTCGACCATCGGCACCTGGCCCGAAACATACAGCCAGCCGTCGGCCTGAACGGCGCGGGCAAACGGCATGTGCGAGCCGCCCTGGCCGGTGCCGCCTTCGACGCCAAATCGCTTGATATCCATGGAAACTCCTGTTTTCAGTACTTGTGTTCGGTGTTGGGGATGTCGCGTGCCTCGCGCGCGGTGCGCGGCAGGAAGCGGCCGGCGCGCACGCCGGTGGCGGCACGGTGCTGCCAGGTCAGTTCACCATTGACCCAGACCGAGGCAATGCCTTCGGCCGGTTGCATCGGGTCGGTGAAGCTTGCGGCGTCGCGGATCGTGGCGGAATCGAACAGCACGAGGTCCGCCCAGTAGCCTTCGCGGACAAAGCCGCGCTGCGCCAGGCCGAAGCGCTCGGCCGAGAGGCCGGTCATCTTGTTGATGGCGACGTTCAGCGGAAACAGTTCGCGATCGCGCGCGTAGTGCCCCAGCACGCGCGGAAATGCACCCCACAGACGCGGGTGGGGCAGCGGGTCGTTGGGCAGGCCATCCGATCCGACCACGGTGGCCGGATGGCTCAGGATGCGGTCCACGTCGGCATCTTCCATGCAGTGGTAAACCGCACCAGCGGGCTGCAGGCGGCGTGCCGCCTCGTGCAGATCCACCTGCCATTCGGCGGCGATGTCCGCCAGCAGGCGGCCGCCCATTGCGGGATGCGGCTCCGACCACGTTACCTGGATGTCGAAGTCGCTGGTGACCTGCTTGAGGTCCAGCGTCGACGAACTGGCCGTGTAGGGGTAGCAGTCGCAGCCCACCGGCTGCCAGCGTTGCGCTGCCTCGAGCGATTGCAACACCTCGCCGCTGCGGCCCCAGTTCGGCACGCCCGCGCATTTCAGGTGCGAGATCACCACGGGTACACGCGCATGACGGCCAATGCGCCAGGCCTCGTCCATCGCGTCAAGGATCTCAGCGAATTCGCTGCGCAGATGGGTGGCGTAGAGTGCGCCGGCATCGGCCAGTGGCTCAGCGAGCGCGAGCACTTCTTCGGTCGGCGCGCTGAACGCATTGGCATAGGCCAGTCCGGTGGACAGGCCAAGCGCACCGTGCGCGAGCGCTTCTTCCAGTTGCGCGCGCATCGCCGCGATTTCGCTGGCGGTGGCGGCGCGGTCGAAGCGGTCCATATGGTTGCTGCGCAGCGCGGTATGGCCTACCAGTGCGGCCACGTTGACCGATGGTTGGGCCGCGTTGACCGCGTCGACATACGTCTTGAAGTCGGGATACTGGAACGCGTCGGCGTGTCCGAGCAGGTTCATCGGGTCGGGCGGATTGCCGGCCAGAGTGACCGGTGCCGCGCTGATGCCGCAATTACCCACCACCACGGTGGTAACGCCTTGCGAAATCTTCGGCGTCATGGCCGGATCGCGCACCACGTTGGTGTCGTCGTGCGTGTGCACGTCGATGAAGCCCGGTGACAGCACCAGACCGTGGCCTTCGACCACATGCGCAGCAGTGTCGGGGTCGATCGACGCGGCATCGTCGATGCGGGCAATGCGTCCGTCGCGGATGGCCACGTCGGCCATGCGTGCGGCGGCTCCCGAACCATCGAGCAGCATCACGCAACGAATCAGTGTGTCGAACAGGTGTGGCATGGTCAGTCTCCGAGTGGCTGGCGGCTGTCCGGCCCGTCACTGTCCTGGCTTACGCCACGGTGGACGTCGAGCACGTACTTGAGCCGGCGCAGCTTTTCCTTGCTCTGTTCCTGCTGCAGCATCGCGCATTGCGTGGCCAGTACATCCATCACCAGCATCATCGCGTAGCGCGAGGCCGATGGCTTGAAGATGAAGTCGGTCTCCAGCGTGCGCACGGGCAACAGCACGTCGGCGCGTGCCGCCAGCGGCGAGCCCAACGCGGTTACCGCAACCAGGCGCGCGCCGTACTCTCGTGCGATATCGCAACTGGCCAGCATCTCCGGCACATTGCCGCTGGCCGAGAACGCCAGCACCACATCGTCGCGCGTCAGCGTGGCCGCCACCATCTTCTGCAGCAGCGCGTCATGGTATGTCGCCACCGGATGACCCAACCGGGCCAAGCGATAGCGCGCTTCATCGGCCATGAACGTGGAACCGCCACCCATGCCAAAAGCGTAGACCATGCGTGCGTCGAGCAATAGGCGCGCGGCGCGGGCGATGCGTTCGGGATCGATCAGCTTGCGGTTGACCTCGAGCGTGGTCAGGACGTCGGTATGGATGCGCTCGGTCAGCGTGGCCGGCGTATCGGTCTCGGTCACCGCGGGTGCGGGCTGCAGGAAGCGCGAGCCAACCGCCGTGGCCTGGGCCAGGCGCAGCTTCAGGTCACGCACGTCGCGGCAGCCGATGGCCTTGGCAAAACGTGTGACGCTGGCTTCGCTGACGGCCGCCTTGCGCGCGAGTTCATTGATGCTGGCCGCCGCCGCACCCGCAAGATCCTCCAGAATCACTTGCGCAACCTTTTGCTCGGCCAGTCGAAGCGACGGGCCGCGCTCGGCAATGCGGGTCAGGATGTCAAAAGGCGCGTTCATGGGCGGTGGCGAGCTGCCGGCGAGTCGATCAGAGATCGTTTCCCGGCATTGCATGTTACTTTCTAACAAGGATGAAATATCGTAGTTTCAAGGCTATCATTACGTCAATCGAATTTTTTCAGGGTGATGCCGGCCATGCGTGAGACAAAGTACCAGACAGGAATGATCGATCCGCTGAACAAGGCGCTGGGGCGGCTGGACACGCCGCTGGCGCCTGCCGAAGCCAGCCAGACTGGCTGGCACCTGCTGCGCGAGGAGCTCAGCCTGCCGGCGGCGGTGCTCTACGAAGACCGGCTCGTGCACAACCTGCAGTGGATGCGCAAGTTCATGGGCGCGTACGGTGTGCAACTGGCCCCGCATGGCAAGACGACGATGTCTCCCAAGCTGTTTGCACGCCAGCTTGCCGAAGGAGCCTGGGGCATTACGCTGGCGACCGCGCAACAAACCGCGGCGGCAGCGGCGCATGGCGTCAAGCGCGTGCTGATGGCCAACCAGCTGGTGGGGCGTCGCAATATGGAGATCGTGGCCGATTTGCTGCGCGATCCCGGCTTCGAGTTTTTCTCGCTGGTCGATTCGGCCGCGCTGGTTGACCAGCTTGGCGCATTCTTCCGTGCGCGGGGCCAGCAGTTGCAGGTGTTGCTGGAACTGGGCGTGGAGGGCGGCCGCACCGGCGTGCGCGACGCCGCGCAACAGGCCGAGGTGCTGGACGCGCTGTCGCGCTGGCCCGACGCGTTGTCGCTGGCAGGTGTGGAACTCTATGAAGGGGTACTGCAGGAGGAGGCCGATATCCGCAAGTTCCTGCAGCGCACCGTGGCCGTCACGCGCGAGATCGCGGCAGCGGGCCGCTTTGGGCGCAGTCCGGTGGTGATGTCGGGGGCCGGTTCGGCATGGTATGACGTGGTGGCCGAGGAATTCTCGCGCACCGACATTGGTGCGCCAATCGACATCGTGTTGCGGCCCGGCTGCTACCTGACCCATGACGTGGGTGTCTATCGCGCGGCGCAGGAGCGTATCCTGTCCAGCAATCCCGTGGCGCAGAAGATGCGGGAAGGGTTATTGCCCGCGTTGCAGCTGTGGGCCTATGTACAGTCGGTCCCGGAAGCGCGGCGCGCGATCATCGGCATGGGCAAGCGCGACGCCGCGTTCGACGCCGGCATGCCGATCCCGGCGCAGTTGTACCGCCCCGGCGAAGCGGCGCCCGTGGCGGTGCCAGCCCACTGGAAGGTCACCGGCATGATGGACCAGCACGCCTATCTGGAAATTGAAGCTGGCGATGATGTTCGCGTCGGCGATATGATTGCCTTCGATATTTCGCATCCATGCCTGACGTTCGACAAGTGGCGCCATATTCCCGTGCTGGATAGCCAGTTGCGCGTCATCGACATCGTGCAGACGTTCTTCTGAACAGGAGTGGCACACACTCATGAGTATCGACATCCTTGCCTATGGCGAACCGCTGGTGGAATTCAACCAGCAGCCCGACGACCCCACCCGCTACCTGCAGGGCTTTGGCGGCGACACCTCCAACTTTGCGATTGCTGCCGCGCGACAGGGCGCCAGCACCGGCTATATCAGTGCGGTCGGCGCCGACAGCTTTGGCGAACGGCTGCTGGCGTTGTGGACACGCGAACGCGTTGACACACGCCATGTGAGCATCAATGCGGCGGCGGCGACCGGCGTCTATTTCGTATCGCACGACTCGCACGGCCACCGCTTCGACTACCTGCGCGAAGGGTCGGCGGCCAGCCGTTATCACCACGAGCAGCTACCGCTCGCGGCAATTGCCCAGGCGCGCTACCTGCATCTGTCGGGCATCAGCCTGGCGATCAGTACTTCCGCGTGCGATGCTGGCCTGGCCGCCATGGAGCATGCGCGCAAGGCCGGTGTGCAGGTGTCCCTGGATACCAATCTGCGTTTGCGGCTGTGGTCGCTGGCGCGTGCGCGCGGCATCATGCGTGAGGCGTTCGCACTGACCGACGTCTGCCTGCCAAGCTGGGATGACATCACCGTGTTGACG
>VFQP010002943.1_pt1 | contig 18135 bp, 21 predicted proteins | sample 3512351 | NCBI WGS metagenome assembly VFQP01 (sample SAMN10412372, study PRJNA504923) | tailings metagenome | isolation source: Relicate 1 Philex TSF1 revegetated site | place: Philippines: Tuba, Benguet | collected 2017-08-29
CGTCGCGGATCACCTTGCCGCCGCCGAACTTCACCTCCTCGCCATAGGTGGTGAAGTCCTTCTCGACCTCGATGAAGAGTTCCGTGTCGGCGAGGCGCACGCGATCGCCGACCGTCGGGCCGAACATCTGGGCATAGGCGGCACGCGAAATCCGGGCGGGCATGGATTATCCCCTTGCTTCCGAGGCGTTGAGCGGAGACGGGCAGTTGGCCGACCGCTCGGCCACCGTGGCGTTCCGCCGCCAGGACCGTCCGCCCGTCATTCGGGCCCCCGGATGAACTGGCGAAGCTCCTCGGTGCGGGCCCGCGTCATCTGGGCGAGGCAGCCGGAGACGATCATCGGTTCCATCGAACCGCCGCGCGCCTCGAAGCCGGCGAGTTCGCATGACCCGTCGCGGAAGGGTATCCAGCCGCGCTGCGCGGCCAGCAGCGCCTTCTCGGCGCCCTTCCACATGTCGTTGGTTTCGTCGTCGTCGATCGCCTTGGCCTTGGCGCGGGCGTCCTTCCAGACGGCGTTCAGCTCCTTGTCGGCCGCCTCGAAATCGGCATTCGCGCAGAAATTCAGGTCGAACTGGGTGATCGGGTCGGTGCAATCGGGCTCGTCCTCGGCCGATGCCGGACCAATGGCCGGGCCGCAGAGCAACGCGGCCAGAGCGGCAGCGCGAACAAGACGCTTCATAGCTTCCCCATGACTTTCTGTTGAAAGCCATAGACTTCGCGTTTTCCGCCGAGCGGCACAAGCGTCACGTCGCGCTCCTGCCCCGGCTCGAAGCGGACGGCCGTGCCTGCGGCGATGTCGAGGCGCATGCCGCGCGCCTTGTCCCGGTCGAAGCGCAACGCGCCGTTGGTTTCGAAGAAGTGGTAGTGGCTGCCGACCTGGATCGGCCGGTCACCGGTGTTGGCCACCTTGAGCGTCACGGTCGGCTGGCCGGCGTTCAGCTCGATCTCGCCGGCCACGGCGATGATCTGGCCGGGCACGAAGCCGCCTGAGAGAAGCCGCGCCATGGTCAGGCTCCGAGCGCCAGCCACAGCCCGCCTGCCGCAGTCGCGGCGCCGGCCAGCCGCGTGGCGAGGCGCCCGCGCGCACTGCCGAGCAGCCGCGCGAGGCCGAGCCCGACCGCCACGCCTGCCGCATGAAGCAGCGCGGTTGCCAGGATGAAGCCGGCTGCGTAGGCGCTTGCGCCAGCCTCGCCGAGCTCGCTGCCGTGGGCATGGCCGTGGAAGAACGCGAAGAACCCGACCATGGCCATTGCCGGGAGCGTCGATACCCGAAGCGCGACGGCTGCGAGCAGGCCGATCACGATCACCGACGCAAGAATGGCGGGTTCGACGAAAGGCAGGGGCAGGTCGAGCACAGCGGCCGCGAAGCCGAGGGCCATGGTGACGACGAATGCCGCCGGCACGAGCCAGAGGGCGCGTCCGCCCAGCGCGTGGCCGAGCAGGGCGGCCCAGAGGCCAACCGCCACCATTGCAAGAATGTGATCGGCGCCGAACAGGGGATGGCTCAGCCCCGCCAGGAACGAACCGTGTTCGGCGGGATCGAGGTGCGCGAGCGCTGGCAATGCCGACACCGGCAGGAGCACGAGGGACAGGGCGATCTTTCTCAGCATCTGGGCGTTCTCCTGGGCTCAGGCGGCTTTGGCGGGGCCGCATCCCTCGGCCATGAGGATGCGCCGGGTCGAGGCCGGGTGCTTCGCCAGCATCGCAGCCGGGCGGATGGGGCGGGCGACAAGATTGCCGCCGCAATTGGGACAGGTGCCGCCGAGCACGGTCTCCGCGCAGTCGGCGCAGAAGGTGCATTCGTAGGTGCAGATGCGGGCCTGCGCCGACTCCGGCGGCAGGTCGCGGTCGCAGCATTCGCAGTTCGGCCTGAGTTCCAGCATGGCGGCCTCAGCGGATCGGTTCGTGGACGGTGACGAGCTTGGTGCCGTCGGGAAAGGTCGCCTCGACCTGGACGTCGTGGATCATCTCTGCGATGCCTTCCATCACCTGGTCGCGGGTGATGACGTGGGCGCCGGCCTCCATCAGTTCGGCGACCGAGCGGCCGTCGCGCGCTCCTTCGACGACGAAGTCGGTGATCAGCGCGATGGCTTCGGGGTGATTGAGCTTGACGCCGCGTTCCAGCCGCTTGCGGGCGACGACCGCGGCCATCGCGACCAAGAGCTTGTCCTTTTCCCGTGGCGTCAGGTTCATCCGCGTCGTCCTACAATGACCAAACCTTGGGCAGTCCTGCCTTGCCGTTGAGCAGTTCGACAAGCGGCACGAGCCGGCGGCGCAAGGCGTAGCCATCCTTCGCCAGAAGCCTCGCAAGAAGCTTGCCAGTCGGCCCCACCTTCCATGTGCTGACGCCGCCACCGTCGCCGACGATCTCGCGGGCGGGTTCGACCCATCGCTCGACATCGCCCAGCGCCAGCACGGTCGCCATCGCGGCCGCCCCGCCGGCCACCGACTGGCGGGCGAGCGTCGCGTCCACGTCTGGGCCGATCGCGAGATCCTCGCCGTGAACGAGCCTGCCCTCGCTGCGGACACGCCACCGGTCGCGAAAGCTTCCGGTCTTCACGGTCTCGCCACGCGCCAGGCGCCCGAACAGCACGGCTTCGACGATCAGCGCCTCGGCGCCGGGTGCCACGTCCACGTCGAGCGTGCGCGAGAACGCGCAGCCATCATAGGCGATCGTTTCCTGCGGCAGCCACGAAATCCTGCCGCGCTCGCCGACCCTGATCGTGCACGAGACCTCCGCTCGGTCGGCCGCGGCGCGGTAGACCTTCTCGCAGGCCTGGGTCGTCACGACCGCCGAGGCGTCCGCCGCGACGTCGATTTCCCACGCAAGCCGGTCGCCGCCGGTCAGGCCGCCGGCCGTGTTGATCAGCACCGCCTCGAGCGGATCGGCGGTCGTCTCCGGCATGCGGATCTTGGCGGCGCCTTCCTGAAACAGCCTGTCGATGCGGGAACGGCCCGCGGCCTTCTTCACCGCGAGGGCGCCTCGGGCCGAGACGCGCTGGAGCCGGACGGGCTGCTCATGCCTCATGGTGGCTGGGGCCCCGCGTTAAGCAACCGGGACGGTCGGGCATGTTGCCGCTTGAGGCGCGAAGGCAATTGCGTTTCAATGAGTTCATCCGTATCGACCGGTGGCGCATCGGTGAATGGCCACAAATTTGTGCCCGAACCGCTGATAGAAGATAACGTCTGACAGAAGATCAAGCGTCCGGACCAGAATCCGGACCGGGAGGCCCGCGGGGCGGATGCATGGGCGACAAACTCGAACAGGACATCGTCGAACGTATCAAGGAGCGTGCCGCGCCTGACGGTGGCGAGACCGTGACGCTGTCGACCAGCATCAAGTCGCTCGGCATCCAGTCGCTGGAACTCACCGAGATCATCTTCGACATCGAGGAAGCATACGGAATCCAGGTCGAGATCAACACGGTCGACGCCTGGAGCCGGCTGAAGAACGTCGAGGACATCGTCGTCGCCGTGCGCGCCTTGGTCGACGCGAAACAGGGACGCCAGCATGCGCCGACCTGACGGGTCGCGCATCGTCATCACTGGGCTCGGCGGGCTTTGTGGCCTGGGCCTCGATGCCCCGTCCATCTGGCAGGCGATGCGGGAAGGCCGCTCGGCCATCCGCCCCTTCGTCAACGTGCCGCCGCGCGACCTGAAGGTTCAGACCGGCGGCGAGATCGTTGACCTGCCCGTCGATTCCATCGAGCGCCGTCGGCTGATCACCATGGACCGCTTCAGCGTGCTCGCCGTGCTCGCGGCCGGCGAAGCGATCCGCCACGCCGGGCTCGACCTCGAGGCGATCGACCGGACCCGGGTCGGCGTCACGGTCGGCACCGGGGTCTGCGGCTGGGAAGCCATCGAGGACAGCTATCGGCAGGTGTTCCTCGAGGGCAAGTCCCGGACCGGCGTCTTCACCGTGCCGCGTGTCATGCCCTCTGCGCCTTCGGGCCAGGTCAGCATGCAATACGGGCTGAAAGGCCCGGTGTTCGGCGTCACCTCCGCCTGCGCGTCGTCCAACAACGCCTTTGCCGTGGCGATGGACCAGCTCCGGCTGGGTCGCGCCGACATCATGCTGGCGGGCGGCACCGAAGCCCCGATGATCTACGGCGTGCTTAAGGCCTGGGATGCGCTGCGCATCCTCTCGCCCGACACATGCCGTCCCTTTTCCGCCGACAGGCTCGGGCTTGTGCTCGGCGAGGGCGCCGGCATCGCGGTTCTGGAAACATACGACCACGCCAGGGCGCGGGGCGCGACCATCCTGGCCGAGCTCGCCGGTTCCGGCCTGTCCGGCGACGCGTCCGACATCGTGGCGCCGACGCTGGAGGGCCCGATGGCCGCCATGCGCGCCTGTCTGGCCGATGCGGACCTCGCGCCCGAGGACGTCGACTACGTGAACGCCCACGGCACCGGCACGAAAGTCAACGACCTGATCGAAACGCAGGCTATTCGCCAGGTCTTCGGCAAGCATGCCGACAGCCTGTCCGTCTCCGGCACCAAGTCGATGCATGCGCACTGTCTCGGCGCCTCCGGGTCGCTCGAACTGATCGCCTGCGTCATGGCGATCCGCGAAGGCCTGGTGCCGCCGACCGCGAACTACCGCGAGAAGGATCCGGACTGCGACCTCGACGTCACGCCGAACGTGGCGCGAGAGCGGCCGGTGCGCGTCGCGATGAGCAACGCCTTCGCCTTCGGCGGCACGAATGCGGTGATCGCGGTCAAGGCGATCTGAGGGCTGCGGCCGACCGGCCATTGATCGGGCCGGTTGCAACCCCTACTTGCCTTGCGGCGCCCCGTCCGGGACGCATCCTTCCCGATACCCGGAGGCACCATGGCCGACCTTTCATCGTTTCCGATTACCAAGCGCTGGCCCGCCAGCCATCCCGACCGCATCCAGCTCTATTCGCTGCCGACGCCGAACGGCGTGAAGGTCTCGATTGCGCTCGAGGAACTGGGCCTGCCCTACGAGCCGCATCTCGTCGACATCACGAAGAACGAGAGCTGGACGCCCGAATTCCTCTCCCTCAACCCGAACGGCAAGATCCCGGCGATCCTCGATCCGGAGGGGCCGGGCGGCAAGCCGCTGGTGCTGTTCGAGTCCGGCGCGATCCTCGTCTACCTGTCGGACAAGACCGGCAAGCTGGTTCCTGCCGACGCGGCGGGACGCTACGAGGCGATCCAGTGGGTGTTCTTCCAGATGGCTTTCGTCGGCCCGATGTTCGGCCAGCTCGGCTTCTTCTTCAAATTCGCCGGCAAGGACATCGAGGACAAGCGGCCGCTGAACCGTTATCGCGATGAATCGAAGCGACTGCTGGGCGTCATCGACAGGCGCCTCGAAGGCCGCAAGTGGATCATGGGTGACGATTTCACCATCGCCGACATCTCGATGCTGGGCTGGGTCCGCAACCTGATCGGCTTCTACGGCGCGCGCGATATCGTCGAGTTCGACAGTTTCGCCAATGTCGGAAAGTGGCTGGAGCGTGGTCTCGCACGCCCGGCTGTGCAGCGTGGACTGACGATCCCGGCCCGACCGGCTGCGTGACCACCAGCTCCCGGTCTAGCCCTGGTCCCCGTTTGCCTCGCGATGCGCCTTCAGCGCGTCGCTGAAGGCCGAGGCCAGGATGCCGGTTGGCATGGCGATCAGGCCGATGCCGGTAATCGCGGTGATGCCGGCGAAAATCTTGCCGAGCGGCGTGATCGGGTAGACGTCGCCATAGCCGACCGTCGTCAACGTGGCGATCGACCACCACATGGCGCGTGGAATGCTGCCGAAGTGCACCGGCTGGTTCGGGCCCTCGACCACGAAGAGCACTGTGGACGACACCAGCAGCAGCATGAATGCGATGGCGAGGCTCATGATCAGCTCGTAGCGCCGTGAACTGACCGCGTGGCCGATCGCCTGCAGTGCAGTCGAATAGCGACCCAGCCGCGCCAGCATGAAGATACGGGCCAGCCGCACCAGCCGCAGCAGGGACCCTTCGCTGCCGAAAAAGGTCAGGAAAAGCGTCGTCAGCGCGATCAGGTCGATCAGAGCCGGGATAGTGAGCGCATATTTCAGACGTCCCGCGATGCCGGGCCCGAACGCCGGGTTTTCGGCCGCGATCCAGAGGCGCACGAGGTATTCCGTCAGGAACACGATGGCGAAGACATATTCGAGCGTGCGGAACAGCCATTCGCGGCCGTTGCGGATTTCGGGCTCGCTTTCCAGGATCGCGACCGCGACCGCGAGCACGATCAGCACCGTGATGACACGATTGAGCGGCGACAGTCCCTTCTTTCGCCAGGCCGGTGAATGCAGGTTGACGTAGAACCACCTGCGCCAGGTCTTCTGGTCAGCGCCGGCCTTGTCGGTCATCGGATGGCTACCCCCGCCGGCGCAACGGGAAGGCCGGCGCCCCAGTGTTCGCGCGGCACCTTCGCGGCGTCAACGGCGTCGGATCAGACGAACGGCCTGCCCAGCGCGAATTTGGGCGGCACGAGGCGTTTCAGATACGCCATGCCCTCCGGAGAGACCGAAACGCCGTCGGCGCCGATGAAGGCGTCGGGCATGTGGCGTGTGCGGCCGGCGACCTTGCCGAGGTCGACGCGGCGGATCACCGTGGCGCTGCCGTCGAACTGGATGGCCACCGAGCCGCTGCCTGCTGCGGCGACCTCGACAGCGAAGGCCCCGGCATCGAAGGCCTCCCGTGCATCGACCTCGCTGATCGCGCCAACATAGCCGCGCGGCAGGTAGCCGAACGTGTCGACGCGGGCGCGCTTGCCCGGCAGGCCGTCGGCCAGCATGCGCTCGAAGGCCTGGCCGAGGTCTGTGCCCGACAGCCGCACGTTGCCGTGCGCGTCGCGCTCCAGCATTTCCGGCGGCACAAGGCTCTCGACCAGCGAGCGGCCGTCGGCACCGTTGACGCCTTCCGACACGGCGACGATGCAGCGCTTGTGGCGCGAAAGCGTCTGCCGCACCTGGTCAATGAATAGCGGGGCGAGGAAGGGCCGCTCGGGCAGGTAGACGAGATGGGGGCCGTCATCGTCCGCTTCGCGCCAGGCTGCCGATGCTGCGGTCAGGAACCCGGCGTGGCGGCCCATCACGATGCCGACATAGATGCCGGGCAGGGCGCGGAAATCGAGGTCGACCGAGCGGAACGCGCCGGCGACGAACTCGGCCGCCGAGATGAAGCCCGGCGTGTGGTCGTTTTCCTCGAGGTCGTTGTCGATGGTCTTCGGCGCGTGGACGAAACGCATCGAGCCGGCGGAAGCGTCGGCGAGGATCTGTTGTGTTCCCGCCGTGTCGTTACCGCCGATATAGATGAAGGCGTCGGCGCCGGCCCGCTTCAGTCCCGAGAGGATCACCTCGCAATAGGCGGCGTCGGGCTTGTCGCGGGTCGAGCCCAGCGCCGAACTCGGCGTGCGCGCGATGGCGTCCAGCCGGTCCTGCGCGACGTCGGCGAAGTCGACATAGTCGCCGTCGCGGATGCCGCGCACTCCGTGCCGGGCGCCGAGGATGCGCGCGCCGGGAAAGCGCCGGCGGATATCGGTGACCGCGCCGACGAGCGTCCGGTTGATGACGGCGGTCGGGCCGCCGCCCTGGGCGATGACGAAGGTTCCGGCCATTGATGCAGTCCTCCCGGGGCGCAAGCATCGCGCTTCCGGGCGAACGGCGCAATGACGTCAGATGACGACGATCGGCGTCTTTTCGGGCACGCGGTTGTAGAGGTCGACCACGTCCTGGTTGATCATCCGGACGCAGCCCGACGAGGCCTGCGTGCCGATCGTCCACCACTCCGGCGAGCCGTGGACGCGAAACAGCGTGTCGTTGCCGTCCTTGAAGATGTAGAGCGCGCGCGCGCCGAGCGGATTTTCCAGGCCGCCCGGCATGCCGCCGCGGAATTTCTCCAGCTCCGGCTTGCGGGCGATCATCTCGGACGGCGGCGTCCAGGTCGGCCAGACCTTCTTGTACTGGATGACCGCGCGGCCCTGCCAGACGAAGCCTTCCTTGCCGATGCCGACGCCATAACGCAGCGCCTCGCCGCCGGGCAGCACGTAGTAGAGCAGCCGGTCCTGCAGATGGACGACGATCGTGCCGGGCTGCTCGCCGGTCGGGTCGACGACGATCTGCCGGCGGTACTGCGACGGCACCTTGTCGTAGGGGATCGGCGGCAGCTGGTAGGGGCCGTCCGTATATGCCGCATACATGACGTCGGGGCTGGTGATGTTCCTGTCGACACTGATGCGCGGCCGGATCGAGCCGGTCGTGTAGTCGTCGACCATCAGTTCCGGCATCTCCAGCGTCTCGGAGCAGCCGGCAAGGGCCACGGCCGAGATGGAGGCGAGGCCGGTGAGGACGGAACGGCGGGAAAGAGGTGCTGGTCTGGTTACGCGGGACAAGGGACTCGACCGTGGTTGAAGCGACGCCGATTGTGGCGGATCATGGTTTATGAACGCTGAATGGCGGCTGCCCGAAAAGGCTGCTGGGAAATCGAACGCATGAACAATGAGCAAAGCCGCCGCTGGTTCCGCGTGACGCCGCTGGAAGCCGGCGTGGACCTGATCGGCGAGCCCTTCGTGCATCCCTATCTCAGCGCCAACATGCATTTCCTGCGCGGCCGCGACGCCGACCTGCTGGTCGACACCGGCATGGGCATCCTGCCGCTCGCTCCCATTTTGCCGCTCACGCAAGGCAAGCCGCTGATCGTGGTGGCGACGCATATCCATCTCGACCATGTCGGCTCGCTGCACGAGTTTTCCGACCGCCTTGGGCCGCAAGAGAGCGCTGCGGCCTTCGCCACCATGCCGGCGGGAAAGACCTACGAGGCCGCCTTCGCCAATCTGGACGAACCGGTGACCGAACTGCCTTACGAGGGCTTCGACGTCTCCGCCTATGCAATCAGGCCCGCGCCGCTGACGCGCGTGCTCGACGAAGGAGATACCGTCGACCTCGGCGGCCGGCGGTTCACCGTGCTGCACCTGCCCGGCCATTCGCCGGATTCGATCGCACTTCTGGACGAGGCCGACGGGCTCTTCTTCTCGGGCGACGCGATCTACGACGACCTCTTGATCGACGACCTGCCGGATTCGGATCGCGGAGCCTACCGGCGCACGATGCGGCGCATCCTCGACCTGCCCGTGAGACGAGGCTTCGGCGGCCACGGGCCGGCCTATGACGGCGCGAGGATGCGCGCTATCGCCGCCGGCTATCTCGCCCGGGACGGGTGAGACGAGGCGCCGCGGGCGCCGGTCGGATTTTCCTTTACAAGCCGCCCGGGCCGGGGATTTATCCTGTCCTTCGCAGGAGCTCGCGACCATGTCGATCGAAACCTGGGCCGCCTTCGCGGCCGCTTCCGCCGTCCTGTTGATCATTCCGGGGCCGACCATCCTGCTGGTCGTGTCCTATGCGCTCGGCCAGGGCTGGCGTACCGCGCTGCCGATGGCGGTCGGCGTGGCGCTGGGCGACTTCACCGCGATGACGCTCTCGATGCTCGGCATCGGCGCGCTGCTTGCGGCGTCGGCGACCGTCTTTACGATCCTGAAGTGGATCGGCGGCGCCTATCTGGTCTATCTCGGCGTCAAGCTGTTCCGTGCCGGCGGCACGCTGGAGGCGAAACCGCGCACCGATGCCGCGTCGGCGGGGAAGATGCTCGGCCACGCCTGGCTGGTCACGGCGCTCAACCCCAAGAGCATCACCTTCTTCGTGGCCTTCCTGCCGCAGTTCATCGACGGCAACGGTGACTTCTGGACCCAGATGGCGATCTTCGAGGCGACGTTCCTGGCGCTGGCCTTCCTCAACGCCTTCGGCTACGCCCTGGTCGCGTCGCGCGCCCGCGCGCTGTTCCGCAGCGAACGGGCGATCTCGATCTTCAACCGCACCGGCGGCACGCTGCTGGTCGGCGCCGGCATCGCCACGGTGGCGACAAGAGCGGGGCAATAGCCATGGCGCTGTCAGACATTCGCGGGCTGCCCCTGACCGGCGCGACCGCCGACGCGATCGAACACTACGAGCGCGCGCAGGGCGAACTGTCGCGCTTCGTCGGGGATCCCGTCGGATCTGCGGATGCGGCGATCGCCGCTGCGCCCGGTTTCGTCATGGCGCATGTCTTCAAGGGCTGGCTTTTCGCGCTGGCGACCGAGCGCGAGGCCACGCTTGCCGCGAAGCAGTTTCATGCCGCGGCCGCGGAACTGGGCGGCAACGAGCGCGAGCGTGCGCATGTCGCGGCGCTCGGCCATCTCGTCTCCGGTCGCTGGCATGAGGCCAGCCAGGCGCTGGAAGACATCGCGATCCGGTATCCGAACGACCTTTTGGCTCTGCAGGCCGGCCACCAGATCGATTTCTTCACCGGCAATGCGCGCATGTTGCGCGACCGCATCGCCCGCGCGATGCCGGTCTGGGACAAGGCGATGCCCGGCTATCATTCGGTCCTCGGCATGCGTGCCTTCGGGCTGGAGGAGATGGGCGACTACGGCAAGGCCGAGGCTGCCGGTAGGCAGGCGATCGAACTCGAGCCGCGCGATGGCTGGGCGCAGCATGCGGTCGCGCACGTGATGGAGATGATGAGCCGTCAGCGCGACGGCATCGCCTGGATGCGCGCCAATCCCGACGCCTGGACGAAGGAAAGCTTCTTCCAGGTGCACAACTGGTGGCACCTGTCGCTGTTCCACTACGACCTCGGCGAAATCGACGACGTGCTGAAGCTCTACGACGGGCCGATCTATGGCGCGAAATCGCCGGTCGCGCTCAACATGGTGGATGCGTCGGCCCTGCTGTGGCGGCTGCATCTTGGCGGCCACGACGTCGGCGACCGCTGGCAGGGCGTCGCCGACAACTGGGCGCCGCATGCCAGGGCCGGCAATTACGCCTTCAACGACGCGCATGCGATGATGGCGTTCGTCGGCTCGGGCCGTTCCGGCCTCATCGACGACGTGATCGCAACACAGCGGGAAGCCGTGGCGGAAGGCGGCGACAATGCCGGTTTCACGCGCGATGTCGGGCTGCCGGTGACACTCGGGATCAAGGCGTTCGGCGAGGCCAACTATGCGGAAGCCGTGCGGCAGTTGCGGCCCGTGCGTGCGGTCGCCCACCGCTTCGGCGGCAGCCATGCCCAGCGCGACGTGATCGACCTGACGCTGATCGAGGCGGCATTCCGCGCCGGCGACAAGGCGCTGGCGCGTGCGCTCTCTTCCGAGCGCTTCGAAGCGCGGCCCGACAGTCCGCTGTCGAAGTTGTTCATGGAGAGGGCGGGCACTACCTGACCCTTTCGCCATCCCCGGCGGAGCAAAGTTCTCAAGCCGCCGCCGGAAACACCTTCCATTTGCGCGGCCGGAACGCCACGCGCGACTTCGCCGCGGCCGGGTGCTCGACCGGCAGCTCGATCTCGACCCGGTGCTGCTCGCCGCCGATCTCCAGCTCGACCCGACGTGTGCCGGCGACGCGCCGGCTGGCTGCGACCGTGCCGGCGATGCAGCCGCCGCAGCCGTCGAGCAGCTCGACGTCGTGCGGCCTGAAATAGAGCGTGGCTTCGCCGTCCGGCAGATGCGGCGCGCTAAGCCCCAGCGCGCGGTCGTGCAGCCATATCTCGCCCTTCTCGGCCCTCACCGGCAAGGTGCTCGAATCGCCGATGAAGCCGTAGACGAAGGGCGAGTTCGGCCTGTCATAGACCTCGTCGGCGCCGCCGACCTGCTCGATGCGGCCATGGCTCATCACGACGACCCGGTCCGCGAGCTCCAGCGCCTCTTCCTGGTCGTGGGTCACGAAGACCGTCGTGTGGCCGGTCGTGTCGTGGATTTCGCGCAGCCAGCGGCGAAGCTCGCGGCGAACCTGCGCGTCGAGCGCGCCGAAGGGCTCGTCGAGCAGCAGCACGCGCGGCTCGATGGCGAGCGCGCGGGCCAGCGCCACGCGCTGCCGCTGGCCGCCCGACAGCTGGTGCGGGTAGCGGTTCTCGAGGCCCGAAAGCTGCACGAGGTCCAGCAGTTCCAGCGCACGCTTGCGGATGTCCGCCTTGGCCGGCCGGGTGGCCGTGTCGCGAACCTTCAGGCCGAAGCCGATGTTCTCGGCGACGGTCATGTGCCGGAAGAGGGCGTAGTGCTGGAAGACGAAGCCGACATTGCGCTCCTGCACCGACTTGCGGGATGCGTCCTCGTCGCCGAACAGGATCGAGCCCTCGGTCGGGAAGTCGAGGCCGGCGATGAGCCTCAGCAATGTCGTCTTGCCGGAGCCGGACGGGCCGAGCAGCGCGATCAGCTCGCCGGAGCGGATGTCGAGCGAGACGTCGCGCAGCGCCGGGAAGCCGTTGAATTCCTTGCGGACGTGGCGAATGCCGAGTTCCATCGTCTAGAGCCTTTCATGGTCAGACGGAGACAGTTCTGTTTCCTCAATGTCCGGCGCGGCTGTTGGCCAGCTGGTCGGAGTAACGCCATTCGAGCCACGTCTTGAACACCAGCGTCACAAGTGCCAGCCCCGCAAGAACCGCCGCCATGCTGAAGGCGGAGACCTGCGCCAGCGCCCTGAATTCCTGGTAGTAGAGCTCGATCTGGAGGGGCATCGTCACGGTCTCGCCCCTCAGCTTGCCGGAGATGACCGCGACGGCCCCGAATTCGCCCATGGCGCGGGCGTTGCAGAGAAGCACGCCGTAGAGCAGCGCCCATTTCACGTTGGGAAGCGTCACGTGCCAGAAGGCCTGCCAGCCGCTGGCGCCGAGCGAGATCGCAGCCTCCTCGTCGCCGGTGCCCTGGTCCTGCATCAGCGGGATCAGTTCGCGGGCGATGAACGGGAAGGTGACGAAGATGGTCGCCAGCACCACGCCCGGAACCGCGAAGATGATGCGGATGCCGAAGTCCTGCAGCAGCCAGCCGCCGATCGTCGTGAAGGGCCCGAGCAGCAGGACGTAGACCAGTCCGGCGACCACCGGCGACACGGAGAATGGCAGGTCGATCAGCGTGATCAGGAAGGCGCGGCCACGGAAGCGGTGCTTGGCGATGGCCCAGGCGGCGGCAACGCCGAAGAGGAGGTTGCAGGGCACGGCGATCGCTGCGACCAGCAGTGTCAGCAGGATCGCCGCGATCGCATCCGGGTCGCGGAAGGTGGCGAGCGCCTGCCATACGCCGAGCGACAGCGCCTGTACGAACACCGCAACCAGCGGGAGGAACAGGAACAGGCCAAGGAACACGACCGATAGGCCGATCAGGAGATAGCGGACCGGCGCCGACTCCGTCGTCGGCGAGCGGACTGCGCGGATCGGCTTGGAATACACCGGGGCCAGGTCCAGGGTCGCGTCAACCATTGCCGAACCTCCTCTGGCTCCACACCTGGATCAGGTTGATCAGCAGGAGGATCGCGAACGAGATGGTCAGCATCACCGCGGCAATGGCCGCGGCGGCCGGATATTCGCGTTCTTCCAGCCGGAAGACAATCAGCAGCGGCAGGATCTCCGTCTGGCGCGGGATGTTGCCGGCGATGAAGATGACGGAGCCGTATTCGCCGACGGCGCGCGCGAAGGCTAGCGCGAAACCCGTGAGGATGGCCGGGATCAGCGGCGGCAGGATGACCCTGAGGATCGTCGTGCGGCGCGGCGCGCCGAGCGTGGCCGCTGCTTCTTCGACTTCCTTGTTGAAGTCTTCCAGCACCGGCTGGACGGTGCGGACGACGAAGGGCAGCCCGATGAACACCAGTGCGATCCAGATGCCCAGTGGCGTGTACGCGATGGCGATGTCGAACGGCGCGAACAGCCGGCCGACCCAGCCGGCCGGCACGTAGAGCGCGGTCAGCGCGATGCCGGCCACGGCCGTCGGCAGCGCGAAGGGCAGGTCGATGACGGCGTCGAGGATGCGCCGGCCGGGGAAGTGATAGCGCGTCAGCACCCAGGCGACGACGGTGCCGACCACGACGTTGAACAGCGCGGCGAGCAGGGAAGCGCCGAAGGAGAGTTGCAGCGCGGCCAGGAAGCGCGGGCCCGTGACGACGCGGACGAAGCCCGCCCAGTCCAGCTCGAAGGTCTTGATGTAGAGCCCGACGATTGGGATCAGGACGATCAGCGACAGATAAAGGATGGTGACGCCGAAGGTCAGCCGGAATCCGGGGATGATGCTCGGTTCGCGAAACCGGATGCTCGTCATGAACAACCTCCCGTTCCTTCAAGAGTGCGCGGGCGGTGGGAAAAATCCCGCCGCCCGCGTTGTCCGTTCAGGCTTTCCGCTCAGTCCTTCGAGTAGATCTGGTCGAAGACGCCGCCATCGCCGAAGTGGTCGGGCTGTGCCTTGGCCCAGCCGCCGAACACCTCGCCGACCGTGATCAGCTTGACGTCCTTGAACGCGGCGAGGTCGACCGGGTCGACATGCTCCGGATGACCCGGACGATAGAAGTTGCGGGCGAAGATCTTCTGCGATTCCGGCGAGTAGAGCTCGTCGAGGAAGGCCTTGGCCAGGTCGCGCGTACCCTTTGCGTCGACATTCTTGTCGACGATGGCGACTTTGACCTCGGCAAGGATCGATTGCGAGGGCACGACGATTTCATATTCTCCGGCGCCGAACTCCTTCAGCGACAGCAGCGCCTCGTTTTCCCAGGCGAGCAGGACGTCGCCGACCTTGTTCTGGACGAAGGTGTTGGTCGATCCGCGGGCGCCGGTGTCGAGCACTGGCACGTTCCTGTAAAGCGCAGCGACGAACTGTTTCGCCTTCTCCTGGTCGCCGCCGGTCTGCGCCAGCTCGTAAGCCCAGGCAGCGAGGTAGTTGTAGCGCGCGCCTCCGGAGGTCTTGGGGTTCGGAGTGATGACCTCGACCCCTTCCTTGACCAGGTCGTTCCAGTCCTTGATGCCCTTCGGGTTGCCGCCCCGCACCAGGAAGACGATGGTGGACTTGTAGGGCGTGGACGCCGCCGGGAACTCGTCCTGCCAGCCCGCCTCGATCAGGCCCGCCTGCTCGATGGCCAGGATGTCGCCTTCGAGCGGGAACGTGAGAACGTCGGCCGGCAGGCCCTCGACGACCGCGCGGACCTGCGCGCCGGAACCACCATGGCTGTTGGTGACTTCAACCGTCCTGCCGGTCTTGTCCTTCCATACCTTTCCGAAGTGTTCGGCATACTCGCGATAGAGCTCGCGGGTCGGGTCATAGGAGACGTTGGTCAGGGCGTCCTGGGCGAAGGCGAAGCCGAGGCCGCCCATCTGCACGGAGCCGGCCAGAATGGCCGTGAAGAGAAACGATCTGCGACGAAGGGTCATATCAGCCTCCTTGCGTTTGGCATGGATACCCTAGCGACCTGGTCGTCATTCAAGAACGCGCCCGCAGACCGAAAATCGGTGCTGCGGAGCAAAGTCTTTTCGCGGTTCAAGTCTCCTGTGGAACGTGCGTTTCCTGGGTCGCGTCGATGCTCCCCTTAATGGTCGTGCCGTCCAGAACGTTCCGGCTGGCCTCGGCGACGCGCGCGAAGGCATGGCGGATTTCGCAGGACCTCTCGTCGGCGCAATCGTCGCAGCGGCGGTAGGCGATGCGCGACAGGCAGGGCAGTGGCGCTATGGGACCGTCGATGAGGCGAAGCACCTCGCCATAGGTGATTTCATGGGCGGGGCGAGCCAGGAGGTAACCTCCGGCCTTGCCGCGCCGGCTGGTGACGATGCCCGCTGCCTTCAATTGGAGAAGGATCTGCTCAAGGAACTTCTTCGGGATGTCCTGTTCCTCGGCGATGTCGCCGATGAACATCGGGGCACCCGCCCGGCCGCGTGCCAGCGCCACCAGCGCTCGCAACGCATATTTGGCCCTCTGGGAGATCATGATGCGCGGACTTTCGGCGGGCTCGGCACGGCGTGGAGCGCCTTACGCCCAAGGCGGAGGCACCGCAAGCGCATCGAAATCCGCAACTTGCCGGGCGAATTAATTCGGGGTACGAAATAATTCCTGGCCGGTGATGAACCGGTGCCCTTTAGCGGGAAATGCGGCCAGAACAAGAAATGGCGTGGCGCGGTGATCCCGACGTCGCGTCCGGGAGGAAGCAATGTATCTTGGGCTGGACCTCGGCACGTCCGCGGTCAAGGCGCTGCTGATCGACGACAGGCAGTCCGTCATCGCGTCCGCCAGCGGTGCGCTCACCGTCTCGCGCCCGCATGCGGGCTGGTCCGAGCAGGACCCCGCGCAGTGGATCCGCGCCACCGAGGAAGCCGTCGGCGAACTCAAGCGAACGCATCCGAAACAGCTCGGCGCAGTTCGCGGCATCGGCCTCTCGGGGCAGATGCATGGCGCTACTCTCGTCGGGGACGACGACCGGGTCCTGCGTCCCTGCATCCTCTGGAACGACACGCGCTCCCACGAGGAGGCTGCCGCGCTCGACCGGCATCCTTCCTTCCGTCCGCTGACCGGAAACATCGTCTTTCCGGGGTTTACCGCCCCGAAGCTGGTGTGGGTGAACAAAAATGAGCCCGAGATTTTCGGCAAGGTGCGCAAGGTCCTGTTGCCAAAGGATTATCTGCGGCTCTGGCTGACGGGCGACACCATTTCCGAGATGTCGGATTCGGCCGGTACGAGCTGGCTCGACGTCGCCCGCCGCAGCTGGGCGAGCGAGCTTCTCGAGGCGAGCGGCATGGATATCGGCCAGATGCCTTCGCTCGTCGAAGGCACGGAACCGGGCGGTGCGCTGCGCTCGGCGCTGGCATCGCGCTGGGGCATGGGCGACGGGATCGTGGTGGCCGGCGGCGCCGGCGACAATGCGGCTTCGGCCTGCGGCATGGGCACTGTGGCGCCCGGCGCGGCCTTCGTGTCGATCGGTACCTCCGGCGTCCTTTTCGCGGCCAACGCCGCATACCTGCCCAACCCAGCCAGCGCCGTGCACACCTTCTGCCATGCCCTGCCGGGCGCCTGGCATCAGATGGGCGTCATCCTGTCGGCGACGGATTCGCTCAACTGGCTTTGCGGCGTCACGGGCAAAGAAGCTGCGGCACTCACCGACGAACTGGGCGACCAATTGCGCGCGCCGACGGGCGTGACCTTCCTCCCCTATCTTTCCGGCGAACGCACGCCGCACAATGACGCGGCGATCCGCGGCGCCTTTGCGGGCCTCGGTCACGAGAGCGACCGCAAGGCCATGACGCAGGCGGTGCTGGAAGGCGTCGCGTTTGCGTTCAGGGACAGCCTGGAGGCGCTGAGTGAAGCCGGCACCGACCTGCAGCGCGTGACCGCGATCGGTGGCGGCTCGCGCTCGCGCTACTGGCTGAAGTCGATCGCCACCGCGCTCGGCATCCCGGTCGACATTCCCGCCGACGGCGATTTCGGCGCGGCGTTCGGCGCGGCGCGCCTTGGCCTGATCGCCGCCGAGGGGGCCGATCCGCTTTCAGTCTGCACGCCACCTGCGACGGCGTCGACCATCGAGCCCGAACGCGCGCTCGGCGAAGCCTACGAAAACGCATACCGGCGCTACCGCGCCCTTTATCCTGCCATCAGAGGAGCACAGCCGTGAGCACCGGTTTCTTCGGGGACATCAAGCCGATCAAGTACGAGGGGCCGGACAGCGACAACCCGCTCGCCTATCGCTTCTACAACAAGGACGAGGTCGTCGCCGGCAAGCGGATGGAAGACCATCTGCGCTTCGCCGTCGCCTACTGGCATTCCTTCGCCTGGCCGGGCGGCGACCCGTTCGGCGGCCAGACCTTCGAGCGTCCCTGGTTCGGCGACACGATGGAACTGGCGAAGCTGAAGGCCGACGTCGCCTTCGAGATGTTCACCATCCTCGGCGCTCCCTATTACTGCTTCCACGACGCGGACGTGCGTCCCGAAGGCAAGAACTTCTCCGAGAGCCTGGCGCGGCTGGACGAGATCGCCGACATCTTCGCGGCCAAGCAGAAGCAGACCGGCGTCAAGCTCCTCTGGGGCACGGCCAACCTGTTCTCGAACCGCCGCTACATGTCAGGCGCCGCCACCAATCCCGACCCGGACGTGTTCGCCTATGCGGCTGCGACCGTGAAGGCGTGCATCGACGTCACCAAGCGCCTCAAGGGCGAGAACTATGTTCTGTGGGGTGGCCGCGAGGGCTATGAGACGCTGCTCAACACCGACATGAAACGCGAGCGCGAGCAGGCCGGCCGCTTCCTCTCGATGGTCGTCGACTACAAGCACCGCATCGGCTTCAAGGGCACGATCCTGATCGAGCCGAAGCCGCAGGAGCCGACCAAGC
>VFQP010002944.1_pt1 | contig 18134 bp, 30 predicted proteins | sample 3512351 | NCBI WGS metagenome assembly VFQP01 (sample SAMN10412372, study PRJNA504923) | tailings metagenome | isolation source: Relicate 1 Philex TSF1 revegetated site | place: Philippines: Tuba, Benguet | collected 2017-08-29
GTTAAATCTTCAACTACACCTTTGATAGTAGAAAACTCATGAGAAACGCCTGAAAAACGGATGCTGGTAATCGCAAAGCCTTCTAAAGAAGAAAGTAAAATTCTTCTTAGGGCGTTACCAATTGTTACACCGAAACCGGGCTCTAAAGGACGAAATTCAAATTGACCATCGAAATCCGTTGATTTCTGCATGATTACCTTATCTGGTTTCTGAAATGCTAAAATTGCCATTTATTAATGTTTTTAGATCGTTTATTAATATTGCGTAATATAAAAAAGTTAAAGCCACTGGGGCTTTAACCATTATGATTACTTCGAGTATAACTCGACTATAAGGTTTTCCTTAATTTTCTCAGGAATTTCGTCACGATTAGGATATGACAAGAACTTACCTGATAATTCTTTAGCATTCCAATCTAACCAAGAAAACTTGTTGATTGTTCTGCCAGCTACTGAGTTTGAAATTGCCTCAAGAGATTTTGATTTCTCTCTAACCGCTACAATATCACCAGCTCTTAATTGATATGAAGGAATATTAACTGTTTCGCCGTTTACAGTAATGTGCTTGTGGCTAACTAATTGACGAGCACCTGAACGGGTTGGAGCAATACCTAATCTGTATACTGTATTATCTAAACGTGCCTCTAGTAATTGTAACAAGTTATCACCAGTGATACCTTGACGTGAAGAAGCTTTTGTAAATAAGTTACGGAATTGTTTTTCTAACACACCATAAGTGTATTTTACTTTTTGTTTTTCCATTAACTGTACTGCGTACTCAGATTGCTTTCCTCTTCTTTTAGAAGCACCATGTTGGCCTGGAGGATAGTTTTTTCTGTCTAGTACTTTATCAGGGCCGAAAATTGGCTCTCTGAACTTACGGGCGATTTTGGACTTTGGTCCGGTATATCTTGCCATTGTTTGTGATTTTAAAGTATCATACAGCCTTAAACTGCAGACTCTTAGCTTTAAAAATTAAATTGATTAAACTCTTCTTTTCTTTGGAGGACGACAACCGTTGTGAGGAAGTGGAGTGATGTCTTTAATAGACAAAACTTCGATACCTGCTACTTGTAAAGTTCTGATTGCAGATTCACGACCTGAACCTGGACCTTTAACGAATACGTCTACTTTACGTAAACCTAAATCGAAAGCAACTTTACCACAATCTGAAGCAGCTTGACCTGCAGCATAAGGTGTGTTCTTTTTAGAACCTTTGAAACCCATTTTACCAGCAGAAGACCATGAAATAGTTTGTCCGTTAGTGTTTGTTAAGGTAACAATAATGTTGTTGAACGTAGCATTGATGTGAGCTTGGCCTACTGGCTCAATCACAACAAGACGTTTTTTGGTAACTTTTTTACTCTTAGCCATTTTCTTTTTTAGATTTGAGATATGAGAATTGAGATATGAGACAAACTCTACCTCGGCACCCTTATCCTAATTATTATCTTCTATTCCAGATTTGAGCAGATTTACAAGAAATTCTCACTTCTCATATCTCATATCTCACATCTATCATTTACTATTTAGATGCTTTTTTCTTGTTAGCAACTGTTTTTCTCTTTCCTTTACGAGTACGAGAGTTGTTTTTAGTACGTTGACCACGAACAGGCAAGCCTTTTCTGTGACGAAGACCTCTGTAGCAACCGATATCCATTAAGCGTTTGATGTTCAATTGAACTTCAGAACGTAAAGCACCTTCTACTTTAATTTCATCATTAATCATTGTACGGATAGCCGATAACTCATCATCAGACCAATCTTGCACTTTCTTGTTAAGATCGATACCTGCTGTATTCAAAATACGTTGCGCAGTAGTTCTACCTATACCATAGATATAAGTTAAACCAATCTCTCCTCTTTTGTTTCTTGGTAAATCAATACCTGAAATCCTTGCCATATTTCTAGTTGTGTTTTAATGAACGACCGAACGGCGGGCCACCGTTGTGCGGAACTCGTTCTAATGTTTTTAATTATCCCTGACGTTGCTTGAATTTAGGATTCTTCTTGTTGATTACGTAAAGTTTACCTTTACGGCGAATAATCTTACAATCAGCGCTACGCTTTTTAATTGATGATCTAACTTTCATTGCTTTATTTATTTCTCTCTTTGGTAATGAAGTTACCACAAGCTTTTTCCAAAAGAAGACGGCGCTTGTGATGGTTTCATTTTATTTGTATCTGTAAGTGATCCTACCTTTTGTCAAATCGTAAGGAGACATCTCTAGTTTCACCTTATCTCCAGGCAAAATTTTGATGTAGTGCATCCTCATTTTACCTGATATATGCGCAATAATCTCATGTCCATTTTCAAGTTCTACCCTAAACATGGCATTAGATAATGCTTCTCTTATTACTCCGTCTTGCTCAATTGAGGCTTGTTTAGCCATATTCTATTGATTTTTACTTAATTAGCTGCCTACTAAACAGGGTTGCAAAATTAAATATTATTTTTTAATTATTTAAATTTTTATCTGTTTATTTTATGATTGATCTTTTTTATCGCTTTTAATCGTCATCATGAACTCGCAAGCTCGGTTCATTTATTGATTTTTACAGATAGCGCTCAATAAATTTAAACCAATATTTAAACTTATATAGTTTCTTTTAAAACATCCTCTATTAAAGAAAAAGTGCTTAACACATCTGCTTTACCCTTTTTAATTGCAACAGTATGCTCAAAATGTGCTGACGGCTTATTGTCTTTTGTGGTTACAGTCCATCCGTCCGACCAAAATTTAACGCTAGCAGTTCCGGCGTTGATCATTGGCTCTATCGCCAAAACCATCCCTTCTTCTAGTTTAATTCCGCTACCACGTTTTCCGTAATTGGGTACTTCTGGCTTCTCGTGCAGTTTAACGCCCACACCATGACCAACCAATTCTCTTACCACACCAAAGCCATTAGACTCGGCATGAAATTGTACCGCATGTGCAATATCGCCAATGCGCATTCCTACTACTGCCTTCTCTATGGCAAAAGCTAAACACTCTTGTGTTACCTTTACTAATTTCTTTTGCTCGGCGGTAGTTTCACCAATAGAAAACGTATAGGCAGAATCTCCAAAGTAATTGTTTTTAATTACGCCACAATCCACAGAGATCAAATCTCCTTCTTTTATCACGTAATCATTTGGAAAACCATGCACTACCTGCTCGTTTGGAGAAATGCAAAGGGAATTAGGAAAACCACCGTAATTAAGAAAAGCTGGAACTGCGCCATTATCTCTAATGAACTCATATGCCAGCTTATCTAATGCTATGGTTGTGATACCCGGTTTAATCACTTTGGCAACTTCTGCTAAAGTTTTAGAAACCAATAATGAGCTTTCTCGTATTAACTCAATCTCTTCCAGAGATTTGTAATGGATCTTAGACATGCAAACTAATTTAGAATAAAGAAATGAGAAAATGATAGCATATTGTTTTTTGCAAATTGCGATTTAAATATGCTATCATCCATTAATTCATTCATTTTCTATAATGCAGCTCCGCTAGTTGAAGTAGCAGATGGAATACCTGAACGACCAGTTACTCTACCTGTTTTCATTAAACCATCGTAGTGACGCATTAACAAATAGCTTTCAATTTGTTGTAATGTATCTAAAACAACACCTACCAAAATCAACAATGAAGTACCACCAAAGAAGTGGGCAAATTCTTGTTGAATTCCAACTTTAACTGCTAACGAAGGAATGATGGCAATAATAGCTAAGAATAACGATCCAGGGAAGGTGATCTTAGAAATTACATCATCAATAAAAGAAGAAGTTGCCAAACCTGGTTTTACACCCGGAATAAAGCCGCCATTCTTCTTCATATCATCAGACATTTGAGTTGGGTTAACGGTAATTGCTGTATAGAAAAACGTGAATGCAATGATTAAGAATGCAAACGTTAAACTATAAGTTAACGAAGTGATATCCGAATATTGGTGCAACCAACTTTCTTGCAAATTAGGGAACAAACCAATTAAAGCACTCGGCACAAACATCAATGCTTGAGCAAAGATGATCGGCATTACACCCGCTGCATTTACTTTCAACGGAATATACTGTCTAACGCCACCAACTTGCTTATTACCTACAATTCTCTTAGCGTATTGTACAGGTACTTTACGTACACCTTGTACAATCAGAATAGTAAACATGATGATCGCATATAAAGCCACGATCTCCAATACTAATCTAATCAAACCACCATCGCTACCAGCAAATACAGAACTAACTTCTTGGCTAAGCGCAATAGGTAAACGAGCTATGATACCAACCATGATGATTAAAGATGTACCGTTACCGATACCTTTATCGGTGATTTTCTCACCTAACCACATCACAAAAAGAGTACCTGCTGTTAAAACTATAGCAGACAAGAAATAGAAAAGGGTATGGCTAATTACGATGGCCTCTTGAGGAACCTGCGTTTTAACATATCCAATTGCCTGTACAATGGTAATAGCTACTGTTAGGTAACGAGTGTATTGCGTTAATTTTTTACGGCCGCTCTCTCCTTCTTTTTGCATTTTTTGGAAAGTAGGAACTGCAATACCCAATAACTGCACCACAATAGATGCCGAAATGTAAGGCATTACACCTAACGCAACAATTGATGCTTTAGAGAAAGCACCGCCTGCAAACATATCTAATAGACCTAATAGACCTGATTTTTGTGCATTTGAAAGTTGTGCCGGATCTACACCTGGCAACACCACTTGACAAACAAGTCTATAGATTACAAGAATCATTAGCGTAAACAAGATACGCTCTTTTAATTCTTGGATTTTCCAAATATTACTTAAAGTAGTAAATAGCTTCTTCATTTTATAATTTTACGATTGAGCCTCCAGCAGCTTCAATTGCTTTTTGTGCACTTGCAGAAAAAGCATGAGCTGTCACTTCTAATTTAGCTTTAACTTCTCCACGACCTAAGATCTTTACTAGGTCATTTTTTGAAGCTAAACCATGTTCTTGCAATGTAGCAAAATTTACGGTAGTTAAGCTAAATTTCTCAGCTAATCCTTGTAAAACATCTAAGTTTACACCTACGTACTCTGTACGGTTAATTGGTTTGAAACCAACTTTAGGTACACGACGTTGTAAAGGCATTTGACCACCTTCGAAACCAACTTTACTAGAGTAACCAGAACGCGAGCCAGCTCCTTTGTGTCCACGTGTTGATGTACCACCACGACCAGAACCTTGACCACGACCAATTCTCTTACTTGTTTTAACAGCACCTTTTGCAGGTTTTAAATTACTTAAGTTCATTATAAACTTTTTATGTTGCCCCTTCGCTTTCACTAATCAGGAAACAACGATTAAACAAAAAAAATTTGCCTAAGATATAAATCTTAAGCAAACTTTGATAATAATATTATATAGCTTCGATAGCTACTAAGTGATTAACTTTTCTAACCATGCCGATGATTGCCGCATTTGCTTCAACCTCAACACTTTGGTTTAATTTAGATAAACCTAAAGCTTTCATGGTTCTCTTTTGGCGCTCGCTTCTATCGATAACGCTTTTTACTTGAGTGATTTTAATTTTCGCCATGATCTTATCCGTTAAAAACTTTGTTTAAATCTACACCACGGTTTTGAGCTACTGTATATGCATCACGCATTTTTGTTAACGCATCAACTGTAGCTTTTACCACGTTGTGAGGATTTGATGAACCTTTTGATTTAGCCAATACGTTGTGGATACCAGCACTTTCTAGTACGGCACGCATAGCACCACCAGCAATTACTCCAGTACCTACAGCAGCAGGCTTAATTAATACAAAACCTCCAGAATATTTACCGATTTGCTCATGAGGTACAGTACCGTTTAACAAAGGAACTTTAACCAAGTTTTTCTTTGCATCGTCTATACCTTTAGCGATAGCCTCAGTAACCTCTTTAGCTTTGCCTAATCCGTAACCTACAACGCCGTTCTCATCTCCTACAACTACGATAGCTGAAAAGCTGAAAGTACGACCACCTTTGGTTACTTTAGCAACACGTTGGATGCTCACTAAACGATCTTTTAATTCAATCTCGCTAGTTTTTACTCTTTTTATATTGATAGTTGACATTATCTCTTATTTAATGATTAAAATACTAGACCACCTTCGCGGGCACCTTCTGCCAACGATTTAACACGTCCATGGTATAAGTAACCATTTCTGTCGAAAACAACTTCTTTAACACCTGCTGCAACTGCTTTTTCGGCAACTAATTTACCTACTGCTGCTGATTGCTCAGATTTGTTTCCAGAAGCATTGAAATCTTTAGATAAAGATGATGCTGCAACTATAGTTCTACCAGTTTCATCGTTAATGATTTGAGCATAAATACCTTTATTGCTTCTATAAACTGATAAACGTGGACGGTTTTCAGATCCAGTAAGTCTTTTTCTGATACCTTTTTTAATACGCTCTCTGCGTGATAATTTTTTTCCTGCCATTTTAATTATTTTTTAGAAGCTGATTTACCTGCTTTTCTTCTTAACACTTCACCAACAAACTTGATACCTTTACCTTTGTAAGGCTCTGGTGCACGTAACGAACGGATTTTCGCAGCTACTTGACCTATTAATTGTTTGTCGATACTCTCTAAAATAATCTTAGGAGTTTGACCTTTTTCTGATGTGGTAGTTACTTTAATTTCTGCTGGTAACTGAAACACATAGTGGTGAGAATAACCTAAAACTAAATCTAGCGTATTGCCTTGGTTGGTTGCACGGTAACCCACACCAACTAATTCTTGTTCTAATTTATAGCCTTCTGTTACGCCTACAACCATATTATTGATCAAAGAACGGTATAAACCGTGTAAAGCTCTGTGTCTTTTTTGATCTGTTGGGCGTTGTACAGTTAAAACACCATCTTCTTGAGAAATAGTGATATCTGTATCTACAGCTTGCGTTAATTCGCCTTTAGGACCTTTAACAGTAACTACGTTGTCTTTACCTACTGTAATGGTTACTCCTGCTGGTATGTTAATTGGGGCTTTTCCTATTCTTGACATTGTACTGATCTCCTTTAATTAATAAACGTGACACAATACCTCACCACCAATATTCAATTTGGCTGCTTCTTTATCAGTCATTACACCTTTAGAAGTAGATAAGATTGCGATACCTAAACCATTTAATACTCTTGGCATATTTTCTACGCCCGCATACTGTCTCAAACCTGGTTTGCTGATACGGGTTAACGTACGGATAGCAGGGATTTTAGAGATTGCATTGTATTTCAACGCAATTTTAATTACTCCTTGAGCAGTTGTGTCTTCAAACTTGTAGTTTGCAATGTAACCTTTGTCAAAAAGAACCTTAGTGATTTCTTTTTTAAGGTTGGAAGCTGGAATTTCTACAATTCTGTGATTTGCTTTAATAGCATTTCTTAATCTTGTAAGATAATCCGCTATTGGATCTGTATTCATTTATGATGAAATTGTGATAATGGTTTCCGTACGCGTCACCCGACTTCCGGACCTAATATCGGTTAATATTCTGTTCAAATAGCTTATATGCTAATGAGCCATAAGCTGTAAGGGCTGCAAAAATACAACTTACAACTTATAACTCAAAAACTTATATAACTTTTATTGATTACCAGCTAGCTTTTCTAACGCCTGGTATCTTACCATCTAAAGCCATTTCGCGGAATGTTACCCTTGAAATACCAAAGGTACGCATGTAACCACGAGGACGACCTGTTAACTTACAACGGTTGTGCAAACGCACTGCCGAAGAGTTTTTAGGTAATTTATCTAATGCTTCGTAATCGCCAGCCGCTTTCAATGCTGCACGTTTCTCAGCATATTTAGCTACTAATTTTTGGCGCTTAATTTCGCGAGCTTTTACACCTTCTCTTGCCATTATTCTGCAGTTTTTTGATTTTTAAATGGTAATCCAAATTGTTTTAAAAGTTCCAATGCTTCAACATCAGTGGTAGCAGTAGTTACGAAAGTAATGTCCATACCTAAAATCTTGTTGATTTTATCGATGTTGATCTCTGGGAAAATGATTTGCTCAGTAACACCTAAAGTGTAGTTACCTTTTCCATCAAATCCTTTATCATTGATACCTTTGAAATCACGGATACGTGGCAAAGCTACTGAAATTAATCTATCTAAGAACTCGAACATGTTGTTATCACGTAAAGTTACTCTTACACCAACTGGCATACCTTTACGTAATTTAAAGTTTGAGATATCTTTTTTAGATTTAGCAGCTACAGCTTGCTGACCAGAAATGGTAGATAATTCTAAGATAGAGCTATCGATGATCTTCTTGTCAGCTACCGAGTAACGACCAACACCTTGGTTGATTGAAATTTTCAACAACTTAGGAACTTGCATTACGCTGCTGTATTGGAATTTATCCTTTAAAGCACCAACAATTTCCTCTTTATATTTGCTTTTTAATCTTGGTACGTATGCCATTATTTGATTTCCTCCCCTGAAATTTTAGCAACTCTAACTAATTTTCCGTCGGCGTTTAATTTACGGCCAACACGAGTAGTTTTACCAGATTTTGGATCAACCAACTGTACGTTTGAAATATGAAGAGCAGCCTCTTTTTTAATTATACCACCGTTTGGTGTAGCAGCACTTGGCTTAGTGTGTTTAGAGATAAGGTTTACACCTTCTACTACCACTCTGTTTTTAGCCACAAGTACTTCTTGTACTTTACCTTGTTGACCTTTTGAGTCGCCAGCGATCACCTTTACTAAATCTCCTTTACGGATTTTTAATTTGGCTGGTTTGTTAACTTTGTTTCCCATTTTATAATACCTCCGGTGCTAATGATACAATCTTCATGAATTGTTTTTCACGCAGTTCTCTCGCTACCGGGCCAAAGATACGTGTACCGCGTGGCTCGTCTTGAGCATTTAATAATACTGCCGCATTGTCGTCAAAACGGATATAAGAGCCATCTTTACGACGGATTTCTTTTTTAGTTCTAACTACTACTGCTTTAGAAACAGTACCTTTTTTGATATTGCCTGAAGGCAAAGCACTTTTAACTGTTACTACAATTTTATCGCCAATTGATGCATAACGTTTACCAGTACCACCAAGTACACGGATAACCAATACTTGTTTTGCGCCGCTATTATCGGCTACGTTTAATCTTGATTCCTGTTGTACCATCTTATTTAGCTTTTTCTAAAATTTGTACCAATCTCCAGTTCTTGTTTTTACTCAACGGACGAGTTTCCATGATTTCTACAGTATCACCGATACCGCATTCGTTTTTCTCGTCATGAGCCATAAATTTGGTAGTTGTTTTAACGAACTTACCATAGATTGGGTGCTTCACTTTACGTTCTACTGCAACTACAACAGATTTATCCATTTTGTTGCTCACTACCAACCCGATTCTTGTTTTTCTTAAATTTCTTTCCATTGGGCTCTAAAATTATTTAGTTTCTGTAGCTACTGCTGCTTTTTTTAGTGCAGACAATTCAGTGTTTAAACGGGCTATTGTTTTTCTAGCCGCTGTTATGCGGTTAGGATTTTCGATAGCCGAAATAGTATGCGCAAACTTCAACTTTACCAAGTTTTGTTTTTCTTCCGCAATCTTAGCTACTAATTCTTCTTGAGAAAGCCCTTTGATTTCTGAGTTTTTCATTTTATTTATTTTTATGCAGTGGGTCTAGCGGTTATAATAACAAGTTACTTACAACATTGATCCCACTTAGCTTTTTATGCTTCTACGTAATCTCTACGTACTACAAATTTTGTTTGAACAGGTAATTTCTGTGCAGCAAGTCTTAATGCTTCTTTAGCAATTTCCATAGGTACACCTTCTGCTTCGAAAAGGATACGTCCTGGTCTTACTACTGCTACCCAATACTCAGGAGCACCTTTACCTTTACCCATACGTACCTCAGCTGGCTTTTTAGTTACCGGTTTATCCGGGAATATTCTAATCCAAACCTGACCTTCACGTTTCATGTAACGAGTTACTGCGATACGGGCTGCTTCTATCTGGCGACTTGTGATCCAAGTTGCCTCTAGAGATTTAATCCCGAAAGATCCGAATGACAATTCAGCACCACGAGTTGCTAAACCTTTCATTCTGCCTTTTTGCATCTTTCTGAACTTCGTTCTTTTTGGCTGTAACATTTTATTTTAATATTATCGTTAAACGATCTGTTGACTATTTGCGTGGGCCTCTGTTAGCACCACCACCTCTGTTATCTCTTCCGCCTTGGCCACCTGGACGATTTCCGCCACCGCGTTTATCGTTTCTTCTGTCGCCACCGCCTCTATTATCTCTTCCGCCATCGCGACCGCCGAAGTTACCTTCTGGTCTGCCACCTTTACCAGGTGCGTTGTTTGCAGCGCCGATGTTCGGAGAAAGATCACGTTTGCCATAAACTTCACCTTTGCAGATCCATACTTTGATACCAATTTTACCATAAGTAGTTAATGCTTCTGCTAAAGCATAGTCAATGTCAGCACGGAAAGTATGCAAAGGAATTCTTCCTTCTTTATACTGTTCGCTACGAGCCATCTCAGCACCACCTAAACGACCTGAAGTCATAATTTTGATACCTTCTGCACCCATACGCATGGTTGATGCGATAGATGATTTCATTGCTCTACGGAACGAGATCCTAGCTTCTAGTTGTTTTGCAACACCTTCTGCTACTAATTGAGCATCTAACTCAGGGCGTTTAATTTCAAAGATGTTAATTTGAATTTCCTTTTTAGTCAATTTCTTTAACTCTTCTTTGATTTTATCAACCTCTTGTCCTGCTTTACCGATTACAATACCTGGACGTGCTGTGTGGATAGTAACAGTGATACGTTTCAATGTACGCTCAATTACTACTTTAGAAACACCGCCTTTTGCGATACGAGCTGAAAGGTATTTTCTGATTTTTTCGTCTTCAACTAATTTATCAGCATAGTTGTTGCCTCCGAACCAATTAGAATCCCATCCTCTGATGATTCCTAACCTGGCGCCTATTGGATTTGCTTTTTGTCCCATTTCTGTTAATTAGTTTTAGATTCAACGTTTATACTATCTACTACTATAGTTACGTGGTTCGAACGTTTACGAATTCTGTAACCACGACCTTGAGGTGCTGGTCTTAATCTTTTTAACTGACGACCACCGCCAACCATAATCGACTTAACGACTAATTGGCTTTCTTCAGGGCGAGAACCACTGTTTTTTTGCTCCCAGTTATTGATGGCTGACAATAAAAGTTTTTCAACTCTTTCAGCGGCATCTTTATTAGTGAACTTCAAAATGTGTAATGCTTTCTCAACACGCTCACCTCTGATAAGATCCACAACCAAACGCATCTTACGCGGTGAGGTTGGGCAATTGTTTAATTTCGCTACTGCTTCCATCTTTTAATTATTTTTTCTTTTCAGAGTGGCCTCTAAAGGTTCTAGTTGGAGCGAACTCCCCTAGCTTGTGGCCAACCATGTTTTCTGTTACGTATACTGGTATAAATTTATTGCCATTGTGCACAGCAAATGTGTGACCAACGAAATCTGGTGAGATCATTGATCTACGAGACCAAGTTTTGATTACAGTCCTTTTGCCTGAATCATTCATAGAGTTTACTTTCTTCTCTACGTTATGGTCAATATAAGGTCCTTTTTTAATTGAACGAGCCATTATTTCTTCCTTTTCTCTATGATGAAACGATTTGAGTATTTTTTCTTAGAACGAGTTTTGAAGCCTTTAGCTAAAACGCCGTTTCTTGAACGAGGGTGACCACCTGACGATCTACCTTCACCACCACCCATTGGGTGATCTACCGGGTTCATTGCTACTGGACGTGTACGAGGACGACGACCAACCCAACGAGCACGACCTGCTTTACCCAATACTTCGTTTGCATGATCAGAGTTAGAAACTGCGCCAATTGTTGCTAAACAAGTTACTAAGATAGATCTTACTTCACCTGATGGCATTTTAACTGTTGCATATTTACCATCTCTTGCGGCCAATTGTGCATAAGCACCAGCACTACGTGCCAATTGCGCTCCTTTACCTGGTTGGATTTCCAAGTTGTGGATGATAGATCCCAAAGGAATTTTTGCTAACGTTAAAGTGTTACCTACTTCTGGAGTAGCTTTTTCACCCGAAAGCACAGTTTGTCCTACTTGCAACCCTTCAGGTGCAATAATGTAGCGCTTCTCTCCATCTGCATAATGCAATAATGCAATACGTGCAGTACGGTTTGGATCGTACTCAACAGTTGCTACTGTTGCAGGGATATCAAACTTATCACGTTTAAAATCAATTAAACGGTAAGATTTTTTGTGACCACCACCAATGTAGCGCATAGTCATCTTTCCTGTATTGTTACGACCTCCTGATTTTTTAGAAGATACAACCAATGATTTTTCGGGCTTGGTTGCTGTAATCTCCGTGAAACTAGCACCAACTCTAAAGCGGGTACCCGGAGTGACTGGTTTAAATTTTCTTAAGCCCATAGTTATAAATTATTCAATTTTGATATTAAATATTCGCGTAATAATCTATTGTTTCGCCATCCTTCAATGTTACAATAGCTTTTTTGTATTTAGGGCTACGGCCAGTTACTAAACCTGCTTTAGTATTTCTAGATTTTGCCTTACCTTGAACAACCATTGTGTTTAATGCAACGATGTTTACACCGTACATTTGCTCAATAGCTGATTTAATCTGCAACTTATTAGCTCTGTGGTCTACTCTGAAAGTAAAACGGTTAGCTTTTTCAGTTAATGCAGACGCTTTTTCGGTTAAAATTGGTTTTTGTAAGATTTCCATATTACTTGGCAAATGCCTCCTCCAATGTTTTAAGCGAATTAGCAGTTAACAAAAGTTTACCAGCGTTTAATACATCATAAGTATTTAAGTCGCCTGCGGTAATTACTTTAGCTTTCTGGATATTTCTGCTTGATAAATAAATATTGTTGTTTTGCTCTGGTAACACTAACAAAGTTTTCTCGCCTGCTAGGTTTAATGCGTTAACCAAATTGATATAGTTTTTAGTTTTGATGCTATCAAAATTGAAATCTTCTAAAACTACCACTGCGTTATCTTGTGCTTTATAAGCTAAAGCTGATTTACGAGCTAATGATTTTAGTTTCTTGTTCAATTTAAAACTATAGTCACGAGGTTGAGGACCAAAAACACGACCACCACCATTGAATAATGGAGATTTAATGCTTCCGGCACGTGCACCACCAGTACCTTTTTGTTTGTATAATTTACGGGTAGAACCAGCAATTTCGTTACGTTGTTTAGATTTGTGCGTACCTTGACGTTGGTTAGCCAAATATTGTTTTACATCTAAATAAATCGCGTGATCGTTTGGAGTTACACCAAATACCGACTCAGGAAGTTGCACCTTGGCACCTGTCTCTTTTCCTGAAATGTTTACTACTTTAACTTCCATCTTGCTTACTTATCTAAGATTACGTAAGAACCTTTAGCTCCTGGAACGGAACCACTAACTACTAATAGGTTTTGCTCAGCGTAAACTTTCAACACTTGTAAGTTTTGAATTTTCACTCTATCACCACCTGTTCTACCTGCCATACGCATTCCTTTGAATACACGTGAAGGCCATGAAGAAGCTCCTAATGAACCTGGCGCACGCATTCTGTTATGCTGACCGTGGGTTTGACCACCAACACCCGCGAAACCATGACGTTTCACAACACCTTGGAAACCTTTACCTTTTGAAGTTCCAACCACATCTACATAGTCACCTTCTGCGAAGATATCTACTGTAACTGTGTCACCTAAGTTCAAACCATTTTCGAACTCAGAAAACTCTACAAGTTTACGTTTTGGGGTAGTGTTTGCTTTTGCGTAGTGCCCCTTTAAAGGTTGCGTTACGTTTTTTTCTTTAGCTTCATCATATCCTAACTGAATAGATGAATAACCGTCTTTTTCTTCGGTTTTAACTTGTGTAACTACACAAGGCCCAGCTTCGATTACAGTACAAGGAATGTTTCTTCCTTCTGCATCGAAAATACTGGTCATTCCTACTTTTTTTCCAATAATTCCTGACATTTCTTTAATTAAGTTAACACCCATCGAAGCAGTAGGGCTTCGTTCAAGGTGGATATACAATCCCCGTTAAGGGACGGCAAAGATAGGCAAGAATTATTAATTTTCAAATAGTTAGCTAAAAATATTTTAAGATTTTATTAGCACCTATCTATCCCAAAAGAAAGCAGTGAAGTTTTAAACAACATCAAATCGCTCAAAAAACACAACAAACTGAATAATAATAGGTTATAATTTTCAGAAATTTTTATTGAAAAGCAGATACAGAAGCACTTTTCAAGCACCTGTCCCTCTTTCCGCTTTACTTCGTTGGCAAACCCATAGATTTGCCAAACGTGCTCGCTGCAATAGGGTTTATTCAACTTAAAAACAGTAAAAAACGAAAGGAGTTGAATATTAATGTGCAAAACCACCACTTAGACTTACCATAATGATGGCAAAAACAATTAGACCAATTAATACGTATAGATAATCTTTTTCTATAAAAAAGCTCACTACCGCCATTAGCACACGAGCAATTGGTGTAAAAATAAGCATCAACAAGCCAAACTGTATTACGGCGGCACCTTTAAATGTGAGTACTTCCGAGAAAATTACCGCTACGGTTTTTAGGCTAACTTTATCTAAATCAAAATGAGCATAGTTTATTTTCTCGTTGCCATGATTAAACAAATAAATTAATCCTCCGATAATTACAATACCCATAGAAAGGTAAACGCCAACTCGTAATAAGTTACCAACTAAACTTTGGATATCTCTATCTGTGATGTTTTTTGTTTGTTCCATTGTTATTTTCTTTAACTACCTTATCTTTTCCAAAAACTCGCATTAAGAACCTGAAATGAATTTACAAGTAGCTTTCTGCTTCGCTACAGGTCAGGATGACGAACGATGGAAAGACAACGTATAATTAAAAACCTCCTGATAAGCCTTTATAAATCATTTGTACAGCCAAAATAGTTACGACCACTGCAAATACAATTTTAAGTTTATCTGTTTTAGCCTTTACCAACACCTTGGCTCCCACAGTTGCTCCAATTAACACGCCAATACAAACCGGCATGGCAATACCCGGATCTATTTGTCCGCGGTGCAAATAAACCACCGCACTTGCCGCAGCAGTAACGCCCATCATGAAATTACTGGTAGTGGTAGATACTTTAAAAGGCAAACGCATGATGTTATCCATGGCAATTACCTTTAATGCGCCACTGCCAATGCCTAACAGTCCTGATAGTGTTCCGGCGAACAACATCATAAAAAATCCACCAGCAACATTTTTAACCGCATAAGGTGTATCAACGCCTTTAACTGGATAGGAACCATTCAGTTTGAAAAATTTAGCGCTTTTACTTGTATACTCCAAAGTAGAGTGGTCTACCTTTTTCTTTAGCGTCATTAAAGAGGAGAAAATTAAAATGCAGCCAAATATGACTGCCACATAAGCTGCATTAAGGTATACTGCAATAACAGCCCCTAAGATTGCACCCACTGTTGTAGCAATTTCTAGAAACATGCCGATACGCATATTGGTTAGCCCCTCTTTTACATAGGCCGCAGCCGAACCGGTAGAAGTGGCTATCACCGAAATAATAGATGCACCAATGGCGTAGTGAATATCAACCCCTAAACCTAAAGTGAGTAGAGGAATAATGATTACACCACCCCCCAAACCGGTAAGCGAACCTAAAAAGCCAGCCAAAAAGGCGCCAATAAGTACAATTAAAGTAAACACAACTATTGACATGGTGGCAAATATAAGGTTCGCCAGTTGGCTTTATGCAATAAAAAGCAATAAAAGAATGTCTATGGAGTACTTAGAATTTATAGTGTTTAGCTGCTGTTTAACTGATTAATTGTTGATTAACCAAACTGTTTAATAAAGATTAATCCATTAGTTTGGCAATCATTTCTGTGCTGAGTTTTCTGCCTTTTTCCAAGCGCCCATCAAAAAAAGATTTTGCTGCTTCAAAATGAGCTTTGTAACCTTTCATATCTCCGTAACCAATAATTGATGCCCATTCGTGAACGGCAGTGTGAAACTGGAGATCATCCTTTCTAATGCTTTTATCATAAAGCGCCGCCTGAATAGTCTCTTCTAAAAGTTCGTCGTTTTTAAAAAGATATTCGGCTATGCCCAAGCGCAAACGAAAAGGTGGCGTTTGGCAAATGAGGTTATCATAAGGATTAATTTTCATATCATGCCAGGCACAAACCATACTGATGATACTGAGATGGGAATTTGGTTTTCGATTTTGAGTTTGATCTGCTAGACTAAAGGCATCCATTATTTCATTATTTAAAAGCAAAGCCCTGTTGTCGTTATTAAATACAAAATGCTTTGCGGCATAAACCCTAGCTCTAAAAGTATCTTCCTGCTCTTCAATCATCAAGGCAAAAAGTTCGTTTTCTATTTTTGCGTAAGTCCTTACCTGTTCTTGCGCATACGGATTTAAAATTGCCAAGCCTGCATAGATATGAGACTTATAACTAAAAATACGCAGCGTTGTCAACACTTTAACATTATCAATTCCACCGGCATAAACCGGATTATCCCAGGGATAAAACCCTGCATTTTTCCAGGCAGAGCCCATGCTCTCGAACCCCATGTGTGTTACCGCTTGCGTATCGGCCACAATCTGATCGTGTTGTTTATAATCATCCATCTCGATGATGTTTGACTCTAAAACTGCGTAAATTGCCAAAGCTTTTTGATAAGCTTGGTTGGTAGAACGGTGGCGTATGACTACGAGCGTTTGGCCCTGGGTAATAAAACCGGGGCCATGTAAAGAGTGGCTGGTAACAATGTGCGTATCTTTTGGCAAGTGCTTTTCGAAAGCTGCAATTTCTGGATGCTTAACCGAAGTTTGCCCACCCACAATAGCGCCATATTTGGTAGACTGGGCAAATTGCGAAACCACCTCTTCTATCCGCTCTGCTTCTACGGCATAGATAATAAAGTCTGATTTCCGGGAAACCTCGTGCCCATTTGACAACACTTCGATGTTTTTGGAGGAGAGTGCTCTTCGTAACTCTTCCAATTGGGCAGGAAGATCTGTTCCACAAACTTCATAGCCCGCCTCGGCAAAAGTGATGGCATACAGCCTGCCCATATCTCCCAAACCTATAATACCAATACGCATTTTGCAAATTTATTGTTGCAAGAAGCAAAAAAAATGACCTTAATCAATTGATTTTTTGATTAAACATCTTAACTTGAGCAGAATTAACACAATAACACATTTACGTAGCCACAATAATTTTTTACTAATACTGTTTTAGTATAAATGATTATAGATATGAGACAAACCTTACGCTCTATTACAAGCATTTTATTATTAAGCCTATTTTGCACCAATACTTTTGCACAAGCAACTGGCGTTACACCAAAAACAAATAGCCCTGCGGTTAAAAAAGTTACTTATATAAAACGAGATACAGTTAAAAATACAGACCCAAGTTTAAATGGGCAGTATAAATTCATGTTATCGCGTACGCGTACTTCTGCAGATGGATACAAAATGGTTGCCGGCTATAGGCTAGATCAGCTATGGAAAAACGTAAACGACACCTTACGTAAAGAAAGGGCTGAGAAGAAGAACTTCCAACAAAAACTAACAGAACAAGAAAAGACCATTAGTTATTTAAAAACCGAGATTTCGGGCAAAGAGGCGTCGCTAACAGAGAACAATGATAAAATCAATGAAATTCGCTTTTTAGGAATTGCTTTTGAAAAAGGAACTTATAATATTATTGTATGGAGCGTTATTGGCATTTTGGCTATTGCACTAATTATTGTGATTGCCAGATCTAGCAAAAGTATTACCGAAGCCAAGCACCGAACTCAATTGTATAACGAAGTAGCTGAAGAATACCAAGCCTACAAATCTAAATCTGTAGAGAAAGAACGTAAACTGGCAAGAGAATTACAAGACGAGCGCAATAAGTTGGACGAATTGAACGGAAGGAGATAATACCTAAGTACTATCGCCAGTATTCAATGAGCTTCTTTATCACTGCCACAACTTATTTAACGTGAGTTCAGGTTAAGTAAGCTCGCCGCCGCTGGGCTCTTACTTTTTTCATATTTATCATTTTGTTTTCATCG